>Ga0209211_10013187_pt1 | contig 10284 bp, 8 predicted proteins | sample RifGroA2_FD_183992 | JGI IMG/M metagenome (GOLD analysis project Ga0209211, IMG submission 183992) | Groundwater microbial communities from Rifle, Colorado, USA - Groundwater A2 (SPAdes) (version 2) | ecosystem: Environmental > Aquatic > Deep subsurface > Groundwater | place: Rifle, Colorado...
CCCCCCGCCGCACTCAACGCCGTCGAATCCTACGACACCTCTGTGGCCGCCCTCGACTCTACCCATTTCGTCGTGGCGTACAGGGACGCCAGCGTCGGCGACTACTCCAGCGCCGTTGTCTCCTCCGTCTCCGGCACCACCATTACCGGCGGCACACCTGTCGCACTCAACGCCGTCGCCTCCACCTACAACTCCGCCGCCGCCCTCGACTCCACCCATTTCGTGGTGACGTATCGAAACGGTAGTACGACCTATGGCAACGCCGTCGCCTCCTCCGTCTCCGGCACCACCATTACCGGCGGCACACCTGTCGCACTCAACGCCGTCGCCTCCACCTACACCTCCGCCGCCGCCCTCGACTCCACCCATTTCGTGGTGACGTATCGAAACGGTAGTACGACCTATGGCAACGCCGTTGTCTCCTCCGTCTCCGGTACCACCATCACCCCGGGCACCCCCGCCGTACTCAACGCCGTCGCCTCCACCTACACCTCCGCCGCCGCCCTCGACTCCACGCACTTCGTGGTGGCGTATCGGAATGACAGTACTACCTACGCTAACGCCGTTGTCTCCTCCGTCTCCGGCACCACCATCACCCCGGGCACACCCGCCGCACTCAACGCCGTCGCCAGCGTCTCCGCCGCCGCCGCCGCCCTCGACTCCGCCCACTTCGTGGTGTCGTACAGGAACGGCGACACCGGCTACGCCAATGCCGTCGCCAGCGCAATGCCGGTCTTTTCAAACACCCTCGGCATGGCGACCGTCGCCGCAAGCGCAGGCGGGACGGTCACGGTGGCGAGCGACGGCATCGTGACCGGCCTCTCCGGCCTCACCGCAGGGACTAAGTACTATTGGGGCCCCTCTGGGCTCACCACCACCGCAGGCACCAACTACCCCGTCGGAATAGCGCTCACCACTACCTCCATTCTGCTCAACTCCAACTTCACCAACACGGGTGCCAAGACCGACCAATTCTTCGGCGACATGGTGTTCGCCAACGCCTTCCGCATCACCGAGAATCAGCTCCTCCCGAACTCCCTCATCTTCCAGAACCAACGCAACCGGCAGATCATGTCGCTTGACGAGAACGGCAATCTCGACATCACCGGCGCGTTCAGCGCCACCCAGCCCGGCACCACGACCGTGACCAACATCGCATTCACCAACGCTTCGACAACGGCGACCGACATTCTCTGCATCGGCACCGACTGCCGTTCCGAGTGGCCGACCGTTGCGACGACCACCGCAAGCGGCGCACCCGTCGACCTCTCGATGTACGCGACGCTCTCGGACTTGGCCGCCGCCACGTCGTCCCTGACCACATCATTCAACTTCGCGCTTGCGAGCGCGACGAGTTCGCTCACCGATGCGTTCAACGCGGCGCTTGCGCAAAGCGCAAGCGCCGCCGACCTTGCCTCCACGACCAATGCGGTATTCAACCTACAAAACGAAATCACCGCCCTTTCGAGCGGTGATTCCTCTATTGCTTCCCACTTGGATTGGTGGAACAGCCCTGTCACAGCAAGTATAGCAAATTGGGTATACTCGTCAAGCACTCCGGGCGACCTTGTGGACATCCTACAGCCGCTAGAGGGAATCGAACCCTCGGGAAGCAGGCTGACAGGGCTGCTCCCGCACCAAGCTAGCGGCTTCCTGCAAATATACCAGAATCTAAGCGCTCCTACGCTCATCGCCACTTCCTCCATGTGGACACCATTCCTCTCCGTGGGGCGGGAGGCCGACATCGGCGCGCTCCGGCTCGGAAGCGGCGGATTGACGTTCACAGACGGTTCATCTCTCACAAGCACTTCCGATATTATGGGTTTCGTAAATCCATATATCGCATCGAACTACGTCTCCACCACGACTCTCTCTCAATATGTAAAAGCGAGCGAGCTGGCAACTTCCACCGTCAACCTCTCCCAGCTTGCGACCTCCATCATCCCGACCTCCGACAACACATTCTCCCTCGGCTCCCCGACTCACCGCTTCACCGACATCTACGCCCAGAACGTCAACGCAGGCGACCTCACCTTCACGGAAACAACCAGCGCGATATCAGGCGACACCCTGACCGCAGGCGACATGGTCTCCCTCTACATCACCTCCACCGCAGGCTCTACCCACACCGTCCCCATCAACCTCAAGACCGCCATCAACTCCAACAATTGGGGTAGCAACAACATCTTCTTCAACACCAGCGGCTCTCTCGGCATCGGCATCGCCTCCACCACCGCCCTCAGAGGGAAGCTCGATGTCGAAGGCTCTATCAGCAGTGGCGACGCCCGCTTCCTCACTCTGGCCAATACATCGGGCGCCAACGGCAACGCCGCCATCCCGTACAGCATGTACATTCCTTCTACGACAGGGGACCTCAACTTCGCCTCCAACGACAACAACGGCGCGCTCGTCAACACCTCCTACTCCGCATGGAACCTCAAGCTCGGCGGACAGACCGACGCGTTCGCCATACAACGCTCTCCGACCGGAAGCCTCGCATACCAAAACTTCCTCTCCATCGGCTCCACCGGCTCCACCACCATCGGCGCAGGCACACAAGCCACCGGCCTCACCATCAATGGTGGCGCGACGACGACCGGTTCGACTTACCTTGCAGGTGCGCTCACGGTAAACGGGACAAACAATGCATTCACCGGCACGACCGGCACCACCACCATTGCAAGCGGCCAGGGCTTCACCATCGGCTCGTCGCAATTCGTCCTCCAGCAGGGCAGCGGCAACGTAGGGCTCGGAACCACCTCGCCATACGCCAAGCTCTCCATCTCCGCCGGGAGCGGCGACACCAACACCATGCTCTTCGCCATCGCAAGCTCGACCGCCTCCGCCACGACGACGCTCTTCTCGGTCGACAACATCGGCACCGCCTACTTCGCAGGCAACGTCGGCATCGGGACGACGACGCCCTTCCGCACGCTCTCGCTCGTCGCCGCGGTATCCACCGCGCAGACATCATTCGCGTACGATACGGGCAACACAACAGAATTCCTGACCAGTTCGACCGGCGACTTCTTCATCTACCCGACCGGCAAGGACATCCTCGCCAACGACTCCAACTTCTGGGTCTGCTCCGGCGGAAGCGGCAACACCAACGGCTGCCCGACCGGCACGCCGAGCGGTCAGGGCAACCTCATCGTCGAGACCGCGCTCGGCATCGCAAGCTCCACTCCGTGGACGGCGCTTTCACTCGGGGCCGATAAAGCGATTACGACGACCGAGAAAGGACTCACCGACGGCGCGACCATCGCTATTGATTGGAAGCAGGGCAACCAGCAGATAGTGACACTCGGCGGCAACCGCACCGTCACGTTCGACGGCTACGTCCCCGGCCAGACGCTCCGCCTCATCGTCTGCCAAGACGCGACCGGAAGCCGCACGCTCACGTGGCCGACGGCTGTCATTTGGGGCGGCCACACGGCGCCCACGCTCACGACGAGCGCCAACGCGTGCGATGTCGCGACCTTCCTCACGACGGCGGGCACCTCGACGGTGAAGATATTCGGTTCAACCGTGGCGAACTTTTAGCCCGTGAAATATTTCAAATTATGATGAAAGACGCTCTCGCGAAATTACAAATCACTCCGGGACAGGCCGGCCTGTTTCAAAATGGAGTGCAACGTGCTTACGCGGAGATCGCCTCGGTGCATGGGTACCGTGACGCGGCTTGTATCACTTGCGCGGAAGAATACCCGATGACTCCCGCTTTGGCGGTGAAAAACAAACCCATGTCTCTCAAGAATTCTGCACATCTCGCGGGCGGAGATTGCGGTCATGGGCTACCTGGAGAGGACGCTCACGTCGATGGTACCCAAAAGAGCAGTGCCGGTATGGGGGATTTTTTCTCCGCAGGCAAGCATGTCTTCCACGTACAATTTAATAGCGTCACGCGCCATCGTTCGGGCCTCTTCCATGTTTTTGCCGTAGGTAATACAGCCGGGGAGGGCGGGTACCGTAACGGTATAGCCGCCTTTGGGGTCGGATTCAAATACCAGCTGGAACGTCTGCGTTTTCATGGAGCGAGTATACCACACCGACAAATAGAGCCGCAACGAGGTGATTCCAGTCCCGCCGCGCCGCTATGCGGCGCGGCGTCCCCTCCGACCGTGGCGAACTTCTAGCCTGTGAAATATTTCAAATTATGATGAACTACAATAAGAAAGAAATAAACCACTCCCTGCAAGCTACGAGTTACGGGCGGTATGCGGAAGGTCTTTGTGGTATAATGAACGCATGTCTAAGAATGCTATTTCTCGGCGAAGCGGCGCTTTCGTACTCGGCCGTGCCGCGTTCTCAAGCATCAGCGCCGTCGAGGGAGTCCGGATATCGAAGGCCATGCGCGCCGATTTGCGAAGATTGGCTGACGCTCCCGCGTCAAAGCGCCGCGCCGTCATGGCTCTTAAGTACGGCAAGCGATAGCCCGCCACCTCTGTATCGAGCGGAGCCGGACCCGTATTGTTATGAGGGGAGTGAGATTCTCAAAAACAAAGCCGGATTGACCGATAGTGCCGCGCTCAAGCAGTTCGAGACTGCCATGACGTTTGCGCGTGCACACGAACCGCTCCCGCGCGGACGTTTTTCTGTGAGCCACTATCGTGCCGTACACCGGCATCTCTTCCAAGACGTGTACCGCTGGGCCGGAGCATTCAGAACCGTCCGTCTCTCAAAAGGAGGAAATGTCTTTTGCTATCCGGAACATATTTCCGACACGATGAGTCGGCTCTTTGCCGAACTCAAGCGGAAACGGTCTCTCAGAGATCTTTCCCAAAAAGAATTTGCAGCGGATGCGGCACATTTTCTCTCTGAACTCAACGCCATACATCCGTTCCGCGAAGGCAACGGCCGCACACAGCTCACGTTCCTCGCACTGCTCGCGGATCGCGCGGGCCACCCGCTTCATTTGGAGTCCATGGATTCGGAAGAGGCACTGCGGGCGATGATACATAGTTTTGGCGGTGATGAAAAATCTCTCGTTCGGCTTATCGAAAAACTCGCGCGACCTCGCATATGAACAAAGATTTCGATGGATGGAACAAGAATAAAAAACGGATTCATGAGCGCGATACGGCGGGAGTCTATTTCTATGAGCGTGAGATATGGTGGTGTTCACTCGGCGCTAACGTCGGTTTTGAGCAAGACGGGACGGGCGAGACTTTTGAGCGCCCGATCGTGATAATCAAGAAATACAATCCGCAAGTCTTCCTTGCAGTCCCGCTTTCTACGAGCGCAAAGCGCGGGAGATATTACGCTTCACTCGGATTCGTGGATGGTCGGGACGCCGTTGCAATTCTTTCCCAACTGCGTTTGCTTGATTGCAAGCGCCTGACTAATAGGATGGGGATACTGAACAAGTCCTCCTTCGGAGAGCTTATTGAAAAAATCGTCAAGGCGAATTTTCGAGGCTTAAAAAGTTCTCCCCCACCTTTCGGCGGGGGCAAGCCGTGAGGCCGTTTGTAAAGCTATGATACCAAGCGTCAATGAAAAGTCAATGAATATTCTGACAACATTGTGGAGAAGAAAATTTGCCGTAGCGGTCGCCGTCGTGGCTACGGTCTATGCTGTGCAATTCGCCTTCTTCACCCTCCCGCGCGCCAACGCCGCCGCGACGGCAACTATTTGATATAAAATTGCGCTATGAAGAAAAAAGAAAACAACTTTGCATACATTGACGGAGCAAATCTGTATATGGGCGTGTCTCGCGCCGAGTGGGTTCTTGATTACGCTCGTTTTCGCGTGTGGTTGCGGGAAAAGCACGGAGTCGCCCACGCGTATTTGTTTCTTGGGCTCGTTCCAAAATACAAAGACCTGTACACGAAACTTCAGGAGGCGGGATTCACGCTTGTTTTCAAGGAAACGATCTATGACGACAAGGGAAAGCCGAAGGGGAATTGCGACGCGGATCTTGTCTTGCACGCCGTCAGAGATGTCTTCGAGTCAGATGTCGAAAGAGCAGTACTCGTTTCGAGCGATGGAGACTATGCCAGCACGGTGAAGTTTCTGGATGAACGGAAGAAATTTGAGGCAATCATTTCTCCTCACTCGAAAGAAAAATGCTCCATATTGTTGAAACGAACCAATGTCCCGATAACGTACCTCAACGACATTCGCCCGTTTGTTGAGTCTCATAAAGAAAAAGCCCCCGGCGCGGACGGAACCGCGCAGGGGTCTTCTTCGTAAGGATACGAGTATGATAACCATCGCACATGAAAAGTCAATGAAAGATATACACAACACGGTGACACTCTCCGCGCTCGCCCTTCCCATGCTATGAACACACTGTGGAAAAATAACCGAGGAACGACGAGCCGCAGATTGCTCGCGCTTCTGTGGGCATATCGCTTTGTCGTCGCACTTCTCATCGTCGCGGTCGTATTCGCTTTCAAGCTCCAAAATCCCGAGCCGGTCTACGGTCTCACCGCAACCGGCGGCACAATAACTTCCGACGGCGATTATGAGGTACATACGTTCACATCAAGTGGCACGTTCACCGTGACGGGAAGCGGTAATGTCAAGGTATTGGTCGTTGGCGGCGGCGGCGGCGGTGGGTCGGCCGCGGGTGGTGGACACTGCGGAGGGGGAGGCGGAGCAGGCGGCTATCAGTACAACGCGTCTTTTGCCGTCACGGCGCAGGCGTATACGGTGACGGTAGGCTCCGGTGGAGCTGGAGGCAACAGTACCGGAGTTGCTATTCCGGGCAGCAACGGTTCAGATTCGGTCTTTAGCACCATTACTGCTACCGGCGGCGGCGGCGGCGGGATAGATTCTGACGGAGCAAATGGAGGCTCTGGCGGCGGAGGCGGGTCTACCGGAAGTTACAGCGGCGGCACGGGATCGCAGGGAAACAACGGCGGCAATGGAGGCGGTTCGGACGCACAGACGGGTGGAGGCGGTGGAGCAAGTGCGGCAGGAGCAAATGGCAGTGCCAGCGGCGGCGGAAATGGTGGTGCCGGGACAGCCAACAGCATCAGCGGTTCATCTGTGACATATGCGGGAGGAGGCGGTGGCGGCACTCGCTCAGGTTCTACAGCGGGTACCGGTGGGAGTGGAGGTGGAGGTACGGGCGCAACTGAAGGTGGTGCGGCAGCTACGAATGGAACGGCAAACACTGGCGGTGGAGGTGGAGGTGCGGCGTGGGCTAACGGACAAGCCGGGAACGGCGGTTCCGGCATCGTCATCATTTCTTTTATTCCTGATAGCGGTGGGAGCGGCACGTGTACGCCCGCGACGTCAGGCGTTTCCACCTCGACAGGCGGAACCATAACGCAAAACACTACTAAGTGGGTGCACAAATTTACGTCTAGCGGAACGTTCACGCCGACTGGCAGCGGTAATGTTGAATACCTGGTCGTTGGCGGCGGTGGCGGCGGGGCGGGATCAGACAACCTGAATGGTGGTGGTGGGGCTGGTGGGGCCGGTGGATACCGGACAGGCACAGCAGCCGTTTCTTCGCAGGCGTATACCATTATCGTCGGAGGTGGTGGCAGTGGCGGTGGGGCGAGTCAGTCGGGACAAGCCGGCTCTGATTCTGCGTTTGGCACTTTTGCGACGTCAACCGGAGGTGGTAGCGGCAGCGGCAATGGCGATGCCGCCGGAACCGGCGGCTCTGGCGGTGGAGGTTCTCGTGCTGCAACTGGCGGCACCGGGAACGCACCGCAAGGAAACAACGGCGGCGCCGGTCCGGGCGGACTTGACGGCGGCGGTGGTGGTGGTGGCGGCGCCGGAGCAATAGGAGGTGACGGTGCCGCAGGAGGTACCGGCGGTAACGGCGGCACCGGATCAAGCAGTACCATCAGCGGCTCGTCGGTGACCTATGCGGGCGGCGGAGGCGGTGGAGTAGATTCCGGCGGCTCGGCCGGCGCAGGTGGTTCAGGGGGCGGCGGAGCAGGAGGCGGGGGCAATGCAGCCGGCACTGCCGGCACCGCCAACACGGGCGGCGGAGGCGGTGGTGGTGGGGTAGCATCGGCAGGCGGAGGGAACGGAGGGTCCGGTGTCGTCATTATTTCGTACACCCCGGATACGGCCGCAAGCGGCGTATGCGGCGGTTTCCTCATGGGATTCGAGGCGTGGATGAAAAAGGTGACGGGGATTGATGATGAGCGCTGGCCAACGGGAGAGGCAGTGGCGCTTTTGGCCCTGCTCGCGTTTTTCTCACTTCTTTTTGTATACGCACGCTATTTGTCGCGAGCAACGATCGTCGCAGTCTCGAGTTCGATCAGGCGCCCTTTGAACTTCTTCGGATTCGGAAATTCAGCAAGCAACACATCCATTCTCTCGTGTTGGAGCTCAAATGTAGCGGGGTACACGAGAAATACTACCCGCCCGGGTGTTCGCTTCAGTGGGAATTTTGCGATGTCTAGAAAATCTGTGTCATTGGAGAGAATGATGCGTGATTCTTTCAGCGACCGCGCATATACTTCTTCGTCAGAATCGCCGACGGGGGAGCGCGTTGCATCATGGCCGAGCGCGTTTAGCACGTTCACTAGTCTTTTCTTGAAGTTCTCGTCACACAAGAATTTCACGGCGGTGCGCGGAAACGAAGCTGGTAATGCTCTCTCCTTGGGTGCGGCGCGCGGCGAAATCGAGTGCGGCGCGGATGTGACCCACGGTGATGGACGGCCAGTCTTCGAGAATCTCGTCAACGGTCTCTCCGTGAGCCAACGCTTCGAGAACCTGCCACACCATGATGCGCGTTCCGCTGAACGTGAGCTTGCCTCCGCAAATCTTCGGATCGGCGACGATGTATTTGTTGATGGTGATGCGCTTGTTCATAACGCTACCAGTGTAGCACAAGGCCAAACGAGGCTGCAATGGCGATGTGGCATGTCGTCAACCTGTACGCGCGCCGTGGTAGTGGCCAGCGGCAGCGCATCCTTCATGGTGGGATTCGAGGCGTGGATGAAAAAGGTGACAGACGTGGATGGTGTGCAAGGACCTTTGGTTCCCGGCTCGTTATTGGTGCTCGCTCTGCTCGCATATTCCGCGGGTGCAGTTTCAGCGCGGCGCAAGCCGCAGGCTTGCGCCGCATTTGATTGGCGATTTGAACGCATATGAAAAAAGATTTTGATGGATGGAATAAGGTAAAAAAGAGTCTGCACCAGAGTGCAGAACGGCCTGCCTATTACTACTCTCGCGAGATTTGGTGGTGCTCGACAGGCACCAATATCGGCAATGAGTTGGACGGTAAAGGTGAGCGGCATGATCGCCCGATACTGATTGTACGTCGGTTTAATGTAGAGACATTTTTTGGCGTATGCCTTATAGGCCACGAACGCAAGGGAAAGTATTACTTTTCTGTCGGAAAAGTTGACCACCGAGATGCGGTAGCGAACCTTTCACAAGTGCGTCTTTACGACTCAAGGCGTCTCATACGCAAGATTGGCACGCTCGACGAAGCAACTTTCAAACGATTTCAGAAAGCTTTATCAGGTGTTCTCTTTGGAAATAATTTGCCCCCTTTCGGGGGCGAGGCCGAAGCCAATATGTAACCACCATGATACACGCCTACCATGAAAAGTCAATGAGGGGGGTGGGGAGAATGCTTCTCAGCGTTGTCGCGCTTGGTGTCATCCTCGCCGTCCCGTTTTTCCTGCGTCCCTTTGCGGTCAACGGCATTTCGATGGAGACGACGCTCATGGGCGGTGACGTCGTGCTCGTCGATACGCTTTCGCTCCATGTGATTGCGCTGCGCCGTGGCGAGATGATCGTCTTCCGCAATCCGTACAAAGTGAAAGAAGGCGACCGCATACAAGCCGATGTGAAGCGGGTCGTCGGACTTCCCAGCGAGACGGTACACGTGCGGCGCGATAGAGTGGTAATAAGTTTCGCGTGCGCACAGGCGGGTGGTGCGCGAGGACCGGATTCGGCTCCCGTGCAACCGGTAGATGGTCCGTGTCAGCAGACTTTTGCGACGAGTACAATAATCGGCGGCGGCTCGTTCGGCCACAACGGCAACGAATTCGACATGTACCTCGGCCCGCAGGATTATTTCGTCCTCGGTGACAACAGGCGCGACAGTTCGGACTCACGCTATTTCGGCGCGGTACAGGCGGAAAATTTTGTCGGGCGGTCGATTATCCGTATACTGCCTCTCTCACGATTCACTTTCCTTATTTTATTAGTTACCAGCTAATTATATGAACATGAACAACTTCTCGCACTTCTTCCAGTACCACAACGCCATCCCCATCGCACTCGGCATCCTCGTCCTCGGCGGAGGAGCCGCCTTTGCCGCGACGAACCCGGAGGTCATCTACTCCCAAGAGCAAACGA
>Ga0209211_10013190_pt1 | contig 10281 bp, 3 predicted proteins | sample RifGroA2_FD_183992 | JGI IMG/M metagenome (GOLD analysis project Ga0209211, IMG submission 183992) | Groundwater microbial communities from Rifle, Colorado, USA - Groundwater A2 (SPAdes) (version 2) | ecosystem: Environmental > Aquatic > Deep subsurface > Groundwater | place: Rifle, Colorado...
TCGGCTTCGGCTTTTGCTTTGGCTTCGGCATCGGCTTTGGCTTTTGCATCGGCAAGGGCTTTAGCTTCTGCATCGGCTTTTGCTTTGGCTTCGGCTTCTGCCTTGGCTTTTGCGTCGGCTTCGGCTTTGACTAAATCGGCTTTTGTTTTTTCAATTTCAGCGATTTTATCTTTTGGATATTTTTCGCCAGACTTGATTGTTATTGCTTCATTATAAGCTGTTTTGGCTTCATCGTATTTTTTACTTGATAATAGTCCATCGGCTTTTGTGATTGCTTTTGTGTAACTTTCTTCAATTGCTTTGGCTTTTGCATCGGCTTCGGCTTTTGCTTTGGCTTCGGCATCGGCTTTCACTTTTGCGTCTGCTAGTGCTTTAGCATCGGCTTCGGCCTTGGCTTTTGCGTCGGCTTCTGCTTTGGCTTTTGCGTCGGCTTCAGAAGATATTATTTTATTAATTTCCTCTATTCTGCTTTTTGGATAATCTTCTTCATTTGAGATACTAATTGCTTGATTATAAAGCTTAATAGCCTCAGAATATTTATCTGCTTTATATGCAGCATCAGCCTTTGCTAAAGCAGCTTCATAAGCAGCCTCTTTTGCTTCTTCAGCTTTTTGTTGCTTTGCTTGATCGTCTAATATTTTATTAATATAATCTAATTTTTGCTTCGGATATGCTTCACCAGATTTTAATGCTAATGCTTTTTCATAAAATTCTTTAGAAGTTTTATAATTTTTCTGTAATAAAAAATTGTCAGCTTTTGTTATAGCATTATTGTAAGAATAATCACTGGATTTTTCTTTAGAAATAACCTTTGAAATTTCATATAACATTTCGTCAGGATACTCTTGATATGAATCAATATCGATAGCTTCTTCGTAATACTTAATTGCATCTAAATAACTTTTATCTTCAAATGCTTTATCTGCTTTTGCAACTGCATCGGCATATAACTTTTTTCGTAATGTTTCAAGTTGTTTGACAATTTTATCAATTTCCTTTTTCATTACATCTGTATAATCAGTATCATATTCAAAATCACCAGTTTTTTCGCTAAACTTTACTTTTGTAACTGGTTTAGATAATGCTGATTTATCTAAACCTGGCAAATCATCAAACAAATCGACCGTAAATTTGTAAGGCCAAATGGAATTTTCACTTGCTGGAATTGTTGTATTAATACTTACTTTTTTAGTAACTAAATCTGGTGCTGCTAATTCAATTATATATTCTTTATTGAATTGTAATTTAAAATTGAACCGCCCACTCAATCCGGTAGTCGCTCTGTCAACTTGAGTCGAACCCTCGTAAACAGTAACCACTGCAGCATCAACATTCATTTTGTCATATTTAATACTTCCCTTTACATCAACATAAGAAGTATTTGTTTGAGCTACAATACCTAAAATGTAAAAGTTTAAAATTAGTAAAATGATAACTAATTTATTTTGCTGAAATTTTGTCATAAATAAAACAAGGAAAAAAAAGCAGTACTTTGTACTGCTTTCTCTTTACTTAGTAAAAGAAATTTTTCTGGTAATTATAGAGTTTTCAGTTAATATGTTAATAAAATAAATTCCTGATGAATTACCTGTTAAATCGAATGAAATATTAGAATTATCAAGTTTATTAATATCAACATTTACTTTTGCACCAAACATATTATAAACGGTTACAACAGTATTATTAAAATCAACACTATTGCTATAAATATTTATAATTCCATTTGATGGATTAGGGAAAACAGAAATATTATTTTCCATTGTTTCAATTATTTCATTCCCAACTATACATGAAATTGGCGAAATTGTAGTTGATGTTTTGTATGAATACAATGAAGTTGAACTTTGCCATGCATTATCTTGTTTTAAATAAAATGAATTTGTAATACCTAAATCATTTGCAGAAGACCTCCCTAATACAAGATAAGTAGCAAATTCATCAGTATATGTATAACTTATTTCGTAACCGGCAAAGAAGCTTCCAAAAATATCAATGGGCTCATCAAACATAACTGAATGAACGTATGTTGCATGTAACGTGTTTAAATCAATTTCTTTGCTTCCTAAAACATTTTCAGGTAATCCATTGCTTCCAACACTCCAAACTTTAAAAATAACTTTAGAATTTACATTTCCAGCTACAGCTTTAGAAACAGGAACGAGAAGTCCCTTTATTTGAGTATAAATATAATGGTCGAAATAATCGGCAAATTCTTTTACAATTTTACCATTATGACCTGACATATATCCAGTTGATCCAGGTACAGTAGGAGTTACAAGATTAGCAGATTCAACAGATGTATAATTTACGATTGATGAATCACAATAATTTGCACCTGGAGAATCAGAAACAAATATATATTGCTCAATTGATTTTGTGCTCGAACCTGCCATATTTGTAACGGTAAGAGAAACTCTAAAACTTCCAGCATCTGAATATAATACTTGAATTGGATGTTGCTCGGTTGAAGTTTCAGGAGTTCCACCTTCAAATGTCCAATTCCATGTTTGAACAGGTGCTGATGTAGGTGATAAATCAGTATAATTTACACTTTCTCCAATTTGAATTAAATGCCTGTTAACTGTAAACTTAGCAATGGGAGGAGATGTTGTAATTCCACTAGTAACATATATATAGCCTTCTTTAATCAAAGTGTCTGTTCCGAATGCATTTAAAACAACTAACTTTACGGGATAGGTACCTGGAGTTGTGTATTTAATACCTTGAGGATGTTGCAATGAGGAAGAAGATGGAACTGCACCGGTAAACGTCCATTCCCAATCTGTTATACCACTATATGAGAAATCTGTAAAATTAACTAAACTGTCGGCTTGTAAGTTAACTAATGTTTTATTTGCAAGAAAATTAGCTCTTATCACCTTAGTACTGTCATCAGGAATTACAGTAATATAATTAGTTTTTGAAATACTATCGCAACCCCATTCAGTACAAACTTTTAAATAAACATCAAAATATCCCAAAGAATCATACATTATATTTGTCGGATTTTGAACAGTTACTGTATCTGGATTTGCCCCTTCAAATATCCACAACCAAGATGTAATTGTAGTATCACAAAATGATGTATCTAAAAAACTAGCTGCCTGAAATTGTGCTAAAGTATCTCTATTTACATCAAAATATGCATGAATTTCTGGAGGGTAAACATTAATATAATCTGATTTTATCAAAGTATCTTTATACGAGCCTTTTGTAACAATTAATGAAACATCAAACAAACCTACTGTATTATATGTGACCAAAGGATCTGGCAATGAAGATGTCGCTGGTGTTCCGCCCTCAAACGCCCATTTCCAAGTACTTACATTTTCAAAAGAAGTATCTGTATATTGGACAGTTCTTGTAACTAAAATATTAGTTTGATCTTCATAAAAATCTGCTTGAGGTGGTAATACATTAATTAAATCAACCATTTTCAATGTATCTTTTAACGTCCCTTTTGTAACGATTAATGTAACATCATAAGTTCCAATTGTGTTATATGTTACGAGAATTGGAGATGGTGAAGTTGACGAACTTGCTGTAGCGGGTGTTCCTCCTTCAAAAATCCATTTCCAAGTAGTTGGATTTCCGGGTGATAAATCACTAAAAGTTACTTTACCTGTAACAACAACATTCGTTTTATCTTCGGTGAAGTTTGCATGCATACAATAGTTCCCATCAACGAATAATGTTCCAGTATTATCTGGATCTAACCAAGGTTTAAGTTGCTCTGCCGAAGTTGTTCCATTTGATAACCAAGAATAAGAAAGTTTGCCATAAGAATCTGGTGCTGTAAGATCAGTACAATAAGAACCACCACCAGTTAAATCACCAACAATTCGTTTATTTTGGTCAAAAAGTGGAGAGCCTGATGAACCAGGTTCGGTTACTCCAGTTCCGTTTGCAGTGGTAGCCCATGTAAGACGCCAATGCGAATCTAAAATAGGACTTGTATTCCATCCAGCAGTTACTGGAGGAGTTGTATAAGTTGAAATTTTCTTAATATCTCCCATTGGGTGGTGAATTCCTACTCCACTTGTAGCTGCAATATTTCTACTATCCCAGCCATTAAAAAAAGGATTATAGTTTTCAGGAATATCAGATGTAAGTCTTACCAAATAAAAATCAGAACCTGCATTACCACTTGATCCTCCATTAGCAGTTTTTGTACATCCAGTCATTGTTTGAGAATTTAACGTTCCTTCTACTGTAGGATTTGTACAACTAGGAGCTTCGTAATTGAAATAAAAAATCCATTGTGATAATTCTAGAGATGTTGCTCCTTCACCACAATGATCGGCAGTTAAAATATATGGAGTACAATCTTGCCTAATAGTGTTTATAATAGAACCGGTACACCAGCCTTGACCTCCTCCTGCTGTTAATAAAATTCTAACTACACCTTTTTTCTGGTCTTGCCAGCTATCGCCTTCTGGTGAGCAGTTTACATTCACCTGACAAGCATCAGAACTGTCAAAATCTTCAACATTTTTCAAAAAAGGGAAATAAGTTCCTCTATAAATATAACTAATTTGATTTATATTAATAATAGCTTTTTGTTTTACAAATGATGGTTGATAATATTCAAGAGTAAAACTTTCGCCTTGAGTCATTTCTGTCGCAAAAGTTCCATTTTCGCTATTATTGATTTGTGTATAAGCACCAATTGTTTGAGTTTTAGCCTCATTATATAAAAATAATTTTCCACCAGCAGGAATATAAAAATTATCATAATATACAGATAATGCTTTGGCTCCATCTGACTTTATCTTTAATCTCCAAATTTTTCCTCCATCTGGTAAATTAGTCCATGTTCCATTTTTTTCCATTGTAAAATTCGCAGGAATAACTTCTCCAATATGATAGAATGTTCCATCCTTTTCATTATTTGAGATTATCTGTTCAATCCTTTCTTGTGTTAAAGGGGCAACAGATACCTCTTCATAATATCCATTAATGGTTGCTTTTTCAAAGCTTTTTGGCATTCCGCCCTCGCTAATTTGACCGAAAGACCAATTAATCGTTAAGATTAAAGTGATAAAAAGTAAAATTTTCTTATTCATAAATCACAATTTTTTAATTCTTTTTACAATATTAATAATTATTAAATAACTTACCTAATAATTTACATAAAGATAATGTTAAAGAAAAGATTATAAGGTTTTTTAGGAAAATATTTTTTTGCAAATAGTTTACATTTCCCCTGAACCATTACTCGCAAACATATTTATAAATAAGCTCAAGACAAATCGTAATTGTTTATTATACAATCACTCAGACAAAACTACTTTATAAGCCGATTTTACACCATCAGCCTCTAATACTAACATGTAAGCATTATTTTTAGCTAATGAGTTTGGAAATGATTTTGAATATTTTCCTTCACTTAGTATTTCAGAAAATAATGTTTTAATAAATTTACCATCCAAAGTATAAACTTTAATTTCAACTAATGAATTTGATTGAACTGAAAAGTCAAAATTTATTTGATTTTGTAAAGGGTTTGGATAAATATTGAAATTATTTTTTTTATTCTTATTATTTGCAATATTCATACAAATATCAACATTTGCATTCTCTGAAAATTCTGATGTATTTCCTAAGCTGTCTATAGCAATTGCTGTAATAACATCATTAAAAGAAATGTTAATATTATCAAGTAACCAATAACCAGTATTTTGAGGACTAACTGAACCCAAATATTCAATTCCTTCTCCAAAAAATCCTTCTAATGTATCTGATTTATATATTTGAATTGTACATTTTTCTGGTGAATTTGTATTTAAAAAGCCATCAATATAAGGTGGATTAACACAGACCATGTTAATTATGGGATAATTCATTCCCTGATTTGGTCCAGTATCTGAATCGTCAGTATCGTTTGGGTTTATGCCGGGAGGGAATAAATCTATTCCCATTCCAGCGTTATTGTGTATTGAATTGCAAGAAATTTTATTAAAATCGTCGTCGTCGTTCATAATTGTAACTCCATTTCCACCATTGTAGGCAATAATATTTGCTTCTTCGGGCGTACCTCCAATAATATTATTTTTTGGTCCTTCAGCAATTCTGATTCCATCGAAACCATTTCCGAGAGGGTTTAACCCTGTGTGATCTGTTCCTATAAAATTTCTTGTGATTATATGCGAATCGCTTCCAGTAATGTGAATTACAATACCTTGCTGTAAATTTCCTGAAATCAGGTTGCTGTCAATTAAATGAGTTTTTGCAGCTCCGTCTATTACTATTCCGTTAGCATTTGGAACAGCAATTATGCCTGTAATATCTGTTCCAATATAATTTCCAATTACTTTATTGCTATTTGTACCTAAATTATACAAAAAAACACCATAACCAGAATTTCCAGATAGGATATTTCGTTCGGCAACTGTATAACCCCCGACTGTATTATTTGTAGCTCCATCGTCGAAAAGCAAGCCGTAAGTATTTGGAATACTTTGTGTTCCTGTCACATCTGTTCCAATCAAATTTCCAATTACAATATTTTCGTTACATCCGGCTCCAAAAATTGGAACTCCATAAGCGACATTTCCTGAAACCAAATTTCCTTCACCTGTTGTTGTTCCACCAACTCTGTTGTATTTTGCAGTTCCTTCGACGCTCACTCCATCGTAATTTCCTAAAGCAAAAGTGCCAGTTCGGTCTGTTCCAACATAATTTCCAATAATTATATTGCTGTTTGCATCAACTGCTCGAATCCCAATGTGCTCATTTCCAGATACAATATTTCTATCGGAAGCTGTAGTTCCTCCAACTGTATTATTTGTTGCACCTCCGATTATTTCAATTCCAATATAATTTCCAGCAGTATCGCTGGCATTGTAATTAACTCCAATATAATTTCCTTTAATGAAGTTTCCGCTTGCACTAGTTCCGTAAATCTGAATTCCATACAAAAAATTTGAAATTATAAAACCTTTGATTGTAACTCCCGATACATTAATTATGCTAAATCCGTTATCAATAGTATTATTGTTTCCATCGAGGAATATTTCAGGACCTAATGGATTTGTATCGCCTTTATTTGTAGCTTGACTAGTGCCATCAATTGTAATGTTGCTTCTTGTGATGTATGGTAATATTGATGCAGGTTTAATTGTAAAAACTCCTGTTGTAGCACTATAATTTGCATCGGTTAGCGGAATATTAAAATTTATTGTGTGAGTTCCTGCCATAAAGTTTGCATAAGTAATTGCTTCTCGCAAGGAGCCTGTTCCAGCATCGTTGGTGTTTGTAACTGTAAATGTGTTTGCTACTATATTTAATGTTGAAGCAAAAATCAACGACAAAAAAAACAAATATGTTTTCATAATAATTTTTTAAATTTAATCTCCCTAACCTCCTTAAAAGGGGGAATTATTTATCAATTCACTTTAATTATTTTAAAATTTTTGCAACCTTGTTCAATGAGTATTTTAACAAAATAAATTCCTGATTTTAATTCATTTCCGTTTTCATCGGTTCCGTTCCAAGTGATTTTATTTTCTGAGCTATCGAAACTTTTAATTTCTTTTCCTGTAATATCTGTTATAAAAATTTTACATGACTCTTGTTTTGAATTATTAAGACAAATTGTAGTATTTGAGCTAAATGGATTTGGATAAATTGTGAAATTTTCATTTTCTGAAATAACATCCTTAACTCCAACAATAGTTTGAAAATTTGCTGAAAATTCTGAAGTATTTCCAAATTCATCTGTTGCAGTTGCTGAATAATAATCATAATTGACACCACTTATGACATAAGACCAATTACCATCTGTTGAAATATTGGATATTGTATTTCCATATATTCCTTCTCCATAGCCCAGATTATCGTTATCCGAAACAAGTAATTCTATTATTGCATTTTGTGGGTTCAAGCAATCTAATGTTCCAGTGATAGTGGTTTCCATAGTCGATAAATTAAGTACAGCTGATATAATTACTGGAAAATTCATCATGCCGTTAGGTCCATCATCTGTATCTCCTGCATCATTATAAGTAACTCCCCAAGGATAAATATCTATTCCTAAATTATCGTTATTGGCTATGAAATTTTCTTGAATTCTATTAAATTTTGTATCATTATCTTTCAATGCAATACCCGCTGAGTCATTATAAGAAATATAATTTCCAAGATTTTCGCCACCAACTTGATTATATTTTGCTCCATTTGCAATTGCAACTCCTGCTGAACCATTTCCTAAATCGGCATCTAAAGCAATATTTGTTCCTATAAAATTTCTTGAAACTATATTACTATCAGCACTTTCGTACAGTATTACACCATTTGTTTTGTTTCCGGAAATTACATTATTATCAATTATATTATGTTTTGGAAAAGAAGTAAGCCCAATACCAATTCCATTAGATAAAGCAACATTTCCTGTAATGTCGGTTCCAATAAAATTACTTCTAATTTCGTTGCTATTAGTAGTGTTATCGGCTATTTCAATTCCTATATATCTGTTTCCTGAAAAAAGGTTTTTGCTTGAAAAAGAATTGCCTCCAATAATATTGTACTTTGCACCTCCTCCAATCAATAGTCCTGCATCGTTAGGAATTGAGTCTGTTCCGTTAAAATTTGTTCCTACAAAATTGCCTTTCATTGTATTGTAATAAGTTCCAGTTGTTACTATAAAAATCCCATAACTGATATTTCCCGACAAAACATTTTGTTCAATATTGTTATGATTTGATGCTCCATCAACGCAAATTCCAGTCGCATTTGGCATTGCTACTGTTCCTGTTACATCTGTTCCTATGTAATTACCAATTGTAGTATTTTCTGAGCACTGTCCGTAATAAACCACTCCGTAAACTCTGTTTCCCGAAATTATATTTCGCTCGGCTGCAGTTGTTCCACCAACACGATTGTATTTCGACACAGTATTGTACTCAACTCCATTTGCCTGAAAAAGCGAATCGCCAATTGCAAAAGTTCCGGTTCCTGTAACATCAGGTCCAATAAAATTTCCAATAATAACATTACTGTCAGATGCTTCCATGTAAATTCCAATTTCTGAATTTCCTGAAATTATATTTCTATCGTTTGCAGTTGTTCCACCAATCAGGTTATTATCGGAATTACTTTTAAGCATTATACCAACATGATTATCAAGATAATTCAAGCCTGTAACATCTGTTCCTATATAATTGCCTTTAATTGTATTATTTTTTGTTCCGGTGCCATTAAATAAAATACCTGTTTCGAGATTTCCTGAAATGATATTTCTTTCTGCACTTGTGCTTCCTCCAATTGTGTTTCCGCCTGAGTTTGCAAATAAAATTCCATTGCCATTTTCGACTTTTAGAGTTCCTGAAATATCTGTCCCGATATAATTGCCTTTGATTGTATTATTTGTAGACAAGACATCGTTTACAAGAATTCCTGCATTGGTATTTCCCGAAATTAAATTCCTCAACGAAGCCGAGTTTCCACCAATTACAACTCCTGTTGATTTATCAACTAAAATCCCATTCATATTTGCTACAGCAGATAAGCCATCTGCAGAAGTTCCAATTTTATTACCTGTAATTGTCTGATTATTTGATTCTGTAATAAAAATTCCTGTTGAAATATTTCCTGAAATAAGATTGTCTTTAATGGTATTTGCGGTTGTTCCATTTGACAAAGTAATGCCATATTGATTAGAAAGAGCTTGAGTTCCATCGCTGTTTGTTCCAATAAAATTATTTGAAATTATATTTTGACTTGCCGATGAGCCATATATTTGAATACCATAAAGAAAATTTACAATTTGAAATCCTTTAATGGTATTCCCAGTAGAAACAAGCATAAAAGCGTGGTCGGTATAAACAGTTCCATCAATAACAATTTCAGGTCCCGAAGGATTTGTATTTCCCTGATTTGTAGCTTGTGTAGTAGCATCAATAGTTGTATTTCCTGTAAGCAAATATGGATAAGCAGTTGTGGGTTTAATAGACCAAGTGCCAAGTGAATAGTTATAATTTGGGTCTGATGTTGGAATATTAAAAGCAACAATATCTGGCAAATAACTCGTATTTGCATCGGTAATTGCCTGACGAAGCGAACCTGAGCCAGAATCGTTTGTATTTGTAACTGTAAATGTTGCTGATTTTGAAAAGCTATAACAGCTTAAAATTATTAATAGCGAAATAATTGATTTCATAAATTGCTTTTCAGCTAAATTATGAAATTTATTGATACGAGATAATTTTTTAAAATAACTTGAATTTAAAATGGAGTTTTAAATTGCCAATGTTGGCGAAAAATTAATAGTTTATTACTTTT
>Ga0209211_10013192_pt1 | contig 10280 bp, 12 predicted proteins | sample RifGroA2_FD_183992 | JGI IMG/M metagenome (GOLD analysis project Ga0209211, IMG submission 183992) | Groundwater microbial communities from Rifle, Colorado, USA - Groundwater A2 (SPAdes) (version 2) | ecosystem: Environmental > Aquatic > Deep subsurface > Groundwater | place: Rifle, Colorado...
TGTTGTTCAAATCCAGTTGCCTGTTTCGTTGCCATCGCCAAAGTTTGCTGTTTCATCGTCATTTGCGGGATTGGTCTGTTACGCCGACTGTAACGCATGGCCTGCGGAATCCGTGGACTTAATCAGCATAGCCTTAACCCTATCCTTACCTATTTCCATTTCAATAATTCTCAGGAGGCATGATTGATGTTGGACGCTACCACGTTACAAACGCTCGCCGCAGGCACGGTTGCGCTACTTTCTTCATTACTTGGAAAAACCCTAGAAAAAGGTGCAGAAGAGATTGGAAAATCCGCAGTTGGAACAATTTTTGATAACCTCAAAAATCGCCTTAAACATGATGGTGCAAAAGAGGCGCTCAACGATTTAGCTCAACGTCCTAGCGATGGTGACCTACAGGCCGCGTTACGGATACAACTAAAAAAAGCGATTGAGTCAGATACGGAATTGGTTGTGTTCTTGAAGCAATGGCTCAGCGAATCAGCATCCGCTCAGGGTGGCACGACTATCGATCAATCGACCAATTTGACAGGGGACGACAACACAACAATTAGTATTGCCGGGACAGCCAATACGGTTACAGTGAGATAGGTGAGGGTGTGGGGGGCTGGATTCCTAACCCCTTCCCATGGCCACCCTAATCCCCTCCCTCGGTGCTGCGCGTTTCGATGCGCGCGGCGAATTGAGCCTTCGCCGAGCGGCTGAAAGATTGCCTCGAAGACAATGCCTGGGCATGGCACAACATTCCGGTTGGGTCTTTCGGTAAACATTCCGATTCCGTGGTGCCACATCCGCAGCAGTTCGTAGGGAGCAATGGGGAGTACTTGCGAGGGGCTGGATTCTGTGACTCCTAATGGATTATCCGGGATAATCCCAACTTGTTGCCTTATGTTGTAGTGAGTAAAAAATCCCTATGAAATCTCCCGAACTCCTCCTCCCCGCCGGCACACTGGACAAGATGCGCACCGCCTACGCCTTCGGCGCGGATGCTGTGTACGCCGGACAACCACGCTACTCGCTGCGCGCACGCAACAACGAATTCAGGCTGGAAGAGCTGGGCATAGGCATTCAGGACGCGCACGCGCTGGGCAAGAAGCTGTTCGTCGCCAGCAACCTGATGCCGCACAACGCCAAGGTGAAGACCTACATGGCGGACATGGAGCCGGTCATCGCGATGCAGCCGGACGCGCTGATCATGGCCGACCCCGGCCTGATCGCGATGGTGCGCGAGCGCTGGCCCGAGCAGGAGGTGCATCTGTCGGTGCAGGCCAACACCGTCAACTACGCCGCGGTGAAGTTCTGGAAATCGCTGGGCCTGTCGCGCGTGATCCTGTCGCGCGAACTCTCACTGGACGAGATCGAAGAGATACGCCAGCAATGCCCGGACATCGAGCTCGAAGTGTTCATCCACGGCGCGCTGTGTATCGCCTATTCCGGGCGCTGCCTGCTGTCCGGCTACTTCAACCACCGCGACGCGAATCAGGGCACTTGCACCAACTCCTGTCGTTGGGATTACAAGGTGGATAACGCCATTGAAGACGGCACGGGACACATCGAAAAGATCGACTTCGACTTCGACAAGGCGCTGAACGAAAGCCCGCTGTCCGATTGCGGTTCGCAGCCGCGCCATCCGTTGGCGGACAAGGTCTATGTCATTTCGCGCAAGGACCATCCGGGCGAACTGATGCCGGTGCTGGAAGACGAGCATGGCACCTACATCATGAACTCCAAGGACCTGCGCGCGGTGGAGCACGTAGAGCGACTGGTGAAAATCGGTGTGGATTCGCTCAAGGTCGAAGGCCGCACCAAGTCCATTTACTACGTCGCGCGCACTGCGCAAGTGTATCGCCAAGCCATCGACGATGCCGTGAAAGGCCGGCCGTTCAATCTCGAACTGCTGGGCGCGCTGGATGCGCTGGCGAATCGCGGTTACACCGACGGTTTCTACGAACGCCACCACACGCACGAACAGCAGAACTATATGCGCGGCCACTCCGAAAGCTTCCGTCAGCAATATGTCGGCGACATCGTGAGTTGCGCGGACGGCATGGCCGAGATCGACGTTAAGAACAAGTTTCAGGTCGGCGACAAACTCGAAATCGTTCACCCCTCCGGTAACAGCATTGTCGAGTTGAAAGAGATGAAGAGTCTGGAAGGTGTGGCGATCACCGTCGCACCGGGCAGCGGGCATCGCGTGCGGATACCGTTGCAGGGCGAGTTGGCTCACGGGATGGTGGCGAGGTTTTTGTAAGCGTTTGTAATCCAATAGAACCTGAGTAGGCTCGCCTTGTCGGAGAGATTCGGCAAACCCTACATGAATCAGGAGACCAACGATGAGTTGGAAAAACACCCCCGCCCGCTACAGCTCGCTTACCGTCGGCATCCACTGGCTGATGCTGCTGTTGTTCATCGCCGTGTACGGCACCATCGAACTGCGCGAATTGTTTGAGAAAGGCAGCGACCCGCGCGAGGCATTGAAGACCTGGCACTTCATGCTGGGCATGCTGGTGTTCGCGCTGGTCTGGCTGCGCATCGCCGCACGCCTGTCCGGCCCCACGCCCGCGATTAATCCAGAGCCGGTCGCATGGCAGCAGCTGTCGGCCAAACTGCTGCATCTGGCGCTCTATGCGCTGATGATAGGCATGCCGATCAGCGGCTGGCTGCTGCTCAGTGCATCGGGCAAAGTGATCCCGTTCTTTGGGCTGGAGCTTCCCCCGTTGATCGCGCCCGACAAGGAGCTTGCGAAACAGATCAAGGAAGTGCACGAGTTCGTCGGCACGACCGGCTATTACCTCATCGGCTTGCATGCGGTTGCGGCCCTGTATCACCACGTCATCAAGCGCGACAACACGCTGACGCGGATGTTGCCGGAACGGAAATAAATTTAGCCGCACGCGCAGTTGTAAAGAAGTACCCACCGAACCGTTCGCCCTGAGCTTGTCGAAGGGTGAACATCTACGGAGCGCCGCACCATGAGCTTCTGGGTTTACATCCTGCGCTGCGCCGACAACTCCTCACACCGGCCACACCGACAATCTCGAACAGCGCATCGGCGAACACCAGAACGGTCTGTGCAGCGGCTATACCGCATCGCGATTGCCCGTCGAACTGGTGTTCAGCCAGGAATGTGTAACTCGTGAAGAGGCTCTCGCTGCAGAGCAGCAAATCAAGGGCTGGGGGCGCAAGAAAAAAGAAGCGATGATGCGCGGGGATTGGGCGGAGGTGTCGAGTTTGGCAAAGTGTACTGAACGGGATGGTGCGCCCATTCATCCTTCGACAGGCTCAGGACGAACGGGGAACGGGCAGTGAGCCGCCTCAGGGGAGGCCGTTCGTGGTGAGCCATTCGACTTTGCTCAGGACAGGCTTGTCGATCCATGAACGACTTTTCGCCAGCCCTCGTTGCATATACAAGATTGCGTATAATCGCCGCATGAGCAAGCAACGATTCAACAGTGTGTGGGATGCCATCGAAGACACCCCGGGCGATGCGGCCAACATGAAGGCGCGTGCCGAACTGATGCGTGCCATCGCCGAATACATCCGCAGCAGCGGCATGACGCAGGCGGAAGCTGCCAAGACCCTTGGAGTTACCCAGCCGCGTATCTCAGACCTGATGCGCGGCAAGATCGACATGTTCTCGCTCGACACGCTGGTCAACATGCTGGCGGCGGCGGAGATACGGTTGGAGATGCGGCTGAAGAAGGCGGCGTGATGCAAGTATTGATTTGAGGAAATCGACCAATGACAAATAGAGTGCGCATTCAACTAGCCACCATTGGCTATCTGCCTCACGATTTCCGTATCGAAAAAATACAAAGCTGGCAGTCTAGAATTTTTCAGCTTTCCGGAAACATTGAAAATTTCTCGTTACGCACAAACTCAGATGGGGATCATTGGGAGTTTTCAGATTCGCTAATCAAGGAACAGCTCCCGAATACTACTGATGCGGACTTTGTAATTGCTCTTGTGAATGTGCCTATTGAATGCGACTGGTATTCACGACCTGTTAGTGACAAGCAAATCGTCATCACATTTCACGAAATCAGAAACATTCTGCGAGATTCAAACATTCCTTTGGAGAACCTAGTTCTACGGCTTCTATACTCTTACTCACTTGCCTATCGGCAATTTGGCAACAAAATCCCGACGGTGGAGCAGTCGGTCGATTTCACTCACGACGAAACTCGTGGGTGCATTTTCGACATGAATGGAATTAAAACTGATTTGCCCGCATCCTGCGACAAACCGCAAATTTGCGAAGAATGCCAAGAGCGGCTAAGAAGAAAATCTGTTTCTAACGACTCTATAGAACATTCCAAAAAAGAAATTCTTAAGATCAGAAAAGATTTTTATTACCGCATATTGGATTTTGTGAAAATGCATCCTGTGTGGGCCTTACTTATCTCAAGCGTTTATGCGGTTCTCCTGAATATCATCGCCTCCCTGATTTACAAATAATATGATCCTCTCCGCCCTCTCGCAATCTTCCCGCTACGCCTCCCTGCATCCGCTGTTCCAGCGAGCGTTCGACTACATCCGCGACACCGATCTGTTCGCGCTTGCGCCGGGGCGTTATCCCATCGTGGATGACGACCTGTTCGCCATCGTGGAGCATGTGCCGGGCAAGACGAAGGAGATGGCGCGCTTGGAGGTGCATCGGCGTTACATCGATATCCAGTTGGTGTTGGAAGGGGATGAGCAGATGGGCTGGAAGCCGCTGGCGGACTGTTTCAATCCGGTGAGCGAGCACAGCGAGGAGAAGGATATTCGCTTCTTTCATGATGCGCCCGCATCGTGGGTTGCGGTACCGCCCGATCACTTCTGCATCTTCTTCCCGGAGGATGCGCATGCGCCGCTGGTCGCAAACGGGATGGTGCGCAAGGTGATCTTCAAAGTCGCGGTCAGTTCTTGCGGCTGATCTCGCGCATCAGTTCCATGGCCTCTTTCGGTGTCAGAGGCTGTTCTTTCTTTTTATGGAACAGCAGCCACAGCACCGCACCGTTGAACAGCACGAACATCACTTCGAGGTAGAGTATCGGCGTGACGATGGTCAGCGTCGGTCCGGCGGAGAAGATGAAGTAGAAGCCTTCGAAAGTCGGCAGAACCGCGTTGGTGATTGCGTAGAAGTATTCGAACGGCGGAAACAGCAGGATCACCGTCAGGTTGGCGGCGATCATCAGCAGGATCGTATTCTGGTAATGAAGATGGCGTTGGGTGACGAAGATGTGTTTCGCATCCCGCAACAGCAGCCAGGCGATGCTGACGTTCACCAGCAGCACGACGATCTCGAGGAACAGCACATCGCTGTTGATCACCTTGTTGCTCTCGGCCGAGAGCGCGAACTGGAAGCCTGCGAAGACCAGCGATTTGGTGTCGGTGAACGAGAACGAGTCGAACGGCGGGAACAGCAGCATCACCGCGAGGTTAGCCAGCCCCACCCACAATGCGACCTTCTGTTTGCGATTCACGATGCACCTCCCGCGACAGTCGATGCATCATGCTACCGCCTATTCCCCGGCGGAACAATCGGGACTTACTCGCCCATGTCGAAGGCGATGTCTCCCTCGGCCACCTTGTCGCCTACCTTGATGCCCTTGAAATCGAACAGGCTGCCGTCCAGCAGGTGCGACGGTTTGACGTTCTGCATCGCGGTGAAAATGGTCTGCGTGCGGCCCGGATATTCGCGCTCCCACTGGTGCAGCATCTCCTTGATGTTCTGGCGCTGCAGGTTCTCCTGCGAGCCGCACAGGTTGCAAGGGATGATGGGAAACTCCATGCCGCGCGCGTAGCGGGCGATGTCCTTCTCGGCGCAATAGGCCAGCGGGCGTATCACCACATGGTCGCCCTTGTCGGTAACCAGCTTGGGCGGCATCGCCTTCAGCTTGCCGCCGAAGAACATGTTCAGAAACAGCGTCTCCACCATGTCGTCGCGGTGGTGTCCTAGCGCGATCTTGTTCGCACCCAGCTCACCCGCGACCTTGTAGATGATGCCGCGGCGCAGGCGCGAGCACAGCGAGCAGGTGGTCTTGCCCTCGGGGATCTTCTCCTTGACGATGGAATAGGTGTCCTGCGTCTCGATATGATGTTCGATGCCCAGGTTCTTCAGGTAGTTCGGCAGCACATCGGCGGGGAAGCCCGGCTGCTTCTGGTCCAGGTTCATCGCGACAATCTTGAAGTCGATAGGAGCACGCTTTTGCAGCGTCAGCAGGATGTCGAGCAGCGTGTAGGAATCCTTGCCGCCGGACAGGCACACCATCACGGTGTCGCCTTCCTCGATCATGTTGAAGTCGCCGATGGCCTTGCCGACCGAGCTTTCCAGACGGCCTCTGAGACGGTTGAAGTTGGTGGAATGGTGTTCGAAATGGATGGGCTGGATGTTGTCGTTCATGAGCTTCTTCAGATGTTGATGGAGCGACCGCCATCGACCGTGATCACCTGTCCGGTGATGTAGGGCGAGTCGTTCAGTAAAAATTGCACGGTGCGCGCGATGTCGTCGGGTTCGCCTTCGCGCTTCAGCAGGGTATGCGCGACGATCTTGCGCCTGCGCTCATCGTCTTCCCAGTCAGAGCCCTCCGGCCAGACGATCACGCCGGGTGCGACCGCGTTGACGCGCACCTGCGGCGCCATCTCCTGCGCCAGACCACGGGTCAGTGCGACCAGTCCGGCCTTGGCGACGCTATACAGCAGATGGCCCTGCATCGGGCGTTCGGCATGGATGTCGACGATGTTGACGATGGCGCCGTGGCTGCGGCGCAGTTCGTCGGCTGCGGCCTGTGCGAGGAACAGCGGCGCCTTCAGGTTGGTGCCGAGCAGGTCGAGCCATTGCAGTTCGTCGATATCCGCCAGCGGCGTCGCGTAAAAGCTGGAAGCGTTGTTGATCAATCCATCCAGCCGCCCGAATTTTTCGATTACTGGAGCGACAAGTTGCGCCTGTGCGTCTAGCAGTTCTGCCTGGAAAGCGGTGGCGCTGCCCGGTCGCAAAGCGTTCAGCTCGTCCTGCAACGCAAGCGCCTGTTGCGTCGAACTGCGATAGTGGATCGCGAGGGTCGCGCCGGCCGCGTGCAGACGGCGACAGATCGCCGCGCCGACGCGCTTCGCCCCTCCGGTCACCAGCACTACTTTGCCTTGCATCGCACTCTCCACTAAACTCGCAAACCGTTTGAATTATACCCGACCATGCCTGCTCATCTGCCTCTCCCCGTCCCCGAAGCCGCGCAACACAGCGCGCAACTAACCGAACTGATCCGCAGCGACATCGCCGCGCAAGGCGGCTGGATATCGTTTGCGCGCTACATGGAGCTGGCGTTGTATGCGCCGGGGCTGGGCTATTACACCGCGGGGGCGCACAAGTTCGGCGAGGCGGGCGACTTTATCACCGCACCGGAACTCTCGCCGCTGTTCGGCCGCACGGTGGCGCGCCAGGTTGCCGAGATCATGGCGCAGAGCACGCCACATGTGCTGGAGCTGGGGGCGGGCAGCGGCAAGCTGGCGGCGGATATGCTGGCGGAACTGGAGCGCATTGATAGCCTGCCGGAGAGCTATTCCATCCTTGAGGTCAGCGCCGACCTGCGCGAACGCCAGCAGGTGTTGTTGCGCGAGCGTCTGCCGCATCTGTTCGAACGCGTGCATTGGCTGGATGCGCTGCCGGCAACCTTCGGCGGTGCGATGGTCGCCAACGAAGTGCTGGATGCGCTGCCGGTGCATCTGGTGCATTGGCGTGAAGGCGCGCCGGTCGAGCGCGGCGTCGCCGTGCACGATACCGGCTTCTGCTGGCAAGACAGGCCGATCGCCGATCCCGACTTGCTGCAGGCCGCGCAGCGGATAGAGGTTCCGGACGGCTATGTCAGCGAGATCTGCCTCGCGCAACGCGGCTTAATCGCCAGCCTCGCGCAACGGCTGCAACAGGGCGCGCTGCTGTTCATCGATTACGGTTTCGGCGCGAGCGAGTTCTACCACCCGCAGCGCAGCAGCGGCACGCTGATGTGTCACTATCGCCACCACGCGCACGACGATCCATTCTATCTGCCGGGCCTGCAGGACATCACCGCGCATGTGAATTTCACCGACGCCGCCGAATGCGGCATCGATGCGGGGCTGGAGTTGCTGGGCTACACCACGCAGGCGTTCTTCCTGCTGAACTGCGGTATCGCCGACTTCATCGCGGAGCGCGATCCGGAAAATCTGCGCGATTATCTGCCGCTGTCCGCACAGTTGCAGAAGCTCACCAGTCCGGCCGAGATGGGTGAGTTGTTCAAGGTTGTTGCATTGGGCAAAGAAATGGCGAATCCGTTGTGCGGATTCGCCCGTGGAGATTTGAGCCGTATGCTCTGATTACTTCGGCTGGTTCGCGCGCGCGTAGGCGACGATCTCTTCCATCGTGATCTGCTTGTCCTTATTGCCGTCGATCGCGTCGAAGCTCTTTTCCAGCCCGGGCAGTTTATCTTTTGCCGATGACAGTTCCTTTTTGGACAATCTGCCGTTTTTATTCTTGTCGGCGGCTTTCATGCGTTTGAGGAATTCTTCCTGCTGGGCGCGCATCGCATTTTGTATGGAGGTCTGCAAAAAGCCCTGGACTTCCTGACGGCCCAAGCCGCCGTCGCTGTTTGCGTCGATCTTGTCGAAGTTGACGGTCAGCAATTGGGCTTTTGCCTGTTCGGCCTCGGAACGCGAGATCGCTCCATCCTGATTCGTATCTGTTTTGCTGAAGTCGCGCTCAAATGGAGTCGCAGCTTCGTTTGCCGGTGTCACGGCGCCTTCGGTTGCCATCGCCAGCGGGCTTGCAGTCATCAGAGCCAGCCACAGGATTTTTTTCATCTCATTGTCCTTTCGGGTGTTCGTTTACGTTGGATTCTATCGCGGCGATACGGGCCTGCCGCACGCGGTCCGGGATTGTAGCCTTATCCGCGCATCCGGCGGCGATTTTGCCGGCATTCACCGCGCGCGCGGCATGCATCAGCCGCAGCAGATAGTCGGCCTGGGGATAGGCGTCCTGCTCGTGTCCGGTGCGTCCGCGTGCGTCGGCGGCGCAGGCCAGCAGCAGTTGCTCGAAGCGTTCCGGCTTGCGCCAGACGTCGGTGGACTGGAACAGCCGGAAAATGGTCTCGGGGCGCAGCTCGAAGGCCTTGTGTACGTGGCTGTGATATTGCGCGACCAGCAGTGCTAAGTCGCGGCAATCGGCGGGCACGCGCAGCCGTTCGCACAGCGGCTGCAGCAGATCGACGCTGCGCTGCTCGTGGCCGATGTGGCGCGGCAGGATATCCGCCGGCGTGGTCGCCTTGCCCAGGTCGTGGGTCAGCGCGGCGAAGCGCACCTCCAACGCATAGCCGTGGCGCGCCGCGTCGTCGATGACCATCATCGTGTGGATGCCGCAATCGATCTCGGGATGGTAGTCCGCCCGTTGCGGCACGCCGAACAGCGCGTCCGCTTCGGGCAGGATCCGCGCCAGCGCGCCGCAAGTGCGCAACGTCTCGAAGAAGCGCGACGGCGTCTTTTCCATCAAGCCGCGCGCCAGTTCCTGCCACACGCGTTCGGCGACCAGCGCATCGACCTCGCCGTTGTCGGTCATGCGGCGCATCAGCGCCAGCGTCTCGGGCGCAAACGAGAAGCCGAAGCGGGCGGCGAAACGCGCGCCGCGCAGGATGCGCACCGGGTCTTCGGCAAACGCGTCGCTGACATGGCGCAGGATGCCGGCCTTCAGGTCGGCGATGCCGTTGTGCGGATCGATCAGTTTGCCGTCCCGGTCCTCGGCGATCGCGTTGATCGTGAAGTCGCGGCGCGACAGGTCTTCTTCCAGCGTCACCTCGGGCGATGCGTGGATTGCGAAGCCCTTGTAGCCCGGCGCAGTCTTGCGTTCGGTGCGCGCCAGCGCGTATTCCTCATGTGTTTTGGGATGCAGGAACACAGGGAAGTCCTTGCCGACCGGGCGGTAGCCTCGTGCTTCCATCTGCTCCGGTGTGCTGCCGACCACGACCCAGTCGTGGTCCTGCACCGGCAGCCCGAGCAGGCGATCGCGCACCGCGCCGCCTACGTAATAGATTTCGGGTGTAGAGGTAGTCATGCGCGCATTCCCAATATCATTTCGGTAACTGTAAATTATCCTAAAAACCTAAGTTCAATCCGCAGATTACACAGATTGACACAGATTTTTATGCACGGCGGTTTCAAGTTCCAAGTGCAAAAAGAGCAGCGTGATGCTGCCTATAGTCAAACGCGTCCGGCGTGAACAGCTGTGCCGGACATTTGAACCCCAGTGATTTGCGTGGTCGTGTGTTCAGTTTCCA
>Ga0209211_10013193_pt1 | contig 10280 bp, 10 predicted proteins | sample RifGroA2_FD_183992 | JGI IMG/M metagenome (GOLD analysis project Ga0209211, IMG submission 183992) | Groundwater microbial communities from Rifle, Colorado, USA - Groundwater A2 (SPAdes) (version 2) | ecosystem: Environmental > Aquatic > Deep subsurface > Groundwater | place: Rifle, Colorado...
CCGGGTACCGTAGCCTCCAGCCATTACTATTGCCTGAAGAGGCAGGGCGGCCCGAGGCAATAATTCATCTAGCGTCGTGAGCCCTACTACCCGCCCCTGACCGTCGAGCAGCGGTATCTGCCGGACACTCCTCTCTTGCATCAAGCACAATAACGTAGCGGGTTCCATGGTAACGGGAGCAGTCACCGGATGCGGATAGGGCAAACTAGCCTTATGCCTTAGAACCTCGGTCACCGGAGAATCAAGATCCACACCTGCCAATAATGCGCGCCTTACGTCACCGTCCGTAACGGTATCCAACAACCTTTTTTCGTCATCGACCAGCAAGACGATGCCGCACGAATTCCGGTCGATACAGGCAATAGCCCGGCGGATTGACGCCGAAGGCTGAACGCACAGGATGGAAAGATTCGAGAACATCGAACTCAGGAACTCAAGAGATTTGAAGTCTCAACTGCCATTTGCCGTTTTCATATTTCCAGAGATGAGAGGACCGGAACTGATCGCACAAGTGGAAGAAATATTCAGGATCTATCTCGAGGTATTCCATGACCTCTTTAAAATACCGCTCCGGAAACTCTCCATCGAAGCGTCCGACTAGAGCTATACCCTCTTCGCGAGTCAGGTGCCTGTTTCTGATTTCCTGGGCTGCGTCGTAGCTGGCACGGCCAAGACCGAACTTGATGAACGCAGTATAATAATGAAAGCCGTCCAATTTGTCGTCGAGACTATTATATTTGCTGTATGTGCCTTCTGTGCGAACCGGATTCGCCTCGAAACCGGTGTGTTCAACCGCATAATAATAGCTCTCCTGGGGAGTCCACTTGATGTAATAGCCGAGGTAGCGCACCTCGATTCTCGACTGCTCGATCTCTTTGTAATCTGGCGGAAGATACGATTGAAGGTCATTGAGGGTAAGTCCATGCTCGTCGAAAAGCTCCTGGACGCTGACACCGCCGAGATACACTTCTGAGAGGTTTTGCATGGCATAATAGGATTTATCACGCAGCGATTTGTTATTGTCCGCAATGGGATTACCATACTCAGCCTCGTTCTCACCGTAAAAGATCAGCGGGACCCCGAATTTGATCGCGATTTTCGGCGCTAAATTCTTTTGACCCAAAACAAAAGTCTGAAACGGGTTCAGCAGATTGATGATGGACAACCGGGTTAGCAGTCGATGAACGCGGCCGTTAGGTTTCAGGGTGATATTGTCAAGCCCTCCGACTTCGATCCAATTGCGGAAGTTCTTCCAGCCAACTTCCGTGTAGAGAGTTGGGGGCCATGTGACGGTCAAAGGGTGCATCCCATATTTGTACTTGAGGATATGGGCAGCATAGCAACTATCCTTTCCCCCGCTCCCCGGGACAATACAATCGTAGGAGCCATCGTTGCGCCTGTATTTGTCCAGGAGCTGCAGCAACTCGCGTTCCCTCTGTTCCCAATCGATCTGCTCCTTCTGCTCGGCGAAGCGACAGGCATCACAAACGCCATCTCTGTCGATATGCAGCGTTCTAACTTTCCGATCTCGAGTGTGCCTGAACTCGACACCCGAGCTCGGGCGCTGATTGGACATCACGCAACGCTTACAGAATATAACCTCTTCAGGCAGTCCGTATTTCGCTTCGAGTTGTTCCGACATTTTGCTGTCCCCACTTAGAATCACGAATCAAACGGGCAAAATTCTGGTAGATACGCAGACCCCGCGGGCCGCTGCGTTCGGGATGAAACTGGCAGCCGAATACGTTTCCAAAACGGAGACTGGAACAGAAGCCAATAGGGCCATAAGGCGTGCTGGAGAGAACCACACGAGAATCCACGGGCAGGGGGTAGTAGGAATGAACAAAATACATGAATTCGCCTTGAGATAATCCTTCCAAAATTGATCCATTCCATGTCGCAGCGTGATGCCCCGGAACGTTTTCCAGGGAGTGTCCGTAAATGCGATTCCAGCCGACATGGGGAACCTTTAATCTCCGCTCCTCCCCCGTGAACTCTTTCAGACGCAAGACTTCCCCCTCGACGATGTTTAACCCACGGTGTCTGCCGAATTCATGGCTCTGAGTCATAAGGAGCTGCATTCCCAGACAGATTCCCAGCATCGGTCTTCCTGAAGCGGCGAAGTCCCGTAGCACGCTCTCCAACCCCAACCTTTCAAGAGCTGCCATCGCATCCCCGAATGCCCCGACGCCAGGCAATATCACCGCGGAAGCAGCCAGAATTTCCTTGGACGATGTGGTAATGCCGGCTTCTAAACCAACCTGCTCACAAGCATGCCTGACGCTGAACAGGTTTCCTATTCCATAGTCGGCAATAGCAACCTTTGGCCGTAAAGTATTAAGCATTTGCCGCCTCGGCCACTGTGGTGTCTCGGCACGGGACTCCGCGCCCCAGCAGGTACGCTTTGATCTTCGGCAGCGTGGCATCCTGAACTTTGGAAAATTCCCTTCGGCTCTTCAGGTGCTCGATGTTTCCTTCACTATAAAGCTCGTCTTGAACCTCGTACTGTCTGATGAAGTTGTAATGAAGAATTGAGGCCAGGCACGCTGCGTCCGCCCTTCCCTGTTGCACAACATCATACACATGGCTGACTGTTCCTGCGCCACCGCAAGCAATCACTGGAATCGGCACCGACTCCGCGATCCTCCGCGTGAGCTCTAGGTCAAACCCTCTACCCGTTCCCTCACGGTCGATGGATGTCACGATGATCTCACCCGCGCCCAATTCAGCCGCCTGCACCGCCCACTTGAACGCATCAATGCTGGTACGTTCTCGCCCGTTGTCCGTATAGGCCTCGTAGCTCCCATCGGCTTTTTTGATCGCCTCGATGGACACTACAATGGTGGACGAACCGAAACACCGTGAGGCCTGCCGAATCAGCTCTGGATCCTGGATCGCAGCCGTATTTAGAGAAACCTTGTCAGCGCCAGCCCGAAGAACCGCCCGAACATCGTCGAGCGTTCGTAACCCGCCACCGACCGTCAGTGGAATGAAGACCTCTCTTGAGGTCCTGGATACGATGTCCAGCAGGCTGTTTCGCTGGTAAAGACTCGCAACGACGTCCATATACAGGAGCTCATCGGCCCCTTGTTCGTAATAGTACCGGGCAAACCGTTCGGGCTTCCCGAGAACTCGCAAGCCCTCGAGATGAATGCCCTTTACGAGATTTGGACCCTTGATATCCAGCCGTGGAATAATACGGACGTTCACGCAACCCCTTTGTGTGACTGGAAAGATTTGACCTGCTTGTCGGCTTGCCGATACTCCACTACACGAGCAGGCACACCAACCACGACACTCCAAGGCTCCACATCATTTACCACCGCTGCGCCTGCCCCGACAATGGCTCCCTCACCTACCGTGATCCCCTGCCGCACTGTGGCGCCTGCACCGATGTGCGCTTCATTTCGCACATGAACTGTCCCGCTCAAGCATGCCCCAGTCGCTATATGGACATGATCACCAATAATACAATCATGCTCGACGATGGCCCCTGTGTTTACGATGACATTCGCTCCAAGGACAGCGCCGGCATTCACAACCGCTGCCGGAAAAAGGACCGAACCGCCTCCCACCCGGGCCCAAGTGGAGCAGACGGCCGCCGGATGAAAGACCGTTAGTGGTATCAGACCGTGGGATAAACCTCGCTCAAAAAGCTGCCGTCGCGCCCGACTGTCACCAACGCTCCCTATGCCAACAACAAAACTCGTAACGCCCTCCTGGGCCAGTTGGGGAAGCAAACTATCATCTCCTCGGATCGGCACCTCCATCAGAGCCTTTCCCCATAGTGAAGGATCCGAGTCAAGAATGGCATGAAGCGTTGCGGCCCCGCTTGATTTCAGGCTGTCGATCAAAACCCGGGCATGGCCGCCTCCCCCGAGTATGACACAGAGCGGTTTTTGAGATACGCTCACGAGGCTACTCCAGCGCCCCTCTCTTCACCCAAAGACCCGGAGATATCCACGAAGCGCTTCACCAATAAACGGTCGTCCAAATCAATCTCCTCAAGATGTCTCACGATAACCTCTGAGGCGCAACCATCCCCATAGGGATTCTTAATCCCTTGCAAACTCGCCCGAAATTCTAGTGAAATCGCCTTTTTTATCCCGCCGATGATCTCGTCACGTCCGTAACCGACATCAAGCACATTCTTTGCCCGAATCCGTCCTTGCTGACGCGTGCCGATATTGACCACGGGAAGGCCGAATGAGGGCGCCTCTATGATTCCGCTGGAAGAATTGCCGACCATGGCTGCGGCAAAAGCCATCATACTAAAGTAACCTTCGGTCCCGAGATTTAAAACCAAGCACGCTGACGGGCGTTTTCTTATAAACTCTTCGATCATCCGTGTTACAACTCGACTATTGGTGTCAGCATTGGGCGCGGTAAAAACAACCGGCATTTCAAAGGACGCCAGCGCGACCAACATCTCGCTTACCTGCGCCTCCGTCTGTTCGTATTCCAGGGTCACGGGATGAAACGTCACCAAAAGAGGAGGGCGTTCCAAGCGTAGGCCATACTTTGCCGCAAGTTCGCGTGGGTTCAGGAGTTTCGTGCTGCGGAGATTGTCCAGACTGGGCGCGCCCGAGACAATGACCCGCCAGGGTTCTTCGCCCATCTGGATTATACGCCGGGCGTATTGCTGGTTGGCAACAAAATGCAGATGGCTAATTTTTGTCAGGGAATGTCGTAAGGAATTGTCTATGGCGCCCTCCGTGATTTCTCCGCCATGGATATGCGCAACCGGAATTTTAAAAGGGAGAGCAGCAAGGGCCGCAGCGTGCATCTCGAATCGGTCTCCCAGCACGAGCAAGATGTCGGGTCGAAACCGCGCATAGGCTTGAGCAAAACCAATCAGTCCTAATCCCATTGATTTGCTAATCGCCTCGGGCGTATCTGATGAAAGCACCATATCCACCCGCTCCCCAATCTCGAACCCATCTGCCTCAATATCTTTGACGGTAAGGCCAAACTCCGGCGAGAGGTGCATACCCGCAACTATGAGGTGAAACCGGAGTCGATTTTCTTGTTGGATCTTTCGCAAGACAGGGACGAAGATGCCGTAGTCGGACCGCCCAACGGTAACAACACCGATCACCCGAGACGGAGGGGTCATCGTATCATTTCCCATGTAAGGATCGTATTGGCAGGAATATCCCGGGTTGCTATTCGACCCACTAAATGAGACCACATCGCTGGTGCCAAACCGGTTCCCGGACGCTTAATCGTCAACATATCTCCTGTCAGACGTGCACCCGCTGGAATATCGTGTGCAGCTACGATGCTCCTGCGTGCCACCGCAGCAGCGCTCGCTTCCGACGCAGCAGGCTCTTTGCGCCCATGCCCCAAGGCCGCTTCGACGATCCGTATGCCGCGCACCAGGGCAGCCAGCTCTCCCGGCTCCAGTGATGCCTTGTGATCAGGACCGGGAAGGTTGCGATCCAAGGTAAAATGCTTTTCAATCACACAGGCGCCCAATGCGACCGCAGCCATTGCCACCTCAATCCCAAGCGTATGATCGGAATAGCCGACCGGCACCCGAAATGTCTCTGACATAGTGCCCATCGCGCGCAGATTCGCATCTGCCGGATTGGCCGGGTAGTCACTAACACAATGAAGTAAAATAAGATCTCTATTGCCGGCCTCTTCGATAATACGGACAGCCGCACTCACCTCTTCGAGGTTAGACATCCCCGTCGATACGATCATCGGCCTGCCTTTACACCCGACATGAGCCAAAAAAGGCAGATTCGTGAGCTCTCCGGATGGAAGCTTAAAGACAGGCACGCCTAACCGGTCAAGGAAGTCTGCGCTCTCTTCATCAAAGGGCGTAGACATGAAAAGAATGCCTTGCTGACTGCAGTAATCCCTTAAACTCATGTGGGTCTCTGGTGAAAGTTCAAGGCGGCGCAACATATCGAACTGCGACTCGGCGCTTCCTGCGGCTTCCTTCTGATACCCAGCTTTGGGAGCATCTGGCGTCACAAGATGTTCGGCCTTGAATGTTTGGAACTTGACTGCACTGGCTCCTGCCCGCGCGGCTGCCTCTACCAGCCGTTTCGCCATTTGAATATCACCGTTGTGATTAACCCCTGCCTCAGCAATGATGAAACAGGGTTGACCAGGGCCAATCCTGTGCCCGGCTATCTCAACCTGGCGCACAGCCTCTTTCATCGTTTAAAACCAGTTCAGCCAAATAAAAGTCCCATCTCGAATCGATATCAAGAGACCGCTCTGGAGGCATGAGATAGGCAAGTGTGCGCTCGGTGTAGAAGGTCTCTTGCTCCAGCAGAATGGACCGTTTTACTAAGTAGATTGCCCCATTGACCGCATAGGCCGGCGGAAGTTCCTGTCGCCTCTCAATCGGCTTAGACTGAGAAATAAATTGAAGGATACGGCCATCTTCAGTCAGCCGCTTCGTCTGGTACGGATGCGGTCTAGCCTCGTAAAGGCTAACAACGCCATCGGCATCTTTCTCTAGAGCCAGCGTAATCGATCCATCGATATCTTCTGCCCTCCGCAGAGGAGAGGTTGGTTGGAGTAGTAGAATATAGTCTGCATGCCAGTTCTGGTGCTCTCCCAACCACTGCACGGCATGGATTAGCACGCGATAAATCGAGGCCTCGTCTCCCGCAAGATCATGGGGTCGAAGAAAAGGCACATCAGCCCCGTATTGGCGCGCTACCTTTGCGATTTCTTCGTCGTCGGTGGAGACAACAACCCGATCAAGGAAAGAGGCTCCAAGAGCTGCATCAATGGTATATGCAATAAGCGGTTTACCAGCGAGCTGAAGAATATTTTTTCTTGGCAGGCCCTTGGACCCACCTCTGGCTGTAATAACACCAAGCACCCTCTTCCCATGTGTAGTCTCAGCCATTCTGGCTAATCGGAGTCACTGGCTTCACTCACGTAGGAGAAATTCAGGCTTCAAGTATTGGGCGAATCTACTTCACGAAGCTTACCGGCAGACTGCCGAGGATTATGGACAAAATCGGGGATGACCGGCTCCCCGTGCGTTTTTCTCCATATCCGCTCGTACTCATCGATGTGCTTTAGATCATGGTTGACCATAAGCTCCCTTAGTCCGAGCAGTTCTACTCCACTGAAATTCTCGCTGATCACGGCTGTTATTTTCGTGGCGTCTCCTAAATCGAGGAGAAAGGCCTCTAAATCCCCATTGTACTGAGCTAGGATTCTGTCCTTGTAGGTATAATACCACTCGGAACCTGGATAAGGAGTGGCAAAAAACGGCACCGCCTTGATCCCCATTCTCTTCCAGGCGTGCACGTTGTCTCGGATACTGTCAAAAAACTCGTCTGGGAAACCTATAATTTGATTGGGAATAGGACGAATCCCGGCTTCTATAGTCATCTTGAGAGATTTCTCATTTAATGCGGCAGTGGTACCCTTGCCCAGATTCTTAAGAATACGATCCGAAAAAGACTCATACCCGTAGAGAAGCTGGCTACAGCCGGATTCATAAAGCTTTCCAAGGAGACCGGGTTTAATCAGAGTAGCATGGCTGGTCCCTCCCCAATGGACCCCGTGACAACGCTTAGGATCATGGGGCACTCTGTCGCGTCGGCATTGCGGCTGGAGCCCCTCCTTAATCCACAGGTCAGCAATCTCCGGAAGCCACTGCCAACGGCTGTACGAATTCATGGTCATGAGGTTCTCGTCCAAAAATAAGATGAAATCGACGCCGAACTTATCCCGGGCGTATTTCACTAGATCCACGACATATCGAGCGCTGTGCCAGCGGATATTGCGGTCATAGGTGAATTCCACATCACGCCCTTCAACGCCATCCTGATACTTCAGGTCTCCGGAGATTCCGAGATGAAAGCAAAAACGACAGATGAGCGAGCAGCCATAGCTGGCGTTGATGTCGAGACGACGCTTCGACGTGAAGGCCTCCTCGCTGTAAAGCAGGCTGCTGTTTCTCCAATAAATATCCACCGGGAACATCTCCCAAGCAGGGTAAGGAAGCTGGTCCAGCTCTTTCATAGTGATGATCGGGCGCTGCGGTGTGAGATGTATGCTTCCATTGCTATCACGATAGATCACGCCCAGAACCTTGGACCACTCACGACCTCCGGAATCCACCTCTCGCAGGATCTCGGGGAAGGTAACGAATCCTTCGCCGACGACGCCAATGTCTATCTCCGGCAGGAACCGCATGATCTCTCTAGGCATACTGGTGAGAAAACCTCCGCCAGCAACTATTAGGGCCTGAGGGGCATACTGCCTAGCGTATTGAACTATCTTCTTGATGTATCCATAGGCTGTGGTAATGCCTCCCGTTGCAATGACATCCCAGTGGTCGGCTTCGAGTGCGTCACATAGTTCCCGGTCTGTGAGGCGCCATGCATTGGCATCATAAACCTGAACTTGATGACCCTCTTTGTCCACTATAGAGGCTAAGAGGGCCATCCCGTAAGGTATATGCTTGGGCCGATCTTCTTCCCGTATAACGGGATTAACAAAAAGAACCTTGGCCATGCTCAACTCTCTGAGATTTCACAGCCGAGCTGTATAAAAAAGTTTTTCAAGGACATAAAATTGATCCCTTTTCCAAAGACGGTCCCACCCTCCGTGCAATTATAGGTGACACAGCTTGCCTGACGTGCCATCTGCAAAAAGGCTTGGCGATACCAGTAATAGGCAGGGTCGGCATACCAGGTTTCCTTCAAGTAAGGGTTATAGACCTCTATGAATGCATCTGATACCCGTTCACCAAAGAGTTCCCGCAACTCTTTATAATACTGAGTTTTTTCTAATGGTGTCCCCGGTGGATAACTCAAATCCATACCTACCAGAACGACCTCGCGCTTGGATAATCCGGTATGGCCTAAAACCCATGCTGCGGTCCCCGAATTGCCTCCGCTCACCATGCACGGAACTCCGTTCGACCGATACAATTTCCGCGTCATACTGTTTTGCTTTTCGATATTATCCAAGATGGGATTCCACCAATAGAGCGGCATTCCCGCCTGTAGACATCTCCTGGTGACCCTGGGCGACACACTGGTGCAAATAGCCGCCCTGATCCTTGGGCCATGTTGGTTCACAAGATCGATCAGCTCTCCGTTACGTTTCTGCTCATCGGTATTCAAATGAGGGTCCAGGTCCTGCCTCCGAAAATAATCGTCGTCGTTGCGCTGGAGCTCTAAATCGGGGTCTCCGAACCAACGACAAATGCGAGTCGGATGTGGATCCAAGGTTACGACATATTCTGGGATTACTCCGTTACGTAAGCAATAGCCCAGGCCTCCATCCGCGCATACGATCTCTCCACGATAATTGCTCTTTTTTATCTGCGGTGCAGGGTCTTTGCGATGGAGGCTAGGACCAGCCGCAACCACAATGGCAGAAGCGTTGTCGCTTTTACTTAAGGCAAGAGGGAGATCCGCGATGGTTCGGTCAATGTAGGGAAGATTGAGCCGCGCATTTTCCAGCGCCAGGGTAGCCGACCGCTGGACCGTAAGCTCGGGCATGACACTAACGATCTTTTTTGCCAGGCTTTTCAACCGCTTCGTCTCCTGTCCATATAAAGGATTCCTTTTTCATCACAAAACATAGACTGCCGCCCAGCTTGGCCAGCGCGCTCTTTTCAAATTTATCCGTCAGATCCTCTTTAGGCTTCTTGACAACCAAAGAGCTTTTCCTCCCTTTTTTGTTCAACCGATAATTACCTTTCAGAAATTTAGTCATTCGCGTTTACCTCCTTGTTTTCCTTCAAAACACACGCCGAATAGAGAAGCGCATTACGAGGAGCCCCTCAGCCAATGCCTGACCATCCTGCCGCACCGCGTTCCGACTGATCGCAGCACTGCCCTGATTGTCAACCCTATCAACGCTCTCGTTCGGATCCCGCTTACCACATGCCCCAGGTTCACCACCGGCACGTAACTGCGGCTGGGGGGATCAGGCAAAAACTGCAACTCGTAGCCGTAATGCCGCTGCTGCGCCGACAGGTAGGCGCCCTGATACGGGAAGCGAAAATCGTCGTCGTTCTGCTTCTGCATGACATAGCAAATAGCGATATACTGCACCTTCAGCCAATCCACGGCACTTAAAAGCTCCCTGGATAGCGGCACGTGGAATTCATAGTCGCCAGCATTCTCCCTTGGACAGATAATGTATGACGCGAATAGAACTCGGTATTGGTTCGCCGCCGCAAGCCCCTCGAAGAACGAGAGATCAAAGTCGTAATAGCCATTCCCTCCGCCATAGACGTTTTGCACCGCTATTATAAATCCCGACGGCTTGCACAGGCG
>Ga0209211_10013195_pt1 | contig 10280 bp, 7 predicted proteins | sample RifGroA2_FD_183992 | JGI IMG/M metagenome (GOLD analysis project Ga0209211, IMG submission 183992) | Groundwater microbial communities from Rifle, Colorado, USA - Groundwater A2 (SPAdes) (version 2) | ecosystem: Environmental > Aquatic > Deep subsurface > Groundwater | place: Rifle, Colorado...
GTACACGGCATTATTGAGTTTTCCAATATCTGCAAAAATGACTGTGCCTACTGCGGCATAAGGAGTGATAATAAAAAGCTCGACAGATACAGGATGACTGCAGATGAGATTATTGATACAGCGGCTTCATCTGCAAGAGAGTCAGGGTTCAAGGCATTTGTCCTCCAGTCAGGAGAGGATGGCTATTATACAACTGAAAGGCTTTCAGAGATAATACGGGGGATAAAGGATAAGTATGGTGTTCTCATATTTCTTAGTATTGGCGAGAGGGATGAGGATTGTTACAGAAGATTATATGAGGCAGGTGCAAGGGGTGTCCTTTTCAGATTTGAAACATCAAACCAGGATATCTACAGTAAGCTTCATACTACCCTGCATTATGAGAACAGGTTAAGAACCCTTCAGACCGTTAGAGGTATAGGTTATATAATTGCTACAGGATCTCTCATAGGACTGCCTGGGCAGAGTGAAGAGGATCTTCTCAATGATATATTACTTGCCGGCTCTTTTGGTACGGAGATGTATTCCTTCGGCCCCTTTATACCGCATCCTAACACACCACTTGCTTCTGTTAAAGCAGCAGATATAGACACAATGCTTAAGGTTATTGCCGTAACAAGGCTGAATAATCATGACGGGAATATCCTTGTCACCTCTGCGGTGGAGACCCTCTTCGGAAGAGAAGGGTCACAAAAGGCCCTCATGGCCGGCGGAAACTCCATGATGATCAATCTGACTCCGGACAGGTATCGCAAACTATATTCAATATATCCGGGAAAGGGAGAAGAAGATAAAGATATTCAGGGCAGGATATCAGAGACAGTTTCACTCCTGTATTCACTCGGCAGGGCGCCTACGGACATAGGAATGAGCCGGCCGCTCGCAAACGAGCACGAAAATATCCCTCCCCTTAATCCCCTCCCGCAAGGGGAGGGTGAACGAAGGGCATTTTCAGATGAAATAAATGCAATACTTGAAAAGACCAGCCAAGCCCCCCATACAGAAGTCGAGTCTGTCATCGAAAAAGCGAAACAGTTAAATGGATTAACACCCGAAGAGACTGCAATCCTGCTCCAGTGTAATGACAAAGAATTAATACAATTACTATACAGCACCGCCGAAGAAATAAAAAAGGCGATCTACGGGAACAGGCTTGTCCTCTTTGCCCCCCTTTATCTCACCAGCACATGCGTTAACAACTGTCTCTACTGCGGTTTCAGAAAAGAGAATAAGGCAATAGAGAGGAGAATCTTATCAGAGGAAGAGATAAGGTCAGAGAGTGAGGCGATCATCAGGGACGGACATAAGAGGGTGCTCGTGGTGGCCGGTGAAGACCCAAAACATTGCGGCATAGATTATATAGCCAGGTCTATAGATATAATTTACTCAACTAAGGCAGATAAAGGTGAAATACGCAGGATAAATGTAAATGTGGCGCCGCTGCGTGTTGAAGAATACAGGAGGCTGAAATCCGCAGGTATTGGGACATATCAACTGTTTCAGGAGACATATCATCTGCCTACATACAGGCAGGTACACCCTTCAGGCCCGAAGAGCAATTATGACTACAGATTATCAGCGCTGAGTCGTGCTATGGAGGCAGGGATAGACGATGTGGGAATGGGGGTTTTGTTTGGACTCTATGATTACAAGTTTGAAGTACTTGCATTACTCTATCATGCAAGGCAGTTGGAGAAGGAGTGTGGAGTGGGGCCTCATACAGTATCAGTGCCGAGGATTGAGCCGGCATCCGGCGCCCCGATATCAATAAATCCTCCCCACGCAGTAAGTGATGAAGACTTTATGAAACTTGTCGCCATCCTGAGGCTTGCCATACCGTATACAGGCATAATCTTAAGTACAAGGGAAAGTTCAGAACTGAGAAACAGGCTCTTCCATATCGGCGCTTCACAGATAAGCACAAATTCAAAGACATATCCCGGAGGCTACGCAGCGGGTGATGAAGAGAGTGCATCAAAGGGACAATTCTCCATAGGAGATAAAAGGACGACGTGTGAGGTCATAAAGCACATCTCAAATGACGGCTTTGCCCCAAGTTTTTGCACTGCCTGCTATCGAACCGGCAGGACAGGACAGGAGTTTATGGAGTTTGCAAAACCGGGAGAGATACAGAAATTCTGCCTGCCCAATTCAATCCTGAGCTTCAAGGAATACCTGCTGGATTATGGCGACGAGGAACTCCGCCAGACAGGGTATGAGTTGATCCGCTCGCAGACAGCCTCAATCGAAGATACAAAAATCAGGAACACAACCATAAAGAAACTTGAAGAGATAGAGCAGGGCAAGAGAGACCTTTATTTCTGACTTAAGTGTCCCTATCCACAAATAAGTTGACCATAAAGGTCGGCGCTACTTCTTCTCCTCTGCCTCAAGCCTGTCAAATGACTTCTCTGCATTCTTCCGCACAAAATCTCTCACTTCTGAGCTCAATTCTTTTGCCTTATCCAGGCTGTTTTTGAAGCCATCCAGGTCAAGTTTTGCCAAGGCATAGACTGTCCCATCTGACGGATCCACCCAGTGGTCTATTATAATTACACCACTCAGAGTGGTAGCCGAGAATGTCTTGACTGCCTGCTCAATATGCTGTTCTTCAGATGTGGCCGAATCGCCTGTAACAGCAGCGCCGCCGGTTGTGGATGCCATGTAGTCCCTCATAAGAGAGGCGGTATAGGTCTCAAATATCTTGCCTATCTCTGCCCGCGCCCTATTTTCTGCCGCCGTTCTTGCAAGCGGCTTATTCTTTACCCCGCTTACAGCGCCTACTCCATAGAAGACTCTGCTACCCTGATCATTAAATGCCGCACTCCCTTTCGTCACCCATGCAGGCACCACAGCCTCTGGTGGTAACTTCTTTGCACAGCCTGCCATGATGCCTAAGCTAATCAGGGGAAGTATCAGTGCAACGGACAATATGATTTGTAATGCCGGAGATTTTTTTCCCATTATAATTTTCCTCCTTTTCATGTTAGGGACACTTCACATATGGGAAGTGTCCCTAATTTCATTCCTAATTTCATTAATTGCTTTGATGCTCTGCAGCAAACCGTATAGTTCTTCATTATAGGCCAAAGGTATAATTTACACCTAAGGTAATTCCGCTAAAGGTGTCTTCCCCATCATCTGATTCAAAACTTTGATATTTATACCCTCCTGAAATGCTAAGCGGCATGTTTTGAATTGAATAGGCTCCGCCAAACTCAATAGAAGGTCCAGTGGCATCACTGTAGATTCCCCGTCTATTTCACTATCCAGCATCATGTAACTTAAGTTCCCGAAAAGTACAAATCTTGTTTCTTTGATAGGATAAAGACCATACACCCCAAAGACGGGGCCATTTACTTCAATTTTACTGTCTGTTGTAACACCAAGGGTATCTGAAGTAAATGTGAAATCAAGTTCGTCCGATTTATATCCGGCAAAACCGGCAAGATTTGGATGGAAAAAGTACCCAAACCATAGATCCACAGTTGTCCTGTCTGCTTCATAGTTTACGTCATAGTCACCAAGAAAATCAGAAAACGTCTCTTCTGGAAAAGTAAAGCCTCCACCTGTAAGATAGCTTAATCCCCCAAAGAAATTACCATGTTTAACATTGATGTTCGGTCCATAGGTGATACCATAATCTGATTCAACAGCCCCGTCCGGGAATTTTGACTCCCATGCGGCGGTTCATCAGATGTTTGCGGAGGCGATGATGATGGAATTGGCATAATAGACTTTCTTGCTTTACTTGCTTCTTCCACAGTGGATACAATTACAACATCACCAACCTGAAGTTTATCAAATTCTTCAACAACAGCAGTTGAAGATAATTCATCCCCCATTATCTTAGAGACTCGGAGCAAAGCAACTTCAATTATCTGACGTCCAAGTACTTTTCCTGATGTTGGGTCTTTAATAGCCTCCCCAAATCGCTGAACTTTTAGAACCAATCCATTGGTTATCCTGTCCATACTCCCAAGGCTTACAAGTACCTCATCTCCCACAATACTAATCACCTTTCCCCTGAGTGGAACTACCTCAGAGATTTTTTTTGCCATTGCTTTGATAGCATCCGGGAGTCCTTCCTCACCGGATGCCTGAATTGTTTCAGCCGCCTTTAATCTTGCTTCCTCAACATCAACTAATCTTATATTCAGGACTAACTGCTTACCCAGACGATTCATACTGCCTATTGCAATCAGTTGAACAGCCATAACCCTTCCAAGTTCAATAATAGTCTCCTCTGTAGCCCCGCTCAATTGAAATGACTGTTCCTTCAAAATCTTCTCCATATGTTTACGTTCCATCACATGGAAATATCCTGTCCTAAAAAGCTCTGTCCTTAAAATGTCAGAGGCGCTCTGGGCTAAACTTTCCTGTACCCCAAAGGCATCAAGATCAGAAACCGCGATCTTTAGCTTCTCTCCAGCAAAGGATGGACTAATGAATAAGAGAAGTGAGACAATACTGATAAATATTTGATAATACAAATCACCCCTAAAAAGCACACACCCCATAAAAGTCTCTCCAGAAAACAGGTTCTACTCCTCTTTAACTATATCAGCCCGTGCAAAACCGGAGCCTTTTACAGGCTTTGCAATGGAAAGCTTCTTATCCTTTACTTCCATAATCTCAATCTCTCCAACCTTCTCCATTTCAGAACCGAGTGACTCACCTGTATCAGGGTCAAGAAGTTCCTCACCAGCCCTGTACACTGTAAATACATTACCCTGTTTTCTGCCATCATCGCTGCCGGTATTTATATATATCTTGTCCCCGGCTACTTTAACTACAGACCCCTGCCACGGCACCTTCTCCATCGCCTCAGTAATCTTTTCAACAACCTGTTCAACAGACTTCCTCACAGCCTTACCTATCACCGTCTCATCAAAGCCCTCTTTGCCGAACTCTACACTCGGGGCGATAGAAAGGTCTATATCAACTCCATGACTTGAATCCTCACCGATTGCCGTTTCAGCCGAGAGTATCTGGCCTGTCGAGGTATCAACAAATCTGATATCCAGCGCCACCCTTGCCGTATTAGTCTGAATTCCGCCGCCTCCTCCGAAAGGGAGTATACGGCCAAGTCCACCTACTCCCATCTTTGACTGCTTCACTCCAAACTCAGTCACACCGCCAGTCACAATCACCCCTACACCGATGATCCTTCCAATCTTTGCCGCGGTGTCAGGATTAACAGCCCCTGACATGCCGAATGACTGTTCTGCCATGATCTTGTTAATCTGTTCCCGCTCTATGACTATAAACCGGTTGGTCTTGACCAATGCTGTTACCAGGCTGTCTGACATCCCGCGTCCGACATCATGCCAGCCTGAATGCTGATGCCCGCTCTTGTCCTCAAACTCGAGTACGGCTATGCGCTTCTTTGGACCTTTGTATTCCTTGTCTTTTGCCTGTAAGTCTAACGGAGTCAGCAATAGAAGGGCATGCATAACACTTACAACTATCGTAATTGCGATTCCTTTCTTCAATCTATTGTTTCTCATGAAGTCTTCCCCCCTCACCTCTTCTTTATGACAGTTTCTTGCTTACTTCAAATGGAATTCAAGATGTGTTTTTGCCGTGAAGATAGCGTCATTCTACTTAAATATACTTTTGGTGTCAATGATAAAAAGGATTGGTTGATATGTAATGTTGAAATGATGGGGTTAAGTGTGATATTTTAAACGACATAGAAATTTAACCTTATTCAATTCAATTATTATGGATAACAAAGTATTCTCAGGTAAATACACAATAGAAGGGGAAATAGCCCGTGGCGGAATGGGTGTCATATATAAGGCAGTTCATACTACCCTGAACCGTCAGGTGGCGATTAAAGTACTCCATCCTCAGTATAGCGGAGACCCCGCATTCTTAAAACGATTTATGCGTGAAGCACGCGCAATGGCCAAGCTTGACCACGATAACATTATTCGCGTCTTTGATGTGTCAGAAGATAATGAAGCACATTATATAGTTATGGAATATTTTTCGGGCAAGGACCTCAAGCGGCTTCTCCTTGAAAAGGGACGTTTTCAAACACAAGAAATGCTGTCTATTATAATACAGGTAACCAGCGCCCTCTATTACGCTCACACCCGTGGGATTGTTCATCGGGATATAAAACTTGGTAACATCATGGTAGATAACCAGGGAAGGGCCAAGATCGCCGATTTCGGTATTGCAGCAGCGGCTGACGAGATATCTGTTACTGTAACAGGGCAAATCATCGGCACACCTGAATACATGTCTCCTGAACAGGCACGCGGTGAACATCTCGATGGCAGAAGTGACTTATACTCACTAGGAGTAGTAATTTATGAGATGCTTACAGGACAAACACCATATGAGGGAGTTTCCAGGATGGCTATTGTTGGGAAGCTTCTTTATGACCAGGAGGACGTAAGTCTGTCATTTCCTCCAGATGTCCCGGTACAACTTCAGGATCTAATCAGGCACTTATTAAAGAAGAAACTCGATGAACGTATACCTGATGCCGCTGTCCTTTTGTCAAGAATCAGAGAGGTTGCAGCAGAAGCGGGATTACTCAATATCCCGGAGGTATCTATACCACTGACACAACCAGTTTCAATAACTGAAGAAGATACTGAAGGCCCAACAGTAATGTTGAGGGAGACAGAAATTCCAACGCCACATTTTACACCCACCCCATCACCAAAACCAACCCCAACACCGGCGCCCACACCAACAAAGGCGCCTACATCAACCCCATCACCAACACCGACTCCACCTCCATCCGCAGCTCCTACTTACTCTTCGCCATCGCCTCCATCTCAACCACCCCCTGCATTCAACGCTACAATGCCTAAGGAAACATACACTCCCCCTGCAGCAACACCTTATACACCTTCATCTCAGGAGGCGACTCCTGCAAAAAAACAAAACTTTATCACATATATCATTGCAGGAGTGGCTGGAGTTGTCATTGTTATAGGGGGGGTACTCTATTTTCTATCTTCTACCGGTGAGAAAATCTCCCCAACTCCTGTATCAGAACAACGGCAAGGGACGGATGATACAGGTACTGTATCCCTTGCCAAAATCAGAGAAACCCAGATAGCCATAAGAAATATTCAGGAACAGATATCAAAATCCATATCAGATGCTGATTCGGCAAATGCCAAACGCTTAGCGCCAAAGATTTATAACGAAGCTGTGAATCTGAAAAATAAAGGCATGGAGCTCTTTCAGGAAGGTGGCGCCCTTATAAACTCAAAACAGTACAAGGAAGCCGCAAAATCAATGGATGATTCCCTCTCACTCCTGACACAGGCTAACGACGGATTTATCCGGGCAAAAGAGACTGCCACAGAGCAGACTGTAAAAAAAGAAAAAGAGAAGGCTGAAAAAGCGAAGCTCGCAAAAAAAACGCCTCCAAAGCAACCTGAACAAAAAAAGGAAAAACAGACAACAACAGCAACTGTCCCAACTGCACAGCCTGCAACAAGACGCGTGTCAACACCTGCTGATACTACAACAAATGCACCGCCTTCGCGGCCGGATATAGAGGTTGTAGGAGAGATACTTTCAAAATTAAAAAGGGCATATGAAGGACACAACATGTCTGGACTGCATCAAATTGCAGACATGTCTGAAGGAAGGACAAGGTTCTTACAGCAATTATTTAAGGATTATCCTACAATAAGGGTTTCAATTGCTGATTTTTCATTAACCAGTGATTCGGCTACTGCAATAGTTTCTATCACAAAGCTGATAGACAAGAATGGTGAAACATTAACACCTGATGATAAATGGAAACAGTCAAAGATTATAATTCGTAAAGAAGGAGGCGAATGGGGAAAGATTATTTGGTAAGCCTATGCTTGAATTTCGTGTATTTCTCGATAAAAAATTAATTATCAGCACTACCATTTCCAAGGGGCGTGTTACTATTGGACGTTCTTCGGAAAATGATATTGTTTTACAGGATAACCATATCTCCCGTCTCCATGTGGTAATAGAACAAGATAGTAATGAATTTCGTCTTTATGACAGGAGTTCAAACGGTCTGCTTCTGGATGGCCGGAGGGTTACAGATAATGCCCTCCTACCGCATCAATGCAGGCTTGACATATACCCATTTGAGATTGACTGTCTCCTCAGGAATGAGGATACGACGCTTCCACTATTAAAGAAGGATATCCCTCTAGTCCAGAAGAGTAAAGAAAACCCTCTTAATATGACTTCCCAACCAGGGGCCACCACATACCACTTTGGAATGATCGTGGGGGAAAGCCCCCGTATGAAAAATATTTATCAATTGATAGAGGATGTCGCAAACACTACTGCCACTGTCCTGATCCGGGGTGACCACGGGACAGGAAAGGAATTAGTAGCACAGGCTATCCATGAAGTAAGTCAGCGAAGGGAAAAACCGTTTATCGCTGTAAACTGCGCTGCTATTCCTCTTGACCTTGTTGAGAGCGAGCTGTTCGGTTATGAGAAAGGGGCATTTACAGGGGCTCAAAAGGCCCAGAAGGGAAAAGTCGAGGAGGCAGATGGAGGGACACTGTTTCTGGATGAGATTGGAGAGCTGAGTCAGGCTGCTCAGGCCAAGTTCCTTCGTTTTATTCAAAGCAAGAGTTTTATGAGACTGGGAAGCGCACGTGAAACTCTGGTGGACACACGTATAGTAACGGCGACAAATAAGGATTTGGAACGATCCGTAAAGGATGGAACATTCCGTGCTGATCTTTATTATCGCATTAAAGTAGTACAGATAATCCTTCCTCCACTCAGAGAGCGGAGTGAAGATATCCCGCTCCTTATCAGGCATATCCTTCAGAAGTTGAAAAAAGAGCTTAACATATCCTCCGATCCTGTTATAACACCTGAGGCCATTAATCACCTCCGGAATGGGAAGTGGCCGGGGAACATAAGACAATTAGAAAATGTCATATATAGCACATTGATCCGTTCTCACCCCTATTATGTCATAGATGAAGAAACACTCCTCTCAGACTCAAACACATGGAGTGGCACACAAGATTCAATTGAGGAGTCTCCTATAGACACGATTAACAAATCTCTGCTGATCCAGGTACTCAAAGAAAATCACTGGGATACTTCTATAGCTGCCGATATCTTGAAGGTCAGTCGGGGCACAATCTATTATAAGCTGAAAAAATATGGGATTGATATTCAAGCATTATCCAGATTTTAAATTCTTGAAATCTGTTTTAATAATTTGAAATCCTTATTGCGAATTTTCTTAATTGATCCATATATAACAGATTTCCTAATCATGCCTGAATTCCTTTAATTATCAATACATTCCATTACATTGACTGCCATAAAAACCGTCCTTGACAGAGATGGCACATGGTTTGCTTTTATCATATATATAGAGGTGGTCTATATGAAGAAGCCAGGAATGTTAATAGTTACTCTGATAAGTATAATCCTCGCCTTTACTAGTGTGTCGTTTTCATCTGTTGCTGCATCCTTTGACTTTGGGTGGGGGGCGCCTATCGTCTTTTCAAAGAAACAGAAAAGCAATGTCCATGAGACGTATATGGCTTGGCCTATACAGATCAGCAATAGCACAAGACAGAGACTGATACCCAACCTTGATATTGTAGCTGTTACAAATACCGGAAGACAGTATTCCCCAATCCCGGAATTGAAGGCCGGCCATTCTGAGGGGGCAGACATGGTTAGCCTGTCGGAACTTAAGAGTAACATATTCCCTTCGGTCACCCGAAGGGCTATTGCAATCTTTAAGGGTGTAGATCCAAAGGCAACAGTGATTAATTTCTATATAGGTGGTCTTGATGAAGAAAACAGCGGACGGGGAGAAGATAAGTACTTAAGGATAACATATAAACGATACAAAACAGGCTGGAAACTGGACAGCACAAATGTTCTTGAGTAGTTGCTGAGCCTGATAAAAAAGGGGTATAAGTTGAGACAATATGAACCCAAAAGCTATGGCCTTACCCATGTTGGGATGAGACGGGACCACAATGAGGATTCTATATTGCTTACGGATGAAGGTGGTCTATACATAATAGCTGATGGCATGGGAGGCCACCAGTTCGGTGAAGTTGCAAGCGCACTGGCAATAGAAGCAATCTCCTCTAAATTAATTGAGTCAAATAATGGAAATAACCCATTTTCATTAGTTGATGCCATCAAGGAGGCCAACAACAGAATATTTCAGCATTCTAAGGAACAGATGGAGTCTCAGGGTGATACAGCCACACTCATGGCTGGGATGGGGACTACAGTTGTTACCCTCTATATTTCCCGGG
>Ga0209211_10013196_pt1 | contig 10279 bp, 3 predicted proteins | sample RifGroA2_FD_183992 | JGI IMG/M metagenome (GOLD analysis project Ga0209211, IMG submission 183992) | Groundwater microbial communities from Rifle, Colorado, USA - Groundwater A2 (SPAdes) (version 2) | ecosystem: Environmental > Aquatic > Deep subsurface > Groundwater | place: Rifle, Colorado...
CATCTTCGGGCCAATCAATGCGGCAAGCAGCCCGATGATAATCATCACAATCAGCAATTCCAGTAATGTGAAACCACCCTTTCCCAACAATCGCAGCTTTAGCTTATTTCCCATATCCTGTCACTCCATTTACTATTATTCCAAAATATTTTACAATTCAAATGGGGCAGGTTTCAAACCTGCCCTTACAGATATAACGGATGAAAGACACACCCCGACCCCTCTGCCTGTGCGACAAGCAGGCAGGCCTTGATAGAGGGGAGGTATAGGTTCTGCCTTCCCCCCTACTAAGAAGCGACACACGCCCTGGCGAGGCGAAGCCTCAGACCGATAAAAAACCAGAGGTAAGATTTAATTTAAATACTTTATGAATAAATGGCTACATGGCTATATGGCTGAATGGTTAAATGGCTAGATGGTTGTTATAGTAAACGACTTAAATAAGTTGACATTGAATGCTTGTCATTCCGAGCACATTCACTTCGTTCAGTGTAAACTCCGCGAGGAATCTTAGGATTTCTCAGTCGCTCTGCTCCTTCGAAATGACAACTTTCTTTTGTCGTTCACTATAGTTATCAACCATATAACCATACAGCCGTTTAGCCATAAAGTATTAGATTTAGTAATCACTCATCTTCGTCGCCTTCGTCATCAACAGACCCCTCATCTTCATCTAACTCGTCATCCACACTCATGATATTGTCTAATCCATCCATATCTATGTCTTCTGTTAATTTATCAGATTCTTTTGAATTATCAATATTTTTTTTGATTTCCTCTTCATCAGGAGTTTCTTCATTCCTTGCGTAACGAACGACCTGTTCCATCTCTTCATTGATTTTATAATAGGCCATCCCGCCCAAAGACTCCACATGCAACACAGCCACCATATTATCACAAACGAACCCCAGTTTGTCCTCCAGGGCGGTTCCATTTGGATAAAACGTCAAAATCCTTGTTTGTTCATCCTTCGCTTCAAATTTATCGGTAAACATCTCTATTTCGCGGGGCATTATGAATATTCTTTTATCCTCATTATAGCAATACCCTCCCCGAAGATCGAAAACAACATTGGTCGCCTCAGCGCTTGACATCGCCTTAATACGTGCCTCCCTGAGAAAGTATACCAGCTCGTTCATCGTCTTTCTGAACCTGATAGAATCAAGGGAACCTGTAAACCTGGGGACCGCCACAGCGGCTACGATGCCAATGATCACCAGAACGACTATTAACTCAAGTAATGTAAATCCTTGTTTTTTTCGCATAAGTTATTAACCACAAAGACACACAGCACACAAAGAAATTTAAAATTATACCTTTTCCAAGCCCGAAGGGCTGTCAGCATATAGCAGGGGGTGAAGCCCCCTGAGTAAAAGAGCAACACAAATCCCCGATCTGAGTCGAGGACGGGTTTAGCCCCGAAGGGGTGAAAGAAATTTATTATTATTTCCATAATTTCTACCGCCCCGTTTGGGGCTATGTATTTGGTATTTCTCATATACGGGGGCTTCACCCCCGCCTATATGCTTTCTGCCCTTTGGGCATACTTCGGTTGCCAACAGGTTATCTCCTGCCATGGTTTCATAAGTACAGACAGGTTTGAAACCTGTCTCTACCATTCAACCTTACAACCTGCATAGCCCGCTAACACGCATAAAAAAATGCAAATTCCTATACAATAAATTTTTTTCTTTGTGCACTTTGCACCTGGTTTCGTAAAAACTGGTTAAAAAAGAAAGGGGCGTCACGCCTTTCGGCATGACACCCCTTTTCTTTAACTTCTATTAACTTCTCTACGTTCCCCTGTACATTGCGACCCGGGATACGTTTTTTTACTTCTTAACCCTCACGGTCATCGACTTCTTCACGCTTCCAGCCTTGAACGTGACCCTTGCGCGACCGGTCTTCTTCTTAGCAGTAATCGTGAATGTCGCCTCACCACTTGCATCCGTTGTAGCGCTTGACGTTGTCGATATGCGCTTCTTACCAGCCGCATTGATCGTAGCAGTAACCGTCTCGCCTTCAACAGCGCAATTATCTGCACCTGTTACCGTCACAGTTACCCCACCGCTCTTCTTCCTCTTGAGCGACAAGCTAGTCGGAGATACCGAAACCGACTCAGGCTCGCATACTACTGATGGTGTTGGTGTCACTGTAGGCGTTGGCGTTGTTGGTAATGTTGGCGCCAATGCAAAATTAGCTGAAGCTATTGCACCTGCCACTACCGTGACTGGCTGTGAAGATGAATCGTAGCCAGTTGCCGCCGCTGTTACCGTATAATCTCCAGCTGCCACATCAGCTATCGTATAACTACCGGCAGCATCTGTAGTAGCTGAATATCCACCCGTATCTGTTGATACTGTCGCGCCAGCAATAGGAGCCGTTGTCGTAATATCTACCACGGTACCTGTGATACCCCCAACTGTCAGTGGTGTTGGTGTTGGCGTTGGCGTTTGACCAGGCGGCGTCGGCGTTGCTGGACCAGGCGTTGGCGTAGGCGTTGCAGCCGCAGCCTCTACCAAAGCCGTATCTGTCGCCGTTGATATACTACCACTTGCATTCGGATTGTCTGTGAACGTTGTTGTTAAAGTATCACCAACAGCAGCCTTGATATTTGAATTTACCACTGTGCTATCGGTACTTGCTTTAATCGTTCCAAGGAATGACCCCGTATCCACACCTGTTTCCGTTAAACGAACCGTTGTGCCTGTCGAATCCGTAGTTGACTTAACAGCAACATTCACAAGGTTTGCAGAACTAATTGATGTGTTCGTTTCTGGGTCATAAAGAGAAACTACCGCATTACCGCTAATCGCTACAGAATCAGTTGTAAATGCCAAGGTTGCCCCATAATTCTTTGTGGTGACCTTTGCTGTAATATCCTGTGCTGGTGATGAATCTGAGTAGGTTACCGTAATAGTACCACTGGCTACAGCCCTAACGGTTGGTGCACTACCCCCAACAGTAGCATTTCCAGTACTAAATGTACCCTTAAATGTTCCAGCATTTACCGCCGTCTCCGTCATTGTAATAGGAGTACTTGCGGTTTCAGATGAAGATAACGCTGAAACAGCTGTAGCATTAGTATCTATCGCGCTTGTTGTATTCAAGTCGTTATCTATTAATGTTACTACAACCGTATCCCCGCTTAAGAAGGCTTCTGATTTACTCAAACTTAACGAACCAGCGCCACCAACAGCTGACATGCTCACGGTGGTATATGAGGATTGATTATTTTCTGCCGTAGCACTTGGCGAATCATTTAAAAATATTGTAACTGTGTCGCCATTAGAAACCTTTAAAGCAGCAGGAGAAGTGTCATTGGTCGTGCTAGAACCCGTAATACCCGTTAATTTAAGCGTGCCTTTAAATGTACCAGAGTCTACCGCAGTCTCTACGAGTTTAATGGATACCGTATTACCTGTGTTAGTAAAGTCACTGCTTGTAATGCTTGTTGCACGGCTGGCAAAAATTTGCTTTGCTGTACCACCGTTTTTAAATGGAACTGAATTTGAAATATTACCCGTTGATGTACCTGATGGGAAACCTAAACCAGCTTCATTCAAATTCAAAATGCTTGCAGTATTATTGAATGTAGACTGCACTACTGTAGAGCTGGTATTCAAGTCATTATCAACTACGGTAAGTACAATCTCGCTATTCAACCCAACCGTACCAGAAGGTGCTACCTCCAGGCTTCCTGTATATGTCGTGAAACCCACATTTGACGTTGTAGCAGCCAGGCTATCTCCTCCAGAATATGCATTGCCTGACACTGAAGCATCATTATACCGTACACGATATGTAGCACCGTAATACCCACCAATACGGAACAACTTTGTTCCCGACGATAATGTATCTTCACGGCCTGTAGCCATATCGTTACCTACTACTTGTACCCAAGTCTTCCACGGTGTAAAGAAACTACCATTTGTCATCTTGGTAACTGTTAAATTTGCAGCACTAACCCCTGAAACCTCTTGAATTTCACTAAACGTACCATCAGAAATCTTTACCACAGAACCAGTACCGATATAGCTTGTTAAGTTAAACGTACTGTTGTACATATCGGTATCAAACATAACCGTGGTCGTTCCTGTGAAATTGGTAAAAGTATTTGCTGCCGTCCTTGTGGTATTCGTGGTTATCCTTGCGGATGTGAAATCAAAACCAATCGTGCCAACAAAGGTACTTGAATTTGCGCCCGTTTCAGTTATAGGAATTGCCACCCAGTAGGTACCATCAGGTGATATTTCTACAGTATTATCTACCGCATCGAGTGTTGCAACAAAACTAGATGTTTGTGCACTAGTCAAAAAGCTATTTGCTGTATTGGCACTACCTTTCACTAGAGGCACAAGCCCTGCGGAAGCGCTCGTTGATTGTGTACCTAAATTAAACGTTGAGGAACCAATAGCACTCGACTCTACAAACCCAGAAGCATTCGTTGGCACAATCCATACGAGGGAACTATCGGAATTCGATATGCGTATAGTTTGTGTACCGTTAATACTTGAGCCTTCGGGGTAACTCAAACTAACTTTTTTGCCTGTTGAATTATACCCAGCAATGGTAAGTCTATCACCTCGATTATTTGTTGTCGTACCATTCCAAGAACCAGAAGCAACCGATTCCTTTGAGGATGTACTGGCATTAAGGTTTCCATCAACAACTGTCACTGTTAAGAAATCATTGATGTCTACCGTTGTCTTGTCTACGGATAACGTTCCCGTTTCGCCTGTAGTTCCAAAGACCTTAACGCCTGTTATTGTACCTGTTGTCCCACCACTATTCATCTCATCAAGATACGAGACCTTAATAGTATCTCCACTGCGTGGGCCATACAGGGCAAAACTATCAAATTGAATAGCCACTGAACCTGATCCAACACCTCTACCATCCGTGATACTAGAAGGATTGCTAGGTATAGAATAAGCAGAAGCCGTTGCGGTAATAGACCATGATGACTCTGTTCCATACCACTGTTGAATAACTAACAAGCAATAGTCTTCACCATCCATCAATTTTACTAAACCCCTAGTCACATTCGAATCAACACTACCAAAAACAGTTGTAGTTCCATTGATGGAAGTTGACCATGCCGTAGAAGCATTGCTTGACGATAAACCTGGAAAGTATCTTACGCTACGCGTACCATAGGCAACAACCTTATCTGTCTGTGTACCCGCTGTCGCAGATGAGGCCGAGCCTGGAACTGTACTATCCGTAGTGTAAACCAATATAGTTTGTCCTTGCGCTGTTCCTGTACCACTCAAAGTAGATAACGCAAGGTGCCCATTTTTTGTAAACTCTAAGAGCTGCACGTTTACATAGTTAGTTCCAGTTGTTGTGCCTACGGTAAATACACCGCCAAGATATCCAACTTCTGGTTGGTTAAGATCTGGAATGGTGGTCAACGTGGTAGTTGACCCAAAATTACCAACGGTGAACGATCCATCCCTATTTATATCCACTTTTACGTTACCACGTAAATTCACATTAGGGTTTATTGAAGATGTACCATAAACCTTACCTGTCGCCGTGAAGACACCTGTGTTCAACCCTGATTCTACGAGCATGATATTTGTAGCAACTGTAGAGGTACCCCCAATTGATAATGTCGTGTCGACATTGTTCTGGTCAATGGCAGATACCCGCACCCTCGAAGAACCCGTACCGCTAAAACTGGCGGATGGTATGGTAAATGGATCCTGAAAACCTATAACTTCCTTAATTTGGGGATTCAGGTTCACATCTGGATCTGAAATTGTAACGATAAAGTTCTCGGAATCACTGCTGACGGTTGTTCCATCATTACCCCAAGTAACACCTTCTGTAAGCGTGAACGAAGATGTGTTAGCGCCATTAAAACTAATTGACGCAGTGTCAAGCGTACTACCTCCATAAAGCAATAACAATGTCTCGCCTGACGCAACCTTCACAGTACCATCTGAAGCGGTTTCAGCACTTCCACCAGATGCGCTGGCAAATGATTTTAAATTTAACCCCGTAGTTCCTGTCCCAAGACCAAAATAACGATGGCTACCCAGAAAATCCTCCACATACCCAGTGGTTGAGCCAATAACTGACCTTGTAGGTTGCGCACTTCCCGTTGTGGTGAATACTGTTGAATTAGTGCCTGATTCTTTCAACACAAAAGACGCTTCACTTGTCCCCGATTTCACAGTCACAGTAAGCGTGTCCTGGACGCTAGTAGTGTTAGCTGCAGAATCAGTCACTGAAAACCATGCGCGATCAAAATCATTTGTTGAATCGCCAAGAGATGGCAGGTACTTGTCTCTATCAAAACTACCCGATGCGGCCTGTGCAGCAGAAACTCCACCCACCGCAATGGCTATTGCCAGCAAAAACACACTGGCAATGGTAAACCAACTTATTTTTTTACTACTTATTTTCGGTCTTTTCATATCCGTCCATTCTCCTTTTTTCTATTGAAACTAAACAAGACCTGAATTAAAGATAAATTCACTTATATTAAGTTCTCTATTCTTTAAAAACCCAACTGTAGCAAAGACAGATTTAAAACCTGTCTCTACGCTTTTAGACGCACCGCAGTGCGTCTCTACAACAAAAAATACCTTTGATCTCCCAATCAACTTCAACCCCTTTTCACCTCTCCATCACCTCCTTCTTCGAGAAATGGCCAGGCAAGAGATGGGAAAAAACTAAGCGTTGTTTTTCCCGATATTTCCTCCTTTCTTCTAAATAAATGCAGTATGTTTTAATTTAAAATGTTTAACGATATACGGTAACTGCTATTTTTAACCTGTGGAAATATAGCATGCAAACGTTTTCCCGTCAACAAAAAAATTAAAAATTTTTGGTAATAGTTTAGTTTTTTGACAAATTCCAGTACTACCTAAAAACTACAAACCACAAATTGGGTGATGGGTGAATGGTTAAATAGCTCCTAATAATTGCAGTCGGATACAGACCTGCCTGCAGGTTGCGCAAGCAGGTAAACGCTGATTTACACTGTTTTCCAACGACATAAGTAGAGACAGGTTTCAAACCTGTCTCTACTATAAGAGCCACCCCTGCCTCCTCCCAAGAGGGGACTCCCTCATTCCCCTCTTGGGAGGGGGATTTCGGGGTGGGTGAAGGTACTAGGGCTTAAAATATGTGAATTTACGTTAAACACGGATAAACTTCGTTTGTCTGTGCCACTCCAAAATCCGCATAAATAAATGTATAGGAATTTCAATTTTTGTAAAGACGCACAGCCGTGCGTCTAAAAAATAAAATAGAGACGCATGCAATGCGTCTCTACATTTATATGTATAAGGTTACAGGGTTTTTCTGTTAATTTTTTGTTTTGACTTCTCGTTGCCGCCTTGTTATCATCTCGCTACATTGATACTAATCTAACATTAGATTATGCCTTCGGCAACTTTTTTCTGGATAAACCGTTTCATCGTAGGGGCTGAAAATCTTCAGTATTGCCAGTCGCCGTCAGGAGACGGCTCCTACCAAAAACTATACATTAAATTAGGTTTCCTCTTTTAGAATTTTTCTAAAATTACGCCACTCATGCCTATAGGTTTAGAACAATCTAGCGTTACATTGAAGGTTCCCCAACGTAAGGCAGCGCCTTCCGATAACGAGGTTGACTCCATACTACCGGAAATATTAGCTGAATTAAGAAAGTCCGTTCCTGGTCAGCAGTTCGATATGTGGTTCTCTTGTCTTAAAATTTCCTCTGTTGATGAAAGCAGTATTACCTTTATTACACCAAATAATTTCATAAAGGAATGGTTTTACGGTAATTATAAGGACACTTTCTCTGGCGTAGTTTACAGGGTGTTGAATTCCTCGCGAGAGGTGATCTTTCTTGCAGAGGATGAAGCCCTTAAACAATCAACAACTTCATCCCTCGCTTCAAATGGTACTCATACGTCTCTCAGTGAATTACCCGCATACGAAGGGCGTATGAATTCTCTGAATGGATATTACCGCTTTGAAAATTTCATCGTGGGGCCTTGCAACAGATTAGCGCATGCTGCTGCTGTGGCCGTTTCTGAGTCCCCGGGTCTCGCATACAACCCTCTTTTTATACACGGCGCTTCAGGGCTTGGGAAGACGCACCTCCTGCATGCCATAAATAACGTGCTCCTGTCCAGGCACACGTTAAGAACTCTTTACCTATCCTGTGAGCAATTTGTAAACCATTTTATTTCTACGATACGATCGAATAATTGGGACGAATTTAGAAATCTTTACAGGAACCTGGATGTGCTTCTGCTCGACGATATACAATTCTTTGAAAACCTGCAAGGCTGCAGAGAAGAATTTTTCCACACGTTTAATGCGCTTTATAATGCCAAGAAACAAATTGTTATCACGAGCGACTGCCCGCCCGAATCTTTAAGCTCCCTGGAGGACAGACTCATCTCCCGTTTCAAATGGGGGCTATTATGCAGCGTCGATAGTCCCACGATAGAAACACGCGTTGCGATTATCGAGAAAAAAGCATCGCTCATGAACATAAATCTGACACACGACTTCGCTTCGTATCTTGCGGAACACCTCCATGGTAACATCCGCGATATCGAAGGCGCAATTGTGCGGTTAGGCAAGGAACTAAAGGTTACGAGAAATACCATTACCTTGGATTTTATAAAAAAGGTCATTCGTGAAGTAACAGGAATTAAAAAATCAGTAAATATCGAAGCAGTTCTTCATGCTGTTTCGGAAAGGTTTAATGTAAGTATATCTCAACTCCAGTCAAAGAGCAGGACACGAAGCCTCATATTACCAAGGCAGATAGTGATGCATCTTTCCCGAAAACTAACAAATATGTCACTTACAGAAATAGGAGGATTTATAGGGGGACGGGACCACTCCACAGTAATCCATGCAGATGGAAAAATAACGAAGTTGCTAAAGAAAGATAAAAACCTCCTTTTTGTTTTACAAAAAATAGAAAGTGAACTACAGAGATAATATGTTCATAATATGTAAATACATTTACTTTTAAATATCTGATTTTAAAAATCACAAAAAGTTTCCACTCTCTTCCTAAATGTATCTACATATTTTTTACAATGCAACAAACAACTTTACGTCTTTAAAAAAAGAGAGTTACACAGGCGCTCATGAATTATGAACAATGTATAGTACTTCTATGATATAAATTTAATTATACAATATAATAATTTCAATTTTGTAGAGACGCAAGGAATAAGGCGTAAAGTAGAGACAGGTTTCAAACCTGTCTCTACTAAATCCTGTTAATCCTGTCAAGAAGATTTAAGGAATGAGGAATAAAGTATGAACCTAAGCTTTAATGGAAATGAGTTGTACAAAGGCTTTAATTTAGTTACGAGTATTGTTCCATCTTCGGCGATTAAACACGTATTGCAGGGGATAAGATTTGAGGTCAGGGACGTAGAGACAGGTTTGAAACCTGTCTGTACGTTGACGGCAACGGATCTGGAAGTTTTGGTTAAATATACTCTGTCGGCCAAGGAAAGTGCGGGGGACGCTGTAGAGACAGGCTTGAAACCTGTCTCTACTTTTGTTTTGCCGGCGGTTCGTGTTAACAATATATTGAGAGAATGGGCAGGCAATGAAGAGGTAATGGTGTCTTTCGATGGTAGTGGTTGTATTTTGAAGTCTGGAAAGGGTCGCTTTAGGATTGCGGGAGAAGATTCCAGCCAGTTTCCTGTGATACCCGTAGCGGACGTTAAGGGTTTTGTTGAAGTTGACGGCGGGATTATTGGCGATATGATAGGAAAGGTCATTCATGCGGCGTCAACGATGAGAGCCAGAAGCACGCTGTGCGGCGTATTTGTAGAAATAAAAACCAGTCGTGAGCCAGGTCGAACGGATGGGGAAATTGTCATGGCGGCAGCGGATGGGAACAGGTTATCTATGGTAAAGAGGAAGGTAGAAAATCCTGGCGGGGTTTCAATGAGTGGGATAGCTACTGTGAAGTGTTTAACATTCTTGCAGCGTTTCTCATCAGAGAGCAAAGGGTCTCTTAGAGTTGGAATAGGGGAGTCTCAGATACTTTTTATGGGTGAAAGAGGTGAGGTTGTATCACAGTTAATAGATGGGCAATACCCAAAGTATGAGGACGTTATACCAAAAGACAATGATAAGAGAGTAGAAGTGAAAAGGGATGAATTAATAACGGTAGTGAGAATGGCTTCATTTATGACAAGCGAAGGGTACCACGTTGTAAAATTTGTTTTTAAGGATGGCAGATTGACGCTGATGTCGAAGGCTGCAGAGGTAGGAGAAGCGGAGTTGGAAA
>Ga0209211_10013198_pt1 | contig 10277 bp, 9 predicted proteins | sample RifGroA2_FD_183992 | JGI IMG/M metagenome (GOLD analysis project Ga0209211, IMG submission 183992) | Groundwater microbial communities from Rifle, Colorado, USA - Groundwater A2 (SPAdes) (version 2) | ecosystem: Environmental > Aquatic > Deep subsurface > Groundwater | place: Rifle, Colorado...
CTGGAGAGGCAAAGTCCCAACTTACTTGCAGGCTAGAGAACTAAGTCCGATTGTCGTTGATGACTTTCTCTGCGTAAATTCAGAAAAAAAGAACAGGGATCTGCTAAGCTGGTACCTTCAAAGCGATTTCGAGTTGATTCCAATTCATCGACAAACAAACCCCCATCTTGCTTCTAAGTTGTCTGCCGATGACTTTCCCAGACGTGTTCTCCTGGAATTGACCAGTTGTTGTAATCTTAATTGCGTTATGTGCCCTCGAAATGTGCTTGAGCGAAAAATAATGCATATGCCAAAAGAATTGGCCCTGAAATGTATTGATGAACTTTCTAGATGCGGGGTTTTAGGTCTCTGGATGTACAACATTGGAGAGTCTATGTTGCATCCAAATTTTACTGAGATATTAGCTTACTGTGAAGCGAAAGAAAATTTGGGTTCCACTTGGCTCAGTACAAATGGCCAACGATTACTTGATCATCATGCAAAAAAAATTATCGGTTCAAAACTTACATTCTTGAACTTCTCTCTTAACGCGCTCAATGCGGAATCTTATGCGAAGATTGCGCCTTCCGGGGATTATAAGTCTTTGCGGGTCAACTTGGAAAATTTGTTCAGCGAGAAAAAAAGACAAAATCGTGTGGGAAAAACTCCGTGGCTAAGGATTCAAATGATCGACCAACCTCAGCTAGGAAATAACGATCTTGATATCTTTTTTGATACATTCGGTAGAAGAGCTGAAATCGTTGGCATCAATAGGCTTGAAGCTTTTAGCAAAGATGTTGCACAAAACATTTCGCATGCAAAAATGCGATCACGTAGTGACTTTAAACAATGCAATCGGGTAAGCCGTGGGGATTGTTTTATTTTTTCTGACGGAGAGGTTTCTTTTTGTGATACAGATTTTAATCACAAAATGTCTCTTGGAAATATCACTCGAAAATCTATAAGAGAGATTTGGAACAGCGGATTTAGACAAGAAGTAATTTCGTTGAATAAATCTGGAAAACTGAAAGATTTAGAGTTGTGCAAGGACTGCTTGGACTATGATTTGTAGAATGCTACGTCTTGAGCAAATAGCCACCTTGATAATATGAAAAATATAGATTCACAATTAAGCATAATGCGACACTTACTTAGTCACCTAAGTCCGGCATGAAAAACACGTTTCAACATGAGGAAAAATAGATTATGGATATTACAATAGAGATCATCGAATTTATTCGAGCCAACCGTGTTTCCACTACAGAAGTAGCCGATGCCTTAGGCAAAAGTGGGGTTCTTGCTGATATACTACCCATTACTCCCGGCAAATTGCATGTTGGGCGGGTAAGAGCATTATTTACGGCAAACGACTCAAATTACGATCTTCACGAACAGTGCAAACATGTCGAAAAAGGAGAAGTAGTCATTGTATTTACTCATGCTTGCAATGAACGCGCTATTTTTGGGGATTTGGTTGCCAGATTTTTGACCCTTTATAAGGGAGCTGAAGCAGTAGTGGTTGATGGAAAAGTAAGAGATGTCTCCCGTCTTCGCCGCGAAACCTATCCCATATGGGCTAAAGGAGTTACCCCCCTTGGGTGTTTCAATGTTTCCGCAGAGCCTTTTCCTCCTGAAAAAGTAGCAGCCATACGGAAACAAGTGGATGGGGGAATCGCCGTCTGTGATGATGGAGGAGTCGTTGTCATTCCCCGCGATCAACTTAACGAATCGATGCTAGCACGCTTACACCAGATCGAAGACCAAGAAGATATTTGGTACTATTGCCTTAATGCTTTGAAATGGGACACAAAAAAAATCGTCTGTGACAAGGGCTACCTAGCAGAAGACATATTACCTCAAGTATTTATCGAAAAATTAGCGAAAATGAAAAAACCTCTTGATTCAAAAAAGGAGGGAGAATGAATTTACTTGAATCGTTTGAGAAAACTGGGATTTGCGATTTAGGGCGGGGCATTGATCCAAAAAAATGTGAACAACTTCTTTTGGATATTAAGCAGGCTCACCGGTTAGGCCCTGAAATATTTTTAACTGAAGCCCAGTATCATGCTGATCTTGCTCCTATTCAAAATAACACAACTAAAATAACCTCTCATTTTCTTGATAAGTTTGACCTTTCTTTCATTGAAAAAAATGACTCCTTAAAAAAAATTTTGACAGAGGTCTTGGGAGAAGATTACCGGATTTATGCTAAAAGAGTGATCGTCGGGGTACCGCAAGAATGGATTCCTCAGTGGGCTATCGAGGAAATTCAGATAAAGCATCCCCCCAAATCTTAACTCCTTTATTAAATCTGAATTAAGAGATGTACGTCATGTTGGAGGCATGGATTTCCACACCGATCTGATTGATTTCCCCAATAGGGAACCGGATATGGTAACTCTCTACGTATATTTAGATGAAGTTACTAAAAAAGAATCCCCTCTTATTATATTGCCAGAGAGCCATTTTGGAGGGGCTGATATTTTTCCCCACAATCTTGTTTTAAAAACTACCAGCTCCAATGAGTGGATTTACAAAACCGATTCTAGAATGCGCTTGGAATTAAAACACAAATTTCTCACTGGAGGACCCGGTTCTACCTACTTCTGGCATGGATGCATCATGCACGGGACTCTGCCGAATGTAGGAGTGAAACCACGCGTCTCTCTTCGATACATTCTCGAAAAAAATCCAGAGCAAAAAGGGGAAACTTTTATAGACTTTGTAAACAGTAAGATAAAAGCTCCTTTAAGCTTACCTGTCATGGCTCATTTTGAAAAATACCGTGGTCACCCTCTTCGCATCATTAGTCAGCTTTTTGGTTCAAACTCAGTTATTTAATTCCTTTTTGAAAATCGAAACCGCCAAAAATCAGGAAGACGTGCAAGAAGCATTGGAGCTCTCTTTAAAAGCTTTCTATCCGCAGGTAATGCCCCCTAATAGCCGTGCGATGTGGCGGATAAGGTGGCTTAATGAGCCTGGATTTAACCCAAAATATATTTATATTATCCGGGATGGCTCTAAAATCATAGGGGGTCTCCGTACCGTTGCCAGAAGACTGTATCGGGGCGACGAATCTTTCTCCATGCTAGGCTTGGCTGAAATCTTTATCCATCCCAATTGGCAAGGGAAAAAAGTTACCCTTCCGTTGATTTCACATGTTTTGCGGAAAGCAACACAAGAAGGATTCGACTTGGCCGGGTGCATTGCACGAAGAAATATCGACTACTTTTATACTCGCTATGGCCTCTGGGGGCTTGGATCTTACCAACAGATAAGTCTCAAAAACAGGCCCTATAAACCCGAAACGGATAATAGCAAAGAAACCCCTGATTTAGAATTGAAACCTGTTAAAAAAAGAGATCTGGGAAAAATTAATCAGTTCTATATTCAAACTTATCGTCGTTCCTTCGGACACATAGAACGTTCCCCTGCATACTGGAGTTGGATTATAAAAAAGATTTCTTTCCAAAAATTAGATTTTTTATCTCTGAATAAAAAAGATAAGTTAATAGGATATTTGATCTTAAAAGGAAACCACATCATGGAATTGGCTGCTATGCCTGATATTTCCTACAAAATGATTCTCGATTTTCTTTGGCGCCACCTTTTCATAGAAAAAGAAAATGATGAAGTTCTATTGCATATCCCCTCCCGGCACCCACTTTTGGATGAAGATCTGCAAACAGACATCAGCCTCCAAAACAGGGAGTGTTTTTATGGGGGGCATATATTTAAGATATTGAATAGAAATCATGTGACAACATTGTTCAAAGGCCGTTTATCCACTTTTTTTTTGCAACGAGGAATACAATCTTGTTCTTTTGAAAAATGTGGAATCGATTTTCAATGGAATAAGCCGCGTCTTTCCGTAAAAATCCCGAGTGCCTCAGCTTTAAATTATGGCCAAACTTTAATCTTATTGGGAGTCGATAGCATTTACCAATCTTACCATGATGACCGCCTCCCCCCTCCTCTTCCCTTGACGATTAGTTCACTCGATGAATTTTAAAGCCTATGAATCATCAATACATTAAATTCGAGGATGTCTCCGATGACGTCTGGGATAATTGGGTCAAACAAATTTCCAACGCTTCTTTTCTGCATAGTACAAGTTACCTTAGATTTTTACATCAGATGGCTCCAGAAGGCTGTGCCCGAAGCTTTGCCATTTTGGATTCCTCCGGAATCCCTCTTGCTCTTTGTCCTTTTGCTGTCTCTGAAACTGATGGGAAGGAAAGTACAGTGCTGCAAGCGGCTTGGCCGGGTGATCCACTCGCTTATCCTGCCATTGCCACCTGCTCTCCTACGGCTCGGCGGCGTCTGGCGCGAACCATTTTTGATCTGCTGCATGCAAAAGCGCAACAGGAGAATATTGTACGTATGGTTTTCCGTTCCTATCCCATCAATCAAGGATTGATGTCTCAAGAAGATTTACCAGCCCCCCAGATGGAAGCCCTTGCCTATGGTTATCAGTGCATTCCACAAAATCGTCTCATCATGAATCTAAAATTACCCCTTGATATTCTTGAATCAAATATGACGAAGTATCATCGCCGTCGGATCCATCAAACAGAGAAAAAAGGAGTTACTGTAGAAGAATATTTCGGAAACGCTTCCGAATTATCGGCTCTGTTTCAATCCTATCGTAAAGCTCACTTTAATTACTATGGGCGTCAAACTCGGCCAGAATCCACATTTCAATTGATGTTCAAAACCCTCATCGAATCAAAAGCAACTCTTTTTGTTGCTTTCATTCAAGAAACACCCATTAGTTTTCTTTATTGTGGTGAGTTTGGGAAAATGGCGTATGGTTTTTCACAAACAAATGTAGCCAAATACGAAAAAGAGTATTCCCCACGTCATCTCTTGGAATGGCAAGCAATAGGCCGTTATCAGAAAAGAGGGTTTTTATACTATGATCTTGGCATTCGTTGGTTTGGGCCACAACTCTATAAAAATCCCTCCGAAAAAGAAATCAATATATCAGAATTCAAAGAGCGCTACGGAGCCCATTTGTGGCCTGACTTAATGTTCGAAAAATTTTTTGATCGTGGGTTCTTCGAATTTGAGATGGGAAGACGTTTCAAACAATTTCTCGGTTCAAACTATTTTGCCCCTTCCTTAGGGTCAGAGCCCTCATGACCAAGAATCGTTACCCTTTTGAGCCATCTCTTGATAATAACGATATTTCTTTTTTTAGGAATATTCCTTGGAAGACAATTGATCAAAAGTGTTCCGAAGTTCTCGGGCAGCCATCTTATGGAATCCCTTCAGTGAGAGTTGGAATATGCTGGGCAATGGAATTCCTTGGCCTAAGCCGGCACAAGGATCACATCCTGGTTCCCCAATTCTTAGGTAGGTGTATTCTCAACGCTATAAACCGTTTTGCCTTGCCAGTGGAATCACCGACTGACAAGACCCGTTTAGTTCTTGTTGTGGATCAATATGGGTTTTCACAGGACTTGAAAAAAATTCATGAGGAATGCGTCACCAAGGGATGGTCTTATATTGAAGATAGCCCATATGGATTAGGAGAAGTTGAAGTTTTAGGGCCAGGATCACTAGCGCGGTTTATCGGCCTTTCAAAAATTCTACCCATAATTCAAGGCGGCTGCATGATCTCTAACAATCCCATTTTCATCAATTGGCTCAAGAAAAAAAGGGAGAAAACCAGCCATTGGTCTTGGATCATCTGGTGTTTAATGGCCCTTCTGAGAAGCCGTCGAAAAGTATCTTCCCAATCCGCAATCGCAGGTGCCGCTTATGAATTATATATAGAAGGCCAGGGTGGCAGTAAACTACTCCGGGGGAATATGATGAAAGCACTTGAACTAGTTTATGAGCTGGAAGCTGAGGAAAAGCGTCGTTGGGAAATGCTTGAAGAAAAACTCAGCCCTCGAATCCTGATACCGGATCTTAGAAGGTTAAGTTATGCAGTGCCCTTTCTGGAAAATGGCCAATCAGAAGCCCTGGAGAATTTATTCACCCAAGAGGGCTTTGACGGAACAAGTTACCACGTAGAAACAAACCGAAATCTATTCTCTCCCCATTACAAAAAAGCGTTTCTCATCCCAATGAATCCAAGAATAAAAAAAACCAATTTTGAAAACTTAGTTACAGGCCTTGAAAGAATTATCCTGGAATGAAAAAAAACTCTCGCGTATTATTTTTTCGTTGCATTCATCCATTAAATCTTCCGCTTGCTCTTTTGGCTAGTTTCATTTTGAGGATCATTTATTGGAAGACCGAAAGAGTCTCCACTCGGTGGCTAAATCGATTTGAGGTGCTTGATCCTGCAGATTATTTTAGCCGTGAGGAATATACAACTCTCCTCAATAAGAACTATGATTCATGGCAAGCTAGTGCTTCGGATTGGAAGCAGAAAATATTCCCCGAATATAAAATTTCAAATCTAAAAATTAACTTCAACAACAATTTACTTCAGTGGATGGTTATGGATTACGAAGAACAATCTGTTTTTTCTAACCTTATAGAGCGTTGGATACAGAGAGAACAAAATAAAAAAGGTTGCTATTTAGCAGGCTCCTTTTCCACCCGTTGGATCCATTGCCTTGGGATCAACCCACTTACACCTTCAGGGATTCGTACCGTATCTTTTTTCTCCTGCTTAGACCTTTTTTGGCAATGGGCATTATGTATTATGCACCTTAGTTGGCAAATCTTTCTACTCGTTTGTACGAGAGATTCTATAAACTCAAAAAGGAAAAGCTACAAGATTCTTTGGACTGGCATTAGCCCAATTGAAATGGCAGCGGGCCCTGGGAAAATTGATTTTTCATTCTTGGTTAAAAGAGGTTTAATTTCATCGGCAGACTGCCTTTATATACTTCCTCAAAAACCTCGTGAGGAGGTCTTAACCTGGCTTGCAAAAAATAATATTAACTGGGAAACCACCAGCTCCCTTTATTCTTGCTTGACTTTTGAGAAAAGAGCCCTCATCAGTATTAGCCTTATAACAAGCATCATCAAAGGCTTTTTCTGTAAGAAGGATCGGAATTTTGCCCCCATACTCCTACAATTCTCTTTGCGTGCCCAAGCTCATATAGCAGTTGCCCAAACATTACATTTTGACGTGTACCTAACTACTGTAAGTGGATGTTGGCCCGAAAGTCCTATCGTAGCGGCAATGAATGCATTAGGCATTAGAACCGTTAATTGGTCTTATGGATCAAATACATTTTCCTTTTCCTCAAAAAATTCTTTGTTTAAAGATGTTAATCTAATCCGGAGTGTCACTGTTGCACAAGAAGTATGGTTTTGGAATGATACTGTATCCGACTGGTTTAATGCACGACCTATTCTTCCCGAAAATAGCAGGCCTGTAATTCAGCTGATCGGGTCAGTCATGTGCGGAGACTCAAGTTTATTGAAAAAAACTCCCAGTGAAGCAAGACAATTTTATGGTCTTTCTGAAAAAGATGGCTCTAGATTCATAGCTATCTTCGATATTCCACCTATAAACAAAGATAAACGACTTAAAAATGGGGAAGGACCAACACCTTATCCTATAGAAATGCTAGAACAATTCTTTGAAGATCTCTCTAGAGTTATTGAGAAACTCCCAGAAATTAATTTGATTATCAAACCAAAGCGGTCTTTACACGATTCCCAAAGAGACTATGCCACAGGAATGTATCGTTTGATGGATTTGGAAGGAATCTACCGTAAACAAAAAAGGGTCTTCATTCTGGGGCATGATATAGATCCTTATATTCCTGTAGCCATGGCTGATCTCTGTCTTGGATTGCCTTTCACCTCTCCTGTTGTTGTGGGTCTCAGTAGTGGCAGAGGCGGGATCTATCATGATCCCCTAAGTTCTATTTTATATTTTCGGCCAAAAATAATGGAACCAATCATGACTCATGGACAGAAAGAGTTGCTTGCCAGATTAAAAATATGGCTCCAGAATAACCAAACAACTGTTTATAAAGAAAATGATCTTTTGTCAAAAGGATCGAGTTATCTTGGCCCTCATGGTGATCCTGCAGTTAGATTCGCTGAATTATTAAAGGAACAAAAACTTTAGAAAGGAGTACGACATGAATATTGAAAGCCAGAAACAGCAATTGGATCAACAAGGATATATTGTCATCGAAAACGTCCTGTCGCCAAACATTGTGAAAGACTATGTCTTACGCTTGAATAATATTTATTCGCAATTGCAGGAATCCGGTAAACATCTCTATCCGGGCGGACTTGGAACGACCGAAAAGCTTATCATGAATCTACATAATAAAGATTATGAATTTTTGAACTTGCTGGACCATTCAGCCATCACTCCTTTTTTAAAGCATCTTCTTTGTGCGGGGTCTTACGGAAATTGTGAGCCCTATATTCTTAATCAATGTAGCGCACGAGACCCTCATCTTGGCGCTCAGGCGCAGCAATTGCACATTGATTCTCGTTTTCCTGGGCCTCCCTTTGCTTTGACTGCCATTGCTTTATGGATGCTCAATGATTTTTCTAAGCCAAGTGGTGGAACACATGTGATCCCTGGGAGTCATCGTAATCCAAGTTATCCTGGAAATGGCGTCATCTATGAGAACAAGGCTATCGTTGAAGCTCCGGCCGGTTCGGTATTAATTTATAATGGAAGCCTTTGGCATGGAGGAGGAGCGAAAGTAATTGATGTAGAGCGATGGTCCGTTGTGACAACATACTCCCGTTGGTTTGTGAAGCCATCTATGGATTTTACCAAAAATACGCCTCAGGCCTTATACAAGCTCTTATCCCCTGCCAGGAAGGAATTGTTTGGGTTTACCGTTATCCCTCCCCATAATGAATTTCAGCGTGCCAGAACTCGCATAAATATCGAGGATCTTCCGGAAGCCTTGTAACCCCCTACCTATTGTCTATGAAATCATCACTATTTGAAGGCAAAGAAATGTATGGGCTTATTGAAAGATTGTTTCCGATCTGCCGTAGCATCACAGGAAATGGTGTGCGGCAAACTCTTGCCATTTTAGGTGAATATATGGATGGCCTGAACATGTATGAAGTTCCCACCGGAGAAAATTGTTTTGACTGGACAATCCCCAACGAATGGAACATTAGCGATGCGTTTATTGAAGACAATTCAGGCCAGAGAATAGTTGATTTTAAAAGAAATAATCTGCATGTTTTAAATTATAGCGTTCCTGTCGAAGGAGCCTTCACTCTCGATGAGTTGAAACCCCATCTGTACACTTTGCCCAATCAACCCGACGCGATTCCCTATAAAACCTCGTATTATAAAGAAAGATGGGGCTTCTGCATGTCCCATAATCAATTTCAAACTCTCAAAAATAAAAAATACCGAGTAAAAATAGATTCGAAGTTAACTCCTGGCAGTTTAACCTATGCCGACAAACTGCTTCATGGGGATGAAGAAACTGAAGTCTTAATTTCGACTTATGTTTGCCACCCATCGATGGCCAATAATGAGTTGTCAGGACCGGCACTGGCGGTTGGCTTATATAATTTTTTAGCAAAGAGAAAAAATCGGTATACTTACCGGTTTATCTTTGTCCCAGAAACGATCGGGGCAATTGCATACTTGTCAAAAAATCTCGAAGAGATGAAGAAAAAAACAATTGCAGGCTTTCAATTAACGTGTGTCGGTGACAATCGTGGCTACTCTTATATACCTTCACGTACAGGCAAAACTATTGCGGATAAAATTGCGAAACATATTTTAGATAACAGGGTTCAAAAATATAATCGGTATACGTTTTTGGATCGGGGTAGTGATGAACGACAATATTGTGCGCCTGGTGTTGATTTACCCGTCGTTTCAATGCCCAGGACTAAATATGGATCATTTCCGGAATACCACACTTCTCTGGATAATTTAGACTTGGTAAGTGCCGAGGGATTGCAAGGCGCCTTGGACGTTCATAAAGACTGCATTTGTCTTCTCGAAGAAAATAAAACTTACCAGGTAACAACACTCGGTGAGCCTCAACTTGGCAAAAGAAATTTGAGAGATAGCTTAGGCGCCAGCACAACTTTACCGGATAAAGATAAAATTATTACCAATCTGCTCGCCTATTGTGATGGTAAGACTGACCTAATAGAACTCGGAGAAATTTTGGGGAAATGCGCATTGGATTTCATCCCTTATATTCTTGAGCTGCAAAGTCACAATTTACTCAGAGTAGCACCGTAAAAATCGGAGAAAAATATGTTAACTAAAAAACAATTGATCGCCGAATTTTCTAAAATGGGTATTAATGCCGGTGATGTCATCATGATTCACAGTTCTTACAAATCCTTAGGCGGGGTTGAAGGAGGCG
>Ga0209211_10013201_pt1 | contig 10276 bp, 12 predicted proteins | sample RifGroA2_FD_183992 | JGI IMG/M metagenome (GOLD analysis project Ga0209211, IMG submission 183992) | Groundwater microbial communities from Rifle, Colorado, USA - Groundwater A2 (SPAdes) (version 2) | ecosystem: Environmental > Aquatic > Deep subsurface > Groundwater | place: Rifle, Colorado...
TTTTTGGTAATCGTATTCATAACAAGCTGCCGTAATATTCCTTTATTCTCAATCTTAACACACCTTGCTACCATATCTGCCAAAGGCAATTTCATATTCCCTATTTTTTCAAAATAAGCCACAGAATCAGACGTATAAAAACCTTCAACAGTCGTTATTTTCCGCAGAGCCTCTTCAACTGAAAAATTAACAATTAGCTTGCCAAAACTGTAATTGCGACTTTCCGTACTATTGCAGGTTAGAATTAAGTCACCCAAAATGCCGGGAATAGTCTCATCCTCGATTCTAAACTTAAGGTTTTTCATCAAATTATGAATTTCCTTAAGCGCGGCAAGTATAACCTTAACCCGAGTATTCATGCCAAAACCCAAACCGGTGGTTAAACCGCAGGCGATCGCGTAGATATTTTTAAAAGCTCCTGCCAATTCAAGCGCAGCAATCCCGTGTACGACTTTAATTTCCAAACATTCTGTCTCAAAAAGTTTCTTGACAAGGTTTATGTATTTTTTCTCAGAGTTATGGCCCAAATTTACAACTGTCGGCATTTTATTCTCTAATTCTCCTGCAAAACTTGGACCAATCAGGGAAAAATATTTTTCTTTCTTTCCGCCTTTTTCGCTAACTATTTGAAAGGGAAATTTATGGGTTCCACGCTCAATTCCTTTTGCGCAATTAACCACAATCATGTTCCCTATATTTCCTATTTTTTCGAGAACTTCCCGTATTGCCTGTGTAGGAACCGCTAAAACTAACACATCAATCTTGACTGTATTGAGTTTGGATTTTAGAGATTGCTTAGTAACAAAGACTACATCAGCGGAATTTTCCGAAAGAACGCTATAAAGAGCTCTTCCCCATGTGCCATTACCAACAATTGCCACCTTCATAAAAAGCATTATATACTTTCTTTCTCAAATTCACAAAAAATTGAAATACAACAAGAACGTGTTATAATCGACGTTATGGAAAAAAAAGGACGAGGAGCTAATTCTATTGAAAAAAAATTTAGAGCAATAGCTTTTACTGCTATCTGCGCAACTGGAATAGCTATAGTGTCTGTAGGACTGTTAAACATGAAGGGTTCCGATGTAGATTCTTATTCAGGGAACCAGGCTCTAAAACTCACTCTTGTTGGGGGCGGTATTGCGCTTCTCTCAAATCTTGTTTGGCTGATCCCGAAGATGACAGAAGACCAGGATAAAAAAAATAAAAAATAAAACAACTATGGCAATTGAAAGGGAAAAGGCAACTAAGGAATATGAAAGAAACTAAGAGTATTCACAATCTACGTAATGGTATTGCAACAGGCATGATTGCCCTTGGAGCTGCCACAGGAATGGCAACACTTTTTGATAATTTCGGGATAAATAGCTCCCAAAGACTGGCTCAACGGGCCGATGGAATTGTCCCTCATGCCGCATCCAAGGAGGGAATCGCGGCTGCCGAAAATCAAATCGCAGCCATAGATCGGGCCGTGCAAAAGACTCTTTCGCAAGGAACATTTCTAATTGATCTCTCAATAAATGAAGATAAAAAAACAATTCAAAAATCTGCTGAAATTCTGGTTTTTGAAAGGGAGGAGCGCCCAGCTCAAGTGACCAGCAAAATTAATCAATTAACCGATGGACGCAAAGTTCGGACGAAATATTTAGGCCTATCTTTTCTTGGTTTAGTCTTCGGCGGAATGCTTTTAAAGATAGATCGAATAATAAAATCCTTTAAAGAAGTCGAGGTTAAAGACAAAGCAGCTTCTTCATTGCCGCGGGAATCTCATTAACCAAATCTGATGAATTGAAATAATACCCGACTCTTTTAAATAAACTTTCTCCTGCTTTTTTATTAATAAAACTTCCTGCTGTAGCCGATAAGAAAGCTTCATTTTTGCAGTAAAGTGAAGCGATTAATCCGGCTAAAACGTCTCCTGTTCCCCCCTTGGTCATGCCGGCGTTTCCACCTTCGACTCGCCGACATCGTCTGGCCGTAGGCTGACTTTGTCGAGCCGAAGGCCGCAGCTTTAGCTTAGGCGGTCTAGCGCTTTTATCCAATCCACAAATTATATCTGTCGGCCCCTTTAAAACAATTGTACAATTGTACTTATTTGCCATCTCTTGAACGAGAGAATCATGAATCATGAATAATGAATCATGGCCTTCCATTCTTGATTCTTGCTTCATGCTTCTTAATTCAACTTGAAAGAGTTGCTCAAACTCTCTTGCATGCGGTGTCAGTATCGCATTGTTGGGAATAAATTGTGGGTCAATCGTCTGCAGGCTTCCTCCATCAATTACCCATTTTTTATTTGGGTACTTTTTTAGCAAACTTTCTGTAAGTATTTTCGTGTCATCATCTCCTGCTTCTCGCCCTTCTTTTCTTGGCAGCCCCGGACCAATCAATATGCAGTCTGCTTCCTGAATATAATTTTCAATTTTATTTCGCGGAATAATTATTCCATCCCTAAATTCTTTTTTTGCATCTTTAACAATTTTGTTATTTTCGTCAACCGAGGAGTAAAAAACCATATCAACAATCCGTGAGGCAACCTTCAAAGCCCAAAGAGATGAAGAATGAAACAATTTAGACCCTGAGATTAATAATAATTTCCCATTTTGTCCTTTGTGGGAGTTGGGTGACGGAATATAGAGATTTTTTAAAATTTTAGGATCAAAATCTTTCATCATAAAGTCTTTGCAATCCGCTCGTTTATTTTCTCAATTCTATCACATTCGCCTGCTTTAATAGTCTTTTTGGGATGAATTCTTCGTGGGATTTCATTTTTTAATATCGTCCAAAAGCGAATCAAACGTAATGATCTTTGTCGTACTTTTTGGATACAGTTTTTGAAATGCGGCAAAACCGCTTATTTTCTTGGGCTTATGCAGCTTCATTTCATAGGCGGTAATTATCCCATTTTTTTCCATTATTAAGTCTATCTCTTTTTGCTCGTAGGTTCGCCAGAAATAAAAGTTTGTCTTTTGTGGCTTATTTGCATCTTTTTTAATCATTTCCGCTACCATGAAGTTTTCAAAAATTGCTCCGCCGTCATTACGTAGCGATAGCGCATTAAAGTTATTAATAAGAGTATTTCGTATCCCTATATCATAAAAATATATTTTCACCTTTCTGTTAATTTCGCTTCGCAAGTTACGGCTAAAACCATAAAGTCTAAAAATCACAAAAGATTTTTCCAAAAGATCCAAGTAGTATTCGATGGTTTTCCTGTCAACTCCTACCGTATTTGCAAGTTCCGAATAGGACACTTCGCTTCCCAACTGTAATGCGAGGGCAATTAATAGCTCCTTCACTTTTTGGCTATTTTTTACCAGGTTAAATGCAAGAATGTCTTTATAAAGGTAGGAATCGGTGAGCGTTTGCAAATGGAGTATTTTTTCTTCATTTGTTTTTAGCTTAAATACTTCCGGATATGTTCCAAAGATAAGGCTTTGCTCTAAATGAAATTGTATGTCTGTTGGCGGCACAACATGCCTAATTTCAGATAACAGCAAGGGAAAAAGAAGAAATTTATAGTGCCTTCCTGTCAATGGCTCGGTTAATTTGTGGGCTAAATCAAATGAAGACGAACCGGAAGCAATAATGTTTTTTTCCGGAAAAGTATCTATGAGGATTTTTAAGATTAAGCCCGGATTATTTAAGTACTGCGCTTCATCCAATATGACATTTTTATAATCTCCTACTATCTTACCAAGTGCCAGCGCGTCGGGCGTTATCTGTTCTTGTATGCGTGATTGCTCACAGGAGAGATATAAAACACTATCTCGTTTTGAAAAAAGATTTTTAGCAAGAGTAGTTTTACCTACTTGTCTGGCGCCGTACAGAACAATTACCTTATGCTTATTCAGGTATTTCTTTAATGTAACCTCAAGATCGCGCTTAATATAGGTAATGTTGGGATTCATACTCCCAATATTATACCAAATAACGGGAGTTGTCAAGAGCTATAATTTTAACTTTTTTCAGCAGATTCTTTGGGATAAATTCTTCATGGGTGGTAGTTATAATAGTTTGCTGCGTCCCGATTATCTCCAAAACCAAATTAATATGCTCTCCGTCAAGCTCGGAAAAGATATCATCCAAAAGAAGTGTGGGCTTATTTTGAGTTTTTTGTTCAATATAGTTTAATTCCAGAATTTTTAATTGCAATATCGCCAGCCTCTGCTGTCCGCGGGAACCAAAAAACTTAATATCATGTTTTGCTTTACCCTCAATTAAATTTATAATAAAGTCGTCCCTATGAGGCCCGACAAGTGTAATCCCCGATCCAATCTCCGCATCTTTATATTGCAAAAGTCTTTCTTTAGAAATAACACTTTTATCATAAAATAATTCAAAATTTAAAATTTCTTTTTTGGAATCGTTTAAATACCCAATAAAATCTTCTCTTTTTTTAGTAATTTTTTGCCCCTGAACTATCAAAAGATTATCCCAATACGCAAATTCTTTTCCCGATTTTATTCCTGTCTCTTTAGCTTTATGCAGAAGCGCATTTCTAATCCGCAGACCCTTCTCATAAAAACTTCTGGCTAAACGGTAATCGCGGTCTGTCTGAATCAAGATATTGTCTATAAAATCCCGCCGCCTGCCCGGACTGCCGATAATAATTTCCAGATCATTAGGAGCAAACAATACCGCGAAAAAATTTCCGATAAAGTCCGCTTTTCTTTTCGCAACCCCGTTAACTAAATATTTTTTAAACGGCCTTAAGCTTCCTCCCACTCCTTCTTTCGCAATTGCCGCCTCCAAATTTTTATCCTCGGTTTTTCCTTTAATTCTGGCTAATTCTTTTCCAAATTTTACCAGCTGATCATCCCTATCTATACGAAAACTGCGTCCTGCTGCCAGAAAAAAAATTGCTTCAATCAGATTGGACTTTCCTGCAGTATTCGGACCGACAATTAGAGTTGTAGCTGAAGAAAAATTAAAATCTGCCTTTGAATAACTGCGGAAATTTTGAAGAGAAAGACTGTTTAAAATCATGAAGATTATTGTTAAATTATTAAACTGTTAAACTGTTGGAATCCAAAATAGCAATTTAGCAATATAACAATGTAGCAATTATTTACCCTATCACTGTTCCCACGAATTTTTTGCCAGAAAAGTAATTTCCCAAATTTTCAAAATTGCTTCCATTTATAATAACTGCTTCCACACCTAAAGATTGTGCTTTTTTCGCGGCAATCGGATCAAAAGGCGCATGCATTCCGGGAGTCCATTTGTCGCCAACTAGCTTCCGCAGATCCTTCCAGGAAATTTTATTAATTGGCTTGGCATCATTACATTCATTAGGATCCTTACTGTAAATTTGATTAATGTTGCTTAAATTGATAACTGTTTTAACATCATAATCCTGACATGCCATTATTGCGCAATAATCCGTGGACCAACCCGGTTTCCAACCCGATCCGACAACAACCGTTTCTTCAACTTTTCTGATAATCTCGTAGTGCTTGAGGATGTATGGGTGAGCAACATCTCTAAAAATTGTTCTAATCAAGTGAGCGTTAAGACGCGTTGCATGAATACCCAGCCAATCCAAATCATCATGCGTAAGCTTATTCCCTATCACTTCTCTGGCCGCATCTTGATAATGTCTGGTAGTTGTTCCGCCTCCGACAATCAAAAAAAACTGGCGGTTCTTGTTTTCCGCCAGTCTGGCTCGAATAAATTTATTGAATTTAATGAGAAATCCCGTATCAATTCCTCCGTTGGGAACAATTAATGATCCTCCTACCGAGATTACTATCTTTTCCCTATGATTACTTCCCATATTTTTTAGAATCGGATCTAATTTCTAATTTCTAATGCTAACACAATAAATCTCAAAAAACAATTCTTTATTTCTGACAATTAGGGCAAAAGTAGGTGCCGCGGCCGCCAGACATATCCTATCCGTTTATTGAACGGCTATACACATCTTCTTCCCTAACTTTTTCATCAAGAAATATTTTTACTAACGACTGATATGGAACATCCTTTTTATTTGCTATTCTTTTTAAAGCATTTAATAGAGATTCCGACACTCTTATGGTTATTGTTCTTGTAGATAATTTTAGATTTGGGAAAGATGGATTAATGACTGCCTTATCGATATCGAAATAATCAGTGCTATCATGAGTTGCCCAGAATTCGGCTTCTGCATTTTCGTTTTTAAATCTAGGTATTAGCTTTAGTTTTTTCATAAATACTCACCTCCTGTTTTTTGAAATTCTTTTCGTTCTCTCTTATTCTGATCTCGACACGAAATTATTCTAATTTTATTATTTCTAATTGTAATTATTATAAATAATAACCTGCCCCCATTTGTCTTTCCGTAAACGCGAAATCTTTCTTCTCTCTGGGAATGAGATTGATCTTCATTTATTACAAGCTGTTTATTAAAAAACGTTTCCTCACATTCCCTATAATTAATGTTATGTTTTTGTATATGCCCAAGGTTTCCCGTATCCCACTCGAATCCTTCAATTTTCAATAAATCAAATCCTAGCTGCATTTAATGTATTTAATGATACAATACATAAGTCTGTCTGTCAATAGAGAAACTATTTTTGGCATTTGGGGCAAGAATAGGTTCCTTTTCCTCCTAGTTTTCTTTTTTCCCTAGAATAATCCAATAATCCTCAGTACTTAAATTATCAGAAGGCAATGCGCGAGTTTTTTCATCAATTACAATTTTTACACCTAATCTCTCAAGATAAGTTTTTGCATATGCTCTCTCATAAAGAGGGTCATCCACGCTAACAAATATATATCCATTAGGAGATAATTTTTTACATGAACTTTTAAAGATCTGGAACCACGACTTTTCTCCAAGATCGTCTTCGGGGTCATCAAGAACTTGAGGGTTTTTCATAACGATGAGTCCATATCTATTTCTCTCTTTACTGACAATCTTTCTTGCGTCCTCAACTTGAAAACATTCAGGATCCACATCTAAATTGGAACATTCTGCTGAAGAAATTCTGCGTGGACTAATATCAATTCCTTTGTATTGAACGTTACCAAGTTTCTGTAGGGGGACTGCCTCGTGAGCAGAAAAACCACAGCCTACAGACAATACATGCAAAATGCCATTACCATCTCTTGGCAACAAGCCTTGCTCATTTAAGGGCTGCAAATAGTAATTTCTTACTTTGTTAAATTGCCTTCTACCTTCAGCGCTACTTGGTGTTAAATTTTTATCTTCTTTCATTATTCTATAAATATTTAGCTATCCTTACTTTTTTGATTATACCATCACGCTAATGAAACTGTTCTTGCAACATATCTTTGAAATGCGAGCATTAAACAAAGCGCGTTAAAAAACTATTATAGTTTGCTGTCAGGGGAATTCCTCAGCGAGTAAAGCGAGATTGAGGAAGGGGTGAAATTACCCGACCAGCGAACGAAATAATTTTAGCGCGACTTTACCGCTCGCGAGTTTTTGGTACTTTTGTCGGCACAAAAGTACAGAAAATAAACTAAAAATAAAATTAAAGATATGTTGAATGATTACTTTTGGCATTTGGGGCAAAAATAGGTTCCGCGGCCGCCGAGTTTTATTTTCTGAACTCTGGAATTACAATCGGGACATTTCTCCCCTTCCCTCCCGTAAACTAAAGCGTGTTTTTGATAGTTTCCTTCCTGACCTAGCGCGTTAACAAAGTTCTCATCCGAAGACCCGCCATATTCCAAGCTTTTCTTTAAGACATAAATTGTTGCCTCATAAAGCCTTTTTGCCTCTTCTGGCGTAATCTGCTTTGCAGATCTTCGCGGATCAATTTTTGCCTTAAACAAAGCTTCATTTGCGTAAATATTGCCAATTCCGCCAATTTTCTTCTGATCCATTATTAAAACTTTAATAGCGGTATTACTTTTACCAAGAATTTCAATAAACTTACTAAGGTTAAGAGGGGCCTGCCCCCCCATAGCTTTAGCGACGGGGGGCTCGGGGCCCATTTCTTTGAAAAACGGAATTTGCATTAATTCATCTTTTCTGACTACTTTCACCCACCCAAATTGACGCAAATCGTTGTAGTATAAATAAGAGTTTTGCTTGCTCGCCAAAGCTTTAGCGGCGGCGGGAGTTTTGAGCTTAAATATGACATGCGTGTATTTTGAGGGAAGCGTCGGGCCGCCAACCTTGGGCGACAAAGTTAAACCCTTGGTCTTACTGTCCGAATAAACAAGCTGTCCAGTCATTTTCAGATGGACTGCCAAAACAAAATCATTATCCAGCTCAATAATTAAACCTTTCCCTATTCTTTTTAAGCCAATAATCTTGGCTCCGATAATCTGCTTTGCAGATCCGGCAAGCATTTTCGGAATTTTAATCTCAACATCTATAATCTTGCATCCGACAAGGTACTTTTCCAGCCCCAAACGTATGGTCTCTACTTCCGGTAACTCAGGCATACTATTTAATTTTTGAATTCACAAAATTAATAATTTCGCGCTTAAATCTTTCCTTTCCGAATTTTTGGGATTGAGCGATGCAATCTTGCGGATTAATTGTTAAATTGTTAAATTGTTTTATTGCGGAAATCAGGCCGTCAACAGAATAATCATCAAACAATAATCCGGTTCTGCTTTGCAGAACAGTCTCCCTATATCCTCCCCCGTTAAAAGCAATTACGGGTGTGCCCATGAGCATTGCTTCAACCGGTGTAATGCCAAAATCTTCATCGCGCGCTATAGCTAAAAATGCTTTTGCCCCACGATATAAATTTACTAATTCTGCATCTGAAACATGTCCCAAAAATTGAATGTTTTTATCTTTATTTGAGTAATTTTTGTACTCGGAATAATAACCGGCGGGCGAACCGGCTATTTTGAGTTTAAAACCCATTTTCTTCGCTGCGCCGATCACCAATTCCAAACCCTTCGCCCCCACAATCCGAGAAACAATTAAATAATAATCCTTTTCGGATTTCGGATTTCGGATTTCGGATTTCGGTAAACTTACGGGTGGATAAATCACAGTCGAATCTCTCCTGTAAAATTTTTTAATCCTTCCCGCGACCTCTTGGGAATTAGCAATAAAATAATCTACTTTTTGCGCTGCTTTAAAATCATATAACCGCATAAAATGTCCTACAATTGCAGCATAAGCTCTCACCAGTGGATATTTTTGAAAATTGATAGATGTCGCATATCCATAAAGCCATCTTGGCGGAGTGTGGCAATAACAGATTTCAATCGGTCTTCTCTTAATGTCATGCTGAACTGGTTTCAGCATCTCCCCCGATCGCGAAGGGGCCTGCCTGTTGGCAGGAGATCCTGAAATAAATTCAGGATGACATCTGGAGCCGAAGCCTTTCGTCACGTACCAACTCGCTGAGCTTATAATGACATCATACTTTTTAAATTCTTCTTTGAATGAACCCCAAATAAAAGGCGCTAAAAACCGTAAAGGACTATGCAATTTGCTTACAAAAAAAGGAATACCCTGAACCCAAGAAGGAATAATTTTTTTATTTTTAAAATGCTCGTAAGCTGTTCCCTTCTTATCATAAAATGCAGTATAAATCGGCGCGTCCGGAAAAATTTCACATAAAGCTTCCAAAACCCTCTCCGCCCCCCCGAATTCTTTTATGTAATCATGTACTAAAGCTATTTTCATATCTTTCATTATTAAATTTATCAATTATTCAGTTAACGAATTAGAGAATTAACGGATTACTTTTTCGTAAACTGTTTATCTTTTCTTTTTGTCTCAAGATAACTTATAAATCCTCCTATCTGCTTACTTAATGTCTCGGTTTCTTCGTAAATATGATCGAACTCTCCTTGCGCAATATAATTAACTACCAATGCAATATGCAATTGGTTGCGAACCTCTCCAACAGAACCCTTAGACATTTTTAGAAATCTAATAAATTCATTATTGTTGTTTTTCTCAAATCCTTCAACAATGTTCGAACTCACGGATACAATTGCCCTTCTAATCTGATCTCTTAGGCCAAAATCTTTTGAAAATTCTTTTTTCGAAGTAACATCATAGATTTCTTTTGTAATTTTCAGGCTTAATTTCCAAATTCCCAATTCTTCAAACCTATTTATCTTCATAATTTTTTAGTCCTTTAATTCGTTAATCCGTTAACTCGTTAATTTATTAATTGCGCAATTAATTATTCAAACATTGATGACTGTACGCCAAGATTCTTTTTAATGCCTACCGGAGCAGAGGAAGACAAACGTTTTAACAAACTTTTAAAGCCATATTTTTCAAATTCCTCCTTCATTCCCTCGCGGTCCAGATATTGAATTTTCGCCTTTTCCATAT
>Ga0209211_10013202_pt1 | contig 10276 bp, 9 predicted proteins | sample RifGroA2_FD_183992 | JGI IMG/M metagenome (GOLD analysis project Ga0209211, IMG submission 183992) | Groundwater microbial communities from Rifle, Colorado, USA - Groundwater A2 (SPAdes) (version 2) | ecosystem: Environmental > Aquatic > Deep subsurface > Groundwater | place: Rifle, Colorado...
TGTCATGCGGAGAATAAATACTAATTTAGACGCATAATTAGCGGAGAAAAGGAATATGTATTTATACAACAATCAAAATTGGCCAATCTTTAAATGGAATAGTGAGAAACTTTTGCCTTTGCTTTCCTATGTAAGAAATAGGCAGGGAAAATTAATAGGTAAAATGGGGGCTTTGGGATTTGAACTTCGCAATGAAGCAAATCTTGAAATTTTAACCCAGGAGATTATAAAATCGACTGAAATAGAGGGTGAATTTCTTGACAGAGAACAAGTAAGGTCGTCAATTGCGAGAAGATTAGGATTAGAAATATCAGGATTAGTTTATTCTGAACGTAATGTTGACGGAATTGTTGATTTGATGATTGATGCGACCAAAAACTATGACCAAGAACTAAATAAGGAACGACTATTTTCGTGGCATGCTGCCCTTTTCCCAACTGGACAAAGTGGAATGTACAAAATTATCACGGGAAACTGGCGAGACGATTCAACCGGGCCAATGCAGGTTGTGTCTGGTGCTTTGGGAAAGGAAAAAGTTCACTATCAAGCACCGCCAGCGGCTCAACTTGAAAATGAGATGCGGATTTTCTTCGATTGGTTTAATTTGGAACAAAATACTGATTTGGTACTAAAATCAGCAATTGCACATTTATGGTTTGTGACAATTCACCCTTTTGAAGATGGAAACGGTAGAATTTCAAGAGCTCTAAGTGATATGTTACTAGCTCGTTCTGATGAACAATCTTACAGATTTTATAGTATGTCGACACAAATCCGAAAAGAACGAAATTCCTATTATGACATATTAGAAAAAACTCAAAAAAGCGGTTTAGACATTACAAGTTGGCTCGAATGGTTTTTGAATTGTTTATTACATTCTATTGAGAATTCTGAAAAGCTTCTTGAGAAAATAATATATAAACACTCTTTTTGGTTAAAACACACAAGAGTTAATATAAATGACAGACAAAGAAAAATCCTGAATATGCTAATGGACGATTTTGAAGGAGTACTTAATACAACAAAATGGGCAAAGATTGGAAAATGCTCACAAGATACAGCTTTGCGAGACATTCAAGATTTAATTGAAAAAGGAATTTTGGTAAAAAGTGAACAAGGAGGTCGTAGTACAAATTACGAACTGAAATCAAATGAACAGTAACAAGCCCCAGCCACTAACATTGGCTCACATTTTATGCGGGTTTACTCCCTTGGGTCGTGAAAAAAGTTCAGCGGTTTTTTGACATTTTTAATTATCTTTAATCTTTATAACGGCTGATCGGAACGCTGGGCAAAATTCCCGCACATTTCGTATGCCGATACCGTCAAACTGTCTAATAAGTGATTTTGGAGTATGAAAAATACGTATAGTAATAAACAGAATGAATCAATTATTAAATTCTTAGCAGGTTAATTTTAGTTTTTAGACAGACTGCCGTTACCAGCAATTATGAACAAACAACGAAACTGATTGTTAATCTTTTGAAAAATAATTTAAAAAACAAAACATATGCAAAAAATCTTAATTATCATTAATGACGCTCCTTACGGAACAGAAAAAGCTTATAATGCATTGCGAATGGCTATGACATTACAAAATGAACATGGTGACCAAGTTGCAATTAAAATATTTTTATTAGCCGATGCCGTAACTTGTGCAATACCAAATCAAAATACTCCTAATGGATATTATAACATTGAAAGAATGTTTAAATCAGTTCTACAACATGGTGGAGAAATTAAAAGTTGTGGCTCCTGCTCTGAAGCACGCGGAATTGGTAAATTGACTTTTATTGAAGGTGTTCAACTTAGCAATATGAAAGAGTTTGCTCAATGGACAGTTGATTGCGACAAAGTATTAACATTTTAAAATGAAATCAAATCCTTTCGATATTTTCACAGAAGAATATGAAGATTGGTTTAAAAAAAATGAAATAATTTTTCAATCGGAACTACTCGCATTAAAGCAGGTAGTTCCGACCGGAAAGGAAGGAATTGAAATAGGTATTGGGAGTGGAATATTTGCTGAAAAATTAGGTATAAAATTTGGCATTGACCCTTCAGAGAATATGTTGAATTATGCTAGACAACGGAATTTGAAAGTTGTCAATGGCATTGCAGAAAACTTGCCCTATCCTGATAAACGGTTTGATTTTGCTGTATTTATAACATCAATTTGCTTTATTGACAATCCATTAAAAGCATTAAAAGAAGCTTATAGAATAATTAAGAATAATGGCGACTTAATTATTGCTTTTATTGAAAGAGAAAGTTCACTTGGACAAATTTTAGAATCTAAAAAAAAAGAAAGTAAGTTTTATAAAAATGCCAAATTTTATTCTGCAAATGAAATAATTTCACTAATAGAATCAACTGGGTTTAAAAAAACTGAAATTATACAGACACTCACAAATTTGAATTCGAATTTTATTGAAAATCCAACTCAAGGATACGGCATAGGTAGTTTCGTTGTAGTAAAAGGAAAGAAATCATAACTGCTGGTAACATTGGCTCACATTTTATGCGGGTTTACTCCCTTGGGTCGTGAAAAAAGTTCAGCGATTTTTTGACATTTTTTATTTATCTTTAATTTTTCAACGGAGGATTGGAACGCAGGGCAAAAACCCGCACATTTCGTATGCCGATACCGTCAGACTGTCTAATAAGTGATTTTGGAGTATGAAAAATACGAATAGTAATAAACAGAATGAATCAATTATTAAATTCTTAGCAGGTTAATTTTAGTTTTTAGACAGACTGCCGTTAGCAGCAAGCTAATTTGATATCATAAATAGAATTCCTAGACAACGAAAAAGAAAGAAGAATCCCACGCACAACCGAGCGAACTCACGAGCCATGCGAGTAAAAGCAGAGTATGTCATCCATTTCCCTGCATGCCTCCTGTCGTTGCCATACACCGCTTTTCTTGCCCCCGCACCGATTACTATTCCAATAACTATTGCCCCAATGAAATATAAAATATTACGCAAAACGGCAACCCTGGCACCAAAATACTTAATTTCCAAAGGCAGAGTCAATATACCAACCATCATTAGTGTAGTAATGAAAACCCCAATTATTGGATAGCTCACTCAATTCTTTACTAAAATTCCCGCTAATGGGTATGCAATAAAACCATGAATAAGGGCTATTGAACCCATGATAGAAGCAATGATATATCCCATGAATCCATCACCTTTGCCCAAGTATTTAACAATAGTTTCATTGGGTAAAAAAAACAGGACAACGCTAATCATTATAATTACAGCGAGTATAACGGGTAATAGATTTAGGAACATCTTCATTCCTTTCTTTATCCCTTTCCATGTTTTATTTTTGTCTGCTATAAGTGATAATATCAAACAGATAGCGGTGATAATTAATAATATGGTCATCTAGAGCTTTTGCTTATTAATTTGAATACCAATTAACCGTTAATTCTCAATTGCTTTCATTCTTTCAATTATTACTGTCCCAATTTAATGACACTGTTTTCACTTTCCAGTTCGTTGCTTTTTCCATTGGTTGGTTTATACGAATTAATATTGAAAGTCAATCCAAACCAGAAAATACGTGTATCGTTCTTGCTTTTATTGTACAACTTATATGCGCTGTTTTCGGTATTTATTATCCATTGGCGTGTGTTAAAAACATCTGTTACTGTGAAGCTCAATGCGACTTTATTTTTTAAGAAATTTCGCTTTACTGCAAAATCAGCGTAATAAATCTCGTTTAGCCGAAATTGTGGCAAATCAATTGGCGAATTATAGTTAAAAAGCAATTGAATATCTGTTCTTTTATCGGGCTTAACTGTAAATTTGAGATTACCTGTCCAAGCAGCTCCACTTGTGCTTAAATCGGTATTATTATAAGCTCCATTGGATTTTGAATAGAACAATGAAAATGCCGGATTAATTGAAAAAACGGGATTGAATTTATATGTTGCATCAACATCTACCCCTGTTTTTATTTGTTTATTGCCGTTTGCATACGTTACCATAAGTTTGTCGGCTGTTAATACCGATATTTGCGTAATAAAATCATTGGTAATACCATAAAACAAATTGCTGCGAAGTTGAAATTTATCTTTCATTAAAGAATGGTTCAGTTCCAATTTATCCACAATTTCGGGTTTCAGCTGCTTATTACCTGTTTCGTAGGTAATTTGGTCAATGACTACGATGTAAGGATTTATCTGAGGATAAGCAGGGCGTGTTACGCGTCGTGTTAAACTTACCGATAGGCTTTGCGCTTGGTTTATCGAATATTTTATTAATAGAAAAGGAAAAGGGAAGAAGTACTCTGCATTAATATTTTGTTGGGTAGACTTTTGTATTAATTCAGCAGTGTTGTATTCAACTCGCGCGCCGATTTTGTAAAATATTTTTTTGGTCAAACTATCGGAATACATTAAATAGGTTGAATAAATGTATTCTTTGTACTCCAAATCATTGCTATATGTTGAATTTATTAACCATCGATCAGTCGCAATATCCTTATCAAAAAAATGTGAGTAAAAGGAGTTCCAACGTGAAAATGCTTTTAATCCAGTTTCAATTCTTCCTGTTCTAAATATCTGCTTTAAATAATCGGTTTGAAAGGTAATGTTTTGTGGTCTTCCTCCTGCATCAGATTTTTGTAAATAAACACCTTCAATTCTATAATCCCCAGTTCTTGCGCCTTTCGTAAGGGAATACATCGCATCAAACGAAATTTCGTGTTTATTCTTCTCGAATATTTTCTTGTAAGACAGTGTTCCATCGATATTTCTACGCTTCCAAGTCACTTCGTTGGTTCGATTAAAAAAGGTTTGCGACAAATCGCTATTAATTTGATTTCCTGCAATGTTCTGTGTGTTCAGATTATCGTAGATGACCGATTTAAGGTTTAAAGAAATAAGATTTTTATTGTTTGGTTTTGCCGAAAGCGATAAGCCAAAGGAATGCGTAGGGTTTGATAGCGATGAATTCACATCCTGTTCGGTATGGGTGTTTTGGGAGTACAAATCCCGTGATAGAAAACTTTTAACATCCGATTTCTCAGATCGTCCGTTATAGTTAAAGCCAATAGCCCAAATCTTTTTGCTGTAATTTAGACCTACACCTCCGTTTAATCGGTTATTAATGCCATAATTCAAAGTAAGAGTACCGTTTAATCCGCTAACGCTTTGCTTTTTTGTAACAATATTGATAATACCTCCAGTTCCTTCGGCATCGTATTTGGCATCTGGGTTGGTAATTATTTCAATATTATCAACATTTGATGATGGCAACGCTACAAGCGAAGGAACAGTTGTAGGGCGACCATCTAGCAGAATAAGAATGTTACTATTCCCCCTGAGATATACGTTATTTTCGGCATCAATACTGATAGGCGATTGGCTTTTAAGAACATCGGTTATACTGCCAGAAACCGCTGAGATATTTTGCGACACATCAATATTTGTTTTTTCGATAGTTACCTGTTTTTCTATCTTACTGCCTGTTATCTGAACCTCGTTAAGGAAAATTGACGATACACCTAAGACTATTGGTTCGGCAAGATGAACAGATGTATTTGAAATTTCAACAATAGTTGATTTTGGCTTGTAGCCTATAAAATTCGACTTGACAATATACTTACCAGCGTTAAGCCCTTTTATTGAAAATTCACCTTTAAAGTTTGTCATTGACCCATTGATAAGTAAGGTATCCTTAATTCTATATATAGCAACAGATGCGTATTCAATAGGGTCATTATTCAAGGAATCTATTATCTGTCCGACTATCTCATAGCTACCCTTTTTTTGGCTAAACGAGTTGAAACTAAGAAGTACAAACAAAACGATAATTACAATGGTTTTAATAACAAATAGATGTTTTAAAAAAAATGTCATGGTTGATATTTAAGTTGGTTATATTAACTTTAATTTGATACCGATTAATTCAACTACTTGCCTTTTGCACATTAGAAAATTCGGTGAAAGGTGTTTTTTATTGTTCGGACAAAAAATAGTGTAGATATAATCTTCATTCTCCCAAATCCGCTTGATTAGTCCCTCCTTTTCCATTTTAAGCAATCTTTCTGCCACAATACCAACAGGGAAGCCAAAAATTTTTCGTATCTCATTCTGTTTTATTCCGCCTTCTTTTTGATTAAGCATGGAGCAAACTAAACCCAAAAATTTTTCAGCGTTTCATTTTGATTGTCTGTAAACCTTTGTTCAGGTTGTTCAGGGTCTGACTTCTTAGAATGGTTATAAACGATAAAGATTACCACTAGAAGTATAATATCTCCACAATTATTCCGACAAGGTATAAATTTCCGTTACTAAAAGTTTCTCTAAGATGATTCTGTTTTATTTTATTTACTTCTTTAAATAGTTCTAATGGTTATTTATTCCATGCAAATTTCATGAAAATCTTTTTCATTTCATGTTATAGTAATGTTAATTCCTTAAAGTAAATATTATTTCAAATACCAACAAGTTAATTAGCTCACTACTTACAATTTGATCTTTTGAATTTTTTAATTATATAACTATAAGTAATTTTAAAACTCTGTGCAACTTTTACTAGCTCTGAGTTTCTCTGTGTAAAAATATATTACACAGAGTAAAAAAGAGAAAACAAGGAGTTTCTCTGAGAATAAAAAAATTGAAATAATCGCTAAACCATTATGAAGTTTGTTTTAAAAACTCGCTAAGTGACGACTTAAGGATATTAAAAAGCAGCCATCAGAAGATCAATATCCTTCGATGGAATTCCGAAATAATTACCAATGCTTGAGCTGGTTAAAATTCCATTATAAATATATATTCCATGTCGGAATCCTAAATCCTCTTTAAGAAGTTTTTGAACACCACCAGCCTCAGCAATACTAAATAATAATGGATTAAAAACATTGCTTAAAGCTATGGATGAAGTTCTGGCAACTCGTGATGCAATATTTGGAACACAATAATGAATTACTCCGTGTTTTATATACGATGGGTTTGAATAGTTCATGCAATCTGAAGTTTCAATACACCCACCCTGATCAATGCTAATATCAATAATGATAGAACCTTTTTTCATGATTTTTACCATTTCTTCGGTAATTAAAAACTGCGGGCCTTTATCGCCCAGATGCATTGCACCAATAACTACGTCGGCTGATTTTAAATGCTTTTCAACTACCCGTTTATGAAAAACAGAAGTAAAAAGTTGTCGTCCTATATTTAATTGTAAACGTTTTAATTTAGAAATGGAATGATCAAAAACCTTAATAAATGCTCCTAATCCGATAGCAGCACGTGCGGCAAATTCAGCGGCTGTTCCTGCACCAAGAATAATAACTTCGGTAGGAGTAATCCCGGTAACACCTCCAAGTAAAACCCCTTTCCCATTGTGTACATTACTTAAATATTCGGCTGCAATCAAAATTGAAGTTGTTCCTGCAATTTCACTCATCGATCGTAAAACCGGGTAACAATTGTCTTTATCTTTTAAACCTTCAAACGAAATAGCTGTAATTTTCTTTTGAATGAGTTTGCGAATATATTCTTCACTTTGAATCTGAAAAGGCAACGATGAAATTAAAACTGCACCTGTTTTGAGAAGGTCAATCTCATCAATGGTAGGAGGTGAAATTTTTAATACAATATCGCAGCGAAAAACATCACTTTTATTTGTAACAATAAATCCTCCGCACTCAGAATAATCTTTATCGGTATAGTTAGCATATGTTCCGGCGCCGGTTTCAATAATTATTTCGTGGCCATTACCTACAAGCAATTCAACTGCTTCAGGAGTTAAACCAACTCTGCTCTCGAATTCTTTATTTTCTTTAGGAATCCCTATAACTAGTTTCTCTTTCTTTTTTCCTACTTCTAGCTTTTCTTCCTGAGGCATTAAGCTTGTTTTGCCTAATGTATAATGCGATGATTTATTATTCTCTGGCATAATTCCTTTTTTTAGAAAATCATTCGTTTTTTAGGACTAACAAAATAATACAATTCGAAATCTTTATCAAGTATTTTGAAGTATCTTTTTTAAATGAAAAAACGAAGTTGACTAACTATCGAATGTTTATCGTGCGTGATCCGTCTTCGTTTTCTAACATCTGAACATAAACAACGTTTTCTGGAAGAATTTCGGCAATTTTATCGGGCCATTCAATAAAGCAAAAATTATTTGAATAAAAGTAATCTTCATATCCAAAGTCATAAACTTCTTCAATTTTATTTATCCTGTAAAAATCGAAATGGAATATAATCATTCCTGAAGCAGTTTGATATTCGTTTACCAATGCAAACGTAGGGCTGGTAACTATTTCAACAACTCCTAGTTCGTTGCATAATGCTTTAATAAAGGTTGTTTTACCAACACCCATTGGACCAAAAAATGCAAATACTTTCTTCCCTCTTGTTTGTCGAAGAAACTTATCGGCAACAACAGGTAATTCAGTTAAAGATTTTAAATGAAATGTATGCATATACGCTAAGATAATTCTTTTTTTTAAATGTTTGGTTTTAATTTGATGAACGGAATTATCATTTCTTCCATCGAAATTCCGCCATGCTGAAATGTGTTTTTGTAGTAGTTTGCATAATGGCTGAAATTATTAGGATAAGCCATAAAATCATTATTTGTAGCAAAAATATAACTTGTACTAATATTCGATTTTGGAAGATGAGCTTTTTCGGGTTGTCTTATCTCAAAAACTTCGTTAGGATTATAATTCAAGCTTCGTCCATTTTTATAACGCAGGTTTGTTGTTGTATTTTTATCGCCAATTACTTTTATAGGATTTGTAACTTTAACCGTTCCATGATCGGTAGTAATAACAATTTTTACTTTATGGTGATGCAATTCCTTAATTAACGAAAACAAGGGTGAGTGTTTAAACCAGGAAACAGTAACTGAACGATAAGCCGACTCGTCGTTTGCAAGTTCACGTATCATCTCAGATTCAGTTCTTGCATGCGAAAGCATATCAATATAATTGTAAATCAAAATATTAATGTGATTATGCATTAAATCATTGACATTTTCAACAAGTTTTTCTCCCGATTTATGAAGACTTATTTTCTCATAATAGAACTTATAATCTTTACCCAAACGTTTAAGATAAGTTTCGAAAAGCTCTTTCTCTTTTAGATTTTTCCCACCTTCTTCTTCATCGTTTAACCAATATTGGGGATAATTTTTGTCAATTTCTAAAGGCATTAAACCAGCAAAAATAGCATTACGAGCATATTGAGTTGCTGTTGGTAGAATGCTGCAATACAATTCCTCCTGTTCAACAGTAAAGTATTCGTTTATAATAGGCTGTATTGCTTTCCACTGATCGAAACGAAGATTGTCAATTAGAATTACAAAAACCTTTTCGCCATTTTCGATCATTGGAAAAATGCGTTCTTTAAACAAATTTGGCGACATCAAAGGTTTTTCGGATTCGCTAAACCATTGGATATAATTTTTTTTAATGAATTTGCCAAATCCCAGATTTGCATCAGACTTTTGCATTCTAAAAACATCCATCATACCTGATTCCTTGTCCGATTCTAGTTCAATTTCCCAGTAAACCAGTTTTTTATACAATTCGGCCCAATCGGCAAAGGTTCGTGCTTCTGAAATTTTTATTCCTAACTTACCAAATTCTGACTGGTAATCGGAAAGTGTTTTTTCTGATATCAATCGTTTGGTATCGATATTTTTTTTAATTGTTAGAAGGATTTGTTTTGGATTAACTGGTTTTATAAGATAATCGGCAATTTTGGAACCAATAGCCTGATCCATAATATTCTCTTCTTCGCTTTTTGTAATCATTACTACCGGTAATTCCGGTTTTATTGATTTTATAACTTCGAGCACTTGCAATCCACTTAAACCGGGCATGTTTTCATCGAGAAAAACCAGGTCAAAATCTTGCGTCTTTGTTAATTCAATTGCATCATCACCATTGTTTGCTGTTGTAACATCAAAGCCCTTTTCCTGTAAATAAATAATATATGTTTTTAACAAATCAATTTCATCATCTGTCCATAAAATCCTGACTTTTCTCATATCGTAAAAATTATTGCTTAATTACTGAAAAAATATGCTGAAAACTGATTATTTTCTTAAGTATTTATCTTTAAAAAATATCAGGTATTCCTGAATGGCTTTTTCTTTGTTGAGGTTGGCATAGTTCTCAGCAGAAATAATGAAATATTTGTAATTTTCAGGTTCAATTTCACTAACAATAGTATTTATATTCGATTCTGCTTTTTTATAATATTCAGTTGCTTCGTTTAAATTAGCAAATGCTTGTA
>Ga0209211_10013203_pt1 | contig 10275 bp, 10 predicted proteins | sample RifGroA2_FD_183992 | JGI IMG/M metagenome (GOLD analysis project Ga0209211, IMG submission 183992) | Groundwater microbial communities from Rifle, Colorado, USA - Groundwater A2 (SPAdes) (version 2) | ecosystem: Environmental > Aquatic > Deep subsurface > Groundwater | place: Rifle, Colorado...
CGGAAACAATGAAAGAGGGTAAATGCCAACTAAAAACAGCGGCTTGATCAAAAACTGCCTACTGACATTTTTACTGAGCAGTTAACTGACATATTGACGGAGCTTATACAGTTTCTTTAAAACGAGACCGCTCTCTGTAAATAATCAAAATCGTTTTAATCCCCAGCCAAGACATAACAAGAAGACACACATAGACCAAGATATCACCCCAGGCCGTATAGAAAGTCAGTGCCCCTCCCAAGCCCACTGTAGTCACCGCAAAGGCCTCCGTAAAGATATCAGAAATATTATAAAACCGCCCCAAGGGATCGACGACGGCCGAAACCCCCGTATTGGTTGAGCGCACCAACCACCGGCGTGTTTCCACAGCACGAAACTGGGAAAATGTCAGGTGCTGATAAGGGGCCGATGATTTGCCATACCAGGCGTCATTGGTGATGTTGATCAAGAGATCGGCCCCGTTTTTGACAAAAGATCGGCTGATCTCGGGAAACGAGTCCTCATAGCATATAGTGACACCCAAGAGCGCCTTCTGATGAAGACGCAAGAGCTGTCCCGGCCGTCCCGGGGTAAAATCCATGAAACCTGGAACAATCTTGTCCACAAAAAAGAAGATCTTTTTTAGGGGAACATACTCACCCATCGGAACAAGATGTGTCTTGTGATAAATGCCCAAACTTTCACTGGCCTCATCCAATAACAAGGCGCTATTAAACAATTTTATCTTGAAGGGGGATGTAGGATCGGCATCAAAGGTATTCAACCCCCATAGCGAGGGCACCTTGACGAAAGATTCCACCCTGTTTAATTTTGAATGCCTTAACAAATGAGGATACGCCGTCTCAGGATAAACGATGAGGTCGACAGGTTTTGATGATTCTTCAAGCGCTTTTTGAGATAAAAACTGATACTTGGACAAAATGCGATCTTGAAGTGTCTCCTCCCACTTGAGACCCTGAGAAATGTTGCCCTGAATATAAGCGACATTGAGTGTCTCCTGTTTGGGAGTAGTGTTTTCAAAGTGATTGAACCTAAAAAAACCATAGGTGAGGGTCAGGATCAGCAAAATCAATGTCGTGAGGACTGCCCGATAGGGAAATAACTGAAGATGCAGCCATGATCGAACAACCGCCGTCAGCGTGACATTGATCAAAATAATGAGAAAACCAACTCCATAAACTCCCACGAGGTCCAACATCTGAATCATAACAACAAAAGCCGACTGGGAATAAGCGATATTGCCCCAGGGAAAACCACCGGCGGGAATGTAATTGATCGTATAATCCTCTACCACCCAAAGAAGCGGGGCCAAAAGTATCCATGAAAGATTCAATTTTTTATTCCAATAGGCCCCAAGGGCGAAAAAACCTCCCATCAACGAAGATTTGATGACGACAAGCAACAACATGATGAGGAGGCTCGACCACAGGGGAAGTCCGCCAAATTGATGAATAGCAATATTCAACCAATAACTAACCCCACTAAAATAAATCATGTGGGTCAGCCCAACGAGAAGAAAAGTGCGCCTGGGAGGCGACTCCCAAATCGCCAGAAAAAGAGGGGTAAAGACTATCCAGGCCAGAATGTCAAAACCACTTGTTGAAAAATTTCCGATGGAAACCGGCAGAATCCAAATGCCAAAAAAACCCGACAGGAGGGCAAGAAACCAATCTCTCTTTAAAAAAGATTTCAGCATACTTATCGTAAATATTTTGTTTTGCAAAACAATTTTTGTTCCATCTTTCTCATGCGGGTTGCCCGCCGTGAACAATCATGATCAAATCCCATAAGATGTAAAACCCCATGAATCAATAATAGCTTTAATTCTTTCTGAAAGGAATGCCTGTATTGGCGTGCCTGGGCTGCTGTTTTATCCGCAGAAATAAGAATAGAACCTAAAAAATAGCGCTCATTGAAGGGAAAAGAAATGACATCTGTCGAGCCTGTCCTGCCAAAAACCCTCTTATTCCACTGCATCATGGTCCGATCGGTAATGAGAAGCACCTCAAGACCCGCGTTTTTATGACCTAAGATGTCTAATATTGTCTGAAGAAACCTTTTGATCTTCTTCAGGGGAACCGCCCTGAATCGGGTTTTGTTTGTCAAACTTATCGCCGAGCTGGAGGGGGGGATGTTCTTCATCTGTCGCCTCAAAATCAGGGTATTCTACCCGCTGATGATAAATACCTATGAGGATCCTTGTAAACTGATCTGCAATAGTGTGCAAGTCCCTTAATGTCATATCACATTCATCCAACTGACCGTCAGAAAAATTCTTATTGATCATATTCTGGACGACAGATCTTAATTTTGAAGGACTGCGATCCTTGAGCGAGCGAGTCGCCGCCTCCACCGTATCGGCCAGCAAAATAACGCCCGCCTCCCTTGTTTGCGGCTTGGGTCCCGAATAACGATAATTCTCTTCCTTCACTGAATGGATATTGACCTTTTCCATTTCCTTGGCCTTTACATAAAAGTAACTGATGAGTTTTTTGCCCTGATGTTGTGGAATAATGTCTATGATTCTTTGGGGAAGTTTATGAGACCGTGCCAGTTCGATACCATCTTTTACGTGAGAGGCAATAATCAGGGCGCTCATGGAGGGAGAAAGTCTCTCATGGCGATTGTCACCTTTTTGATTTTCGATAAAGTATTCGGACTTTTTCATCTTTCCAATGTCGTGAAAGTAACAGGCAACACGCGCAAACAGGCCGTTGGCCCCAATCGCATCGCAACCCGCCTCGGATAATGTCCCCACCATATGACTATGATGGTAGGTGCCCGGAGCCCTGACAATCAGTTCTCGAAGCAAGGGATGATTAAGGCTGCCATATTCGAGCAGCTTAATGTCCGTAAGGTAATTGAAGGCCGATTCTGCCAATGGCGTCAAAACCATCACCAAAACCGAGGAGAAAATCCCACCCAAAAAACCAAAACCGATCTTCCACAAGACAACACCCAGAACAAAATCACCTATGTTGGAAACCGAATAAATCATGTTTGCGGCCAGGATAAGAAAGGCATTGACCAATCCGGTATAAAAACCCGCCTTGAATATCCCCGCACGGCTTGTCATGTAAAAAACCGTCAGGCCGACACCACCCGGAAACATCAAGCTATTGATCCCGATAAAAGCCACTGCAAAAAAAGTAGTGGTTTCCGCATTGACCATGAGACGCACCAACATGACACTCGCAGCCACGGGAATGAGATAATAAAAGGTAGAGGCCGGAACATCCGAGATGAGCCTGTGAAACGAAGGAATGGCGATGAATAAAAGCCTGATAAGGACGATGGAAAACAATCCCAGAGTCCCGAAAAAAACAAGATCGTTGCGGGCAGGACGAAAGCGAAGAATGTAATGACGTCCAAACGAATACAGGATGAAAAGAAATGTGAGTAGAAAGACGAAAATGCCGGCAATTTTTATATGATATTGGGTTTTTGCCTTTGTTTTTAAAATGCCTTCAATAATTTTGATAGAGCGCTCATCATATCGGTCTCCCTTGCGAATAATGGATTCCCCCGATTGCACATTAATCACGACATCATTGATCTTGGCGGCCGCCTCTTCCTGAAGTTGTTTTGTTTTTTCTTCATCATAGGACAAATCAGGCTGAATGAGGGTGCTCGTTACCTTGACGAGGGCCTCCCAAGTGCTGGGCCGATAAGTTATTTTAACAATAGGATCATTTCCTATATTTTCCCTGGTTGTTGTGAGATCACGAATTTTTTCCCATTCCTTAAACAAGACCCCCTCAATACCGCTATCCTTCTGATAAACGACAATCCCTTTTTGCTGGAGTCCTTCCAGTAATTTCGCATCTTCAATGAGATAATAACCATAAACTGCTTCCATCCATCGCTGAATGATATCTTCCAACTTTGAGCTGAATCGATTGCTCACCAAGGCCATAAAGGTCTCATCATCCATGCTGATCCCCAATCCACCAATCAGCAAAGACCTTTGAAATCTTATCTTTAAGATTTGTGGAGACGCCTTTGTTGTAAACAAACTGTGGCAGGATAGTTTGACGAGCCTCTTGTCGAATAGCATTGGTCGCTTCTGCCTCCAGAATCTGATAATCGCGATCCGCCCAAATATCATCGGGGGCGATAGATCCGCCAACAACCTGAGTCGGCAATGAGTCAACAACCACATTCATCAAGAAACTGATTGCCAAAGTAAAAACAATAAATAAAAACCAGTTGAAAAATGCTGAGTGATAAAAACGCCTCCAACTCAAAAAATCTTCCTTATGAAATGCTCCAAAATAACTAGTTAATTTTTTTCTCATAAAAATTCCATGGGTCTACTTGAATGACTACTTCTGGTAAGCATCAATAATGTCTGACACCAAGGGATGTCTGACAACATCCCCGGCATCAAAATATTGAAAAGAAATACCCTGAATGCCCTTTAAAATACCTTCGGCTTCCACTAGACCGGACATCTTTCCCTCAGGCAGGTCGATCTGTGTGATGTCTCCTGTAACAACAACCTTGGATCCAAAACCTAACCTTGTCAAAAACATCTTCATCTGCTCCCTCGTACTATTCTGCGCCTCATCCAAAATAACAAAAGAAGAAGACAGGGTCCTCCCTCTCATAAAAGCCAACGGGGCCACCTCGATCACACCGGATTCTCTTAATTGAACGGTCTTTTCGAAATCCATCATATCATACAGGGCATCGTAGAGAGGACGCAAGTAAGGATTGATCTTCTCCAAGAGGTCACCAGGCAAAAACCCAATCTTTTCACCAGCTTCCACAGCTGGACGCACCAAGATAATACGCTCTACCTGTTTTTTACTGAGGGCCATCACGGCCATCGCCACAGCCAAATAGGTCTTTCCAGTCCCTGCGGGACCAATACCAAAAACCAAATCAGACTGTCGTATGGCATCCATGTACTGTTTTTGATGATAGTTTTTGGGGATAATCACATGTCCCTTGGCGGGGATAAAAATCGAGTGGGAAAAAATATCATGAAGGCTCGCTTCATGATCCTTCGAAAGTATTTTAACGGCCTGCTCAATATCGGATCCAAAAACAGGATAGCCTTTTTTCAACAACTGATAAAATTCGTTTAATAATTTTCCAGCGATCTCAACATCTGAACAACCCCCCGCCAAACTGACATCCGTTCCCCGAACATTAATGGTAATATCCAGCTTTTTTTCCAGGGATCTTAAGTTCTGATCATGAACACCAAACAAATTTCGGGCGAGATTATTGTCTTCGAAACGCAGTTTGACGACTTTATTATTGGAATCAACCACGCTATTTTTCTTTTTCAAACCAAATTCTCCTTTGTTTCATTTTTCAGACCTTTACAGAAGGCCCCTGGGGAGGCGGTCCCTTCTTGCCTCCCCGAACCGCCGGACCTCTCAGGGGCATACGTCCCTGATCCTTGTTCGCCTCTTCTCCAATGACCTGAACAAAAAACTCCCGCCGTCTTCCTTCAGTGCCAACATCGAGCAAATAAACATGATCCCAAGGATCCATCGCCATCGCTCCCTGAGAAAGCGGGAGGGTCAGGGTACGGCCCATGAAGAACATCAACATTTCCTTGGAGATTTTTGGACCACTGAGGATTTGCAGGGTCTCCAGCGAATGGAGACGGCCTATTCCCCTTTTCTTGACAGGGGCTGATGCAGGAGAATCCACCCTGATCTTTTCGCTCTCTTTCAAAAAATCAGTCAATTCCTCCTTAAATTTTTTATCAGCATCCTTCCGACTGTCCAAGATAACAAAGCTGGCCATCTCCAAGGGGGCCATCAGGGTCACCAATCCCTGACAAACCTTGGACTCCTTAATAACGCTATCGACCTCATGAAAAACATTAATAACGTCTATCTCCGGGGAGGTATCGACATAAAAGTTTTTTTGGATCATCATGATATATCGAGAAAAGGTTACTACTTTCAATGGGTTATGTCAATTTGAATCCTCTTGCCCCTGATGGAGTCATCGGTATTCAGCTTTAGAAACCGGTGAAATCATGCTATTTTCGGAAAAGCAAGGCCAAGGTAACCCTATGGAGATCCCCCCTCAAAAAAAATTAAATCTCGCCCTTATTCTCTCCGGGGGAATTTTTCCGGGTTCCGGTCAATTTTATCTCAAACGCCATCTTCAAGGAATAGTGATTAGCGTCTCTGTGAGTGGGGCCACCCTCATAGGACTATGGGGTTACATCCATTCTCTTCAAGAAATCATGTCCAGGAATCAAGTCGTCCTCACCAGTCACTTCATCACAATCGCCACAATCATTAGGGCCTTTAACGACATAAAAATAATGCTTATCCTTTGTACCTTTATTGTTTTTTTTGGCTGGCTCTACGGGATCTTTGATATTATTTTTTTGATGGCGCATTCCAAAGATTCAACACCTCTCTCATCTCCTGACTCTTGACGAGCCAAGATACTCCTCCATAAATAGCCACTCCAATAAAAACAAAAGCCATGAGATATCCCATTTGGAGTATCAGCGTTTTCTCTTCAAGGATGGGCCATTTCTGCTGCCCCCAAAGAATCAACCCTCCCATAATGAGAGAAGCCAGACATATTTTACTCACGGATATCACCAGATCTCGAAATCTTAGGCCTCTCATCCTTTTTTGAAACAAAATAACCTGAACAAAAAAATTGAAGAAGGAGGAAAGGCTGATCGCCAAGGCCAAACCATTGTGCTTTAATGGTTTCATCAATAAAAGGGCCAAAATTAAATTAACCAAAACGGACAAATTAGCCACCTTGACTGGGGTTTTTGGCTCTTGGAAAGAATAATAGGCGTTTGTCACAACCCTGACCCCAGAAATAAAAGGGAGACCCAGTGCAAAAAACAAGAGGGCCTGCGCCGTCGCTTGGGCGGCATGATCCGTAAAGGATCCATGTTGAAAAATGACCCTGATAATAGGCTCTGCAAGGACAATCAATCCGACAGCGGCGGGAATCGATATGAAGAAGGTCAGTCGGAGCCCATAGGACAGAGTTTCGTTTAATTTATCCCAATTTCTGTGTGCGGCATGATCGGAAAGCGTCGGCAAGATAACAGCCGCCACAGAGATACCAAAAATCCCCACTGGAAATTCCATGAGACGATCCGCATACCATAAATAGGAGACGGCTCCCGAAGGAAGAAAGGAGGCCAACAAGGTTATAATGACGACATTAAATTGATACACGGCCGCCCCATAGGCCGAAGGAATCATAAGATGCACTATCTTCTTGACTGCCGGATGCCGGGGATTCCATCGAAGACGGGGAAAAAATCCATATTTGACCATGACAGGGGGATCGAAATAGGGGGTCAGAAATAAAGCCCCTATAATAATCCCAATATTGAGAAAGATGGGGGATGAGGCGGGCGCGGCAAAATGCTTCAATGAATTAAGAACCCCCATGGCCAAGGCAGCCAGACTGACAAAAACCAGGTAGGGAAAAAGAAGACGCGTCAACGTAACCGTCAAGGCAAACTTCTCCGGATCCTGGCTAAAGCCAAAGGCCATGGCCCTCACAATCCATGGAGCTACAATAATCGCGACGGAGGAAAGTGCCAAAAGGATCAGCAGGAAGACACTCGCAACAATCCCCACGATCTTTTTGGCCTCCTCGCGATCTTGCTTGAGATACTCTGAAAAGACGGGAACAAAAGAGACCGTCAGGGCCCCTTCCGCCAAGAGCCTTCGAAACAGATTGGGTATGCGAAAGGCCACAAAAAAGGCATCCGCAGCAGATTTGGCCCCGAAAACATGGGCCACAATAACATCGCGAATAAGTCCCAAAAGACGACTCAAAAATGTCATGCCGCTCACTGTCCCGGTACGTCTGATAATATCGTTCTTTTCTTCACTCATCAAAACCTCGCATGAAGAACCTTGACAAGCAGTGCCGCGAATGATACTCGGCGTCACTTATGGCCGAGGCCCCCATCAAAAAGAAAAAGCTCGTCAAGGGACGCCATCTTTCCGCGATAAAGCGTCAGCGGCAAGAAATAAAGCGCACGGCTTTTAACGTTTCACGCAAATCAGCCATTCGCACATCCACAAAAAATGTCCTGGCCGCCATCCAAAAAAATGACAAAAAATCCGCCATCGAAGCCCTCAAAACCGTTTCCTCTCTCCTTCAAAAAGCGAGTCGCCACCGACGTCTTCACCCCAAAACAGCTTCACGAAAAATTGGCCGCTTGAGCCGCAAGGTTGCCGCGCTCGGCCGCTAGGGAAAAAATCATCCTTTCCATAATCAGCAAATCAGGAATAAAACTCCGTTTAAGGCTCTTATCCGTCTGATAAAGAATTTCCATTGTCTGCAATATGTGTGCGCGCGTCATCCGTTGTGCCTGAGATTGATAGTTATTGACAAAATAAGGAGACACCCCCAAAAAACGGGCCAGTTCCATCTGGGGCATGCGCTTTGTCTCCGCCTCCTTGGCCTTCAGCAAAATCCTAAAATGACGCAAAATAAGGCTCAAAACCCTCAAGGCCGGCTCCTCGGATGACACCAATATTTTTTCTAGAAAATATAAAGATCGACCCCAATTCCCCTGCCCGATCGCATCGGCCAAATCGAAAACAGATCGCACCGCCACATCACAAATCACGGCCTCAACATCCTCAATGGTAATACTCTGCCGAGGACTGGCATAGAGGATTAGTTTTTCCAAGGTATAAGAAAGATCCACCAAATGGGTGCCGATAAGCTCTACCAAGATTTGAATGGCCTCTGGATCCAAAGTGACAGACATCCTCCGGGACTCCTCATGTATCCATGAGGGTATTTCGCGGGGATACAATGGTTTGAACTCTCGGATCAGCACCGCTGGTGCCTCAGGTACCGAAGTCTCTGACTTCGGTTTGACATTTGCCTTTTTGATCAGGTGCTGCCAAAACAATTGACGACGATCAATTTTATGAGCCACAAAAACCAGTACTGTTGTTTCGGGGATTTGATCCGTGGCGGCCATCAATTTTTCTTGATCATTCTTATTAAAAAACTCCGCCTCCCTCACCAGTATCATTCTCTTTTCAGCCATCATCGGAAGGGTCAAGCTGGCCTCAATAATACTCTTGGCCGTCGCCGTCTTGCCGGAAAAAAGATCCCGATTGAAATCTCTGATTCCACCCTTCAAGACATTCGATTCAAGAGATGCGAGAAATCGATCTAATAAAAAGGACTCTGCACCGTAGAGCAAATAAATCATTCTACCACCACATTGACGAGTTTTTTGGGAACATAAATTACTTTTTTGACACTGCCTGTAATATATTTTTTAACTTTTTCGTCTTCAAGGGCTATCTTTTTAATCTCATCTTCGGAAAGAGAGGCGTCCATTTTGATTTTTGCCCTCACCTTTCCCTTTACTTGAACGACGATCAACATCGTATCTTTCTTCAGAGCCGTTTCATCATAGTCAGGCCATAAATAAGTGGACAAAAATCCCTGATGCCCCAATTCACCCCAAAGCTCTTCGGCAATATGCGGCGCAAAGGGGGCCAATAAGATAATGAGCACCTCAATGGATCGCATCGAAGGGTGAGAACTCTCCTTTTCAATATAGTTAAGATATTCCATCAAGGCGGCAATAGCCGTATTAAACTGAAAACCGTCAAGATCGCGCGTGACTTTCTTGATCGTCTTATGGATCCAAAAACGGTCTTGGTCTCCTTCTTGGCCAACAATTAAAACCCCATTCTTAAAATTCCACACCAACCGCCATACCCGCCCCAAAAACCGGGAGGCCCCCTGAACTCCTTGATCGCTCCAATCAAGGTCCTTTTCCGGGGGGGCCGCAAAGAGACTAAAAATGCGGGCCGTATCGGCTCCATACTGACCAATCAAGGCATCGGGATCGACGACATTGCCCTTCGATTTGCTCATCTTGGCCCCATCCTTGATCACCATCCCCTGAGTCAAGAGACGGATAAAGGGCTCGTCACAATCAAGATATCCAAGATCACGCAGGACCTTGGTAAAGAACCTTGCATAAAGAAGATGGAGAACGGCATGTTCAATCCCGCCAATATATTGATGAACCGGCATCCAATATCCCACCTTTTCTTTGTCAAAAGGCCCTTTTTTGGAGGATGCATCTGTATAGCGATCAAAATACCATGAGGATTCTACAAACGTGTCCATGGTGTCCGTTTCCCGCCGGGCCTTCTTTTTACATTGCGGACAATCCACCTCCCAAAATGACCGAAGCTGGGCCAGGGGAGATCCCCCAAGACCCGTCAGCTTGACATCGGCAGGAAGGTTGACAGGCAAATCTTTGAG
>Ga0209211_10013208_pt1 | contig 10272 bp, 8 predicted proteins | sample RifGroA2_FD_183992 | JGI IMG/M metagenome (GOLD analysis project Ga0209211, IMG submission 183992) | Groundwater microbial communities from Rifle, Colorado, USA - Groundwater A2 (SPAdes) (version 2) | ecosystem: Environmental > Aquatic > Deep subsurface > Groundwater | place: Rifle, Colorado...
GGTGAAAATCCTGAAGAAATCGTTCTTTGAAAGTTTTTTGAAACATATCGCGCTCGTAGCTCAATGGCAGAGCAGGGGACTCTTAATCCCAAGGTTGAAGGTTCAAGTCCTTTCGGGCGCACCATTTGTTTGAGAGATAGTTCGATCGGTGTTAATTGCCGGCATAGCTCAGTCGGTAGAGCAACTGTTTTGTAAACAGTGGGTCGCTGGTTCAATTCCGGCTGCCGGCTCTGTTGGGAAGAGATAGAGAGATATAGAGATAAAGAGATAGAGAAAAAAGAACTCAATTTTTTAATCTCTTAATCAACTTAATCTCTTTTTTTCTCGAGGTCGAACCTCGAGGAGTAAATTTGTGTTGTGATCAACGCGCCCTTAGCTCAATTGGATTAGAGCGCCTGACTACGGATCAGGAGGTTGGAGGTTCAAATCCTCTAGGGCGTACCAGTTATTTGGTTAGTGGAAAAAATGTGCCCATAGCTCAGCTGGAAGAGCCGGGGATTTCTAATCCTCAGGTCGGGGGTTCGAGTCCCTCTGGGCATACCGTGCCACGTGAACCTGCAATGGTTTTTACATGGCCACACTATTTTTACCGAGGTTCGACCTCGGTCAAAGGTCGAACCTCGGTAAATAGTTAGAAAGACCCCATAGTCTAGTTGGCCAAGGATTCCTGATTCTCAGTCAGGAGACCTGGGTTCGAATCCCAGTGGGGTCACCTTGCCACGTGAATTTGTGAAGTAAATTTTCATGTGGCTTGCCATGTGGGACACAAGTCCTTTATGTGGTAATGCCAAGATAGCTCCAATGGTAGAGCGGGAGTTTGAAGAACTCTGCGTTGGCGGTTCAACTCCGTCTCTTGGCACTGAGTTACATGTTCGAAGTCTGGTTTTGGATATAAAGCCGGAGTGGCGAAAATTTGGCAGACGCGCTGGTCTCAGAAGCCAGTGAGGTAACACTCGTGTGGGTTCGAATCCCATCTCCGGCACTACTTGTCGTGGGGTTGTTGTTGTTTACGTGCATGGGCACCTGCTTGCCTGGTCGTGGGAAATAAGTTTGAGCGGCAGGGCTTGGACAGTTTTCCTTTGGGTTCAATTCCCATTACAAACAACAGCTTTCCTTTTTTTACGCAGATCAAATAGGTGTATAGCTCAATTGGTAGAGCGTTGGTCTCATAAGCCAAAGGTTGACGGTTCAAGTCCGTCTGCACCTACCACGAAATTCTACAGAGGTCGAACCTCTGCCAGAGGTCGAACCTCGGTAAAGTCTTCAGGGGTGGTGAAAACTACCACGTGCTTTAACCGAGAGCGCGGGACACAAAAGGGCACTGGGCTCGACCCGGGAAGCTGTTTGTGTTCACACCGGCAAGAATGCTAGCTTTTTGTCGGCTCGGTTTTGGGGGGTTAGCTCAATTTGGAAGAGCGCTGCACTCGCACTGCAGAGGCTGAGGGTTCAAATCCCTTACCCTCCACCGATTTTTGCACCTAGGCTACCTTCTACCAACTGTTCTTGAAAGGAGGTGACGCATGTCTAGACTCTAGAAAGGAGATCTAGAAATGCGCAAGTTGGAATTATTGGCCAGTACAGATTCGAGCCGGATGTACAAACTGATTCGGTTCCAAAAAATCTGTTTCGATGAAGATCTTTGTTTGTTTTGTTGGGATCACTACGGGTTGCGCGGTGGTGAAAATCACATCAAGCGCACACCGCATCGTTCATGGAAAAGAACCCGCAAGACGCAGTACAAAATCCGCTGGATGTAAAATTCTCGAGGATGTTCCTTGGTTGGTGTGTCGCGCGGCGTAAAATGCTTGCGTGATTATATAAAGATGACTGCAGAATGAAAAATGCAAAAGTCATAACACACCACGCCAACCGTCCGAAAGGACAGAAAGGAAAGTCCCGTGGGAATTCGCATGGATCAGTGGATTGGCTTGAACGAGAGGGCACAGAAACTTGTGAAGGGCAAGCAAGTGCTTGCCTGGACCGAGCAGGTGACTCGGGTGTATCCGGACGGTCGCAAAGAAACCTTGCCGGATCGCAAGGTGTTCGCTTCCACGGTGAAGTGCGAGCCGTCGGGCGAGGAAGTGCCTTACGCCTTTGGCGATGGTGCGACTTTCAAACTCGACAAGTACACTCTTCCAAACGGAACCGTGTATTTTGAGAGGATGCAGGCCGAGCCATGGTCAAGCGGGCCGTGTTACTTCACAGCGCTCCAGACCGAAGACGGGAAATGTGTCCCGGAATCGTGCTGGACTGAGCGTGAAATCGAGCAGAACCTGTAGAGGTTCCGCTCGCGTTCGTTGGTCCCCGACGCCACACGTCGGCGTCGGGACCTTTTTCAAACGTATGAAGATTCACGCGTTTAAACAAGGATGTTGTTCATTAAACTTTAAAAACAAATGGCCATGCTGGTCATTGAAAGGAGAAATAAAATGCCGCAAGTTGCTTTCGATCCTCCGATCAATCAGGTTGTTTTGGGCAACGCGATGGGTTCTCTGGATTTGGGCGATGACGAAGAGTACATCTGCGAAAAAATTCACGAGCTTGCCTGTTTGATTGATGGCAATGATGATTCTTCGGGTTACGGAACTGAGTTTCAAAACGATGTTTTTGAAATGCATCGTTACTTCTGGGGCGAGTGCGATTGCGGGTATGGAGAGAAGGAAGTGGCGTGGTCGGAAGCACACGATCATGAGGAAGACTGTTTTTCTGTCCGTCTTGAAGCTTTTGAAAATTCTTTGCGCGCGAGTGGCGTCAATGAGCTTTCAGACAAATGGTGCAACCAAGTTGACACTTGGGCCAAGGAAAACGGCTATGAACATGGCTGGGATGGTTGCGCCACCCACTGTTCTTGCAAGTTTGAAATTGAGTGGGCTGAATTTGCCAAGGCAAATGTCCATGCTCCGGAGTGTGGTGTGATTCGCCCAAATTTCAAGTGCGGAGACTTGGAAATTCGGTGGTACAAATACCTTGGTCGCGGTATGAGTGCCAACCGCCCGTTTACTCGCGATGAGTTGCGTGGAATTTTCCGGAAGTGCCGGGAGTCATTTGAAAGCAAGTAGTTCTTCTTTGTCACATGATCTGATGTAGCTCAGGCCTTTAGGCCTGATACGTCCTCAAACCTAAAGGTTTGAGCTACATCTGTTTTATGTGACCTTTTTCAAGCGCATCATGTCTACGAGGCCGAGCCTCGTAGAAAATAGTGTGTTTGAAAAGAGGTTTTTGGTCTTTACAAATCAAGTCGAGAATAAAAAATTCTCGTGAATTCCAGGATAACTCAATGGCAGAGTAATCGGCTGTTAACCGATAAGTTGCAGGTTCGAGTCCTGCTCCTGGAGCCAAACATTTCAGAATTGGATAATTCGGGGCATAGCGCAGTGGTAGCGCGTCGGTTTCGGGAACCGAAGGTCGCTGGTTCGAATCCAGCTGTCCCGACTAATAAGTTCGTTGCACTCTTAGCTCAGCCTGGTACCCGCCAAAATGTGGGCAGGGTAACTCTGGGTGTCCACTTTTGGAGGGGAGCACTCGCTCGATAAGCGAGGTGTCCTGAGTTCAAATCTTAGAGAGTGCACTGTTTGTTTGCACTGATCAAAGTTCAACTTTTACGCATCTGTAATCAAAGTTGAACTTTGAAACTTTGCGCCCTTAGCTCAATTGGATTAGAGCGTTGGCCTCCGGAGCCAAAGGTTGGAGGTTCGAATCCTCTAGGGCGTACCAAGTTAGTCTACAGCTAATAGTCTACAGACTACAGTCGCAGAACGTACATTGTAGACAGTAGATTTCTGCACCCAGCTGAAATTCGTTTCTACTGTTTCGCAATCGGGGCCATAGCTCAGTTCGGGAGAGCGCTTGAATGGCATTCAAGAGGTCCGGGGTTCAAATCCCCGTGGCTCCACTGGTTGAGAGATATAGAGATAAAGAGATAGAGAAAAAGGAAATTAATTTCTCAATTTCTTAGTCCACCTGATCTCTCCTCTCGGGATGTAGCGCAGCCTGGTTAGCGCGTCTGTTCGGGGGACAGAAGGTCGCTGGTTCAAATCCAGTCATCCCGACCAATAGTTCGTTGCACCTTTAGCTCAGCCCGGCAGAGCACTTGCTTGATAAGCGAGGGGTCCTGAGTTCAAATCTCAGAGGGTGCACCATTGTTTCAAAGTTGAACTTTGAAACAATACTGGATCATAGCTCAGTTGGTACCCGCCAAAAGTCCCGCTCAAGCGGGACATTTAGGCGGACCCTCCAAAATGTGGGCAGAGTTACTCTGGGTGCCCACTTTTGGAGGGGAGCGTCTCTCTGATACGGAGAAGTCCGTCGGTTCAAATCCGATTGATCCAACCATTCAGGAATTTGTAAGTGGGTTTTTAAATTCATTGGCGGGGTACAAGACCCCGCCCTACTGAGGTGTGGGAACTACTCGCTACTTACTACCTACTCTCTTCTGGGGCATCGTTTAACGGCAGGACGGCGGATTCTGAATCCGTCTATAGAGGTTCAAATCCTCTTGCCCCAACCGTCTGTCCTCCACTCAAGTGGAGGACAGAACCAAAAAACAAAGAAACAAAAGAACAGAAGAACAGATGTAGCTCAAACCTTTAGGTTTGAGGCTTTCAAAAAAATTTTCTCAGTTTCTATGTTTCTCGGTTTCTCAGTCATTAAATCTGGTGAATCTGGAACTCCGGATTCACCTCACCTTTTGAAAGGCTTTTGTAGTAGTAAGCCGTAAGCCATAAGCCGTAAGCCGTAAAAAAGAGAATCAAGATTTTCTTTCTTGCAACTTTAAAAGCCTTTGAAAAAGTGATCGTTCATTTCAACAGACTTGTCCCTAAATAGGCTTTTGGGATGAAATTTTCATTTTTGGAAGGCAGAATTGCTTAATAAATTTTGAAGCGTACTCAAAGAGTACGTTGAGAAATTTTTAAGCGATTATGCCCTGCCTGCCGGCAGGCAGGGCAGACAGGCCAAAAAATGGAGATTTCAACCAAAATGCTATTTAGGGATAAGTCTAATAAAAAAAGAAAGGAGAAAGCTATGAAGACGCAGAGCTTTAGATTTGAGCCTCTGACTGCCGACAGTACTGATAATAGTACTGACACGATTTGCAGACAGGGGCGATAACAACAGCTTTTAAGTTGTATTTCGAGGTTGTTGTTTTGCTCCTAGTTCTGGTTTGAAAAAAAGAAAAAACCAAAAACCATAACTATGAGGAGCAGAAAAATGGAAACCGCAAGAGAAGCAGGAAAGTTCATTCGGGATTTCGTCGCCATGGTAACCGGAGAAGACGGCCGAGGCCACGAGTTCGTCACAAAGACCGACACTTTGCCAGCCGTAGTGGAACCGGACGGAGCGAGAGAAGTGTTGGAGAAAGCCGGGGTCAAGTTTCTCGGAGGGGTGGAGGGCGATCCGCTCTTCGTCCACGTGAAGTTGCCGGACGGATGGAAAAAAGTGCCCGCTCCTCACGAGTGGCTCACCATGCTCGTAGACGAGAAAGACCGCGAGCGCGCTCGCATCTTTTACAAAGCCGCATTGTACGATCGGCAAGCGGCGTTGATTCTCGTGCCAAGGTACGGAATCTACGATTCCTGTTACCAGGTGGGTTGGCTCGAGGACGGAACAGAACAGGAATACATGGTCTGCGTAACCGACGGCGGAGTGGTTTTGGACGGACGAAAAGTCATCTACGACACCGAGGTAATCCGTCTCATCGGGACAAGGGCGGAAAAATTCCGCGCCACACGGACGCTCATCAAAAAGGGTGAAGCGTGGCTCGACGAAAACTTCCTAGACTGGAAGGATCCGTTCGCGTATTGGGAGTAACTAAAAACTAAATAGATGGGTGCGCTTTTCGCACCCATCACTTTTTGAGAGCCTTATTGGGATGAATTATGAACATAGAATTATGAAGTAAGAATGATGAATAAAGAAAAAGACTCATCTTTACCATAATTCATAATTCTGAATTCATTATTCATCGAACAGGGCTTTGAAACAGTGATCGTTCATTTCAACAGAAAAGGAGAAAGAAAGTGTCATTGAGATATTGGGATAATGTTCCGGCAGAGGAACAAGAAGAAATAGTGCTGGGTTTAAAACAAGTTCTGCGAGATGCAAAAGGAAAATTAAACAAAGTTGTTCAAACTATTGAAGCGTATCTCAAAGAACAAAATGTTTGGTGTGATGAGATTCGACTTGGTCTTTATGCGCATCAAAGAAAGTTGAGAATCAGACTGGTTGAAGTAAATAAATGGTTGTATGTTTTGGTTTTGGTCTATAGTGACATTGACGGAAATTATGGTCGGTATGTTACAGAATGTGACAGCAGTGGATTGCTTGATTTGTCACAAGTAGAATATCTGGAATGGAAACATAAAGAACTTTACATAACTGGCTGTCATTGCCAGGGAGAAAATTGCCAGGAGGTTGATCGTGTTTAGCTTTACAAACTAGTAAGGAATTCTAAACAAGAATTCCTTCACTACTTGAGAGCCTTATTGGAATGAATTATGAATATAGAATTATGAATTATGGAAATGGAAAACAAATCCCATAATTCTGAATTCCGAATTTATTATTCACTAAAAATGAATATTGAATTATGAATTTAGAAGCATGAATAATGAAATAAGATAAGAAAATCATTTCTGTTTTTCCATAATTATCTTAAAAACCATAATTCATAATTCTGAATTCATTATTCATTGAACAGGGCTTTAAAGCAGTGGTTCTTTACAAAAAAATAATTGGTGGGGTGGCAGAGTCTGGTTTAATGCGGCGGTTTGCTAAACCGTTGGACCTTGTAAAAAGGTCCCGTAGGTTCAAATCCTACTCCCACCGCCATGCCACGTGGGACTCAAGTCCTTTACGTGGCTATGCCACGTGAACCCGCGAGGGTTTTTACGTGGCTTAATATGTTTTTCCCGAGGTCGAACCTCTGTCAGAGGTCGAACCTCGGGAAGGAAAATTGGGATATCGTCTAATGGCAGGACTGCGGACTTTGGATCCGTACATACAGGTTCGAATCCTGTTATCCCAACTGTGAACGTAGCTCAGCTGGTTAGAGCGCCGGGTTGTGGCCCCGGAGGTCGCGGGTTCAAATCCCGTCGTTCACCCCGTTTTTTAAGAGTAGATAAAGGGAGCAAACTGCTTTGCTCCCGACGGGATTTGAAGGTTTTTTCTATGTTTTTAACTTTGTTAAAAACAGAAAAACCCAGGGAAGTGTTTCCCGTCGTTTACCCCGTTTTTTAAGAGTAGATAAAGGGAGCAAACTGCTTTGCTCCCGACGGGATTTGAAGGGTTTTTCTACCTGCCTGCCGGCAGGCAGGTGTTTCCGTATTGAGTAGCACGGGGAACAGAAAAACCCAGGGCCATGTTTTCCGCCACTCACCCCACTTTTTCACGCGTTATAATTGAGTGAATGGCCGAGCATGGCTAGGCACTGGACTGCAACTCCAGCTACGTGGGTTCAAATCCCTCTTCACTCTCTATCGGGTAGTTGGCTGAATGGCTGAAAGCGCCGGGCTGTAGATCCGGAGTACCGAAAGGTGCCGTTCCAGGTTCGAATCCTGGGCTACCCACTACATGGACAAAGAAACAGAGAAACAAAAGAACAGAAGAACAAGGGTAGCTCAGGTCTTTACTTCCCGACGAGCGAGCGGAGAGACAGAACGAAGTTCTGACTATTCCGAGCGAGGATGGGAAGCAAGGAGCCGTAAGGCGACGCCTGACCTGAGACATCCAATGTTTCTCTGTTCCTCAGTCTTTCAGTTTCTCAGTTTCTAAGTTTCTCAGTTAATCCAAACACGTGTTCCTGTGAAGCTGGCATAGCTTGTTTCACAGGACTCTTTTACAGGTAATTTAAATTATGTAATTGAGTAATTTAGTAATTGAGTAATTTTTTGAGAAATTACCAAATTACACAATTGTTCAATTACATAGATAAATTAATTGTAAAAGGGTCTTTGAAAAAACAATAAGGTCGTCAAAATATTGAAGAATAAAAGAGGTTGTTTGTAAGCGTAGCTCAAACCTTTAGGTTTGAGGGTGTCTCAGGTCTAAAGACCTGAGCTACAACAGCACGAATTACGATTTACGGATAACGGATTACGAAAGGAGAGGTGGCAGAGTCCGGTTTAATGCGGCGGTCCCGAAAACCGCAGGCGCAAACGCGTCCGTGGGTTCAAATCCCACTCTCTCCTCCGAGATGCGAGGTTTAACCTTTGGAGGTTTAACCTCGGAAAATATTTGTACTGGCCCTATATGCTATGGGTAATGCAGCCTGACTGTCGATCAGGTGTTCAGGGTTCGAGTCCCTGTGGGGCCGCCATTTTACAGAGATGCAATCTCTGTAAAATTAGACTGGGCGCATAGTTCAGTTGGTAGAACGTCTGTGTCACATACAGAAGGTCAGTGGTTCGAGTCCACTTGCGCCTACCATTTCTACGAGGCTTAGCTTCGTATCTGTTTGTGTATCTGTCGCGGGCATAGTTTTTAATTGGTAAAACACCGGTCTGCCAGGCCGAACTCACGGGTTCAAATCCCGTTGCCCGCTCTGATGAATAGGGAGTAGAAAGTAGGGAGTAGGGAGCAGAGAGTAGCGCGGGGGCTTGTCCCCCGCATTGGATGTAGATCTGTTGTCTGTTCTATGGTGCAAAGAGGTTGAGACGCTGTGTTGGAAAAACTTCTGCAGTGGTGCGGGGTAACCATAGTTTTTCCGCATGGGATAGTTATCATTCTTAATTTGAAAAAATGAGAATGAATAGCCCAACTTCTTGCACCATAATTGCGACCATGATGTGTTTAACGGTAGCACGCCAGCCTTCCAAGCTGGAGGTACCGGTTCGAATCCGGTTGGTCGCTCTCTTCGTGGCGTCAAATCATAAAAAATAGACCTCATCGAATTAGATGGGTCATCACGAAAAATTCCGACGCCACGTTAGCCAGCATAGCTCAGTTGGTAGAGCATCCGCTTGGTATGCGGAAGGTCGTTGGTTCGATCCCGACTGCTGGCTCCAAGTTTTGTCGCCAACGTAACTCAATTGGTAGAGTACCTGTTTCGTAAACAGGAGGTTAAGGGTTCGAGTCCCTTCGTTGGCTCTGTTGAGAAGAGATAGAGAGATAAAGAGATTGAGATATGAAAAGATGTCTACGAGGCTCAGCCTCGTAGATTTAGAAAACAAATACTGGGCAGGTGGTGTAATTTGGTAACCACGCAACGTTGAGGTCGTTGTGGCCGAAAGGTCGTGGGGGTTCGAATCCCCCTCTGCCCACCCACCCCTTGACTTCTATCACATTTTGTGATATGATGGGGAGAAAGGAGAAAAAAATGAGTGTAAGAACATTGCTTTTGTCTTGTGGCAGAGATCCTGTCGCGTTGATTTCCTGGAAGCGAGCACTCACTCTTTTCTTCTCAGGAAAAGTTGAGATTCTCGAGGAATATGATAAGGAGGTACGTTCAGTTTCGTTTGTCATGAGGGTTCCGGCAGTGGTTAAACTACTGTATAAGATCCCATGGCTCAAGCGAGATGTAAAGTTTTCGCGCGCTAGCATTTACGCGCGTGATGAGTTCACTTGCCAGTACTGTGGGGATGAAAAAGGTTCAGAAGAACTGAATCTGGATCACGTTGTTCCAAGAGCCCAGGGTGGTAAAACATCTTGGACCAACATCGTGACTTCATGTATTCCTTGCAACTTGAAAAAGGGGAACAGAACTCCGGTGCAGGCAGAAATGCCACTGCTTCGTGAGCCGATTCATCCGAAGTCGGTACCGGCGTTTATCTTCGAATTCAAGACACGCTCGGCTCCAGAAATCTGGAGAAACTACTGTTACTGGATGCTTCCATTGAACGAGGAGAAGTAGTCTACTTTGACGACCCAAAACACTGGGTCGTCATTTTTTTCTGCAAGGCTGAGTTTCTTTAGGAAGCCCAGCCTGTCGGAAGAGTGGGTTATCATGCACGAGGAAGCAAACTGCTTTGCTTCCGAGAGCATGATAACGGGTTTTCCGATGTTCCCGTGCTGGGTAACTCGGGGAACCGGAAAACCCGGGGAACCTCATCAAAATAGATGCACAGTTTTTGATGAGGGCGAAAGTGTAGCTTAAATTTCCGAAGTTGAATTTCGGAAACTGGTTCTATCGTCTAGCTTGGTCTAGGACACCTGCCTGTCACGCAGGAGACACGAGTTCAAATCCCGTTGGGACCGCTGTGCCACGTGAACCTGCGAAGGTTTTTACGTGGCCATAATGGGCGCGTCGGTTAATGGTAAACCATCGAGCTCCAAACT
>Ga0209211_10013211_pt1 | contig 10270 bp, 9 predicted proteins | sample RifGroA2_FD_183992 | JGI IMG/M metagenome (GOLD analysis project Ga0209211, IMG submission 183992) | Groundwater microbial communities from Rifle, Colorado, USA - Groundwater A2 (SPAdes) (version 2) | ecosystem: Environmental > Aquatic > Deep subsurface > Groundwater | place: Rifle, Colorado...
AAAAATACGTACGTTTTCAATTTTATTGGTTTCAAAATTGACCCGCGCGTCCCGCACCGCCTGACGGCCTTCTTCAATGCCAAACACGGATTGGTAATGTTTGGCCAGAAGGACGCTGAAAAAGCCAACACCTGCGTAGAGATCGAGAAGCATTTCATGCCCCGCCGGCCTCAGCATTTCCTTTAAAAGCTGTATCATGCGGGGCAGGATGAAATAATTGGTCTGAAAAAAGGCCTCCATGGAAAAATACAGCGGAATGCCTTCCACCCAGGTCACAAAAGCGGTTTCCTGGCTCTCCGTGTACACGCCCTTTTGGATGAATTCGAATTTGGCCTTTCCCTCCGACCCCACACGCACGATGATTTTTTTCAGCCGGCTCTTTTGATTCGGAGGCAGTTTTCCCACGCGCTCCTTGAGCGCCGGGATGACAAAATTGATGCGCGTGTCCGCAATGGGGCAATTATCAACGTCTATCAAGGTATGATTGTCTTTGGCGATAAAACCAAAACCAAATTCTCGGCGGTTTTCTTCGGTGTTAAAGGTGAGATGGTTACGGTAGTTGAAGGGCTTGGGCGAGGCGACCACCGGTTCGACCTCAAGATTTTTGAAGTGACCCAGGTGCTGAAGCGTGTCTTTGACCATGTCCCGCTTTTCGACCAGCTGTTTTTCATATGACAGATGCTGAAAAGCGCATCCTCCGCAATGGCCGAAATGCTTGCACTGGGGCGCAACACGGTCCGGCGAAGGCTGAAGGATTTTCACGGTTTCCGCCCGGACAAAATTTTTGCGGATCGACCGTATCCGGGCCTGCACCTGTTCGCCGCGCAGGGCGTTCTCCACAAAAAAAACCAGATTGCCTTTGCGCGCGATTCCTTCACCGCCGTAGGCCAGCGAATGGATATTCAAATCAAGGACATCACCGACTCTCATGATTCGTTGGTTATAACCTTTTTCCTGGCAGGATGCAATACGGGAAAGCAAAATCAGAACCGTACTTCAGGTTCCTGAAGAGATTCCATGTGGCTGGCCACGGATTCCGCCAAAGCATCGAGGTCATAGCCGCCTTCCAGCAAGGAAACGATTCTTCCCCCGGCACTTTCGAGGGCGACTGCTTTGACCGCCTCCGTCATCCAGGCGTAACCGGCGGAGGTCACGTTCATATGGCCCAGAGGATCATTCTGGTGCGCGTCAAATCCGGCGGAAATCAGGACGAACTCCGGTGCGAATTCACGCGCCCGGGGATAAAATATTTTTTTGAACACTTCACGGTACTCCGCGTCGCCGCATCCGGCCTTGAGCGGCACATTCAGCGTCGCGCCATCGCCCTGGCCTTTTCCCTTCTCTCCCGCGGCGCCGGTGCCGGGATAAAACGGATATTGATGCGCGCTGAAATAAAAGACAGATGGGTCCTCGTAAAAAATGCTCTGGGTCCCGTTGCCGTGATGCACGTCCCAATCCACGATAAGAACACGCTTCAGCCCGTATTTCTTTTGCAAATATTTCGCCGCAATGGCAGCGTGATTAAAAAGGCAAAAACCAAGGGCGATTTCTCTTTCCGCGTGATGCCCGGGAGGACGGATAAGGCTGAAACCGTTGGCCAAGTCTCCGGCCATCACCTTGTCAACCAAAGATAAAACCCCGCCCGTGGCAGAGACCGCGATTTCATAAGAGTCGTGACAAATTTCCGTGTCCGGAGAATCAATCGAAGGGTGCCCCGCGAGGCACGCGTTTTTGACTCGTTCCACATAAGCGGGGGCATGCACGGCGTCTATCCATTCTTCTTCCGCCGCGCGGGGCTGCAACGGATACAATTTTTCAAACCAGGGCTGTTTTTTTAAATGTTCATACGTATGGGAAATCCGCTCCGGCCTTTCAGGATGCGTCGGCCCAGTTATATGGCGGATAAAATCCGCACTGTAAAGCAGTCCGGTCTGGTGTTTCATATCGCATTACTTACTACGGCCGATTCGGGCAAAAAAAAAGCCCCTGAAAACCAGGGGCTATGATAACCACTGAAGACCGCGCACCGGATCCTCGGCCGATGCACAACCATCAGCTTTGCATATCCACCGTAAGCAAAGGCAGGGAGGGAAAACGGTGAATACGGCACCTGACTGCCATGCCCTCATCGGGTTTAGGCTCTCTAGTTTTGCGTCCCCGCCTTTCGACGGGTTTGCCATAAAAAACTATACCTGCTATGTATTGAAAAAGCAAATTAGTTTATGATAAAGTTTGTCATTACAATCCGGAGCCGATTTTTAAATTTTTCTGGCCTTAAGGCCGGCAATAATGATATAACTTGTTGAAAATAAAAAGGTTATAAAAACAAACATGGCCAAGCGCGATTCCTATTTTTTATCTTTGTCCTATTTTCTTTTTTTCGCGGCGTTAGGAATTTTTCTGCCTTATTTTAATCTCTATTGTTATCACCTCAATTTTTCCGCAAAGCAAATCGGATTTTTATCAGCAGCCACAGCCCTGGCACGCATGGTCAGCCCCATTTTCTGGGCGTATTGGGCGGATCATGTCTGGAAAAGGAAAAAAATTTCCGTCCTCACCTCACTGGCTAGCGCCATAGTTTTCTTTTTCTGCTTATTCATCACGAATTTCAAGACCATGCTGGCGGGAATTTTTCTTTACGGATTTTTCAGGACCGCCATTGTTCCCCTGCTCGAAGCCTCCACCTGGGAAACCATCGACACGAGCGGCGGTGAGTACGGAAAAATCAGGCTCTGGGGCTCCGTAGGATTTATTCTTTCTTCCCTGGCGTCCGGATGGCTGCTCGACCGTTTGCCCCTCGCTTTCGCCCTTTACGGCATCGCCGTTCTGACCTTTGCCCTTTTCTTTGTTTCTCTGAGCCTGCCCCAAGACCTCCCTCAAAAAACAGAACACCGAAAAGAAAACCATTTCTTCGCTTTTTTGATGAAGCCGTCTATGGCGATTTTTATTCTGGTGTGCGTTCTCATGCAAATCAGCCACGGGACTTATTACGGCTTTTACACCATTTACATGGAACAGCTGGGATTTTCGCGCACCCTGGTGGGATCAAGCTGGGCCTTGAGCGTCATATGCGAAATCATTCTTATGGCGCGCTATCAACGGTGGTTTCACAAAACCAGTCCGGTGCTCATTATGATTATTTCCTGTTTCGTGGCCGCCTGGCGCTGGTGGGTGATGTCCTATACGCAGTCTCTTGCTTTCATTCTTCTGGCTCAATGCGCGCACGCCTTTACTTATGCCGCTTTTCATGTGGCCAGTCTGACCTACCTTAATCAGGTAACGCCCTTAAACTTGAGAAACAGCGGGCAGGGTTTTTTGAACGGAATTTCTTACGGTTTTGGCGGTATGATAGGGCTGGGTATCAGCGGGACTTTTTATGAATCGTGGGGCGCTCAGGAACTTTTCAGAATCTCCGGATTTTTTTCATTCTGGGCGGGAGGGTTCGCCATCCTCCACGCCTTTATTCCCTTCAAGCCAAAAACTCTTCCGGCTGATCAGCGCTGAAAACCGGCAGGCGCCATAAGGGGCTGAGCCGCAGACGCTTCCTTGGGCGATGAAACAGGCCCGACCAATTCCAATTTTTTCTTGGCCGCGGTTTTCACTTTGGAACGCGGAAATTTTTTGATGAGCAATTTCAACACATCGACGCCGAAGGCCTTTTGCTCAAACAGCCTCTCCGAAAAATGAAATCCCGCGTAATACAAATCATTGCAATCAAGAAGCCTGTCCGTTTTGACCTGTTTCAGCAAATGGCTCAAATTGATCCTGGCCAGGACAGAAAACAGATTGAGCGCAGGGTCTTCGTTGCGCGCCTGAAGATTTAAATCTTTTCCGGAGAGCTTAAGTAGGACGCTGGCCATTTCATAACGCACTTCATCGGTATAAAAAAGCCCCGTGGCCAGCAATTCAAGATACCTTTTCGCTGCCTCGAATTTTTTGGCTCTCTTGAGCTGTTTGGCGCGCTTCAAGGTTTCTAAGTAAAAGAAATCAGGGTTCACCTGTTTTAAAAGAAGCGCGTAAATCCTGACCTGCGGATCCTGTTTGATCAAAGCCCGGTCCAGTTTAAGATAAATCTTCCGGCAGCGTTCTGCCTTAAAAAGCTCTTTGTGATTTCTCAAAACCAAGGCGATTTTTTCGCCCTTTTCGGACTCGCGCGTCGACTCGATTTTTTTAATCAAATCAGGGACCGCTTTCGGCAGTTTCCCGAGCGATTCCGCGGCCGCGTCGCGGACCATAGGATCATTAGAATCAAGATGTGAAATCAAAAGCTTGATGGTCTGGGCATTTCCCGCCTGAGCCAGCCGCGTCAAAAGAAAGCGTTTCACCGCGGGATGACGCGTGGTTTCGAGAAGTTTCGGGAACTGGGCCGTAAACCGCTTGGGAACCTGGATTTTTTCCAGAATGTTAAGCACGTTCCTCACCACATTGGGAAAGTCCGCGTCGTCCAGAAGCGGAAACACAACGGCCGCAACATCGTCATGGCCCGTCCCCGTCAGATTGACGCGGGACAAGGCGAAAAGCGCGTTTTTGCGGATGTAAAAGGAGCGTTTCTTGTCAAAAAACTTGAGCAGTGTCTTTTTAGCCTGGGGCTCGGCGATATAGCCGAGAAGAATAATCCCCGAAGTGGTCATTTCATCGTTCTTTTTCACGGCCTCTAGCGCGAGGAAACGGTTCACGCTTTCGAGCAGATACAGTTTTTCCGGTTTCGCCATTTTTTCCAGCTGGTTTCTGAGCGCAAAACAGATGTATTTCAAAATTTCAATGTCCCCGCCCACAAGCGAACCCACCAGAAAATCAATGGTGGCCTTGCTGCGTATGGTGCTCAGAATATCGATGAAAAGCTTTTTTTCCTGCAGGGTCGTGGTCTTGAATTCCTTTTCCAGAATTGAAACGGCCTTGGGGCCGATGGCGCCAATGGCGTGAATGGCCTTGCGCCGCACGCTGCCTTCAAGCTTTAAAAGCGGCAGCAAATAGCTCAACACGGCCGTCTGAGGGTTGCGGATAAAAGAATCGAGAATGGCAAGTTTGACGGCCTCGGATTCGGCCGACAGTTTCTCGCCGAGCAATTTCAGGACGGCCCGTTCCTTGACTCCGAGTTCGCCCAGCACGCGTATGGCCGCGCACTTGATTTCATCTTCTTCCGAATCGATTAACCGCGTGATTTTTTTGATAATGGCGTTCATGGTTTTCAGCGTCCTTTAAATTTTAGCCGAAGCCATCTCCTCTTCGGAGATGAGCGCTTCATGAAAGGTGATTTTTTCCCGGTTTCCGTTCTGGACCCGTTCGAACTCTGGAAATTCCGAAACAAGCCGGCCCGACTTGGTGTAACGCAAAATCATGGCGCAGGCTTTTTTCTCCGAGTCGCCGTCGCTTTTTCCGGTGATCAGCGCGGAAGGGCCTTTAAAATTAAAGGGTATGAATAAAACCGATCCTTTATGATTCAGCATTTCCAGCCTTTTATTTTCCTCTTGGTCGCGGCCCAGGATCACTTTTGTTTCGCCGGAAAGCCGGAAATGACGCCCCACTTTGAGCGTCTCAAAATGCCAACGCTCATAATCCGGAGTATGCTCGAACAAATCCCTCACCCTGTCCGCGAAATCGGGTTCGGTGAGAAGGCAGCCGCTGGAAGGCGTGGGAGGATTTTCAATCCCGTATTTGACGGCCAATTCGAGAAGTTCTTTTCTGGATCTGCCGTTGATGCCGTACAATCTTTCGCGGTCCACGATTCCAAGGCGCTCAGGCAAAGTCGGCTCGAGTAATTTCGCTGAAAGCGGCCGGAGCAGAATATCCTTCAGCCCGCTTTCGGCTTCAATAATTTGCAATTGTTTCATCTGCTGCGACATGGGCCTTTGCCCCACCACTTCTCCCGTGGCGACAAAGGAAGCGCCCGATACTTCCATGAATTTTTTTGCCAGGCGGAACATGTAAATGCGGCAGTCCACGCAGGGATTGATTCCCTTGCCCCAACCGTACTTGGGTTTTTCAATCAATTTAAAGTAATCATCGTTCACCGAAACCAAAGTGACTTTAACGCCGAATTGCCGCGACATTTCAAGCGCATCGTCTTTGCAGCAGCCGAAAGCCGTCCTGAAATTCACGGCCTCAACCTCAATGTTCTGTTCTTGAAGAATCCGGACCACAAGCGTGCTGTCCAGTCCCCCGGAAAGTAAAACCGCTGCTTTTCGATTCATACGTGAACTAAACTCCTGAAGATTAATTCTTGAGAGAGGCGCGCTGACTATAACTCTAACAACTTATTACGATTAGACTTAATGTGATTGTCTGGAGGGATATTATACGGATTCCGGAGGGTAAAGCAACACAATAAAACGTGGTTACGCGTTATCCCAGAAATCCGTGAAAAACCAGTGCATGAAATAAATCACGGTATAAACCAGAAAGAGTGTGAAAACGGTGTACCGGAAACCCCATTGCCACCAAGTGGTGAGCACTGAGAGCAAAACACCCGGTGTTCCAAATCCTACAACGGTAATCGCTTTGGCCAGCATGAATAACTCTCCTTTTAGAGGTTTGGATTTGTTAACTAACCAAAGTGTACCCAATCATTTTAACTTTTTCAAAAGTATTTAAAAAATAAAAAAGATTAATAATGACTAAAAGATTATCTTAATGATTAGAATTGGAAGGGTGGGAGAATTTTTGGTTTTCTTTTATTGTAACATATTCATAATAAATAAGTTACATATTTAGGGCTGGGGATTCACTAGAAGGATTTTACCGAAATGCTGACGGCTCAACATCTTCTCTTGTGCCTGCCGAGCCTCTTTGAGCGGAAATACCGAATCCACGACCGGTTTTAATTGCCCATGATCAATAAGCCGTAAAACTTCATGAAGCTCACGCGTACCCCCCATGTAAGAGCCAAAAATAGAAAGTTGTTTTGAATATAAAAACCGGAGATCCACATTCACTTCACGGCCGCTGGTAGCACCGCAAGTAACCAGTCTTCCCGCTTTGGCCAAAACGCGAATGCTTCCGGCCCATGTTTCCGGACCGATATGTTCAAAAACAACGTCCGCGCCGCGGCCCTGCGTGAAATCCAAAGTTTCAGCAATAAAGTCCGCGGTTTTATAATTAACAATCCGGTCCGCTCCCAGCGCCAAAGCTTTTTCAAGTTTCTCGTCGGAAGACGCGGTGGTGATAACGCGGGCGCCCAGATGTTTTGCCACTTGAATAGCGGCGCTGCCGATGCCGCTGCCGGCAGCGTGAACGAGCACAGTCTCGCCTTTTTGAAGACGCGCGCGGCTCGCGAGCATATGCCAGGCCGTGAGAAAAACCAGAGGAACCGCGGCCCATTCTTCCCAGGAATATTTATCCGACACGGGAATCACGGCACGCGCCGGCACTTTAACGTACTCGGCGTAACCGCCGTTGACCTGCAGGCCCAAAAGACGGTAGGACGCACACAGACTGTCAAAATCCTTGCGGCAAAATTCGCATTCACCGCAGGAAACACCGGGGCTGGCAATCACTCTTTGCCCCGCGCGCAGGCCTTTCACACGGTTCCCTGCCTGCACAATCTCACCCGCGACATCGGAACCCGAAATGTGCGGCAGCGGGATGTTAACTCCGGGAAGGCCCTGCCTTTCCCAAATATCCAGATGATTCAGAGAGCAGGCACTGACTTTGATCACCACATCGTCCGGTTCCGGGCTGGGATCGGGCATATCCGCCCACTCAAGCTCCTCCGGTCCACCATGACGCCTGAAAATCACCGCTTTCATCACGCACCTCCTTCCGAATCGCGGATTAAGTTAACCCCAACGCGGCCAAAAAGCAAGATTAACCCATGTAATGATTGAAACAAATTAACTTCTGAGATAAAATTCATACTTCATGGAAATCGTCAACAAACGAATCGAAGAATACATCCAGGATCTTTATCCTACCAAGGATCCGGTGCTCAAAGAAATGGAAACCCTTGCGGTCCGCAAGGATTTTCCCATCGTCGGCCCGGCCGTCGGAAGATTATTGTATCAGCTGGCGCGAATGACCGGCGCCAACGCCATTTTTGAAATGGGTTCCGGCTTCGGCTATTCCACTTACTGGTTCGCCATGGCCCTTTCTCATTCAGGTTACGTTTACCACACGGACACATCCGCGGTTAATTCCAAGCTGGCTCAGGAATACCTGCGCAAGGGGCGGCAAATGAATAAAGTCCGTTTTCTGGTGGGCAATGCCATGGAGTTGATTGAATCAGTGAAGGATACTTTTGATATTGTCTTCATCGACATAGACAAGGAAAATTATCCGACGGCGTATGAAAAAGCGAAAAAAAAACTGAAGCCCGGCGGACTGCTCATCGCGGATAACGCGCTATGGTGGGGCCGGGTTTTGGACAAGAAAGGCGACTCAGCCACGGAAGGAATTAAAAAATTCAATCAACTTATGGCTGCCGACAAGGATTTTTTTCAGACCCTCCTGCCCATCCGCGACGGCGTTTCCGTCAGCTACAAGCTAAAATAATTTCTCAAAAAATAAACGTCACCGGCCCGTCATTCAATATCTCGACTTCCATCCTGGCTCCAAAGCTGCCTTCCCTGACTGTGACGCCGCCTTCCCTTAATTTACGGTTAAAGACTTCGAGCAATTCGCGCGCGACATCAGGCTTTTCTGCGGAATCAAAACTTGGCCGGGTACCTTTGTTCACCGCCGCGGCCAAAGTGAACTGCGAGACGGAAAGGATTTCACCGCCCGCCTCGCGCACGGAAAGGTTCATTTTATCCGCGGCATCCGGGAAAATACGGAAGGCCAAAAGTTTTTCAGCCAGCCTCTCCGCGTCTTCGCGGGAATCCCCTTTTTCAGCTCCGACCAAAACACAAATGCCCCGTCCGATTTGAGACAAGAGTTTGCCTTCCGCGCTGACGGAAGCTCGGCTCACTCTCTGAATGACCAGCTTCATGCGTCCTCGTCATCTTCCTTCATGGCGTCGGCAATGCGTTCCAGCCATTTGCTCAAATGGAAATAATATCCGCAATCCTTGAAACGGCCCTTGCAGAATTCCTTGATGTAGTTGGTTCTAAAAAGGGGGGCCTTGCCGACCAGGTAATCGCATTTCAAATCGCCGGCCGGATCCTCGGGGTAGAACGGACATTGCGCCATTAAAACGTTCCTTGAAAACCCGTGAAATGCGAGGCGATTTTTCCGAACAGAAGGCCGGCGCCCGTGGCCAGCAATCCGATCAAAAGGCTTTCTAACGCGCTTTTTAGCCAGTTTTTTCTGGTCAAAAAGGTTTTCACAATGCCCATGGCGAACAAACCGGCACCGGAAAGTCCGATGCATTGGAGAAGCGCAGAAGCGGAAGCCGAATACATATAAGGGAGCAAAGGCACCAGGCCGCCCAGCATGAAAGAAAGCCCCGTGGTGAAGCCTACCTTGAGCGGATTGTCCATGCTCTCAAAAATAAGGCCGAGTTCTTCTTCCATCATGCATTTGAGCCAAACCCCTTCATCCGAGGTGATGCGCCCCACCACCATTTCAAGATCACTGCCCTGAAATCCTTTGGCCGCGTAAATCTTGCGTATTTCCTCCCTTTCTTTTTCCGGCATTTCACGAATTTCAAATTTTTCGCGCTCGATTTCCTGCTCAAAAAATTCGCGCTGGTTTTTGGTGGAAAGGTAGGAGCCGAAAAACATGGAAAAACTCCCGGCCATGACTTCCGCCAGCCCGGTGATGAGGACAATTTGAGGATCGGCAAGGGCCGCGGCCACCCCGACCACAAAACCCACAGTCGAGACCATGCCGTCATTGAATCCGAAAACCACTTCACGTATGGCGCGGCCTCCCGGGGAATGCCAGGATTCGTCGCGGTAGGGGGTTTTGCCAAGAAAAATGCGGTTTAATTCTTCGGCCTTTTTCACAGATAAATTATAGACCTCGCCGTTTCCCCCCGCAACCAAAAGTTGCCGTAGCATCCGGTCCGCGGATATACTACAATATCTTTCATGCAAAGGAATTTCCTTCGCATTTTTTTCTTCGTTTTTCCTTTTGTCTTTGCAATTCAAGGGACGCCGATTGTGGCCACGGAAACCGTAAATCATCTGGCAAGCGAAAAAAGTCCTTATTTGAAAAGCGCGGCGCACCAGCCTGTCCATTGGCATGCCTGGTCGCCGGAGCCCTTTCAAAAAGCGCGGGAGCTTGACCGCCCCATCCTTCTTGATATTGGTGCGGTGTGGTGCCACTGGTGCCACGTGATTGACCGGGAGAGTTATGAAAATCCGGAAATCGCCAAATTGATCAATGAGTTTTT
>Ga0209211_10013212_pt1 | contig 10270 bp, 6 predicted proteins | sample RifGroA2_FD_183992 | JGI IMG/M metagenome (GOLD analysis project Ga0209211, IMG submission 183992) | Groundwater microbial communities from Rifle, Colorado, USA - Groundwater A2 (SPAdes) (version 2) | ecosystem: Environmental > Aquatic > Deep subsurface > Groundwater | place: Rifle, Colorado...
ATAGGTGGATGATAGGAACTGCGGGTCGTAGTAATCCTTGGCAATATAGCCTTTCCCCATAGACGCAAAAAAGGCCGGGTGCATGACTTTCTGAATGTAATGATGAAATCCCCTGTTTGACAGGAGGACATTTTGAATGTGTTCTTTGGTCTGGTTTATAACAAACGAGGATATTAAGTAATTAAGCGCAATTGCGGCCAGAAGGGACATAAGAAGAGGCAACCCCAAAAAGAGCAGCAACTTTCTTTTCATATTTCCAATATAAAACAATAATGAGGTATTTGTAAATTGCCGGCAAAGTTGGGAGAAACTTGTTTTTTGATTTTCCGCACAATAAATTCAAAGGCGTCATTCCTTTTTCTATGCGCCCGGCATTAAGACTCCAGAAGCAGCACCCGGCCCCTGACTGGCCCATTGCAATCATTAAACATACTGTGTAATAGTATAGTCAAACAGTCTGTAATCGCCATATCTTCGATGTTTGGGAGAATGCATGAAAACCATAAAATTGCTGGTTGCTGACAACTCATGGCAAATGAAAAGCCTGTGAACAGGAGAAAACACGACAGGTATTTCATCGAAGATATTCCTATCGATGGAATCGGACAGATCGTTGAGGTCAGCAGAAAAGGCCTTAAGATAAGGAAAATACCCGAATTCACAGCCACAGGCCAAACGTTAAACTTCAAACTTTCAACCCTCGAAATAAAAACAGAAGTCCGCTGGGAGGACAAAGACTTTACAGGATTGCTATTTGCAGGCGCTTTTAACGACCCTAAATTCATTGTCAAACGGATAAAAAGACCTACCGAATCGGCCATACCACCACAGATGAAAGTCCCGGATGAAGCTATTCAGCAGTACAAAAAGGACGAGATCCTGAACAAAATTGTAAATCTCCTCATGGAAATAGATACCCCCGATCCGAATATGAGGAAGATAGGCATATATGTAGATGAGATATCCGATCTTGAGGAAAAAAAGAAACAGGCTGAGGAAGCCGGCAGGACAGAAGAGGAAGCTGCCAAAGAAACCGGCAAGAATGAACAGTCACTGAAGGACGAGCTGATTGCAAGGGCAGTCAGTTCAAATGCCGGCAACGAGAGTGGTATTAAGGACATTAACTTTGCCATCAACAGGCTGGGCAGTGACAATGTCAGGGTGATCCTGAGAAACTATGTCCATAAAAGAATTTTCCAGTCTGAAAACGCTTTCTCCATTTTCGAGGGCTGCGAGGTCTGCGATATCCTGAAGTCTGCTGTTTTTAAAAAACTCTGCAGTCTCTTTGGTTTTTCAGATATCCAGCCTGAAGGCAACGCCCTTCTTTCATGTGAGACAGTCGGGGTCGAGATACTGATCAGAGAGAGCAGCAGCATACTGGACAACTATTATAAATCCCCTTCCAGGCTGTATTCGGAAATATCGCGTATGTACGAAAAGTCATTATTCGGCATTGACCCGATCCAGATAAACAAACACTATTTTAAAAATGTCCTTGGGGCCTTTGAAGACCTCGACAGCGGCTATGTCATTGCGCATAGCACACTGAATCTACACTATTCTCCTCCTGATGACATTAAAATATCATTGACTAAAAACGGGTTGATCTTTTCTTACATTGCATACCTGACTTTCCTTGCTGTCAAATTCATTATTGACAGGGACAAAGAAAGCGGGACCATCCTCTCAAAAAGGCTCAGGGGCAGAGGGATGGATGACAAAAAGATCATTGATTTCCTGGACAAGGCTGTCAATGAGACAAAGACCATCCTGAAAGATTTTGGGATTAAGGGAAGCGTCACAAGACCTCAACTGCCGGCTGATCCCGTGACTCTTGAAAGTTATCTTGCTACGAACAAAAGATTTGAATACCTCCTGCAGGCTTTCAGGGACTTTAAAAGTATGAATTCAGGAAGAATGGCCTTACGATACGACGACGATTCTTACGCGCATTTTATCCTGGGCAGGATAATTAACTCAGAAAACTTTGATCTGAATTCAAAGTCCTTTATTGTAGTGCCTTGCAATAACCTTTCTGATGATTATTGGTACATCAGGGACTTTGCCAATTTCGATCTGCTCGTTTTCAAAGACATACATAAACTCACTGAATTCCATATGAATACATTTATAAAGCTATGGAACAGTTTTGAGGGACAGATAATCGCGACCTTCAGCAATCTTGGGTTCCTTGATTTTACCAGGCCCCAGTTATATTCCATCCTCAATGCCCACATCGCAGATTTCCCTTCCTATTTCGTCGGCAACGACAACTTTGTCTACAGGAAGATGGTCGAGTATGCAGTAAATGGGCTTAAACCTTATATTGCCGGACAGATAGTTGAAATCGACAGGTACTTCAAAAATGTGATTTATTCCATGAAATGCGTCAAAACAGACATACTGCTCAATAAAGATATCGTCTGAGAGAAAAGAGACGAACATCCTGCATGATTTGCTATGTCCTAATAATTCATTTTGCAGACGCTTCATGCAACCTTGCGCAGCCATGAAACAGGCCTGATATAACGTCAGATTATCATCTTGATTTGATTAATAATTTTAATGGATTGATTATCCTTATTGAACTCTTTCAGCTGTTATGTTATTTTTAAAGATTACCCTTAAAAAGGAAAAACTTATGGAAAAAGTTCTACAGAGGCTGGCAAATGATTTCAGGGAACATGAAGGCAACGTCATTTCCCTTTTACAGGAGACTCAGGAAGCTTTAGGTTATATACCTGAAGAGGCGGTTTACTATTTTTCGAGGGAACTCGACATACCGGCGAGCCGTTTTTTCGGGGTTGCGACCTTCTATGCCCAGTTCTATTTAAAGCCGAGGGGCAAGAACATCATTACAGCCTGCTGCGGTACGGCATGTCACGTCAAAGGGTCCGATCGCATTATCAGCAGCCTGAAAAGAGAATTGAAACTCACAGTTGAGAACAACACGACCGAGGACAAGCAGTTTACCCTCGAACAGGTCGCATGTGTCGGCGCGTGCAGCATAGCCCCTGTTGTAATAGTAAACAAAAAAGTCTACGGCAAGATGACTTCAGACAAGACCATGAAGGAAATAAAGGCCTTGGGCTTCAATAAGGCGGAAAGTGAATAAAGGGACTGTCCCAATTTACGGACTGAGCGAAGCGAAGTCGTAGAATAGGGACTGTCCCATATAGGATGGATGAAAATATGAACGATAAAATTACAATAAATGTCTGCATGGGCACAGGAGGCATGGCTGCCGGCGGAACTGAAGTACTCGACTCTTTTGAAGCTGCCTTGAAGGCACAGAATATCACAGCTGAATTACACAAAGGATGCACAGCCCATAAAGTAGGCTGCAGGGGCCTCTGCGCAAAAGACGTTCTTGTTGACGTTGTTGTCAATGGAAACAAGACGACGTACCAGTATATCAAGCCCGAGATGGTCCAGAAGATCGTGGACGAGCATATTGTCGGGGGCAACCCGGTTGCCGACTTCCTCGTTGGCGAAGATTACCATAATTTCCATAAAAAACAGGTCAAGGTCGTTTTATCAGACTGCGGCAACATTGATCCTGAAGACATAGACTCCTATATCTCGGCAGGCGGATACAAGGCACTCGAAAAGGTCTTTACATCCATGAGTGCTGACGACGTTATTTCCGAGATCAAGAAATCCGGACTGAGGGGCCGTGGAGGCGCCGGGTTCCCTACAGGTGTAAAATGGGAGGCCTGCAAGAAGACGTCAGCAGACCAGAAATACATTATATGCAATGCAGATGAAGGCGACCCAGGGGCTTTTATGGACAGGTCGGTCATAGAAGGCAACCCTCATGCAGTTATAGAAGGCATGGTCATAGGCGCTTACTCATTCGGCGCAAGCAAGGGATACGTTTACATCAGGGCTGAATATCCGCTTGCAGTGGAGAGACTTCGCAAGGCTTTGATTGACGCGAAGACACGTGGTTTCCTCGGCGAGAATATCTTTAATAAAGGGTTCAAATTCGACATAAAAGTAAAGCTCGGAGCAGGCGCTTTCGTATGCGGCGAAGAGACCGCGCTTATAGCATCAATTGAAGGTCAGCGCGGTATGCCCAGGGCAAAGCCGCCCTTCCCTGTGTTCCAGGGCTTATGGGGCAAGCCTACTGTCATCAACAATGTCGAGACCCTGGCCAATATAACATTTATCATCAACAAAGGCGCGGACTGGTTCTCATCCTACGGGACAGAGAAGTCAAAAGGCACAAAGGTCTTCGCGCTGACAGGCAAGGTCAAGAATACAGGACTGATCGAAGTGCCGATGGGTATCACGCTCCGCGAGATCATTTACGACATAGGCGGCGGCATTGAAAATGATATGGCCTTCAAGGCTGTCCAGACCGGAGGGCCTTCAGGGGGCTGCCTTACAGAGGACATGCTCGACCTCCATGTTGATTACGAGTCCCTTGCAAAGGCAGGATCAATCGTAGGTTCCGGCGGCATGATAGTCCTCGATGAAAACGACTGCATGGTGAACGTAGCTAAATACTTCCTTAACTTCACCCAGTCCGAATCCTGTGGCAAGTGCGTTCCGTGCAGGATCGGTACCAAAAGGCTTCTTGAAATATTGACAAGGATTACAGAGGGAAAAGGCAAAGAAGGCGACATAGAACTGCTCGAAAAACTGAGCGTTGACATCAAGTCAGCTTCCCTGTGCGGTCTGGGGCAAACAGCACCGAACCCCGTACTTAGCACTATAAAGCACTTCAGGCATGAGTACGAAGCTCATATAAAAGAGAAAAGATGCCCTGCCAAGGTCTGCAGCAGCCTTCTTACCTATTCGATTCTTGAAGATGCCTGCAAGGGCTGCGGCGCTTGTATGAGAGCATGCCCGGCAGGAGCTATTACAGGTGAGAAAAAGAAGCCGCACAGCATAAACGCAGACGTATGTATAAGATGCGGCGCATGTTTTGATGTATGCAAGTTCAAGTCAGTGAAAAAGGAGTAATCATGATAACTCTAACCATAGATGGCAGGACCACACAGGTACAGGAAGGCACAACTGTCCTTGATGCAGCCCGTGCCCTGAACATACAAATACCGACCCTGTGTCACCATCCCAAACTCACGCCTTTCGGCGGCTGCAGGCTCTGCATAGTTGACATAAAGGGCATTCCAAGGCCGGTCACATCCTGCACGACCCCTGTTACAGAAGGGATGGAAGTCACTACTTCCACCCCGCAGATCGAGGGACTGAGAAAGACAGTGCTTGAATTCATACTTTCCGACCATCCCAATGATTGTATGGTCTGTGAAAGGGCCGGAGACTGTACCCTTCAAGAGCTCGCTTACAAATATGAAGCTAAATGGGACGCTATTGAAGGCGAAAGAAGGATTTATGAAAAAAGAGACGGAAATCCTTTCCTTGAACGCAATATGGAAAAGTGCATTATGTGCGGCAGGTGCGTGAAGGCTTGTGATGAGATCCAGGGAGTGGGAGCTATAGATTTTACATACAGGGGCTTCAAATCAAAGATATGCCCCCCGTATGAAAAAGACCTCGACTGCGAGTTCTGCGGCCAGTGCGTTTCAGTCTGTCCTACAGGTGCGCTTACCGGCAAACAGTGGGCGTTGAAAGGCAGGCAGATTGGAGTCAAAGAAGTTGATACGGTCTGTTCTTTCTGCGGCACAGGCTGCAATCTGACCCTCCACGTTAAGAACAACCAGGTCCTCAGAGTGACTTCGAAAGAAGACACATGGAACGAGGGATGGCTCTGCGTAAAAGGAAGATTCGGTTATGAGTTCATCAATAGCCAGGACAGGCTGACGAAACCCCTTATAAAAAAGGACGGCAAGTTTGAAGAGGCTTCCTGGGACGAGGCACTCAGTCATGTTGCTTCAAAACTGAGTGATATAAAGGCAAAACATGGCCCGGACGCTATCGGAGGCCTTTCTTCAGCCAGATGTACAAATGAAGAGAATTATGTCTTCCAGAAACTAATCCGCGCAGGTATCGGCACCAATAATGTCGATCACTGCGCCCGACTCTGACACGCCCCAACTGTGGCCAGTCTGGCCGCAATATTCGGCTCCGGGGCAATGACCAACTCCATACCTGAAATAGAAGGCATGGATGTTATCTTTATCATCGGCTCCAATACAAAAGAGTCTCATCCGGTAATCGCAAACAGGATGATCAAAGCCCACAGGAAAGGCGCAAAGATAATACTGGCTGATCCGAGGAGAGTGCCGATGGTCAGGTTCGCTGAATCGTTTATGAACCTTAAACCAGGCACCGACATAGCCCTTCTCAACGGCATTGCCCATATAATCCTGAAAGAGGGCCTTGAGAATAAAGAATTCATAAACTCAAAAACAGAAGGCTTCGATGAATGGAAAAAATCAGTCGAGGAATTCACCCCTGAAAAGGTCGAAGAAATAACCGGCGTCCCTAAAGCAGAGTTGATAAAGGCAGCCAGGCTTTATGGTAATGCCGGCAAAGCAGGCCTCTTTTATACAATGGGGATAACCCAGCACACATGCGGCACAAACAATGTCAGCGCTGTTGCAAACCTTGTGATGCTGACTGGCAACATAGGCAGGGAGTCTACAGGCGTTAATCCCCTGAGAGGACAGAATAATGTTCAGGGAGCTTCAGATGCAGGATGCCTGTCAAATGTATACCCGGGTTATCAAAGAGTTGACCTGCCGGAAATTAAGGAAAAGTTCGAAAAGGCTTGGGGCGTGGCGCTTTCTCTCAGGGTCGGCCTTACAGCTACAGAGATGATCCCGGCTGCCCATGACGGCAAAATTAAGGCGATGTTTATTATGGGAGAAAACCCGGTCATTACAGATCCGAACGCCAGCCACACAATAGAATCTCTCAAAAAACTTGAATTTTTTGTTGTCCAGGATATCTTTATGACAGAAACGGCCCAGCTTGCTGATGTCATATTGCCTTCTACCTGTTTTGCTGAAAAAGACGGTACTTTTTCGAATACAGAAAGAAAGGTCCAGAGGGTAAGGAAGGCGGTTGAACCGCCGGGCGATGCGAGAGACGACCTGTCCATTCTTATGGACCTTTCAGCAAGACTTGGCTATCAGATGAAGTACGATTCACCGGAGGACGTTCTAAATGAGTTCGGTCAGGTTTGGCCACCTCTCGCAGGCATAACTTACAGCAGGCTTGAAAAAGGCGGCTTACAGTGGCCTTGCCCTGCAAAAAACCATCCCGGCACTCAATATCTTTATAAAGATGGATTTCCAAAGGGCAAAGTGCCTTTTACCCCCGTTCCATTTACGCAGCCCGCTGAGACCACTGACAGCGAATATCCGTTCATCCTCACCACGGGAAGGAACCTCTTCCAGTATCACTCCGGCTCCATGACAAGACGCGTCGGGCCGATAGAAAAACATGCCGGCGTGGCATATGTCGAAATAAATCCTGCAGACGCAAAAAGGCTCAACATTAAAGACGGTGCGATCACCAGGGTATCATCAAGGCGCGGATCTATAAAATTAGAGGCAAACATATCATCATCCGTATCAGAAGGCACTATATTTATTCCAATGCATTATGCGGAAGCTTCCGCTAATATACTGACCAACGATGCGCTCGATGCACGGGTAAAGATACCTGAATTCAAGGTTTGCGCTGTAAAAATCGGATAATTATTCACCACAGAGGTCGCAGAGGCGGCTGTTTCCGCGCACTCTGCGGTGGGAAATTATAAATAATCTTTTTTAGGAGGTTTTTTATGCCTTATGATGCAACGAAGTTAGCTGACTGGCAGATTTCCGAAGAAGCTGAAAAGAAAATGCCTACCCCGGAAGAATGGCGCGAGAAACTCGGCCTGCAAAAGGACGAGATGCTTCCGATGGGCCGCCTGTCCAAGATTGACTTTCTCAAGGTCATCAACCGTCTCAAGAACAACCCGGACGGAAAGTACATTGAAGTAACAGCTATAACCCCTACCCCTCTGGGTGAAGGCAAAAGCACCACTTCCTGCGGTCTTATGGAAGGCCTTGGCAAACGTGGAGTGAACGTAGGCGGCGCATTACGTCAGCCATCCGGCGGTCCGACCATGAACGTAAAAGGCACGGCTGCAGGCGGCGGAAATTCCCTGCTTATACCAATGACTGAGTTCTCCCTGGGTCTCACCGGCGACATTAACGACATCATGAATGCCCACAACCTCGCCATGGTAGCTATGACTTCCAGGATGCAGCACGAGCGCAATTATAATGACGAGCAGCTTGCGCGTCTGACAAAGATGAGGCGTCTCGACATTGACCCCACCCGGGTAGAAATGGGTTGGATCATGGACTTCTGCGCGCAGAGTCTTCGTAATATCATAATCGGCATCGGCGGGAGACAGGATGGCTACATGATGCAGTCGAAGTTCGGAATCGCCGTTGGTTCTGAGTGCATGGCGATCCTGTCTGTAGCCAAAGACCTCGCTGATCTGAAAGAACGGCTGAATAACATAACAGTTGCCTTTGACAAGAGCGGCAAGCCTGTCACAACTGGTGATCTTGAAGTCGGCAATGCAATGGCAGCCTTTATGCGCAATACCATTAACCCTACACTCATGTGTACTGCTGAATACAACCCATGCTTTGTCCATGCAGGACCTTTTGCCAACATCGCAGTCGGACAGTCTTCAATTATAGCCGACCGTGTAGGCCTGAAATTATTCGACTACCATGTGACTGAATCCGGATTTGCTGCTGACATCGGGTTTGAAAAGTTCTGGAACGTAAAGAGCCGCTTCAGCGGCCTGAAGCCACATGTATCAGTGCTCACTACAACTGTCCGCGCCCTGAAAATGCACGGCGGCGGTCCAAAGGTCGTAGCCGGCAAGGCCCTGGCTGAAGAATACACCAAGGAAAATATTGCTTTGGTCGAAAAAGGCTGTGCCAACATGGTACACATGATAAACGTCATCCGCAAATCGGGTATAAACCCGGTTGTCTGCGTAAACCGTTTCTATACCGATACAGACGCGGAAGTAGCTGTTGTCAAAAAGGCCGCAGAAGCTGCAGGCGCACGCTGCGCAGAATCCCAGCATTGGCTTAAAGGCGGTGAAGGCGCCCTGGAACTGGCAGACGCTGTCATAGACGCATGCAATGACAAGAACGACTTCAAATTCCTGTATCCGCTTGAAATGAAGCTCCGCGATCGCGTAGCAACCATCGCCAAAGAAGTATACGGCGCAGATGGCGTTTCCTGGCTGCCGGAAGCTGAAGCCAAGGCCAAGATGCTCGAAGACGACCCCAAGTATGCTGACTACGCCACCATGATGGTCAAGACCCACCTGAGTCTGTCACACGACCCTGCTGTTAAGGGAGTGCCAAAGGGCTGGACACTGCCGATCAGGGACATCCTGATTTACTCGGGTGCAAAGTTCCTCTGCCCATGCGCAGGGACAATCAGCCTCATGCCCGGAACGAGTTCCAATCCTGCATTCAGAAGGGTTGACGTAGATGTCAACACCGGAAAGGTAAGCGGGTTGTTCTAATAACCCTTCCGGCAATCTTTTCATTAAAAAAAAGACCTCCGTGGGAATTATCCCCGGAGGTCTTTTTTTTCAGACAGAGTCCTTATTTTTCAGGATAGGACAACAAGATTGTCACGATGTATTATTTCATCAGAATACTTGTAGCCAAGAAGCGGTTCTATATCGGAAGTTTTCCTGCCTTTAATCCTTTCAGTGTCCTGTGAGGAATAATTCACAATCCCCTTTGCAACACGATTGCCGTTGAGGTCAACACAATAGACAGCATCACCTGTATCGAATACACCTTCAACAGTCACAATTCCTGAGGGAAGAAGGCTTTTGCCTGATTTCAAAATGGCCCTGACAGCCCCGTCATCAATATAAAGGCTCCCCCTGGGTTTTATGGCATACGCGATCCAGCCTTTTTTGGAAGATATTTTTCTTGACTGCGGTTTAAATTCAGTGCCATGATGGACGCCATGTAGAAGGGAAAGGATTGCCCCTTTTTTTCTGCCGCTTATAATATTGACCCCAATGCCGTAAGCCGTGGCTTTTTTTGCAGCGAGGACCTTGGAATACATGCCGCCTGTTCCAACAACACTTCCAGCCCCTCCTGCCATTGATTCAAGCTCAGGAGTAATTTTATTGACAGAAGGGATTATTTCCGCCTTTGCATTTGTCCTGGGGTCTGAAGAATAAAAGCCGTCAACGTCGGACAGTATAATAAGCCTTTCAGCATCAATTAATCCGGCCACAAGCGCTGCCAGATGGTCATTATCGCCAAACTTGATTTCATCTGTCGCAACA
>Ga0209211_10013214_pt1 | contig 10269 bp, 15 predicted proteins | sample RifGroA2_FD_183992 | JGI IMG/M metagenome (GOLD analysis project Ga0209211, IMG submission 183992) | Groundwater microbial communities from Rifle, Colorado, USA - Groundwater A2 (SPAdes) (version 2) | ecosystem: Environmental > Aquatic > Deep subsurface > Groundwater | place: Rifle, Colorado...
TTCACAAGGGGTGATGACTAATAAGGAAGCCAGGCAGAAAAAATTGGGCGGCGAAGTAATTTGCGAATTATATTAATGAGTTCACAGTACACAGTTTACAGTTCACAGTTTATGGTCGCTATTAACATACTGTTAACTGTCAACTAATAACTATTAACTTAAAACCATGCCCCGTAATACAACCCAGTACTAGTCCCGCAGAGCGGGACAGTACTGGGCCCCACTCTTGGCCGGTTGGCCAATCGTTCCGCTTCTTACATTAATTCACCTAACAACTACCATTCATGAATAATCAATTTACTATTAACTATAATCCAGCGAAGCTGAGCCCAGTAGTGAGCTTGGCTCTACTACTGGGTTGATATACCGGGTATGCCCCGTAATACAACTTCGTTTGAGCTCACGGGTGCAAAAAATTATACTTAGTCTATGATATTTTCTAACAATCAATTATTTATTATTAAGTTTTCAACAGTAGTTCGCTCATTTTTTTTGCGAACGAAGTTGATATACGGGGTATGTCTCGATTAGGAAAATTACCAATTATTATCCCCCCGGGCGTTACCGTTACAGTGGCGCAAACTTTGGTAACCATCAAAGGCCCCAAAGGGGAACTTAAAGAAAATTTACCCAGGCAGGTGCAGATAGATGCCACAAGTGAGCGGGTAGTAGTCAAACTCAAACATCCTGATCATAATGAGGATAGGTCATTCTGGGGTTTAGCCAGGCAGCTGATAGCGAATGCGGTAATTGGTGTAAGTGAAGGTTTTAAAAAACAGTTAGAAATTAACGGTGTCGGTTTTCGCGCCGCGACCGAAGGTAAAAATTTAGTTTTAAATGTTGGATTTTCCCATCCCGTAAACTTTCCACTACCCGACGGAATAACCGCTAAAGTGGAAAAAAATGTTATAACTATTGAGGGGGCCAGCAAGCAACAGGTGGGGGAAATTGCGGCGCAAGTTAGAAACGTTCGCCCACCCGAACCTTATAAGGGCAAGGGTATAAAATATATGAATGAAATTATAATTCGTAAGGCGGGTAAATTAGCCAAAGCCGCTGCCGGGCCAGCTAAATAAAAAACTATCAGGTTCACAGTACACAGTTTACAGTTCACAGTTTATGGTCGCTATTAACATACTGTTAACTGTCAACTAATAACTATTTGCTAAATCTATGAAGTCAACTAATCAGCAAAAAAGGTTAAAGCGACATAATCGCATCCGGGTTAAAGTTCGTGGTACCGCCACTCGGCCGCGCTTGTGCTTGCATCGCGGCACCCGCAGTTTAATAGCTCAGCTAATTAACGACGATCTCGGAAAAACTTTAGTTTATTTAACCGACCACGCCAAGCAGTCAAAATCAGCCGGCCCACCTATGGCCCGAGCGGCCGCCTTAGGCAAGGGTATGGGCGAGGCAGCCAAGGCGCAGGGCATTAGTGCCGTGGTGTTTGATCGCAGCGGTTGGCGGTATCATGGCCGAGTAAAAACCTTCGCCGACGCAGTTCGAGCGGCGGGAATTAAGTTTTAAATTTTATGAGCCCAGAAGTATCATTTAGAAGATCTAAAAGATTTGATCGCCGGCCCGACGATGGCTTGGATCAAAAAGTTATAGACATTAGCCGCGTGACGCGGGTTATGGCGGGGGGAAAGCGTATGCGTTTTAGGGCGCTGGTAGTAGTTGGTGATCACCAAGGTAAGGTGGGCGCGGGCTTGGCGAAGGGCGCGGACGTGTCAATGGCTGTTAATAAAGCAACTACCAAAGCCAAAAAACATATGATCCGAGTGCCGGTAGCTAAGGACACCATTCCGCACCAAATTATTGCTAAATTTGGCAGTTCCCGGGTACTACTTAAACCAGCTCCTTTAGGTACTGGTATTATAGCCGGTGGGCCAATTCGGGTAGTCTTGGGGGTGGCGGGCATTCCTAATGTGGTTTCTAAAATGTTGGGATCCCCTAACAAGATTAATAATGTTCGCGCGGTGTTAAAAGCTTTGCAGAGCTTTAAGGTAAAAATTTAAGATTATGACATTAGATTTACACAACCTACACAGTTCATCGGGATCGCGCCATAAGACTAAACGCCGAGGGCGCGGCAATGCTTCGGGCGCTGGTACCTATTCGGGCAAGGGACAGAAGGGACAGCGGGCCCGGTCGGGTGGTCGTAAACGCATTATTCAGCGGGGTGTCAAGCATTTTATAATACGGATGCCTAAAGTTCGTGGTTTTTATAGGTCACCTTCGGGTCAGGCGGTAGTGAATTTAAATCAGTTACAGAATTTGCCGGCCCAAACTGAAGTTTCGGCCAAGTCACTTAAAGAGTCAGGACTTATAAAATCTGATACTGTTAAAGTAATCGGCGGTATAAAGCTTACCCAGCCGTTACAATTAAAGGTTCAGGCTATTTCTGCCGGCGCTCGTCAGGCGGTGGAAGCCGCCGGGGGCAAGGTGGAAATAGTAATAAATGCAAAATTAAAAAAACGAAGTGAAAAATAACGTCATTTTAATTTTTACATTTTAAGTTTTGATTTTTTATTATGTGGTCAAAGCTAGAACAAATTTGGAAAACTCCTGATCTTAGAAATAAGATACTGTTTGTCCTGTTGATGTTGGTAATATTTAGGCTAGCTGCCCATATTCCGATTCCGGGAGTGGATCCGGTGACGTTAAGGAATTTTTTTGCGTCTAATCAAATTTTAGGTTTATTAAATATTTTTTCCGGCGGCGGTTTAGAAAATTTTTCCATAGTATTAGCCGGGGTAGCGCCTTATATTACGGCGTCTATTATTATGCAGTTATTGACCATGATAGTGCCCAGGTTAGAAGAGATGCAAAAAGAGGGTGAGGCCGGACAGCATAAAATAAATCAATATACCAGATTATTAACCGTGCCGCTGGCCATGCTGCAGGCTTATGGTTTTATCGCCCTTTTGCGCGGTCAAGGCGGCGCCAAAATTTTAGGTGATTTGGGCGCTTGGGAATTGGGTACCAGTGTGGTGATGGTGGCGGCGGGTACCGTCTTTTTAATGTGGCTGGGGGAATTAATTTCCGAACGCAAAATCGGTAATGGCATTAGCTTATTAATTTTTGCTGGAATCGTGGCGGGCTTGCCGCAGACGGTGCAACAAACTATTGCAACTTTTGATCCTACTCAAACTTTTACCATCCTGGGTTTTTTGGTGATAGCCATAATTACGGTAGTGGGAGTAGTGGTGGTTACCGAGGCGCAGCGTAATGTGCCCATAACTTATGCGCGGATGGTGCGGGGAAACCGGATGTATGGCGGGGCCAATACTTTTTTACCCTTGCGTCTTTTGCAAGCCGGTGTTATACCGATAATCTTTGCGATTTCTTTAGTGTTGTTTCCACCCATGATTGCTCAATTTTTCATCCAGTCCGATGCGGTTTGGCTGGTGCGAGCGGCGGAAATTACCATTAATTTATTTCAAAATCAAATTTTCTACGGCATTTTGTATTTTGTACTGGTGTTTGCTTTTACCTACTTTTACACGGCGGTTATTTTCCACCCCACACAAATTGCGGAAAATTTACAAAAGCAAGGCGGCTTTATTCCCGGTATTAGACCAGGTAACCAAACGGCTGAATATTTGGGCAACACTATGAACCGAATAATTTTAGCGGGCGCTTTATTTTTAGGTTTAATTGCCATACTGCCTATATTAATGCAGCCTTTTACCGGGTCGCAAACTTTGGTTGTGGGCGGTACGTCGCTTTTGATTGTGGTGGCGGTAGTTATTGAAACCGTCAATCAAATCAACGCGCAATTGGTAATGCGCGACTACGACGAGCTGTAAACATTCAGCTGGAATAAAATAAGGAAAAAAAGAACTTTAGAAAAGGTGAACCATGAAAGCGATGGCGGCTATATTAATGGTGGCCAGTTTATTTTTTGGCTGCGCGATATTTGAGCAGTCTCGTAGTGTACAACGTGAACCATTTGTTTTTTTAAGCGCCCAAGTTGATTGCCAAGAGTTGGAGAAATTTACAGATTCCGCCGCTCTTTCCTGGCGAGATACTGCGGCACTTAAAGGGTTGACAAAGAAAGTCGGGGCCGATTCGGCATCTTTAAGCGAGTCCCATCTATATGTCTCGTGGGTGTACTTTAATGCGGCGCAGGGGCAGCTTTGTCGCCAGGAAGACTGGTATCAACGCTGTAGTGAGGGTGTGTTTAGTCTTAGGGTTATTAACACTTGGCTGCTTAATCAGGCGAGCGGTCAACGATTAAAACTAATTTCAAACTGATCCAATACTAACTCAAGTTGTCTATCCATGGGTGGACAACTTTTTTATATGATTTATTAAGTGTGATAGAATTAGGTTAGTTATATGACCATAGGCGGCAAGCAATTTATTTTCCTAGGCCCGCAGGGTTCGGGTAAAGGGACACAGGCCAAGATTTTCGCGCAAAAATTGGGCGTGCCGCATATTTCTACCGGCGATATTTTTAGGGACAATATTGGCCGCCAAACCGAGTTGGGCCAAAAAATTGACGGCATACTAAAGTCGGGGCAGTTGGTTCCCGATGATATTACCAATCAGCTAATTAAAGCTCGCTTATCGCAAAGCGATGCTGCCACGGGTTTTATTCTGGACGGTTATCCGCGAAATTTAGCGCAAGCAGATTTTTTGTTTAATTTAAAACCCGAGGCCATAGCGGTGTGTATAGATTTAACCGACGAGGAAGCGGTTAAAAGAATATCGGGACGGCGAATGTCCCTAGCTACCGGTGCCATTTATCATTTAGATTTTAATCCACCGCCGGCCAACCTGCCGCCCGATGATTTAATTCAGCGGCCCGATGATACTGAAGTAGCGGTGCGCCAGCGGCTTAATATTTATCATTTAGAAACCGAGCCGCTACTTGAGTTTTACCGATCTAAACAAAAGCTTATAACTGTTGACGGCAGTCCACCCATCGAAGCAGTCACGGATGAATTAATAAAAGTATTGTTGCCATGAACTACCAAAAAAGTGAAGCTGAAATTCAGCTAATGCGCCAAGGCGGACAAATATTAGCTGAAGTATTGCAAGCGGTAAGCCAAGCCGTACGGCCAGGGATAAGCACCTCACAACTCGATATGTTGGCCCGTCAGGGGTTAAAGGCCAGGGGGGCCAGTCCCTCGTTTTTAGGTTATCGCACCGGCAATATTTCCTTTCCAGCAAGTTTGTGTACGTCGGTGGATGAAGGTGTGGTTCATGGCGTGCCGGCGCCGGATTTTATACTTAAAGACGGACAAATTATTGGTTTAGATTTAGGCGCTTGGTACCAAGGGTTATGTACCGATATGGCCATCACGGTGCCGGTGGGAAAAATTAATACTCGGGCGGCCAAATTAATCAAAGTAACCAAAACGGCTTTGACCGAGGGAATAAAAAAAGTAAAAGATGGCGCGCGGGTGGGCGACATAGGCGAGGCGGTTCAGGCCTATGTGGCCGCCGCTGGTTTTTCGGTAGTTAGAGATTTAGTTGGACACGGGGTTGGCCGAGCGGTGCATGAAGAGCCGAGAGTGCCAAATTTTGGTCACGCCGGCACCGGGCCACTACTTAGAGAAGGTATGACCGTAGCGATAGAACCAATGGTAAATGTTGGTAAACCTGATATAAAAGTATTAACCGATGGTTGGACTGTGGTAACAGCTGACGGATCTTTATCGGCGCATTTTGAACACACAGTTTTAGTTACCAAGCATGGCAGTGAAATTTTAACCAAGGTATGAAAGTTTTAGCACTAGATATAGGTGATAAATGGACCGGGGTGGCCGTGGGTGATACCAATTATAAACTAGCCTTGCCGCATAGTGTTATTAAAGCCGAATCAGTCGACGACCTTTTAGAACAAGTCACGTCTTTAGTTAAAACTGAGCAAGCTGAATTAGTAGTGGTGGGAATTCCGATAGCTTTATCAGGAGAGGCATCAAAACAAACTGTTAAAACTAATCAAGTAGTGGGTTTATTGTCAAAAAAAATAAAAATCAAAGTAGTTACGTTTGACGAGCGTTTAACCACCCGACGGGCATCAGCGCCCGCGGCTCTGCCGACTCGGCAAGTAGATGAAAAAGCCGCCATGTATTTGCTTCAAGATTATTTAGATCAAGCTAATTTAGTCTAATTATGCCCGAGTTAACAACCCAGTACTAGTCCCGCAGAGCGGGACAGTACCGGACTCCACTCTTAGCCAGTTGGCCACTCGTTCCGCTTCTTATATTAATTCACCTAACAACTACCATTCATGAATAATCAATTTACTATTAACTATAATCCAGCGAAGCTAAGCCCAGTAGTGAGCTTGGCTCTACTACTGGGTTGATATACGGGGTATGTATTGGTGGGTTTTTTTTTCAGCGTTAATCATTGGCTTGGCCGCTACTTATTTAGCGCGGCGGTGGGCCATAGAGCGGCAATTGCTAGATTGGCCGGGGGCGCGCAAATTACAAACCAGCCCCGTGCCTTTGGGGGGCGGCTGGGCAATTTTTTTAGCATTTACACTGGTAATTTGGTGTCTGGCTTTATGGTCTAGTGAGTTAATTGGTAAAGACATATCACTTAAGCAACTGGTGGCCATTACTTTAGCCGGCGGTTTGATTATGATTGGTGGTTACCTGGACGATAAAAATAAACTATCGCCGGTGCGGCAATTAGTTTGGCCGATACTAGCGGTGTTAGTGGTTATTATCGGCGGCATTGGCGTTAAATTTGTTACTAATCCTTTAAGCGGCGGGTTACTGCATCTTGATGCTACTAAAATAGAAATATTGCGTTGGGGAGGTTTGCCTTACTACTTTACACTGTGGGCCGATTTGTTTACCTTCGCTTGGCTAATTGGAATGATGTACACTACTAAACTGTTAGACGGGTTAGACGGCTTGGTGCCCGGCATTGGCGCCATTGGCGGTTTGATAATTTTTGGTCTGACGCAAACTAATATGTGGTACCAACCGTCAGTAGGATTATTGGCGGTGGTTTTAGTAGGCGCGTGTTTGGGTTTTTTAATTTGGAATTGGCATCCGGCCAAGATTTTTTTAGGCGAGGGCGGCAGTTTGTATATTGGTTTTATGCTGGGGGTACTGGCGATAATCTCGGGTGGGAAAATAGCCACCGCTTTGTTGGTTATGGGTATTCCAATTTTGGACGTGGTCTGGGTAATTTTGCGCCGGTTATTTTGGGATAAGAAAAAGATTACGGAAGCTGATACTAAACACCTGCATTTTCGGTTGCTTGATGTTGGTTTGTCGCATCGCCAAGCGGTTTTATTTTTGTATTTTTTAACGGCCGTGTTCGGCGTGACCTCACTTGGTTTACAAACTCAAGGCAAGCTTTTAGCCATGGGAATTTTAGCCTTAGTGATGATTGTGTTAGCCGCCTCGCTGGTGTTGGTTTATAAAAATAAAATAAAAAAAGGGTTTCCGAATTAAACCTCGGAAACCCTCCGCATCTTGCCCCAGGTTTTGGGTTTTAGCCGGCGGAAATACCCACCTGCATGCCCTGGGATTCACGCCGCGATTCCCACATGGCCGTTTCGATGGCCGCCTCGGCCTTGTCGCTGTTGTCGATCATTCTGGCCTGGGCCTGGATCTCTTCGATCTCGGGTATGGGCGCCCTTCTTATGACCGCGTCCTTGAGGGCCTGTATCTTGTCATCGAACAGATGTTTTTTGACGTTCGCGGCAACGTGCATGCCCGGTATCTGTTCGGCCACACTCGGTTTATGATGACCGATGGCGGTGCGACTCCTTTCGTTGAAAGGAATATCGTTTACTGGATCTAATTTTTTCACAGCGACTCTCCTGTTTATTTATGGTTGGTGAAATGTGAGTTAGGTTTATTTTTGCTTTACCACTAACCATAATGTAAAATGAATATAATGTCAAGGGTTAATGTTTACCCCCCTACGCCAAATGCCGCTGCCCAGAGGGCGCGAACCGATACGAAGAGGGCACCCATCCGAAGCTCAAGCGGAGCGAAGGAGGGTATGGCTATGGACGGGTTTCGCTCAGCGGTGCTCTATTGGTGGGTAATGTTGGGCTGGGGATTGATAATTATCTCCTTATTAGTAATATTAATTTTTGAATTTATGGGTGAAACTAGCCATACTGACTACCGACAATTACACATCGGCACAACACAAATTAGCGTTGAAATCGCCGATGATTCCGGCGAGCAATACCAGGGCTTATCCGGGCGGTCGGCCTTGGCCAACGACACTGGTATGCTGTTTATTTATAAACAAAAAGCCAACAGTAATTTTTGGATGAAAGATATGAAATTTGCTTTGGATTTTGTTTGGATTGCTGATAACGAAGTAATTCAGATTGATGCCAATATTCAGCCGCCAGCAACACCCCAAGCGGAGCCAGTAATAATCTACCCCCGCGCGCGTTATAATATGGTGCTGGAGGTACCAGCGGGATGGGTAAATAGTAACAATATTAAGGTGGGTGATCAGGTGGAATTAAAGTAATTTTAAGCCACTAACAATGTAGCCCGCCTGCCATGGCCTGTTATAAATCATTGCCAAGTAGTATGGGTTAAGATTTTACTAATTTACCGCGTAGCTAAATCGTGACAGGCTTATGGCGGGCAGGCCTTGACAATTTTATTTGCCTAGTATATCATTACTCTACTTAAAGAGGTAATTTAATAGACCCTATTTTTAGTATGAAAATTGCAGTAATTGAAGCTGGTGGAAAACAGTATTTGGTGAAAGAAGACCAGACTTTAAGAATCGAAAAATTAGTTAAGGGGGCAAATGTTCCCGCCATAAAGTCGGTGTTGTTAGTAGCGGATAATGATAAAGTAAACATTGGCACTCCTGATTTGTCGCTAAATGTCGTAACCGCCGAGCGCCTAGGTGATGGTAGGGCCAAAAAAGTTATAGTAGAAAAGTTTAAATCCAAGGTTCGTTATCATAAAAAGCAGGGTCACCGACAGTCATTTTCAACTTTGAAAATTAATAAAATCTCGGTTTAGAGACATTAATAATTAATCATAAGCTATATGATGTGTAATAAATGTCATAATGCCAATTGTGCTTGTGATGTCAATAACGAGTGTAATTGCGGGGATAGTTGCAATTGCGAGGCCGCGGCCTAATAATTTTACCACTAATTAGTTTTGTCTCTTATTTATTAAGAGGCAAAGTAATGAAAGGATATAAACACATGTTCTATCAAGAAATGCCAGCTGATGATCAGCAAACGGGTGATGAAAAGCCTGCTGATCAGCCTGCTGCTTAAGTAAGTGTTCAAAACAGTCCCGATTAAATATCGGGGCTGTTTTATTTTATGTAACTGTCAGATTAAACTTCTCGCCGTTCGTTAATAGCGCTTTCTAGTGTTACTTCGTCAGCATATTCAAGATCAGCCCCTACTGGCAAGCCGCGTGCGAGCTTGGTAACTTTTATGTTTAAGGGTTTTATTAATTTAGCTAAATAAAGCGCGGTAGTTTCACCGTCTAAATCTGGATTTAAGGCTAAAACTACTTCCTTGACGCCGTTTTTTTGCAAACGCGCCACCAATTCTTTTACCTTTAGCTTTTCCGGAGTCACCCCTTCTAAGGCGCTTAAAGTGCCGTGCAACACGTGGTACTTGCCGGCAAAGGCGTGGGTCTTTTCAATTATGGGAATATTATGACTTTCAGCTACCACGCATAAAATAGACGCATCTCGACGTTTGTCTTTGCAGATTAGACAGGGGGACTCTTCGGCAAACCTTTGGCATTCAACGCAGGTGATGACTACCTTTTTGGCTTGTCGTAAACTATCCACTAAATTTTCTATAATCTCCGCCGGTTGTTTAAGAAAATAATAAGCCAGGCGCTCGGCTGATTTAGGGCCAAAGCCGGGCAGGTTGGTTAGTTCCTGTATTAAGCGTTCCAGTGCTTTAGGGGTGGGGGACATAAATAAAGCTCAAATATCAAAATCCAAATGCCAAAAAATAAATTAGGTCATTGTTATTATAAGGCCCTGGCGGTGAGTTGACAAACTGATAGTTTAGTAATTGAGCCCCACCTTTATAGAGAATATATTAGTCCGATCGTTTTATCGTTTCGGCCAAAACTTTGATACTGGGAAGTATGGAAGTTTTGGCTCAGTTACTAATAGACGGGAGATCAAAGAAAGTTGCTTGACACTTCGACAACAAGCCCCAATGTTTAGCATTGGGGAACCAGAGTCGCCAGCCCGCCGGGCTTGTTGCTCAGTGTCGCGCGCGAAATATAGATAGTCAAGCTCCGATGCTTGGTATCGGAGATACCT
>Ga0209211_10013220_pt1 | contig 10265 bp, 6 predicted proteins | sample RifGroA2_FD_183992 | JGI IMG/M metagenome (GOLD analysis project Ga0209211, IMG submission 183992) | Groundwater microbial communities from Rifle, Colorado, USA - Groundwater A2 (SPAdes) (version 2) | ecosystem: Environmental > Aquatic > Deep subsurface > Groundwater | place: Rifle, Colorado...
CGGAACAGATTCAGATTCGGTTTTCATCGAAAAAATCCCCTTACCTGTTGTAAATCTTGGAGTTGATACAGCAATTTGCAATGGAACAACTTTAACTCTTTTTGCAACCGGAAGTGAGTACGATTCATATTTGTGGAACGACAGCACAAAATTAGATTCTATAATTGCAGATACAATCAAAACTTATTTTGTTAAAGTTACAAATTTATGTTCAGAGGTAACGGATTCAATTGCAATTGACATAATACCTATTCCAAATGTTGATTTTGGAAACGATACATCTATTTGCGAAGGAACAACTTTGGTGCTCAATGCCGGCGAAAGCATTTATAACACATATATCTGGAATAATGATTCAACAACACAAACACAGACTACCGATACAATTTCTTATTTTTCGGTTACAGTTACTACCGAAAAATGCGGTTCTTCCAATGATTCAATTAATATTGGTCTGAAACCAAATCCTGTAATTTCGTTCGGAAACGATACAACATTCTGCGAAAGCTCAAATATTTTAATTGACTGGATTTCTGGATATTCCAATTATTATTGGAGCGACGGTTCAACTGAGCAAAATCTTACAATCAATTTAAGCGACACAGTTTCGTTACAAGTTCGCGACAGTGTTGGATGTTTCAGCAATATTGATACAATTGCAATAAAAGCAGTTTCTCCGGCTGTCATAAATCTTGGAAACGATAAAACTATTTGCTCTGGCGACTCATTATTATTAGCCGCAAATTCCGGCTACAACTATTATTCATGGAGCAACGGTTCAAAAAATGATTCTATTTATATTTCACTAACCGGAACTTATTTTGCACAGGTTATAAATACTTGCGACACAGCTTATGATACTCTTAATCTGTTTGTTTATAACGAAATAATTGAACTTGGATTAGATACAATAATGTGTATTCCAGAGACAATCACATTAGATGCCGGGATTGGTTTTGAATCTTATCTGTGGAGCGATAATTCATTAACACAAACACTTACTATAGACAAAGCCGGAAAATATTATGTTTCAGTAACGGCAGTTACAACTGATTCGGTTGAATGTAAATTTATCAGCGATACAGTTAACGTTTCATATCTTCCGAATACTGTAAATCTTGGACCCGATACGGCTATGTGCGAAGGCAGTATTATAACTTTTTCAACTCCAGATAATTTTGACACTTTAACTTGGCATAACGGCTTCCATTATCCTGCATTTACTACATCAAAACCAGGCACATATTACCTTTCTGCAACGAATAAATGCGGAACTTTTTCCGATACCGTGGTTCTTGTTATTAATCAATATCCTTTGGTAGAACTTGGTCCCGACATTGCCGTTTCAAATAAGCCCGAAACCCTTGATGCCGGCGAAGATGCCAACACTTATCTCTGGTCAACAGGCGACACAACACGAACAATTCAGGTTACACAAGGCGATTATGCAGTTTGGGTAGAGGTTGCTAAAAACGGTTGCAAATCGTCTGATACAATCAGCATTTTAAATTCGCCTGAGAATTCGGGTTGTATTTTTGGAGTTCCAAATGCCTTTACACCAAACGGCGACAACAAAAATGATATTCTTTTTGTACGTGGATATTGCATCGAAGAAGTTGAATTTATGGTTTTTAACCGCTTCGGCGAAATGGTTTTCAAATCAGAAAACATAAACGAAGGCTGGGACGGAAAATATAAAGGTCGCCTTCAGGAATCGGAAGTTTATATTTGGTATCTGAAAGTGAAATTAACCGATGGACAGACGATTGAGAAGACGGGAAATGTGGGGTTGATTAATTGAGACCTACCCCCGACCCCTTCCAAAGGAAGGAGAGGAAAATAGGAGCTTTGAGGTTTGTAGTTTGTTGTTAATGTTGTTAAGCGTTTATAATTTTGTGTGTTATGTTAAGTGTTTTTTATAAAAGATAATAGAAATTAGAAAATTGAGAAAAAATAATAGAACAATAAAATAACGATTTAAGAACCTGAAAACATAAAAATATGAACCACAATAGACACACATCGACAATGCTCAGTGCATCGCATAGTTTACAAAGAAAAAAGTCACATAGAATAAACCTATGTGAAACCTATGTTTCTATGCTTCTATGTGGTAAAAAAAGAAATTATTAATAATTAAATATAATAACTATGAAAACAAAACTACAAAAATCCAAAAATTCATTGTTCCTCAGTGAACTAAGTGCCTTAGTGTTAAAAAAAATGAGAATAACTGTTTTAACATTGGTTTTAAGCGTTTTGGTTTATGGTTTTTCTTACGCTCAACAAAAAACGGCAATAATTGAATGGCAGAAGTGCCTTGGAGGAAGTTCTACAGAAAACTACAAATCTTTTCAATTATCTCCAGATGGAGGCTTTACCTTTGCAGGATATACAGCTTCAAATAATGGAGATGTTTCAGGAAATCACAGCAATGATGGACACTGGGATTGTTGGGTGGTTAAAACAGATTCTATTGCAAATATTGTATGGCAAAAATGCTTGGGAAGTACACTTGGGGATGCAGCATATTCTATACAAACAACCGTAGATAGTGGATATATTATGGCTGGAGAAGTTTATGGCAATGATGGAGATGTAAGTGGAAACAATTATCCTCCCGATATTTGGATTGTAAAATTAAATTCAACAGGTGATATTGAATGGCAAAAATGTTTAGGAGGTAGTTCCTCCGATCAGGAACCTAAAGTCCTTAAACAAACTAATGATGGTGGCTACATATTAGGTGCCATAACATATTCGAACGACTTTGATGTCTCTGGTAATCATGGAAATTACGATTGCTGGATTGTAAAATTAGATTCTATCGGGAATATTGAATGGCAAAAATGTTTAGGAGGAACAGCTGCTGATTATGTTTCATCAATATTACTTGTTGATAATGGATTCATTGTAGCAGGCAGTTCTCAATCTATAAATGGAGACGTGTCCGGAAATCATGGAGGCAATGATGCCTGGATTGTCAAAATTGATTCTATTGGTAATATTGAGTGGCAAAAATGTTATGGAGGAACAGGAAATGAGAATGTTAATTCAATATTACTAGTTGATGATGGATTTATTTTTGCTTGTGGTTCATATTCAATTGATGGAGATGTATATGGAAATCATGGGAGTAATGATGCATGGTTAGTCAAAATAGATTTCATTGGTAATATTGAATGGCAAAAATGTTATGGTGGCAGTTTGTCTGAATCGGCAGTCAATATCCAACTTTATGATAACGGTTTTATATTTTCAGGTTATTCAACATCGACAGATGGAGATATTTCGGGAAACCACGGTGGCAGTGATGCGTGGATAGTTAAAATTGATTCTGTTGGAAATATTGATTGGCAAAAATGTTTTGGAGGAACAGCAAACGAAATTGCAGCAAATTTTATGATATTTAATGGTGGGCTTACATTCTTTGGAAATGTCGGTTCAAATAATAATGGAGATGTTTCCGGCTATCATGGCGGTACAGATTTTTGGATTGTAAAACTTCGGGAAATTATTCCAAACGAAATTAATGGAATTGTTTACAATGACTTAAATAATAATTGCAACAAAGAGAGTAATGATATACCATTGAAAAACATCATAATTCAAACAAATCCCGGAAATTTCTTTGCAAACACAAACGATACAGGTTATTATAGTTTGCTAACTGATACAGGAATTTATCAAGTAAACCAAATCATTCCGCAAAACATAGCCCCATTGTTTAACAATTTAAATTGCCCTAATAATCCCGATTATTATACCCTTTCATTTGATACATCGGGAATTGATATCTGTTGTTTCGATTTTGCAAACGATGTAAACGAATGTTATGTCCTTTCAGTTGACATTACAAGCAATCGTCGTCGCCGATGTTTCAACAACAATACTATTTTGAATTATTGCAACAATGGTTTAATAGAAGCAAACAGCGTTGAAGTTTATGTTCAATTTCCAGAATATTTACATTTTGTCAGCTCAAATTATTCATATACTTTGCTTGGAAATAATACCTATCGCTTTGATATAGGGACCTTGCAAGCAGGAGAATGCGGAGCTATTAAAATTGTTGATAGTGTTTCGTGTGAAAATGGCATAATGGGTTTAACCCAATGTACAAAAACATGGATTTTACCCGAGAACGATTGTTTACATCAACTACAGGATACTTCAACTGTTTGGGATAAAAGCAGTGTAAAAGTAATCGGTTCATGTATTCAGGATAGCATTGCATACTTTATAATTGTAAATACAGGCGGACCCGGAAATGGAGACATGGATGCTCCAAGCGAATATCGTATTTTTGCCGATGGTATCCTTTCATACACTGGAACATTCCAATTGGTCGGAGGTGATACGCTTGAATTATTTATTGTTGCCAATGGAGCAACTATTCGTGTTGAAGCAGACCAACGACCAGGACATCCTGGAAATTCTAATCCAAATGATGTGGTCGAAGCATGTGGATTTAATGAGGGTGGAGTTTTCAGTCTTGGATTTTTAAATCAACAATCCGTTGACGATGGAAATGATGTGGCAACCTCAGAAAGTTGTCTTGAAATTCGAGATAGTTATGATCCAAATGACAAACAAGTTATCCCATCTGGCGTAACCTTACAACACTTTGTTCAATCAGGAACTATGCTTGATTTTACTATTCGTTTTCAAAACACAGGAAACGACACAGCCTATAAAGTAGTTATAATTGATACATTATCAACAATGTTCGATGTTTCAACTTTGCAATTTGGAGCGAGAAGTCATGATTATACTTTGAATGTTTCAGGTCAAAATAATCCAATTTTAAAATTTACATTTAACAATATCAATTTAACTGATAGTGTAACAAATGAGCCAAATAGTCATGGATTTGTGAATTTTAAAATTGCCCCACTTCAGTCAACTCTAATGGGAACTGTAATTTCAAATTTTGCCGATATTTATTTTGATTATAATTTACCAATCAAAACTAATATTTCATGGGTTACTATTTCAGATACTGTATTAACAGGTAGCAATATAATTATTTTAAATAACCCCATAACAAATACGAATTTTTCTGTTAATATCTACCCTAACCCTGCATTTGATGAATTTTATATTGAATATGAGGAAACTGGCAAAAGTAAAAAAGTAAAAGAGTATAAATTATATGGTATCGAAGGGAAAAAAGTCCTCGAAGGCAAACTCGAATCCCCAAAAACCCGCATTTCTACTAAGGATTTGGAAAGTGGTGTTTATTTTATTGAAGTGAGTATTGAGGGGGAGAAAATTAATAGTAAGCTGGTAATAACTAAATGAAATTTAAAAGTTTAAGCGTCGATAAATTTAATAAATAGATTATTGCAAAAAAATATAACAATGAAACAATTTAATCCCATATCGCCCCACTCCACACTTTTACATTTTACATTCTACATTTTACATTTTACATTTCTTCTCATTCCATTAAGCTTAAAGTCCCAAGACACTCATCTCTCTCAATTCTACGTTGCGCCCATGTATTACAATCCTGCAAATCTGGCGACTTCGCAAGGCAAAACAAAAGTAGGAATTGACTATAAAAGTCAGTGGAACAGTGTTTCAAAACCATATCTTTCACAATTAGCTTATTTTGAAAACAAAATTATACCAAAATCATTCAAACAAGACTGGGCTGGAATAGGATTGATTTTAAATAACGATAAAGCCGGCGACATTAATCTGCACACAATTAAAGCATTATTAGTTGGTTCATATCACAAAGGAATTATCGAAGATAATAAACTTTTTGCAAGTTTCGGAGCAAGTTTCGGAGTAGTAAGCAAAAGTTTCGATGCAAGTAAACTTATTTTCGACAATCAGTGGACTCAAAGCGGATTCGACAATTCATTGGCAAACGATGAAGTACTATTTAATACATCGTATTTATATACCGATTTTAATGCCGGAACAATGCTGACATATTCGCCGACAAATGAAATATCAGCAAGTTTGGGCGGAAGTTTACAAAATCTGAATCGCCCTAAAGAAACCACATTTTTTGAAAGCAAAAATAAAATAGGAGTTAAAAAAGTTTTGCACGGAGGTGTTGACTTTAAGATAGATGAAAAATTGTTTTTTCTTCCTAAATTTATACTTGTAAGTCAGAAAAAAGCTAAAGAATTAATTATGGGCTTAAATATCTGTTATTCAATGAAAGAAACTCAACTATATTTTGGCGTTTGGGACAGAGCAAAAAGCGATATAATATTAATGGCAGGATTCGAGTACGACCGACTTACAATGGCATTTAGTTACGACGTAAATTACTCAAAACTAAATGTAGCAACAAACTATCGCGGTGGATTTGAAATATCTCTCACTAAAAAGTTTGGCAAGAAAAACGAAAGAAAAGTTTCTGCTGGCAAGAAAACAATGCCTATGCTTTAATTTTTTCTAAGCGTTATAATCCTGAAAATCCCTCCAAAATCAGCTTTTTCATCTGATACGGTTATAAGTTTAGTTTCTGCAATAATTTTTTCAAAACTTCGGGTTATATCGCTGAACAGGAAATTTGTAAAAAGATTGATAACTCTTCTACCAAACGAAATTTTTTGTTTAGTTGGCACAAATTTATCAAAAACAGCAATTGCTCCTCCTGACTTCAAAACTCTTTCAGCTTCTTTTATACAAGTAACAGGGTCGGGAATTACTGCAAGAATCAAATGCAAAATAACTTTATCAAAAGTATTATCTGGGAATAACAATTTTTGACCATCCATAACTTTTGCATCAACGTTCAATTTCAGTAGTTTACCTCGTTTCGACAATTTTTTTATCATAGCTGGAGTAATGTCGGTTGCTGTGATTTCGCAATTTGAATTTAAAAATTCTAAATCAAGTCCAGTCCCTGCTCCAATAATTAAAACCCTATCATCGTCTTTTATTTCAAGCGATGAAATTGATTTTTTTCTAGATTCTGCAAAAATTCTTCCTAAAGAATCATAAATCGGAGTATAAATGGTGTAACGAATTTTATTCCAGGTGTTTGTATTAATTTTCATTCCGATTATTTTTAACAGAATTAAAATCAATCAACTCTTTACCTGAGTTTTTCATTAGTTCAAGTGCCCATTTTGTAATAATTACAGAACTAATAATTCCGCTGATACTGTCTAAAGAATAAAGATTATAAAAATATCCGGCAGTTAAAGCAATTATGGCAGTTACACTGGTCAGTCCATCTGCAATTACGTGCATATAGGCGGAACGAATATTATGGTCGTTATGCTCGTGCTTTTGATGTAAAAATACTGCACTTAGAGCATTTACAACCAAACCGATTATTGCAACAATAATTGCATCGCTAAATATAATTACAAGTGGATTTAATAATCTGTCGATTGCTTCAATAGCCATTATTATTGCAATAATCTGAAGAGCCAAAGCACTTGTAAAACCCGATAGAGCAAGAAGTTTTTGTTTATCGAATGAATATTTCTCATGTTCTGAATATCTCCGGGCAACAACATAAGCAATCCAAGTTAGACCAAGTGCAAACACATGCGATGCCATATGCCAGCCATCTGCCAGTAATGCCATTGAATTAGTCCAATAGCCATAAGCAATTTCAAGAATCATTGTTGCCGCAGTTAGGAAAACAACCCAAAGAGTTTTTTTCTCATTTTCGTGGCTATGGTCGTGGGTATTATGATTATGGTGCATCGGGGTTAAAATATTTTCAAAATTAGTTTTTTTCAATTATCAATATCTATTTTTATTCAAAAACAGAAAATGACACATTATTAATTGCATACAAAGAAATATTTGTAAGCCAGTTCTCTTTTCTGAAATCCGACATAGATGTTCTTATTGCAAACTGTGGTTTATATTTTTCACAAAAAACTTTAAGGCTTTTTGACTGTAAATTTTCTTCAGCCTTAACTTCGATAGGGACAACAAAATTTTTGTATTGTATAATGAAATCTATTTCGGCTTTTGATTTTTCTGACGACCAATAATATACCTTTATTTTATCTGCTATTAATTGTTGTAATACAAACTGCTCGGTAATTGCTCCTTTAAATTCTTCAAAAATGGAATTCCCTTCGATTAAAGTTTTAACATCAACATTTCCCATTGCATTTAATAATCCAACATCAACAAAAAACAATTTAAATGCACTGAAATCAATGTATGCGTTAAGTGGAATTGCAGGTTTTGTAATGCGGTTTACTTTATGAATAAGTCCACAATCAATTAACCATGTCATTGCAATCTCAAATTCTTTTGCTCTTGCACCTTCTTTTATAAGTCCATAAATAAATTTGCGGTTTTCTTTTGCTAATTGAGTTGGGATTGAGTTCCACAACATTCTTATTCTTGGAACAATATCATTTGGTGCATGTTTTGAAAAGTCCTGTTCATACGCTTCTAAAATTCTTTTCTGAATATCCCTTACCTTTTGAAAATCCCGATTTTTTTTAAAAGAATTTACAACCTCCGGCATTCCACCAATATAATAATAATGCTTTAACATTTCAATATATTTATGCCTGAATATTTTTATCTGTTCCCAATTTTTGCTGATTAACAGTTCAGTTAAAGCATTTTGCTCCATCGCATTTAGAAACTCAATAAAATTTATAGGATAAAGGTCTAAAAATTCGACTTTCCCAACAGGGAATGATGTTTCGTGGTGCAAAGCAATGCCTAATAATGAACCCGCTGCAACAATATAATAATCTGGTCCTGTATTTCGTCAAAAATAATTAAAGTGTTTTGTGCATCAAATACAACTCCAGTTTCTACTTGTAAAGAAGTTATTATCCTTTTAATATCAAAATCATTTTCAAAAATATTTTTTAGGTGTTTACTGTTTTCAAAATTTATATAGATGTTTTGTTTAAATTCTCTTTGTCCAAATTCTTTCAATAACCAGGTTTTGCCGGTCTGGCGTGCGCCCCTGATAATTAAAGGCTTTCTATCGTCCGAGTTTTTCCATTTTATCAGATTGTCAAATTCTTTTCGTTCCATAAAGATTAAATTTTATGCAATAATACAAAAAAACGTACGACTTTTTGTTAAAGTCCACACTTTTCGGAACAACTTTTTGTTAAAGCTCACACTTTTCGGCACGACTTTTTATGATTTTTGATGAAAATAATTGTATTAAAGCTGTAAATTACCTCAACAATGTAACATTCCCAGCCTTTTTCAAATGTGCTCCATTCAGAAAAATAATTTCGATTTTCCACATATAAACATCTTGTTTGCAAAGAGTTCCTTTGTAGTAACCATCCCAGCCTTTTGAAAGTTCATCGGATGTGAAAATCATTTCGCCCCAGCGATTATAAATTTGAAGGTTGTATTTTTTTACGTAATCGACTATTGGGTAAAATACAAAGTTATTATGTTCGTTTATGTCGTATTTTCCTTCGCTTGAGCTTTCTGTATTAGGCATAAATGCTGAAGGAATTACAAAACTATTACCCGCCCCAACTTCAATTACAAAACTACTTTTGTTTTCACAGCCAAAGGAGTTTAGGGTTTGCACATTTGCTAAGTATCTGCCTGTGTCTGAATAAGTATGTGAAGTTGATAATAATGTTGACGTATCACCATCGCCAAAATCCCACAAAGCTTGAACTATTTCTTTTGTGGAAATATTAAAACTCACTTCCGGATTAGTCATATCAGGCTTTTCGGGAGAACGACTGACGACTATATCAGGATTATATAAAACATTTACAAAAATATCCCCCGAAGAAGTGGTTTTGCAATTCTGCTCATAAGTAATTTTAAGCGAAATATTATATTTGCCGGTATCGTTATAAACGTGAAATGGTATTGGTTCAATAGAAGAATCTCCGTCGCCAAATTGCCAATTGAATGTTTCAGCTTTTGTAGTCTTTGAGTCATAAAAAGTTACTTCATAAGGCTGGCAACCTTCTGCATATTTGCCTGTTAAGCTAATATTTGGCAAACTTTTTTGTGAAACAGATTTGATTGTAAAATTATTATTATTTCCATCGGGTTGACAAAAGACAAGCGAATATGTAGTTTCTGGATTTAAACACAAAATTTCATTGCTTTTATATGTTGAGGATTCGCATCCTGTTTCATTTTCAAGCAGAAGTTTAAAATCTGTATTTGAGGGCATTGTGCCACCCGCAACACTAAAAATTATTCCTTTTGCTTCGGAATCAATAGTTACTTTAAATTTCAGACAAGTGTATGATGGACTTTGAAAATCACAACAAGTTCCAATTCTGTCAACACCTTCGATTATCCAAATGCTG
>Ga0209211_10013222_pt1 | contig 10264 bp, 13 predicted proteins | sample RifGroA2_FD_183992 | JGI IMG/M metagenome (GOLD analysis project Ga0209211, IMG submission 183992) | Groundwater microbial communities from Rifle, Colorado, USA - Groundwater A2 (SPAdes) (version 2) | ecosystem: Environmental > Aquatic > Deep subsurface > Groundwater | place: Rifle, Colorado...
TGGAAAAATTTTGATACACCAATTTTATCTTCCGATATGGAATGCGCAACTTTGTTTGTGATAGCTAGTTTAAAAAATGTGGCTGCAGCTGCCATATTGGCCGTTAACGCTAATCCAGAATTATTATGCGAGCGGGTGTTAGGCAAAGAATTGGTAGTAGCTACCGAAGTGGATGAAGGTGTTACTAAAAATATTATTGATAAAACAATACAAGTAGCGTTGCAGGCTCTTTCTACAATTTAATTTTTTATCTCGTTCTTCCTCTTTTCATTAGTGGTGAAAAGAGACTGGAACGAGATAAGCTTGGAGGGTAAAATGAAGCGGGTTATATGTTTTGATCTTTGGGGGACTTTGATTAACACACCGATGGGAGGCGGTGCTAGTTATGAAGATGTTCTTGTACAACTTGGTGTTGATCGAAAGTTAATTTATCCGGTGGTAAGAGATTGTCTTATGACTGGAAAGTTTTCTTATCGTACAATGGTTGATTTTCTTTTTGATCACTTTCAAATTATTGGTTGTGTATCAGAAAGAAGAAAAGCCACAAATTGTTGGGAGCGAGACAATCAATCTGCTCGTTGGTTTACAAGGGCAACAGAGTTAGTCGCACGGTTAAGGCAAGAGGGCAACAACCTCGTGTTGGTTTCTAATATTAGTACTCCGGCCTGGGATACGGTTGGAGCGATGTTGGAAATAAATACTAAGTTTGATCGTTTGTTTTTATCTTTTCAGGAAGGGATGGCTAAACCAAATAAACAGGTTTGGCAAACAGTAGAGTCGTGGTTTCCGCAGTCAAAAGAATTTTGGATGATTGGAGATAATAATGATGACGATCTAGTAGTACCTCGAGCCATGGGGTGGCAAACGAGGTTGGTGAAAAATGATGGGTCTGACTTGCTGAATCTATGGAGGAAAAAATGAGTGAGAAGGTAATTATCGCTGATTACTCTGTCGACAGTGACGCCATGTCTTTGTTGACGAACCTTGGTTTGGATATTCTTTTTCCAGAAGAAATGACCAGACGTTTGATTCTGTGGGAAGGATGGAACAATTTTAACCCTAACCAAACACTTCTCTTGTTTCCTGGTAATGGCGCAGAAATTGTTAAAAGATATTTGTCGGTTGAATGGTTAGCAAGGTGGCCTTGGCAGGCTAGTGTGGGTATCTCACGTTTCTGGCGAGATGGTGAGGCCCCTCAATCGATAGGTGGATCACTTACTCGTAGTTACCTTGGGTTTAAACATGTGATAGTAATTGATGATGTGGTTTCGTCTGGTGGAACTGCACGCCAATTACGTCGTTTGAATGAACCCTGGGTTCCTGGTGCTAAATGGCACGTAGCCACTTGGGTGGCGCAATATGCAGCAGCTACTAAGGGATTTGAATCTGTTTTTGCTACCGAATGGGTTGGTAGTAAAGATAGAAAAATCCCCATCAATTCTCTCTCCACTTTAGTGGAAAACAGAAAGATCGCTCTTTCCTATATCAATAAGAATTTTCCTTTCGAACCAGCATTTAATCAGATGTTGGAACGTTTGAGAGGAGATTCGAATATGTCGTTATGTGTAACGACGTAAAATAATACAACTGTGTGCCGGACACATTCAAAACCGGCATTCTCTTGTTGGTACCAAGAAGAAATAAAAAAACTCCTCAGTAATTGAAGAGTTTTTTTATTATTAAACATTTTTTAAATCTTTTTTTATTTGTTCCATCAAATCTTTTGTGTTTGAGAATTTTTTGGGGAGACGAAGATAGCGATCGGTGGTGGCGGTAATGGTTTTGCCATACAGATCGCCTGAGAAGTTAAATAGATGAACTTCTAAGCTGTCTTTTTTACTTATTGAATTATAGCCATAATATAGTAGCCCCGAGTAGTTGTTATTATCGTATTGTACATTACAAGTGTATAATCCTTGAGGTAATTTATTAGCTAAAGCGATATCTAGGTTGGCGGTACGCATGCCAATATTTTGGCCTTGGCCTTGGCCGTTTTCTACTGTGCCAGAAATAGTGTGGTTGCGATTAAGGGTAGTAACTTTGTAAATCGAAGCAATTAAAACAAAACCGCCCACAATTTGGGTGGCAGATAAAACATTATGATTTAAAAAATAGTCAAAAATTACAGCCGATACGGGCCAAGCTAATTCACACAAAGTAGCCAAAGAAGCGGGAATTTTTTTAAGACCATAATAATATAAATACATTGCCAGTGCGCCAGAAGTAAATACAATAACAACCAAAGTGCTCCATTGCGCGCTGTTAACAGTATTTAAATTAGATAAATATTTGTAGGCTGGTATAAGCATTATTAAAACCGTAAAACCAAACCGTAGGGCTGCCAAAAGTCCGTAATTAATATTTTTGATAGAGTATTTACCAAAAGTGGTAGACGAACCCCAAGCAAAAGCAGCTAATAGCGAATAAATGGCAATTAGATAAGAAGTACTGGCAATAGAACTGATAGTGGTTGGATCTTTGAAAGTTACAAAGTAACCACCAATAATTGCTACGATTGAATAAAAGTAGAATCGACGAGGGAAGCGCTCTTTTAACATTATAACAGCCAAAGTAATGGCGAAAATTGGCTGGAATTTTTGTAATAGGATTACTACCGAAATATCTTTAAAACCAGTTAAAAAATGGTGAGCCATTGTTTTTTGGTAATAAGTTTTAATTGAGCGCGAAAAATCCAAAGAAATGGAGCAAGCACGACAAAGCCCAAGGTGTGTTCTAACAAAACTAACAAGGTAGAAGGTAGAGCAAAAAGCTGAGGACGTAAAAATGTGCCGTCTAGGCTCCAAAGCAGGGCGGCAAAAGCTACTGCTAATGCTCCAATAAAAATTTTATTTTTCATATCTCAAATAAAGAATTTAAGTATCAATTTAGAGATATTATAGAGTAATTCTACTTTAAAATCAACCAATAGACAGGAGAGGATTTTTTTGATAAAATGTTAAGGTAAATTGTAATTTTAATTATATGTCCATTCTCGTTTCTGGTTCGTTGGTTTACGACCATATCATGAATTTTCCGGATAGTTTTAAAAATCATATTATGCCAGAGCAGATTCATATTTTGAATGTCTGTTTTATGGTTGATAAGTTGGAACGCAGTTGGGGAGGAACGGCTGGTAATATTGCTTTTACTTTAAAAATGTTAGGTGGGGAACCGGTGGTAGTGTCGGCGGTTGGTAAAGATGGCAAAGACTATGTAGATTATTTACGCTTGTGTGGTATTGATGCTAAAAATATTTTAACCGACGACAAACAATTAACCGCTTCTGCCTACATTACAACCGATGCCGATGATAATCAAATTACTGCTTTTTATAACGGCCCGCTAGATTTGGCAAAAAATATTTCAGTACGTAATTTGGGTAACGAATTAGCAGTGGCGTTAATAAGCCCTACTCACAAAGAAGTAATGGCGCAACATTTGAAAGAATGTGCGGAACTGGGTATTAAAGCTGTGTTTGACCCAGGGCAACAAATGACTGCTTTTTCGGAAATTGAATTAAAGAAAATGATTAATCAGGCATATTTTGTAATTGGTAATGATTATGAAATAAAAATGTTACAAACTAAAACTGGTTGGGATGCTGAAGAATTATTAAAAAATACCAAAGTTTTAATTACTACACTAGGTGAACGTGGATCGGTGATCGCAACTGCCGATGGCGAACAAATTGAAGTAGGAATTTGCCCGCCACTATCGTTTGATGACCCGACTGGTGCAGGCGATGCCTATCGGGCTGGTTTCTTTTTTGGTTATGAAAAAGGTTTTGATTGGAAAACTTGTGGTCAGATGGGTGCAGTAGCGGCTAGCTATGCAATTGAAACTTTTGGTACACAAGAACATAATTTTACTAAAGAAGAATTTAGGGAACGTTATAAAAAAACTTTTAATGAAGAAATAAAATTTTAATATATGGACTATAAAATTAAAGATATTAAATTAGCCGAGTGGGGTAGAAAAGAAATTGAAATTGCGGAAAAAGAAATGCCGGGGTTAATGGCGATTCGGGAGAAATATGCGAAGCAAAAACCTTTGCGTGGCGTTAAGATTGCTGGGTCACTTCATATGACTATCCAGACTGCGGTTTTAATAGAAACCCTGGTCGCACTTGGCGCCAAAGTGCGCTGGGCTTCTTGTAATATTTTTTCTACCCAAGATCACGCGGCTGCTGCGATCGCAAAGGCTGGCGTGCCAGTGTTTGCTTGGAAAGGGGAATCATTGGAAGATTATTGGTGGTGTACAGAGCAAACTTTAAATTTTGGTAATGGCATAGGGCCAGATTTGATTGTTGATGACGGTGGCGATGCAACCTTAATGATTCATAAAGGCGTAGAAGTAGAACAAAATCCAAAATTATTAGCCAAAAATTATAGTGCAGAAGGAGAAGACTTTCGTGAATTAATGAAAATTTTAAAAAGCGAGTATAAGAAAAATTTTAAACGTTGGATAGATGTAGCAAAAAAAGTAAAAGGTGTGTCGGAAGAAACAACTACTGGCGTGCATCGTTTGTATCAAATGGCTAAAAAGAATCAGTTGTTATTCCCAGCCATTAATGTTAATGATTCGGTAACTAAGTCTGGATTTGATAATACCTATGGCTGTCGCCATTCTATTATTGATGGTTTAAATCGGGCGATGGATGTGTGGTTATGGCGATGTGGGCAAGGGCTGTGCACAGGCTTTGCGTGGTCAAGGGGCACGAGTGGTTGTAACCGAAGTGGACCCAATTTGTGCATTGCAGGCAGCCATGGAAGGTTATGAAGTAAAAACTGTGGAAGATACTTTGGGTATTGCTGATATATATGTTACTGCTACGGGTAATTTGCAAGTGATTCGATTAGAACATATGCAAAAAATGAAAGATCAGGCAATTGTGTGCAACATCGGACATTTTGATAATGAAATTGAAGTAGAAAAATTAAATAAGGCCAAAGGTGTAAAAAAAGTAAACATCAAACCGCAAGTAGATAAATATATTTTTGGTAAAGGTAAAGAAATTTATTTATTGGCCGAAGGGCGACTGATGAATTTGGGTTGTGCCACAGGGCACCCAAGTTTTGTAATGAGTAATAGTTTTAGTAATCAGGTTTTGGCACAGTTGGATTTGTGGAAAAATAAAGACAAATATTTACCCGGAGTTTATTTATTACCAAAATATTTGGACGAAGAAGTGGCAAGATTGCATTTGAATAAAATTGGTGTAAAGTTAACTAAGCTTACCAAAGCGCAGGCAGGATATTTGGGAATAAAAGAAGAAGGGCCGTATAAAAGTGAGATGTATAGGTATTGAAAGGAATAAAGAGTAAGGAATAAGGAAAAATTAACAATTAGCAAGTGATAAAAGTAATAAGTAACAGATAAAATTTTGTATGTAATAAAAATCCCATCGCAGCAATGCAGTGGGATTTATTTTTTTAGTTCTGGCACCTCTACAAAAATAAATTTATTTATTGCTATAGAGGGTTCGGTGTCAGGACTGTAGATTGTTACAGGTTCGATTGATGCGCAAGAAATGCGCGACCGAACCTGTGGGAGGGGGGCTAAGGGTGTTTGTCCATTTCCGTAGGAGTGATACCCATGCTCGTCGCCTGTTTCAGGCGCATGTAGAAGAGAAGCAGGCGCGGTTCGTCTTCCATCGGCACGCGGAAGGTGACGCTTTCGCCACCGCTTTCGATGCTGATGTACGCCCTATCGTCTCTTACTTCTACTGAGAATTGAGCAGGAATAAGCCGCCCTTTGGGCATAATAGCCCTCCGAAGTTTGTCACTAACTTGAATTTTGGCATAAAAATTGGTTTTCGTCAATATTCGATTGAAAAAAAAGGTAAAGTAGGATAAAATAGGGGTGTTATGAAAAGTAAAATAAAATACAAAATAGGTGAATTGAAAACCGTGTATGACGGGGATTTTTTGCAGATAAAACAACGCGAGCTGGTTTTTTCTAATGGTAAGAAAAAGATTTTTGAATATTGTTTGCGGCCGGATTCGGTGACGATGTTGCCGTTTGATGAAAAAGGAAGATTGCTTTTGATTCGTGAGTATCGTTATGAAGATAAAAAATACGAATGGTTTTTGCCAGCGGGCAGCGTGAACAAAGGTGAAAAACCTTTGACTGCAGCCAAGCGTGAATTGCAAGAAGAAGTTGGTTATAATGCCAAAAAATGGAAAAAGATTTTTCGTCGACCGTCGGGTAGTAATTTTATTTTGTGGCATGTACATGTTTATGTGGCCGAAGATTTGTTTGTTTCTAAAAAACAAGGTGACGAAGAATTTGAAATTGAAGTAGTGCCAACGCCATTAAAAAAGGCGGTAAAAATGGCGTTAGATGGTACGATTGAAAATGAGTTTATTGCGTATCATATAATAAGGTTTAATGAACTAAAGAAGAGTAACCGGGTTTGACCACCCCCTCGCTTTTTTCGCCCGCGAGGGCGAAAGGGTGCCCTGCGGGGCACAACCCGCTCGAGGGTAGCCAAACCCGGTTGATTATTTTTTAATAATTTAAAAAAAGGTCGCCGTGTTTGATTATCTTTTCGCTTTTTTCGCTCGCGAGAGCGAAAGGGTACGCCTTGGGCGTACAACCCGCAAAAAGACAATCAAACACGGCTAGTATTTAATACATGTGTTATATTTGTTTCTAGTTTATCTTTTTTTCTTTTTTTTCTTGGCTTGGCGTAATTGGAAAATGGCCTTGGGGTTTTTTATTATTTCTTTGCCAACATATTTGATAAGGCTTAAAATTGGACCACTACCATCCACCTTACTTGAATTGGAATTTGGTGTTTTGTTTTTAGTGTGGTTAATAAAATACTTTAAAACAGATTGGTTAGAAATTAAGAAATTTTTTACAGAAAAAAAGTGGTTAGGAATATTTTTTAACTTGTTTTTTGCGGCTTCGGTAGTTAGTATATTTGTTGGGTCAAATTGGTGGGCGGGGGCAGGGGAATGGCGAGCATATTTTTTGGAACCAATGGTTTTGTTTGTAATGTTAATTGGGCGAGCAAAATATTTACAAAAAGATTTAATTTGGTTTTTGGGGCTGTCTACTATTAGTATTAGTTTGGTAGCAATTTTCCAAAGATTTTGGCCGATTTTGTATGCGCCCAGTTTATGGAATGATAATTTGTTTGGCAGATCTACTTCTTTTTTTACCACACCAAATGCGGTTGGGCTGTTTATTGCGCCGATAATATTTTTGGTTTTTTCTCAATTACTCCTTACTCCTTACTCCTTACTCCTTAAGAACAAATTGTTATATTATTATATCGTTATATTGTTATTGTGTGTGGCGGCAATTGGGTTATCTTTTTCGCAAGGAGCCTTTGTGGCATTGGCAGTAGGGTTGATAATATTTTTGGGTTTGGTTGGTTATAAAAAAACTGCAATTGGGGCAGTGGCGGTAGGAATAGTATTAATTTTAACTTTACCAAGTTTGCGTTCTGCAGTGATGTTTCAAGATGTGGGTGGACAGAATCGTTTAAAGCTTTGGAGTTATACAACCACATATTTAACTGCCTCGCCCCAGAATTTTATTTTTGGTGCAGGGATTCGCCAGTTTTTTGTTCAGGTGCAAAAGCCACAATTTCATCCAAAAGAAATGGAACGCTTAATTTATCCACATAATATATTTTTAAATTTTTGGTCGGAAATTGGTTTACTAGGAATAGTAGTTTTTACTGGTTTGTTATTTTGTTGGTTGATTAGCGGTTGGCGGATGTTAAAAAAAGATAAAATTTGGGGGGCGACAATTTTAGCCACGTTAGTAGTTTTTGTAATACATGGTTTAGTAGATGTGCCTTATTTTAAAAATGATTTAGCCTTTTTATTTTGGATATGTTTTTATATTATTTCTACGAACTTGTTACCGCGCCAGGCGTAGTCGTACACGAATTGGCTCACGCACTTTTTTGTTTGTTTGCGGGTGTACGGGTGCATAAAATAAAACTATTTGGTTTTGGTCAAACAGCTGGCTATGTTGTGCATGATGAGCCACAAAAGTTTTATCAAGGGTTTTTAATTTCGATTGGCCCTCTTTTAATCAATTCGCTCCTAGCTTTATTTTGTTTTTCGCAGTTTGTGTTACCGTATAATCGTTGGCAGCCATTTGTTTTTTTGTGGTTGGGTATAGCGATTGGTTTACACGCCATCCCTTCCGATCAAGATGCTAAGGCTTTGTTTAATTTAGCCAATCATCGGGTTAAACGCAACCCCTTAATAATTTTGGCTTATCCTTTAATTTTAATTCTTTACCTTTTGTATTTGCTTAAGCATTGGCATATTGATTTCTTGTTTTTGGCAGGTTTGTATTGGTTGGGGAATATGTATTTAAAACAATAATTGAGTATTAAAAAACCCCACGTTAGAAGATGTGGGGTTTTTTGTTTTGTCTTAGCTTAAGTGTTTGGAGACCAATTTGGTCATTTCAAACATATTTACTTCGTCCTTGCCAAAAATTGGTTTTAGGTTTTCATCTGCGAAGATGTTTCTTTTGTTGGCTGGATTTTGTAAATTATTTTTCTTGATGTATTCCCAAAGTTTTTTAACAACTTGAGAACGTGGCATTGGGCCCTTGCCCACCACTTTTTCTAAATCGGCTGAAACAGTCATTGGTTTCAGCAAAGCCGGGTTGATTGCCCTTGGCATAAGTGTTGCGTTAAGAATAAAACTTAAGCTTGATGCTTGTGTATATAATACCTTTTTTTGCAAAAACCGTCAATGGCTAGTTTAGGTGTGTAAAGGCTAAATAGAAATGTCATACCGGCCGGCAAAATAGAAATGTCATACCTGTGCTTAATCGGCCTTATCTAACAGTCGCTAAAATGGACTGTTTTTTGTTAATAAAGAATGGTGTTCTCCAAGGGTGGTTAGCCGGTGGTTTCCAGCTAATTGGTGGTTTGTTGGTCAAAGCCACTAGCTTAACATCAATTTCTTTTCGTGGTCTTTCGGGTAAACAGAAATAATTTAGATAATGATTTCTGACAGATATTTTAATCTCACCGTTTAGGTGCTCTTCAATAATTACACTATCTTTCTTGTAAACCGTGGTTGGTTGAGTTTTGTTTAACTGGTAATAATTGTTTTTGAATCTAACTGTATAATCATTGTTAATCATTCTCTCCTGTTGGATTGACAATATTTTAGCTAAATTGTTTTTTTCAACAGCGCTTAACTGGCGGTGAAGGTCGTTTTTCTTCTTTGGCACAACTGCGAATTGGTGGTTGAACTTAGGAATGAATATTTCTTGTAAAAATATATTAGCCTCGGGAATAGTGTTGATTTTGTTTAAGCGCATTTCTTTAACCAGTCTTCTTTGTAATGTACCATTCATCTTTTCTACCCGACCTTTAGCTTGCGGGCTATTAGCGTGGATTACCCTTACTCCTAGTTGGTGCATTGCCCGTTCGAATTGTGTCATTAATTCTTCGTTATCAACTGCGTTCTTGTGGTTGACCTTGTAGGTACCGAATTTGTCTAGATAGATGGCATTAGGCAGTCCGATGGCTTCAAAATACCCCTTCCAAAACCTAAATACTGGTACCACTCCTTCGTTCGATTCAAATACGGCTTTAGTTATCTGTCCAGTAGCGTCATCTACTGACAGAAGTAAACATTGCTCTAAACCAACCGCTGTAACATTTCGACCTTCAAACCAATTATGGTAGCTGCCGTCAAACTGTTGCATCTCACCATAGTTATCTTTCCTTTCTCGCCAGAAATGTTTTTTAATATTCTTTTTCTTTTTAGGGTGCCACAGTTTTTCGGTGATCATTAGTTGTCTAACTGTTTCTTTACTTAGTCGAATGTTGTGGTCGTCTCTTAAATGCTCTTGGGCTAACAAAGGATTAAAATCATGATAAATTTCCTGTAAGTGTTTTTTAGTCTTGTTTATGATGTTTTTATTAATTTGACGGTTACCTTTTTTACCACGGTTGCCATGAATTATTCCTTTAATACCGAAACGGCTAACTGCCACTTTTAATCTTTTTGTTTGTCTGACAGACAGGTTAAGTTGTTTGGCAGCTTCGCTGCCATCGATCTTTTTAGTCAACAAATCTTTAATAATTGTATACCTCCGAGCTTCTTGGTTGGTCATAGTTATTAGTTGATTTTGGTTCATATTTTTAGTTTAAATTAATTATTTTAATTTAAACTAATTATGACACAAAATGAGTTAACTATGACATTTCTATTTTGCCAGCACTATGACATTATCATATGGGCGGGACAGAAAAAGCGCTATACGATGC
>Ga0209211_10013224_pt1 | contig 10263 bp, 11 predicted proteins | sample RifGroA2_FD_183992 | JGI IMG/M metagenome (GOLD analysis project Ga0209211, IMG submission 183992) | Groundwater microbial communities from Rifle, Colorado, USA - Groundwater A2 (SPAdes) (version 2) | ecosystem: Environmental > Aquatic > Deep subsurface > Groundwater | place: Rifle, Colorado...
GAAATAGTTCGGTTCCTGGAGGAAAAATCGCCTCCGGCTGCCGTTGTTAGAGAACTGATAAAGATCGGCGGTAAAACAGACTTAGATATTCTCCAAATAACCGATGGAGATGGACGGGTCCTCGGTAGGATGGAAAACACCCGCTTTTATGATGACAATAAAAGCCATGACCCTTTGGTAAAGAGCGCCATCAACGGACAAAAATCCAGCACCATCTACAGCGTTGATAAGAAGTTATCGGTAGTGGCTGTGTCCCCAATAAAAAGTGGCGGAAAAGTAATCGGAACCCTCACGGCCGGATACTACATAAACAACCGCTTCTTGCTCAATATTCAAAGTTCCCTCAACGAAGAAATAATTGTTTATCACAATAACACCCTTTCAGCGACGACGATACCAAACTTAAAACTCGGTACTCTCACCGATGAAGAACTAACCAAGAACCTGGGGAAAATATCTCCCGAAAATCCTATCGCCATTGGCAGAATGGATCTAGGCGGAAAAAGATATGTGGCTTCCATCACCTCACTGACAAGCTTCTCAAAGGAAATCGGATATCTTGTCAGTGCCACTTCATTAGAGCCAATAATTTTTGCAAATACCAACACGCTTTATTCTCTCTTTATAATCTTCGTCTTTACCATCATCCTCGCCCTAAGCCTCTCTATTTATCTCTCGGAGCAAATTGTAAAACCAATAAAACTAATACAGAAAGGAGCGGATATTATTGGCTCTGGCAATCTTTCCTATAAACTCGACATTCAAAGCGGTGACGAGGTAGAAAAGGTGGCAGAATCGTTTAACTCCATGGCTAAAAAGCTCGGAGACGCATTTCAAGCGACCCAAGAAAAAGTCTACCAGCTAGAGGGGCAAAAAAACCGTCTTGATTTATCAGCTCGTCTACTGTTAAGACGCGATCTGGATTTAAGAGAAATAAATGAGGAGTTGGAAAGGGAAAAATGGTCTATAACTGCCGAAAGGAACAAGCTGGGATTAATTCTTTCCGGTATCGCTGACGGAGTTATAGCCTTAGATCTAGAAAGAAAGATAATTATTTTTAGTCAGGGGACGGAAAAGCTCACCGGCATTAGAGCCAAAGATGTTCTGGGTAAACACATCGACAAAGTAATTAAGATCTTCAGACCGCTCGATCAGCAAGTAGATGTTAGTGAATTTTGCCCAATCAAAAATAGAAAACTCTCTCGCGATGAAGTTATTTTCCAAGAACAACATTTATCGATAAAGGTTTCTACTAATAACAAGGAATTCTACGCAAATGTCATGAGTGCCACTATCAAAGAGTCAAAAATAATCAGCTTGGGATGCATTCTAACCTTCCACGATGTGACAGCGGAACACGAGCTCGAACAAATGAAGGTTGATTTCGTCTCAATGGCGGCCCATGAACTGAGAACCCCGCTGACCTCTATCACCGGTTATCTCTACTTCTTACAAGAGGAACTGACACCAACTCTGACACCGGAGCAAAAAACTTACTTGGAGCGTGTCGTCATAAGTTCAAAACAGCTACAGACATTAATTGATAACCTCCTTGATGTTTCAAAGATAGAAAAGGGCAGCTTAACCCTCGAGTTAAAAAAAGACTGCTGGGAGGATCTTCTCACTGAAGTCGTGGCAAGCTTCAAAGATTACGCGGCACAAAAAGAAATCAAACTGGCACTGAATTTACCGAAGCAAAAACTGCCCTACGTATGGATTGATAAATTCAGAATTTCCGAGGTTCTGACCAATCTTCTCTCAAATGCCGTTAACTTTACTTCCCGTGGCGGTGCCGTCAGTATCACCGCCAGCTATAAAAAGGGAGAGGTCGTAACCGAAATAGAAGATACCGGAACAGGAATCCCCGAGGAAGCATTACCAAAGCTCTTTACTAAATTCTACCGAGTTTCCGGAATCTTAAGCGAAGGCTCTAAAGGTACGGGCTTAGGACTTTTTATCAGCAAGGCCGTCGTTGAACTCCACAAAGGAAAAATCTGGGTAAAAAGCGAGTTCGGAAAAGGCAGTACCTTCTCTTTCTCACTTCCGATTTGACGCAAAAGTGGTAAAAATAATGTAAGATAGATAGTAACAGTGGAATCAAATAAATCGACCCTGATAATTGAAGACGAGCAGTTTCTTATAGACCTTTATAAAAAGGCTTTTTCCCAAAGAGGTTTCACGGTTTTAGAAGCTACTGACGGCGCTGAGGGACTGGAAAAGGCTAACGATAACACACAAGTTGATATCATCCTTCTGGACATCATGCTACCGAAGATGGACGGTATCTCAGTTCTTCGGAAACTAAAAGAGAATGAAAGTCCAGCCAAAAACGTTCCTATTTTCATGCTGACTAACTTAGGCCAGGAATCAGTTATAAAAGAGGCTCTGAGAATCGGAGCTGACGGTTATATCCTCAAGTCAAAATATCTACCCAATCAGGTTGTTGATGAAGTGGAAAAATTTCTCAACGACAAGAAAAAGTAACCGCCGTTAAACGAGAGGTGGTTGGCTTAAAACCTTAGCGGTTTTTATAGCCAAGTGATTGCAAGCCAGAACGGTCGCCTCACGTCCCCGAGAGGTTCTCTTAATAAAACCGATCTGTAGAAGATAAGGCTCAATGACCTCTTCAACCGTGCCTAAATCTTCAGAGATACTTGAGGAGAGAGTTTCGACCCCGACCGGTCCCCCATCGAATTTCTTAATTAAAGCCGAAAGATACCGGCGGTCAGCTTCATTAAGTCCTAACGGGTCAACCTCTAACATTTCTAGCGCTTGCTCAACCATCCGCTTTGTTACTTCGCCATTACCGTGAACTTGCACAAAATCCCTAACCCTTTTCAGAAGTTTTAGGGCAATACGGGCCGTACCCCTGCTCCGACGTGAGATCTCCAAAGCGGAGGCACTGTCTATTTGCGTGTTAAGTTTTTTAGCGGCGTTTTTAACCATTCCCGAGAGCTCTTCCGGAGAGTAAAAGGTTAGGTGGTGGACAACGCCAAAACGGTCGCGCAGAGGCGCGGAGAGTAAACCAATGCGAGTGGTAGCGCCAATGACTGTAAAACGAGGCAGTTCCAGGTTTAAAGTCCGCGCCGAGGGACCCTTGCCAACGACAATGTCCAGCTTATAATCCTCCATAGCCGGATAAAGAGTTTCTTCAACAATTTTTGGCAGGCGATGAATTTCGTCAATAAAAAGAACGTCTAAAGGCTCTAAGTTGGAAAGAATCGCTGCTAAGTCACCGGAACGTTCAATGGCCGGACCGGAAGTCACCCGAATGTTAACCCCCATTTCCCGGGCAATAATGTAAGCCAGAGTGGTTTTTCCAAGACCCGGAGGGCCATATAAAAGAATGTGGTCAATCGACTCCTTACGCGCCTGCGCCGCGGAAATAGCGGTTTTTAGCGATTCTTTAACTTTCTCCTGCCCGGCAAAATTTCCCCAACTATCCGCCCGCAGGGAAACGTAAAGTTTTTCCTCCTCCGGCGATTCTTTTTCGATTTCCTCTTTTTCTTTTTTCATAGTCATTAAAAACAACTCCAGCTTTATAGATCAACGGGACAAGGACTTTAGAGCCAGTTTAATCTTCTGCTCGAGAGTTAAATCCTTATCCTTCGGTAAGGATTTAATGGCCGCGCGGGCTTCCGAATCTTTAAACCCAAATCCCTTGAGCGCTTCCAATATTTGCTTGTTTTCCGTGACTCTGTCCAAAGATAAATCCAAATCCCCAATGGCCCCGACTTTGTTCCTAAGGTCAATAATAATACGTTGGGCCCCTTTAGTCCCGATTCCCGGCGTTTGAGTAAAAAATTCCGCGTCGCCTTTGGAAATAGCCGTAGAAATGTCCGCAACGGAACCGGAGGACATAACCGTCAGAGCCGTCTTGGGGCCGATTCCGGAAACGGAAAGTAGAAGTTCAAAAAGCCCCAACTCGGCTTTATTTTCAAACCCGTAAAGATCAAAAGCATCTTCTCTTATATGGCTATAAATGTGAAGTTTTATATCTTGGCCAACCGAAACTTTAGAAACGGTGTCGCTCATAACACCGACTTTATACCCCACGCCTCCGGAGGTCATTATTGTTAGATGCTTCTCCTTTTTGTCTTCAACAACTCCAAAAATCAGCGCAATCATAAAGTTTTTATTCTCCGACTGTAACAATGGCAAAGACCAATGGCGACGGCGTCCGCCGCGTCATCGGGTTTAGGAAGGGACTTGAGTTTAAATAACTTCTGGACCATTCTTGCGACCTGACTTTTTTCCGCCCTTCCGTAACCGGTCAAGGCCATTTTAACCTGTAATGGAGTATATTCAAAAACCGGCAGCTTACTTTTTGCCCCGGCCAACTTCACCACCCCCTTGGCCTCTCCCACGGCCAACACCGTCTTAGCGTTCGAGTTGAAAAAAAGGAGCTCAACGGCCATCTCTTCTGGTTTCCATTTTTTAATTATTTTTGTAAGATCATCAAAAAGATTTTTTAGGCGGACTTCAGATCGGTGCCTTTTACCGGTAGACACGACCCCAAAGTCTAAGAGCTCCTGTTTTCCCTTTTCGTCCTTTATAATGGAAAAACCCGTCGTCGCCGTACCCGGGTCAACGCCTAAAATAATCATTATCTTATGATAACATTAGTCTTATAGGATTGATGCCTCCACCATGAAAAAAAATGTTGGTTTGAGAACTTGGATTGAGGTGAGTAAAGCTGATTTAAGGGATAATTACCACGTTTTTCGCAATATTACAAAAGCGGGAACTAAGCTGATGGCTATCGCCAAGTCAAATGCTTACGGACACGGACTGGTGGACTATGCGTTATTTATGGAATCTCTTGGCATCGATTGGTTTGGCGTTGATTCAATTGTTGAAGCTCGTACGCTGCGAGAAAACGACATTAAAAAACCAATCCTCGTCTTAGGTTACACATTGCCGGAAAAAATCACCGAAGCTTTTTCAAACAAAATCAGTTTAACGGTATCCAGTTTTGAAGCTCTTAAGGAATTTTCTAAGTTATTTCCGGCCGCTCCGAAAATTCACCTTAAAATTGATACCGGCATGCACCGCCAAGGCTTTTTCATTAAAGAACTCCCGATGGTTCTGGAATTTATCGAACGAAAGATGGATTTAAAAATGGTTGAAGGGGTTTTTACGCACTTTGCCAGCGCCAAGGATCCGAAACAACCTCAAGATACATTAAAACAAATTGATGAGTTTGAAAAAGCAATTAAGATACTCGCAAATAAAAACGTGATAGTCATCAAGCACGCGGCGGCGACGGCCGGCACAATAAACTTTCCTCAGTCACACTATGATATGGTCAGAGTCGGCATCGGCTTGTACGGGCTTTGGCCCTCTCCAGAGACCTTCCAAAGTTTTAATAGTAGAATTTCCCTCAAACCGGCGCTCGTCTGGAAAACAATCGTAAGTGAAGTTAAATCTTTACCCAAAGGCTCTAAAATTGGCTACGATTTCACGGAAACATTAACAAGAGATTCCAGAATTGCCGTCTGTCCAATCGGCTATTGGCACGGGTTTCCCCGCGCCCTTTCCAGTAAGGGTTTCATTGTTATCAAAAATAAAACCCGTAAGGTTTTAGGCAGAGTTTCCATGGACATGATCTCTGTTGACGTTACGGAGGTTGAGAGGATTAAAATCGGAGACATAGCAACGATCCTCGGTGAGCGAGGACAATCACCCACCGCCGATAGCCTGGCCGAGCTTTCCGGAACGACGAACTACGAAATAATTACGAGGCTAAACCCCCTGATCAAACGCCTCTATATTTAAAAATTAGCCCACCTCGAAGGTGGGCTAAGCGTCTCGTCTACACCTTCGAGGTGCGGATGTCTTGCGGCAGATCAACCTACCGAAAGCTTAACAGCGGCCGTAATCATGATACCCACAGCGATGAAACGAACAAGATAAACCTTATTGGTGTGCTTCTCTAATAGTTCCGGCTTAAACCTAGATAGCAAAAACACCATTATCATCGACATCGGCAGTGAAAGTATCACGGTGCTGATACTAACATTTTCTGCAAAAGCCTTATTGGCAGCGAAAGTACCTAAAGTTCCCGCCAAAGCGATGAGTGAAACAACTGTAAAGCTCCTGTAGTTAATTGATCTTATGCTATTAGTAAATTTCGGGATTGTAAGGAGCAGAAAAATCTGCGAGATTAAAGGCATAAAAAACGTCGTCGCCCAATACCCGTTTTCGGCAATCGATTTTTTAATGAATACCCCTAAAAGGGATAAGCATAAAGCGTTAAGAATCGCTAGAAGAATAGCGGGACGTAAAAATGATCTTAAACTCCAACGTTCATCTAAGGTCACAAAAATACTAGTTACAAAAATTATCACAATTAGGAGAGCTTGTTCAACACTTATTAGCTCATTTAGAAACAGCACTCCGAGCAGGACACTCATAGCCGAACGCACATTAAAAAGTGGAGCCAGTATAGAAACATCTAAGCGATAAAGGGTGATTATGAATAAAATTCCCGACAGCGCATAAAGAAATCCAGCTAATAAAAGATCGAACCAATCTTTCGGCATTGATATTCCCTCAATCAAGGCCACGGGAAAAGTAAAGATAACAATAAGAAAAGACCAGACGAAATTAAATAACCACGGATTTTTAAGTGAGTACTTGGAAACAATTTTAGAAATGATTACCTCAAAAGCGTAAAGAAACGACGCAACCCAGGCGAAAAATAGATAGCCCATATCAGACCATATGCTATCACAAAATGAAGTGAAGTCGATTTTACTAGACAAACTTCAAAAAAGTACTTTAATGGAAGTTGTGAAAACTGAAGATAAAATTCATCCCATACAGGCGAGTATTCTCCGCTCAATGCTTTTTAAGACTCAGTCCCGTTTCTCTGATCTTAACAAAAGCGGCCTCGGGAGCGACCATTTTTCCTTTCACATCGGTAAACTCCTCGAATTAGGCCTCATCGAAAAAAAGGCCAACAAAAACTACGTCCTGACGATTCGGGGTAAGGAGTTCTCCAACCGCTTCGATACGGAAACCGTCACCATCGAAAAACAGGCCAAAATTGGAGTCTTAATCGTAGGACGGCGAAAGAAAGGGCGGCAGACCCAATTTCTCGTCCAACAGCGCCTAAAACAGCCCTACTTCGGCTTCTTTGGATTTATCACCGGGAAAATAAAATGGGGAGAACCGGTCAAGGAAGCGGCGGCGCGGGAATTAAAAGAAGAAGCGGATTTAGAAGGAAAAATAACTCTCGCGGGAATAAAACACAAAACTGATTACTCTAAGGAAGGATCACTCCTGGAAGATAAATATTTCTTCGTCTGTAAGGCCGAAAACACACATGGAATATTCAAAGAGTCATTCGAAGGGGGTAAAAATGTTTGGCTGCCCCGGAAAGAAATTATGAAACTGCCGAATTTATTTGATGGTGTGGAAGAAAGCTTAAAAATGGTAAACCGCAAGTCTCTAATCTTCTCCGAAGCCGGCTATTACGTCTCCTCCTATTAGGCTTAAAGGTTACTCTTAAATTTGTTTTTCCCTGCGGCGGGCTGAAACCCTACCGCCTTGCCACTGCCCACGGTAAGGGACAAGAGTCTGACCCTTGACTTCAAAAAAACCCGCGTGAGCGATACGCGCGCCCATTTCCAGTATGAACTTGAGACCGCCAATATTCATAATGCCAAAATTGAACTGACCTTTATATCCGGGAGAACCAAAAGCCACCCCTAAGTAAATCCCCGATCTAATTAGGGTCGTGCGCGGTCTGACGATCACCTGTATGTTTTCCGGCTGATTTATTTTTTCTATTGTTTTGACCATGTAGTATTTGCCGGGCTTGAGATTTACCTTTACGATCTTACCGGGATCGTACTTGGCAATTAATTTTTCCTGTGGAGTTTTCCTTTCCTCAACACCTAAATACCCGCTGCCGGAAAGTTCATAGACCTCACCCGCCCTTAAATCAAAGCCACAACCTTCGGGATTTTTCAGTTCGCGCTCGGAAAGATTTTCGACCAAATTTTTTTCTTTAACGAGCTTGAGAAGCTCCGAAGTTGCTAAGATCATAAGTCGATTATACAGCACGAAAGGATCAATAAACTAGTAACCAAATAAATTAAAGTTTTGGATTAATCTAAAAATAGGCCTAGAAAACGCTATTGACAACTACTATGATTATTTAAATAATCATAGTAGTAAGCTGTAAAACGTATGTCACAAGTTTCAAAAAGATTAGTCGAGCGAAAAATTGGGGAAAGAATGTTTGAGGTGTTCTTTAAATCACTGGCTGATCTTCACAAAAGCGAGGAGATAGAAGCATATCTTTTAGATCTCCTTTCACCGGTCGAGCGAACAATGATTGCTAAAAGACTAGCTATAGCCATTCTTTTAACGAAGGGCTACAGTTACGCGGCTATTGGGGATATTGTCAAAGTCTCGGTAACCACGATCGCCTCCATTTCCGTTTGGCTACAACACTCCGGAAAAGGTTTTGAAATGGTCATAAAAAAGATCCTTCGTGAAGAAAGCTTTAAGGAAACACTTAAAGACATCGAAAAATCTTTGGCCAAATTTCTAGTCTCCCACCCAGCCTCAAAAAGAAGGGTCGAAAACCGTTACGAGAAAGAAAAACAGGAAAGAATCTCTAGAATTATATAATGTGAGGCTTACCGACTCACTCCCATACCACTATGATTATTTAAATAATCGTAGTGGCGAGACAACTGCAACTTGGAATCCAAAAGCATTCGGACTTTAACCAGTCAACCCAAGAGTACAAATCAGGCAGGAAACTTTACTTCTTCACCGGAACCAATTAACTTTACTTCCCCATTTCTAATTAACAAAGCTTGTTCGTCGGTCAGTATTTTTACCGGATACTTGGACGTTTTGATTCCCTCAATCAATCCTTCCCGATACTTTTCCCGGTTGTAATGAACGCATACCAAAAACGGAACCAAATTCATGGCGGTTAAATCTGTCACTCCGTAATAGTCGTCGTCGCTGCTTTTCCAAGCCGTCATTTCAATAGTCGGACAGGCAATATAGGAACCAGCGCTGACACCAATATAAATAACTCCCTTTTCAATTAAATCTTTAACTACGACGTCAAACCCGCTTTCTCTGACGTGTTTAAGCAGGTAAAAAGTGTTCCCTCCCTGAACGTAAATAACATCTTTGCCATCAAGAATTTTTATTAGCTCACCCGGAGATTTCCCCTCAACATCAACCTCTTCGACCTGGAAACCAAGGTTACTAAGCACTTTCCTTTCGCGGTCAACAAAAGCCCTGTCCGGGGAAACTTTGGAGGCAGTAAGTATGTGAGCAATTTTTGTTTGTGACGGGGTTTTAGGCAAAACCTCAAGCAGATATTTTTGAAGCTGTGTGGTTCTAAAACCGCTGGAGGACAAAATAATAGTTTTCATTTTCCGTGATACTCCTTATATTTCTTCTCACTCCCACAAACACGCAGAGCTTCGACCATACAAGCCAAAAGTAACCAAGAACTTGACGGAACTTTGCTCCCAAGACCGACGTTAAAAATCATTCAACAATCAATCTAGAAATGGACAATCTCCAACTTAATTCTATCGGGGTCTTCGAAATAAACGGCGTAATACTTTTCGGTGTAAGGATAATGGGCTGGTGAATCGTAAAGAGAAGAAATATTACGGGGCTTTAAGAATTCGCGGTAAAAAAGATCAACTTCTTCCTTTGTTTCTACCCTAAAAGCCAAATGATTTAGGCCTGTACTTTTTCGATGAAAGAACCGTCCTTTATATTTAGGCTCCGTTTCCTTTATCCAAATCTCCCCTTCTCCTAACCTAAAACCCATGTGATGAGGCTCCTCCTTAATAAATGTAGCATCGAGATATCTAAAAAGATCCTTATAAAAAGAAGAAGATTTCTCAAAATTACTTACATTTAGAGTCAAATGATTAAAAACAGCTTTCATATCTTTTTTATTCAGGTATAAAAAGGTCACGGCTTTGGAGGACCCAAATCTGACTATTGTTATCGATCGCCCATTCAATATCTTGAGGTAAAGTCTTACGGTTCAATTCTTACCAACTCTTTCAGTTTATCAAAACCTTTATCAAAAGATAAGATCTTAGAATCAGAATTTAAAACGGAATAGGCTGCCGTATAACCGTCTATAAAACTTAAATTTGTGCCTCTTAAGTAGGTTAATGTTCTGTGTAATATCTCCGAACTGCAATCTATTGCTCCACTACCAATAAAAGAATCGAGCAATGGTAAGATTTTATTTTTGTC
>Ga0209211_10013225_pt1 | contig 10262 bp, 3 predicted proteins | sample RifGroA2_FD_183992 | JGI IMG/M metagenome (GOLD analysis project Ga0209211, IMG submission 183992) | Groundwater microbial communities from Rifle, Colorado, USA - Groundwater A2 (SPAdes) (version 2) | ecosystem: Environmental > Aquatic > Deep subsurface > Groundwater | place: Rifle, Colorado...
CACTTTTCTACTCACGTATATTGTTTGAAATTCTAAATATTGAGACCTAAAATTAAAATATCGTCGGTTTGCTTTTTATTGCCTTTCCAGCTTTCAAAAGCTTCGTTAATTTTCAGACATTGTTCACTGAAAGACAAATTACTATTTTCATTTAACAACCTTACTATTTGTGATTTATTGAATCGTTTATTTTGAGGTCCTCCAAATTGGTCATAATAACCATCTGAAAACAAATATATTTTTGCAGAATCATTATACTTAAAAGATTGGTTTTGGAATTCTTTTTCAATGCTTTTGCCAAATTCTTTTCCTATTGCAAAAAAACTTCCTTCGAATAATTCGGATTTGCCATCAATAATAAGAAGCGATTCATGGTTTGCTGCAGCAATTGTTATTTCTTTTTGATTTTTATTTATGAGACAAATAGTAATGTCCATGCCATCATCGCCAGAAAAATCGGAATCGCCATGTTGTTCGAGTGAAAATACAATACCTTGATTTAATTCATTAAGAATCTGTGCAGGGTTGATAATTTTTTTCTCATTTACAATTTGATTTAGTAATGTATTGCCAATCATACTCATAAATGCCCCGGGCACACCATGTCCTGTACAATCGCCAACGGCAACGAATATGTTATTATCAATTTCTGACGACCAATAGAAATCGCCGCTGACAATATCTTTTGGGCGGAAAAACACAAAATAATCTTTAAAGTTTTCCTTAAAAAATATTTCCGAAGGCATTATAGCTGTTTGAATTGTTTTAGCATAATTAATACTTTCAGTAATCTTGCTATTTTTGATTTGAAGGTCTTTAACTGTAACAGACAATTTTTCGCTTTGAATTTGGAGTGTTTCTTTTTGTTGATTGATTTCAATATTCTTAACTTCAAGAATGCTATTATTCCTAATTTTTTGACGATAAAGCCTAAAAACGACAAAAAGAAAAATTGCTAATACAATAATTCCAAATACAATTATCAGTATAAATAATCGATGACTTCTTAATTCCTTATCTTTTGCAAATACCTTAATCTCATTTAATTGATTTTCTTTATTGAGTAATTTTATTTCGTTTTCCTTATTTTCGGTTTCATATTCAATTTGGAGCTGATTAATTTGCTTTAACTTTTCGTTATTATAAATAGAATCTTTAAAAAGCATTGTTTGATCCAATGCTAAGTATGCGTTTTTGAAATCGTTAGTATTAAAATATGCTTTTGATAAAACATCATTTGCAAGCCTTTGTTCATCTAAAGCATTAATGTTTTCTGCAATTTTCAGTGCTTTTTTGGCAGTCTCTATACTCAATGAATATTCTTTTGTTTTATTATAAAAAGACGCAAGATTAATATATGCAATTGTTTCTGAAAGCAAATCTTCAGCATTATGACTAACCTCAATAGCCTTATTAAATGATTCTTTGGCTTTAATAAAGTCGTTAAGGCTCTCATATATAATAGCTAAGTTGCCATAAACAGAGGCTATGCCAGTTGGAAAATTTATTTTTTCATAAGTAATTAGAGTTTTGTTGAAATATTTAATAGCTTCTTCGGGTAAATTTTTTGCCATTAATATTCCAGCTAAAAGACTGTAAGAAGTTGCAAGTCCTTCTTCGTTATTTAGTTCTTCAAATAGCTTGATACATTTTTTTGTAAAATCCAGTGTTTTGTCTAAATCGCCCTGGTCGTAACATATAGTTGCTAAGTTCCCAAGACATTGTGCCTGACCAAGTTTATCGCCAATTTCTTCTTTTATTTTTAAAGCTTTCATCTGATAATCTGTTGCTTTATCATAAATTCCCATACTCCGATAAATAACTCCAATAAGAAGATAAATTCTGCCAATTTTATTTTTATTATCAGATTTTTGATAAATATCTAAAGCTTTATTAGCATAAAATAAAGAGCTATCGAATCGGGAATTCATTTTAAAAGATTGCGACATCGATGTACAGATTAATGCAAATGATTCGTTTTCCTCGGAGTCGATTTTAAGAGCTTTATGATAAAAAAATCTTGCACTGTCGTAATTCTGAAATTCATGATATGTAAGGCCGATATTGTATAACGCTTCGGAATAGTTTTTTTTATCATTGGTTTTAATTGCTATTTCTATAGCTTTATTTGCATAATAAAATCCACTGTCTTTATAATACTGAAAGATTTCATAAGAGATTTGGTTGTATATTGATGCCTTGTCTGAAATTTTATTTGTTTTGTTAAGGACATTGTGAAGCGAATCGATTATGTTTTGTTGCGAAAATGAATTTAGTGTTAGACAAACAGATGTCAACAGTATTAAAGCTAAATATTTAATTTTTTTAAATTTCATTAAGATATTTTTAATCCAATTAGTGTAACATCGTCTGTTTGTTTTGAATTTATTTTCCATTCTAAGAAGGTTTTTTCAACGATTTCTTTTTGTTCGGTTGAATTTAAATTATTAATATTTGAAACTAACTCAACAAATCGACTATTTGAAAACTTCTGTCGTTTTTCTCCTCCAAACTGATCGGAGTATCCGTCTGATTTTAAATATATACTCATGTCTTTCTCAATAGGAATTGTTATTGTTTCAAAAGAATTAATTGTCAATTCATTTGTTTTATCTCCAATTGAGTAAAAAGTTCCATCATACTCTTTCAAAACATCATTAATTATTACAATAATTGATTGGTTTGTTGATGCCATTTTTATTTGATAATTTACCATATCAATTACACAAATAGATATTTCCATTCCGTCATCTTGAATAGAATCGGTTCTCTGACTTAATGCAAAAAGAGTTCCTTTGTGAAGATTAAACAATATCTCAGCAGGATTATAAATTGCTTTTTCATTAACAATCTGATTTAATAAAGTATTGCCAATCATGCTCATAAAAGCACCAGGAACTCCATGACCAGTGCAATCAATTAATGCCACAAACACTAGATTTTCGTGTTTAGAAAACCAGTAAAAATCGCCACTTACTATGTCCCGAGGCTGAAAGAATATAAATGATTCTGGAAATATTTCCTGTAATTCTGAAATTGAAGGAAGAATAGCCATTTGAATTAACTTAGCATAATTAATACTATCAGTAATTTGCTTATTCTTCGTATTCAGCTCTTTATTCACAGCAACAACAAAATCATGCTGTTTTTCAATCTGTTCTTTTTGAGTAAGAATTTCTTCTTTTTGTTGTATAATTTCAGCTTCTGCTTCTTTGAGTTTTGAAATATCAGTATCAACCAATATGATTTTTTTCAGATTTTTATCATTATCAAATATTGGATTCATTGTGGTTTGTGTCCAGATAGTTTTTCCTGTTTTTGTAGTAAATATTGAATTGTAAAAAACAGCCGACCTTGATTCTAAAGATTCTATATATTTTTCATGGAATCCATCATAAGAACTTATTGCTATTACATTTGCGCCAAATTTCGAAATAAATTCATGCATTGTGTAACCAAACATACGAGTAAATCCATCATTAACCCACTCTATAATTCCTTGTTCGTTTGCAATAACAACAGAATTATCGGTTTCGCTTGCTACAATTGAAAGCTTTTCGAGTTCTTCGTTTATTACAAGCAGTTCTTCGGCCTGAGATTGTATTTCTTCTTTTTGCTGCGAAATTTCTGCTGTACGTTGTTTAACAATTTGCTCTAGCTTTTCTTTTTGTTTAATAAGCCGTCGGGTAAAAAACTTAATAGTAAGATAAATGAGAAGGATTAAAACTAGAACGTACAATGTGTATGACAACCATGTTCGATACCAAGGTGGAAGAATTGTAAATGAATAGCTTGCAACTGAGCTCTCTGTATCGTATATGTTTTTGGCTTTTACAAAGAAAGTGTAAGTTCCTTCGGGGAGGTTTGTAAATTCTTTGAATGAAACTGATGACCATGAAGACCAATGATTCTCAAATCCGTCAAGTAAATATGAGTATTTTAATTTGTCTCGATTCTGATAAAAGGTAGATGTAAAATCAAATATTAAATTATTGTAATTATATGAAAGAGAAATAAAATATGTTTGATTTTTTAAATAATTTCCTAAACTATCCGAATTAGTACCTCCATAAATTAATGAATCGACTTTGTTGTAAGAACAGATTACCTTAGTTATTACTGTTTCATAATCAATGTTTGTATTGTATTTATTATATGGATTATAAATTATAAAACCTGTTTTGGATGATATAAAATACTGATTTTTTGAATAGAACTCCAACCTATCTAATAAATTATCTTGTATTTTTAATAATGTTTTATCTGAAACATAAGAGCCATTGTCTGATGGTGTAAGTTTTAAAAATTTCTTTGTACTATACAAGTACAAATTACTCGATTCGTCTTTCTTAAAATCATAATCATTTCTAAACAGTTTTAAATACTGAATAATATTTTTTTGTTCTTTTAATTCATTTTTAACTATGTCATAATAAAAGATTTGGATGTAGTTTGAAAGCCTAAACTTGTCATCAATTTTATAGAAATCAAACTCAGCTTTTGGTAATCTTAGCGTCAAATCAACAGAATCACAAATCATTAAACTGTCACTTGTTGTGTTAAATTTATATTTATAAAGTGTTTTGTCGCAAGATGTAATAATGTATGTAGAATCAATAATACCAACATAATCTTCATTCTTTTTTAAAGGAAAATAAACTGAGTTAACATTTAACTTTTCATTGTTTTTTGTAATTGCAAAATATTTATTTAAACTTGAAATTAGCAATTTGTTGTTTAAAAGCCCAATAAAATCATCAACAAACATTTTAACTTTACTCTCTATTTTATCTTTATTAATGAGGCATAGTCCCTTATTAGATGAAGCATATAATTCATTATCCCAAACAAATTCTTCATAATATAAATCATCTCCATCAGCAGCTAAATTCAATCTATTGTCAGAGTATGTGTATAAACCATTTAATAAACAAATATATAAATCATTATTAACTGTTTGATCCCAAATGAGGAATGCTTTTTTTGTGCCATTTCTTTCATCAAAATAACTAAAAGGTGTATTGCATTCTAATCTGCAAATTCCTGTTGAGGTAGAAGCCCAAACATTTTTTTCTTTATCTTCAAATATTTTCATTATTACATCGTCAGGCAAGCCAGATGTTGCTATATATGATTGTATAAAATTGCCATTAATATCGCATCTAAGAATTCCATCGGAGTATGTTCCTAATAATATTTCATTATTGCTTGATTTTATGGCAGTTACCGAAGCTTTTTCAAACATAATATCATTAAGTGGACTTTCAATTTTTTCAAGCGTTTTATTGGTTATTTTATAAATAGAAAATGGATAAAAAATTGCGTAAAAAGTGCTATCAACAATATAATAAGCATCGAATATAATTGAGTTATCTACTTTCCCGATAAAATCAAGCTTATTTTCATTTAAATATCCAATTGTATCCTTTAAAAAAACTAATATTTTATTATTAAAATTATAAATATTTATAATATTTTTTTTGTTTAACGTTTCTAATATTTTAAAATCTTTTGGAGAAAATACAATTAAATGGTTTTTAAATGGAAAAAAAACTTTTTCATTATTTGTAGCTAATCCTACAGTAGTTTTTAAATCAATTGTGTCGCATAAATGCCTTAATGAATGATAAGTTAATATGCCTTTTTCATTTGATTTCAAAACACCAAATTCATTTTTTCCAGCAACACAAATTAATTTATTATCAAATACTTCAATATGCTTACAATCAATTGTATCAGTGCCTGGAATAATTTTCCATGTTTTTCCATTAAATTCTAAAAGTCCTTTACTTCCTGCAAAATACATATTGCCATTTGGTCCCTGACAGATATCTGTTATCAAATTATTGTTTATTAAAGTATCATTATATACTTCAATATAAGGTAATCCAATAATTTCCTTTTTTTGAGAAAAAACATTAAAGTTAATACTTACAAACGTTAATATAATTATGGTAATTTTTAATCTCATTTTCTTAAATTTTTATACCCACAACTGTAATATCATCAATTTGTTCACCATCGCCAATCCACTCAACTAGTGTTTTTTCCAATATTTGCTTTTGCTCGTCCATTGGCAATTGGCAATTGTCAATAAGCAATTGCTTGAGGTTTTTTGAAAGGAATTTTTTGAATTTCGTTCCACCAAATTGGTCTTGATACCCATCGCTCATTAAATAGATGCAATCACCTGAATATAATTGAATTTCGTGATTTGTAAAGCTGTCCATTTTTTCGTAAATGGCTATGGGCATTTTGTCGGGTTTTAGTTCGAAGAGTTTGTGGTTTAACTTCGTTGAGCTCGCTAGCTCGTTTGTGGTTTGCTGTTCGTTGTTGGTTGACGCATCCTCACTGAACTCTGACAGGGTTTTAAACCCTGTCAGAGTTTCGTCACTACGAACTATCCACAGCGGATTGTTTGCTCCTGCCCATTGGGCGTTGAAGACGTTTGAGGTTTGAAGTTTAACTTCGTTGAGCTCGCAAGCTCGGTTGAGGTTTGAAGTTTCATTTAAATTGTTATTTTGGCTACGTTCATCTGCCGACAGCTTACTGCTTACTGAATACTGATTACCTTCCTCGTCTTGGAGTTTTGAGCTTGAAATTTGGTTCTTGGAACTTTGAGCTTGGGTCATTATTACAACCAACGACATATCCATCCCATCTTTTTGCTCGCCTGTAGAGCCAGTTTGCTGAAGTGCATTAATAATTTCTTTTCTTAATTCATTAAGTGCTTCAGATGCTTTTAAAATTTCTTTTTTGCGAACAATCTCATTCAAAAAACTGATTCCTAGCATACTCATAAATGCCCCTGGCACACCGTGTCCGGTACAATCGGCAACTGCAACTATTAAAGTATTTTCAATTTTAGCAACCCAATAAAAGTCTCCCGAAACAATATCTTTTGGTCGGAATAAAATAAAATGTTCGCCAAGAACTGTCCGAGATTGAATACTTACTGGAAGTACTGCTTCTTGAATTCGTTTGGCATAATTTATACTATCGGTAACTTCTGAATGAATTTCTTCGATTTGCTCTTTTTGTTTAACTACCACATCTCGCTGTGCCTCTATTTCGTCACGTTGTGAAGATATTTCTTCATTAGCTTGTTCGAGTGCTATATTTTTATTGAGGATAATTTTATTAGCAGCCTTTTTTTGTAGAAAAAGTCTATATAGAAAAATTGAAAAAATAATAATTATAACTAGCCCGATAATAAAAGTATATATAATGATTCGTTGTTTTTGGTTTTCATTTTCCTTAAGCTTATTATCTTTCTCAAGATTATTTATTTGGAGTTCTTTTTTTTCTGATTCATATTTTGTTCGCATTTCTTCAATAGCTTTGGTTTTCTCTACTGAAATCAATGAATCTTTTAATTCTGTATAAGCTAATAAATGATCAACGGCACTTTTATAGTCGCCTAATTCATACTTCGACTTATAAAGGAAACGGTTAATCATTGACATTTTTCGGATATTTCCCATTTTCTTAGCAAGTTCTAAAGCCTGCGTATTTATTTTTATTGATAATTCATGTTTTCCTTGTGCAGAATAAACTTCGGCAATACTTAAAAGATTTTGAGTTTGCCCGAATAAATCATTTTGCTCTTCAGATATATTTAATGATTTGTTTATATAGTAAAGTGCTTTATTGTAATCTCCGATTTTTGAATAAATACGACCTAAGCCATTAGAAGACATTGCAACGCCTCTTTTTTCATTTATTTCTTCCCAAGTTGTTATTGCCATATTAAGGCAAGTAATGGCAGAATCATATTTATTCTGATTTCCCAAAACGTTGCCTATGTTATTGAGAGTATTACCAATCCCGTGTTTGTTATTTAGCTCTAAATTAGCATTATATGATTTATAAAAATAGAATAGTGCATTGTCAAAATCTTCATTTTGTCCGTAAGTAATACCTAAGTTATTTGTCGAATTAGCAATTCCAAACTGGTCGTTTAATTCGGTATAAATTTTTTCGGCACTGATATAGTTTTCAATACATTTTTTATTTTCTCCAATATCTTCATAAATATTTGCATAACTTATATATAAATCTGCTATTAAGCTTTTAAGGTTAATTTGTTTAGCAATAGTTATTGCCGAATCGTAATAAAGTTTTGATTTGTCATAAATTCCTTGTTTGAAATTGGCTAAACCATTTAAGTGGTAATATTTACAAATAGCAGTATCATTTTTGTTTTCTGAATCATATTGTTTGAGTTTGATGCTATATTTATAAACTTCTTCAGGATTAGTTTTTATAAGAAAATTTAATAAATTGTATATATTCTGTAGTTTTTCAGCTTCTGTCGAGTTATCAATTATTCTTAATAAGCTGTCGGTTTTAGTTTGTGAATAAACTGCTGAAATTGAGAGAAAAATTACTAAAAAAGTAAGGCTATTAAATACGATTTTTTTCATTACATAACAATATTTAAATTATTTTAATTCCCACAACTGTAATATCATCAATTTGTTCGCCATCGCCAATCCACTCAATTAGAGTTTTTTCCAAAACTTGTTTTTGTTCGTCCATTGGCAATTGGCAATTGTCAATAAGCAATTGTTTCAGGTTTTTTGAAAGGAATTTTTTGCCATTTGTTCCGCCAAATTGGTCTTGATAACCATCAGACATCAGATATATGCAATCACCAGTTTCTAATTGAATTTCGTGATTTGTAAAATTATCCATTATTAGGTGAACTGCTACGGGCATTTTATCGGGTTTGAACTCAAAGAGTTTGTGGTTTAACTTCGTTGAGCTCGCTAGCTCAGTTGTGGTTTGTTGTTCGTTGTTGGCTGACGCATCCTTTCGGAACTCTGACAGGGTTTGAAACCCTGTCAGAGTTTCGTCACTACGAACTATCCAAAGCGGATTGTTTGCTCCTGCCCATTGAGCGTGGTAAGATTGTTTATTGTTTAACTTCGTTGAGCTCGCAAGCTCGGTTGTGGTTTGTAGTTCATTTAAATTGTTATTTTGGCTACGTTCATCTGCCGACTGCTTACTGCTTACTGAATACTGATTACTTTCCTTGTCTTGGAGTTTGGAGCTTTGAGGCTGATTTCTTATCGCAATTATACTCATATCCATTCCATCTTTTTGTGTTCCTTCTTCACCAGTTTGTCCAAGTGCATCGATAATTGCAGAACGAAGTTGATTTAATACCATTGCTGCATCTGTAACTTCTTTTCGACGAACAATTTCGTTTAAAAAAGAAACTCCCAACATACTCATAAATGCTCCGGGAACTCCATGTCCAGTGCAATCGGCAACTGTAATAATAGTCCAATCCTCTGTTTTGGTTGCCCAATAAAAATCTCCTGAGACTATGTCTTTTGGCTTAAAAAGAACAAAGTAATCGGCAATCGGTAGTTGAATATCGGTATTCAGTAATCGGTTTTTGGAAATCGGTAAAGTATTATTTGAATTCTGATTACTGCTTACTGAAAACTGCTTATTATTTTCAACAATGGTAAATAATCTTGAAAAATCAGGCAAAACGGCATGTTGAATTCTCTTTGCATACCTAATAGAATCATGTATTTCAACCTGTTGAGCCTCAACAATATTTTTGCGTTCGACAGCAATTTCGTAAAGTTCTTCAATTTGTTCTTTCTGACCCATAACCTGATCACGCTGGCTTTCAATTTCGTCTCGCTGTGACTCAATTTCTTCTTTTTGTTGGCTTATTTCAGCATTTTGTTTTGCTAAAAGTTGATTTGCTTTTTTCTTTTGTAAAAACAATCTGAGTAAAAGAATAGAGAATATTAGAATAATTGCAAAACCTAATACAAATGAATAGATTACAATTTGTTGTTTTTCTTTTTCTTGTTCGGTTTTAGCAAGTTCGAGGTTTTTAATTTGAATAGCTTTATCATGAGCTATACTGTCAATTGCTGCTTGTTTTTGATATGTATATCTAGCTTGCTGTTGTTGTGTTTGACGATAGTTTTGCTCGTTTTGTACACTATCTTTCATATTCATTTGCTCTTGATAATATTCGTAGGCTTTTTTGTAATCACCATTCATAACAGCAATTTCTCTCATTAATGAAGCAGAATTTCCAATATCTTCAGGAAAGCCAAGTTCTTTACTAATTTTATAACTACGTTCGGAAAAATTTTTGAATTTTAGAATTTGATTCTGTTGTTTATAAAATCGTGCAAGATTATAAAGTGAAGATGCCATATCTTGTTTATATCCAGATTCTTCTCTGATTTTTAAGCTTTTTTGACAATATTCAATTGATAGCTCCA
>Ga0209211_10013226_pt1 | contig 10262 bp, 8 predicted proteins | sample RifGroA2_FD_183992 | JGI IMG/M metagenome (GOLD analysis project Ga0209211, IMG submission 183992) | Groundwater microbial communities from Rifle, Colorado, USA - Groundwater A2 (SPAdes) (version 2) | ecosystem: Environmental > Aquatic > Deep subsurface > Groundwater | place: Rifle, Colorado...
CGGATCGATTACATTTCCCCTGCTTTTACTCATTTTTTGTCCCTTACCATCACGAACCATCCCATGAAGAAACACCGTCTTGAATGGCGGCTTATCAGTGACAAAATCCCCAATCATCATCATACGCGCAACCCACGCGCGCATAATATCATGCCCTGTTTCCATAATCGAAGTGGGGTAAAAATAATTAAAGAAATCTTTCTTTTCCGTCTCAAGAGTCGCAAAAGGCCACTGAGCCGATGAAAACCACGTATCAAATGTGTCTTCATCCTGCACAAAATCGCACTCACCGCAAATCTGGCACTTCTCCGGTTTTTTTTCACTCACAAACCACGAATTTGAATTTTCAATTTTTAATTTTGAATTTGAATTCAAATTTCTAATTTCAAATTTCAAATTACTACACTTATAGGCTGGTATTCGGATTCCCCACACCACCTGCCGAGATATATTCCAATCAATGTAGTTGTCTAAAATGCGAATAAGTTGTTTTTCAAATCGTTTGGGAAAGATCACTGTTTTCTTTTCTTTGATTAATTTTTTTGCTGAGTCCGCAAGTGGTTTTATTTTGATAAACCATTGTTCTTTGGGAAGGGGTTCAAGTACGCGGGCGCATCGATAGCAAGTACCTACTCGGTGAACATAATCTTCCTTTATTTTTTCAATGAGGCCCATCGCCTGCATATCTTGAACTATTTGAACTCTTGCCGCATTCACTTTCATTCCTTTATACTTTCCCGCATGTTCATTTAGCCTTCCATCAAAACCTATGACCTGTTTCATGGGTAAATTATGACGTTTTGCAATGTCATAATCATTAAAGTCATGAGCCGGAGTTACTTTTACCGCTCCAGTACCAAATTTCATATCTACCGCCTTATCAGCAACCACTTTAACTTTAAATGAACCAATAACCCCCTTAACTTCAATTTTTTGCCCCACCCATTTTTTATATCTTTTGTCATCTGGATGCACTGCAACAGCGGTATCGCCAAATTTCGTTTCGGGCCGAACGGTAGCTAAAGTGAAAGGACCATATTTGATGTAATAGAGGGGATCTATTCGTTCAACATAGTTAATTTCCAAGTCAGAAAATGATGTCCCGCAGTTGGTACAATAATTTACTAATCTGTTTGCCCGATACACTAATCCCTCATTAAATAATTTTTTAAAAGTATTATTTACGATTGTAACGACCTGTGGATCCATGGTAAATTTTTCGCGGCTCCAGTCAAGAGCAAAACCTAATCTTCTCAACTGCCCCTTTATGTTTTTTTTATTCTCATTCACATAGTCCAGGATCATCTGGAAAAGTTCTTCCCGCTTGTAATCAAAACGGCTCTTCCCCTGTTTTTTGAGGTGTTTTTCAAAGACGTACTGAGTTTCAAACCCTGCATGATCCAGTCCTAAGAGCCATAAAGTCTCAAAACCCATCATCTTGTGAAATCGGATGAGAATATCTTCATAGGTAAACATCGCGTGTCCCAGATGCAGGCTTCCGTTGGCATTCGGAGGAGGAAGGATGATAGAAAATGGTTTTTTCTTTTTATCGACTTGGGCGGTAAATAAACCTTTCTTTTCCCAGAATTCGTAGATGGGACCTTCAAAAAGTGAAGGAGTAAACTTGCTTTCCATGAGGGTAATTCTCTCATTTTAATTGTGAAAAAGCAATTATAATAATGACTTATGGACTGGATTATCACGACGTTAAACTGGTATGTTCCCCTTTTTGTACTCGGCATTATCGTATTTCCTTTAACCCGCAAATTCTTTCATCAGTTTTTTGATCAGGGGTATCCCTTTGCTAAAACCATTGCTATTCTTGCATTGAGCTATATTGTATTCGTTTTAGGAATATATAAGCTTCTTCCTTTTACCCAAACCAGTCTTATTTTGATTATTTCCGTTTTTGTGATTGGATATGTATATTTCAAAAGAACACACCTTCCTCGATTTACCCTAAACAAAGATTTTTTTATTTTCCTCTTTGAAGAACTACTCTTTATTGCATCTCTTTTTTTTCTTGTCTATATCCGGGGCCAGGAGCCGTCCATTCGTGGTTTAGAAAAGTTCATGGACTATGGATTTATGAAATCCATCCTCCGTTCGCGGTTTTTTCCTCCCCTCGATATGTGGTTTTCGGGAAATAATCCGATTAACTACTATTACTTTGGGCATTTAATCGGAGCCGTACTCATCAAGCTTACGGACATCTCCTCAGCCATGGGTTATAATCTTATTCTTGCCACTATATTTGCCCAAAGCATTACCATTATCTTTTCTCTCGTTGGAAATATTATCTATCTTTTTTACAAATCATTGCGCCACGCGGTCTTTGGGGGACTGTTGGGGACGATCATCGTAAATCTTGCAGGAAATCTGCATACTATCTACCTCTTTACCTCAGGCTATAGTCCTGATAAGCCCTTACCCTTTTGGCAAATTCTAAGCAAATATAATCCTACGAAATACTGGTATCCGAACGCCACCCGGTTTATTCCTTTTACTATCCATGAATTTCCTTCCTATTCCTACGTGGTTGCCGATCTGCACGGACACGTATTTAACATCCCTTTTGTTTTGTTGATGATAGCAGTACTATTTTTAATGTTTGTCAAGCAATCCCAGGAAAGAAAAATTTCAAATTTCCCTACGTTCCTCAGGGTAAACAAATTTCTCATTTCAAATTCTATACTTGTTGGTTTCCTCGCCGCCATCCACTACATGACGAATGCCTTTGACGGGCCTATATATATCCTTTTTGCGGGCCTCCTATTTCTTGCTATGTTCGGAATCAACCGAAAGCTTTTTATATCCGGAGGAGTTATGATATTATCGTTTTTATTATTTTCCTTTCCTTTTTCTTCCCATTTTTCACCCTTCGTATCAGGAATTGGCGTGAATTGCAGTCCGGATTTCCTTGTTGCGATTGCAAAGTTGGGACCTTTCTTATTTGAAAAAGGCAACTGTCAGCCCGATCCTCTGTGGATGTTATTTATCTTATGGGGATTCTTCTGGATAAGTTTTTTACTGTTTTTTATGGTGAAATATATTCAGCAAAGAAGAAAAGATCACCCTTCTCCATTACACACCGCAATTGATGACTTTATTTTTATCTGCTTTGTCTTCGGCACCGTTCTCATCTTTATTCCCGAATTTTTTTATATCAAAGATATCTATCCCGCTCACTTTAGGGCCAATACTATGTTTAAGCTTGGCTATCAGGCTTTTATGATCATGGGAATTGCCTCAGCCTATACGTATTTTCGTATAACCCTTCTTCCTCGTCTGCCCCGTTTCATCTTATCTTTTATATTTCTCTTCTTTTTTTTCTTCGTTATTATCTATCCGTTTTATTCATTTCCCTCATACTACGGAACGTTAAAAAAAACACCTGAATTGAATGGGATTAAATGGCTGGAGACGACATTTGCCGAGGATAAGGAAATAATCGACTTTTTGAATGATAAGGTAACCGGCCAACCTACTATCCTTGAGGCACAGGGGGATTCCTACACCGATTTTGCCAGGATTTCGGCTAACACGGGACTCCCCACGGTCGCCGGTTGGTGGGTCCATGAATGGTTGTGGCGGGGGTCGGCAAATGTAGTAGGTAACCGAATTCCCGATATTGTAGCTCTCTATGAGTCTAAAGATACCGATAAAACAAAGGAATTAATTAAAAAATACGATATAAAATATATCATTGTCTCACGTATGGAACGCGATAAATACAAAAATTTATTTGAAGAAAAGTTTGAAAAGTTAGCGAACAAAATATTCACTTCATCAAGTGGGTTTGGGGCTTTATACCAAGTAAAAACAACTAGACCTTGACATTGAAATAACTATCTGCTAATGTATGCAAAGGGCATTACTACTCGTCGTCCCCTTATACGAGCGGTAGTGATGCTCTTCTTTTTTTTGCAGAATTTAAAGATGGTATAACTTCATCGGTAACCCGAGATTACGACGGGTAAGTTGCTTAAACTGACTTCCTACAAACCGAATAAACTCATTCTTCTGGCTTTGCTCATGTTTATCGTGTGATTTTTCAGTTTGCATGAATATCGTTTGAACTTTCATGTAACTAATATAAAGTATTGTTATCATTTTGTCAAGGCCTATAGAATAAAATGATAATGTTATAAGATATCCTATATTATTTTACTAATATAATAGAGCTCTCTGAAGCCATAAAAATATGCAAAGTATTTTGTGGATAATTTGATTTACTGGTAGAAGATGCTTCTGAAGAATCGCTTAGCTTCATTCAAGTATTCTTGCGCTTTGTCTTCGACTGATTTATTTTTCTCTTTTTGAAGGTAAAAGTGTCCCCCCATTTGATATTCGATTATCTTTTTATCAATTTTTCCTTTTATTAAAAATTGAGCGGCAGTCAGCAGGTATTTATAGAGGACCTTAAGCTCTCCTTCTTTTTTCATGCGTCGCATAGATACTTTTACCTTTACTCCGCGCATAAATCGGGCTTTCACACCATACTTAAATGCTTTCTGAATAAGCTGATGGTCCTCTGACATATACACGTCTTCAGGAAATCCACCTATTAAATCGAAAAAATTTCTCTCAAATATCATCGAGCCGCCGGATGAAAAAGGCTTCCCAATACCTTGGGACATCTCAACAATGAAATTGGTAAAGTTAAATACCACCTTTGTTTGAGAATTCATCTCATCAGACGCAAGTGCGGGCAAAAAAACCAATCCTTTTGTGCGAAGAATGTATGAGTGAAGTTTTTTGGTAAAGTAGGATGAAACACTGGCGTCTGCGTCCAGAAAGACCACAAATGCGCTTCTTGCTTTTTGTGCTCCCAGATTTCTTTGAAAGGAGACGTTGTGTTTTTTAACTTGGTAAAAAGCGAGGGTGATTTTTTTTGAAAATTCTTGTGCAATTTGCTTTGTCCGATCGATGGACGTCCCGTCAATGATAATAACTTCAAAATTTTGTTCTTTTTGACGGACAAGATCTGATAGTATGAGGGGGAGAAAGTGCTCTTCATTTAAAGTAGGAATGATTATTGAGAAAAATGGCTTCATAATCTCATTATTATATCATCTCGGTTATTTTAGTATAGAATGAGGGTATGAAGATTTCCCTAGTCATCCCTGTATATAACGAGGAGAGGTATATAAAAGATTGCCTCGTGAGCGTGATGGCTCAACAAACGCGACCCGATGAGATTATCGTAGTAGATAATAACTGTACGGATAAAACCATGGATATAGTAAAGCACTTCCCGGTTAAGATTGTAAAAGAAGAAGTCCAGGGCATGATAGCCGCACGGAATAAAGGCTTTAATACGGCAAGAGGAGATCTCATAGCCCGCTGTGACGCGGATACTCATCTTCCTCCTAACTGGATAAAGCGAGTAAAAGATAACTTTGAGACCAAAAAAATTGACGCTCTCACGGGACCGGTTGAGTTTTATGACCTGAATGTAAAGGCGATGCCCATAATCAATCTCTATTTTGATTTCATCAAGCCGATTTTCCACAACGAAGTTCTGTCAGGACCCAATATGATACTTACTCGATTGATGTGGGAAAAGGTAAAAAATGATGTGTGTATGGATGATGCAAAAGTACATGAAGATATTGATCTATCTATTCATATTACCGCCGCACATGGCGTCATCGTGCGAGATCACGATCTCATTGTGTATATTTCGGGGCGTCGTATCAAAAAAAATCCTCAATCATTTTTCGGTGAGTATCCGGTCAGGTTTATGAAGACACTTATGCATCACAAAAAAAATATTATTTCGTCTTTCCTTGCCCCGTAAACATCGACTCCATTTCAGAAAGGGTGGTGGCGTCTTCAGCCTTTTTATCATCTCGAAATCTCTGGAGACGAGGAAAGCGAAGTGCAAGATGGGCGGTATGAATAGGAGATCGGGTTATTTCATCTGCTTTTATCTCAACGACCGTCATCGGTTCAAGCCAAACATCGCATTCCATGCCTTTATTTATTGAGTAAACTGATGGCTTCTCTTTCGTTTTAAATTTTTGACTTTTCTCATAAATTTCTTTCCATTCTACATCGGTCAAACCGGTTCCAATTTTTGCAATAGTCAAATACTTCTCCTGTTTATTATCATATACACCAACCAGAAACGCCCCAATCCCAAAATCCGTCCGCTTGCCCTTCCCCGCGTCATATCCCATCACCACACAATCGATAGTATCCTCAATTTTAGATGAATAACTCCTTTTAAATTTTATCCAGTTCCATCCACGGGCTCCGGGTTGGTATATGCCGTCTAGTTTTTTTGCAATGATCCCCTCCAGGCCTCGTGAGATTGCATCTTCAAAGTTAAGTTCAATTTTGACGCCTTCAGAAATAATTTCATGGGGAGCTATAAGTACTGTATCTTGTGTTGTATCTTTGGTTCTCCGAATAATTTTTTCTAAACGTTTTCTCCGTTCAATAAAAGGGGTATGGATATAATTTTTGCCATCTGCGTAAAGCAACTCGAAACAAAATAATTTGAGGGGAATTTCAAGTGCCTTCTCCGCAATATCATATTTCCTCTTTCTCTGTACGGTGTCCTGAAAGGGTAAAAATGATCCGGTTTTTGGATCAAACCCAATCGCCTCTCCCTCAAGAATAACTTCATCTGCATTGATTTGCTTTTTTATCCCCTCAATGATGTCCGGGTACATAAGAGAAACCTCCTCTAAACTTCTTGAATAGAGCTTCACTTCTTTTTCAAATTTCAAATTTCTAATTTCAAATTTTTTATAGTGTATTTGTAACCGAAACCCATCGTATTTAGGCTCAACTGCACAGGTTCCAATTTGTGAAATGATTTCTTCTCCTGAAGAAAGACGTTCTGCCCGCATCATGATGATGGGGGTAAAAATATGAGGCTGAATATTCGCCATTTCTTTGACTCCTTTTTCTTTTAACATCCGACCGATAAAACCTAAGTCCGGGCGTACATGATATGCCGCCTCAATAGCCGGTCGCAAACTTTTGTCACCTTTAAGCATCCAAGAATATGCATCTAGTACCGTCATATCCGAAAATCCCAGTCGCATAAGGGTTTGGGGGATACGGACGAGATACCGTGTAGATAACGGATCAAGTTGGCGAATGAGAAGAGAGAGAATATTAATTTTGAATTCCTGAGATTTGTCTCCGTGTGCGGTTGCTACTTTGTATAGCGCGTCGTACGTTTCGAGAATGGTTAAGTCTTTTGCCTCAAAAGATAAAAATTGTTTTTTGAAAAATTCAACTGCCTTCCCCAAATCCCCCATTTTTCTCGCCTCCCGCTCAAAATATTCCTTCTCCATATTGAGTGCAGAAACAATTGTCTTGACCACCGTCTTTTCTGCTATACCAAATTCAATCGTTTGAAATGCGGGAACTACGCGTCCTTGAAGTAGGTAGACGGTTTTTTCCAACTCAACTGGAGTTAGCTTTTTAAAAAGTTCGGCGAGTAATGAAGTGATCGTGAGACGAGAAGATACCGCCTCAATCTTTTCAAAATAAATTGCAAGCTCGGCAAATTCCATGACCTAATTGTACTATATCAGGGTTTTACGAGAAATCGTGCTAAACCTAGGCTCATGTCATTGCGAGCGAATCGAAGTACTTAAAATGGAGCGCGGCAATCTGATTATTTAAAGAGATTGCTTCGCTATAAGTTGTATTGCTCGCAATGACAAATACCAATAAATTTTGTCAATCAATATTTTATGTCATCTCCGTGAAGACTGTTTACCTTGTAATGGTGATTTTAATCTTGATTCCCACCTTCGTTGGAATGATAATCTATGATAAGGAGTATGAACTCTTACTTACAATATTGTTGAGTGTTTATTTTTAATCAATGTTATATAATATATAAATGAGTAAAGCTCAACAGATCAAGCTAAATATAGAGCTGTCAGATAAGCTCGCCAATTTCCTTATCACAAAACCAGAGATGTTAAAAAAATATGCTGGTTATTCTTATGTTGTTTTTTCTTCTACTAATTCTGCATTAAATAAACTAAACGATAATCTCATAGGAGAACTATTATTAGAAGGAAATGGCGTGGTCAAAGCAACAGAAACTGGAGATCTTTCTAAGCCTTGCGAATTCTCCAAAGTTATTAACTAACTCTTTTCTATATTTCTTTATTCTCCTTTCATTGAGTTATTTTATCTGTAAAAAGGGAAGGGTTGTCCCCATATAAGTCGGGAATCGGCCATCCCATTTATCTATTGCCATCTTTTGTAATAACTCGGGTGACAAGGCTTGTTGTTGGAGCTGTTGGGCTTTTGCCTGTCCCTCAGCCATATTTACTCGAGCCACGGCGTCATTTTTTGCCTGCTCCGCCTTAAAGATAGCTTGTTTTGCCTCCTGCTCAGCTACCTGTTTTGCCTCAATTGCTTTATTGAACTCATCTGAAAATTTGATATCAATTATCGAAACATCAGACAACACAATTCCATAATTAGCAAGACGAGAAACGAGTAGTTCGTCAATATCTTTTTTTAATTCTTGTCTTTTTGTTATTATTTCCTCAGCTGTTTTTTTGGCAGATGCAGCTTTTGCCATTTCCGATACCGCAGGGATGATGATATTATCTAAAACCGCCCGCTCATCACCGATAGTCTGATATACCTTGTTTACTTTGGCCGTATTTATCTTCCAGTTCACGACTAACTCAAGACCTACATCTTGTAAATCTTTTGAAGCTCCGCTTGTTTTCACATCCGACTTTTGAACCCGGACTGATACCTTTTGTACCGACTGCATCACGGGAATCCGCAAGTGTAACCCTTCAGAAAGAATTCTATCCTGCACCTGTCCCCAGTTCATCACCACTCCCCGTTCACCCGCGCCAATCTGGACAAATGGATTAATTGAAAAAAAGAATATGATAATTGCGACGACACCGATGATTGATAGAATTCTTTTAAAACCATTCTCTCCCTTGTTCATAGAATATTAATAATTAATAAGGTTTATCTATAACCCCATTATACTACTTATTTGAATATACAGAGCTTTGATATACTTTAAATTATGTATATTTATCTCGTACGGCATTTGGAATACGAAAATCCTGAAGGTATTTATCCTTTTTATTTACCTCTAAATTTATCCACCAAAGGAAGAAATGATGCGGACAAAATTGCGAATTGGTTTGTTAAGGGAAAATTATTAGGTCTAAGTATTTATACAAGCCCCATAGTGAGGTGTGTTCAAACGGCAAATATTATCGCTGAAAAAACAAACTCATCTGTTGCTATAGATCAACGTCTAATCGAATCAAGTTGTAGCAACTTGCAAGGCAAAAAAATGATTATACCTGATCCTTGGAAAGCCGAAGAAGACGATAGTACTCGGGAAACAAAAGAGTCCACAAGGAATAGAATGATAAGTATATATGATGAGAAGATCAGACAAGATAAAGATTGTATATTTGTTTCGCATGGAGAACCATTGACGGTACTTTATTATTATCTTCAAGGCAAAAAGCTACCAAAATATTTATGGGACCCAACTATTGGTCAACAAGTCATTGAAAAAGGCGATATGGTCATTGTTAAAGTTGAAAATAGAAAGGTCACTTCAATAGATAAAATACGTTTAATTTAACCATAAATCATTCTCTCATCCATATTTATAGGAATTGATTACTTTATTATCTCCTATTGAGTTTGAGATGGTAAAAAAAATACCGAAAAGTGTGAATCAGTATAAGTAGGTGTTCTTTTCTATCAAGGAGTTTTTGCTGGTTGGCTGTTTGGTACTTTTATAAAAGAAAGACTTTTAACCAATTGACCTGGTCTATTTTCGCTATTCCCCAAACCATTTGTCTCAAAGCTTCTACTATAGCATATAGCAGGTTTCCAATCATTTCCTTGATTATCTTTAATAATTCTACCTTTAAGCGGTACAGCTTGACGAACACCCTGAATGCCTCCATTAAGTTCTCTGTAAATTCTTTCTAATGATATATCAAATCCTTCTTTTGAACCATACTCTCTTTCCAATACTTCAATAACTTGAGCATCAATTCGACCATTTGCTACCATTAAGCCGTTATTATAAATAATATCAATTTCATCTCTGTGTTTTCCTGCTATTACATTTCTCTCTGCTTCATTTGCTTTTTGAACTAATCTAGCTAGTCTCGTCGCTACTTGTGCTTCTGTTTCTTTACTGTCTTGTGCAATTGCTAATGGAGCAAGCTTTGAGATTTCGTCTGCAAGTGTCGGAGGAAGACTATCAGTTTCTTTTT
>Ga0209211_10013227_pt1 | contig 10261 bp, 8 predicted proteins | sample RifGroA2_FD_183992 | JGI IMG/M metagenome (GOLD analysis project Ga0209211, IMG submission 183992) | Groundwater microbial communities from Rifle, Colorado, USA - Groundwater A2 (SPAdes) (version 2) | ecosystem: Environmental > Aquatic > Deep subsurface > Groundwater | place: Rifle, Colorado...
CCCCTCTTTTTCTACCAAATCTACCTAGCGGTGTTGGTGTATAACCTGTCAGATATATTTTATCTATTCCGGCCGCGTCGGCAGTGCGAAATATCGCTCCGACGTTTTCTACGCTCCGAATGTTGTGCAGTATTAGAATGTTTTCTTTCTTTTTTTTTATAGTGCGCCCGCTCGGGATCGAACCGAGGACCTTATCCTTAAAAGGGATCTGCTCTACCAGCTGAGCTACGGGCGCACGTGATCTAACGACCTACCAAAACAGCTACGGGCGCATATAATCTAACGACCTACCAAAACAACTACGGGCGCATAAACCTGATAATACCACACTTTTAAAACGCTTCAAGTAAAAATTGCTCCAGAGCGGACTCGGCATCTTTGCCCTCTTTACGAGCTTCGGGCAAAAGATAAGAAAGACGGGCGACAAAATCTTTGAGCTGTTCCTCTTTAAATTTCTGAAAATCTTTTTTTAAAATCAAATCTTTAATTTTCCAAAAAAGAACACCGGCAATTTCTTCCAGACTTACGCCCACATCCACTGCCTGGCGAAAATAAATCCAAGTATTAAGTTTATCTTTATTGGCAAAAGCATTGGCTACTAAAAAATTATCGTATTTTTCTTTTTTTTCTTTTGGCAATTCAAAAACATTAAGTTCGGCGCGAGCTTTTTTAAAAGTGTCAAGAATTGGTTTATTTAATTTCCCTTCTAAAAAAACAAAAGTGTTTACCGATTCTCCCATTAAATTTAATTTATCTAAAACAAAATCACGAGTCTCTTCGTGTTCCAAAATGCCCTGGAAAATTATCGCGGACAAAATGGAAAAAAGGCTCGCGCCTGAATAAAAACTTTCAATTTGAACTCTATCAAAACTATTTCTGTTTATAAAAAAAGGTTCCGTGCCTGCGGGGATAGATTTTATGAATTTTTCATAATTTAGAATTTTACTTTTAGCGTCGTCGCCAGAAAAAAGATATATCATGGATTAAAACTTAACTGATTTTTTGTATTCCGAATATGGGGCACCGTATTTTTCTTCTAAAATTTTTTCTTGTTTATCTAAAAAAAAGAATTTTGTAATAATGAAAGAGATGAGAGTAAATAAAATTACAAAAAATGCGTTAATTATCATCCCAAAACCAAGCATCAGAAAAAAAAGTCCAAAATTTGTGGGAGTTCTGGTATAGCAATATGGACCTTTACAAAAAGTTTCTTTAGTCACGTTTTTAGTGTCTAGGTTGTGTGAGGTGTATTGAGCCCAAAGAATCAAAACCGTACCAAATACCAGAAAAAAAAGTCCAACAGGGAGTAGAAAGAAACTATCAAATACCTTGAAATTAAAAACCATATCAAAAAAAACACCAATTAAGAAAAAAATAAAAAAAACAGAATAGGAGTGCGCTAAAACTTTATGCACACTGGGTTTTTGGGAATGAATTTTTTCTTGGCTTTCCATCCTTTTATTATAGCATAAAATACCCTATTTAACTTCTCCAAAATTGTTTCCGAATCCTGAATGTACTTCGAGGGGAATTTCAGTTTTATAGTGTAAATATGATCTTTCTAACACATCTTCCATTGCTTTTTCTATTATTTTTAGAGCTTGAGATAATACGTTTTCTTCTATTTCATAGACTAATTCATCATGGATTTGAAGAACTAAATGAACCTTATTTAACAAGTTAGCTTTTTCTAAATCTTCTTCTGCAAACCTTATTGCCAGCTTAATAACATCCGCGGTAGCGGTTCCTTGAATTGGCGCGTTCGTTGCCGTTCGCTCAGCCATATTTTTTAAAAAAGGAATTCTTGAATTTATGTTCGGAAAATATCTACGTCTGCCAAACAAGGTCTCGGTGTAAGAATTTTTGAGTGCACCAATCTTTACTTTTTCTAAATAATCCCGAACACCAGAAAATTGATTAAAATAATTATCATAAAACTTCTGCGCTTCTTCACGTGTGCCTCCGAGGTTTTTTTTCAAGGCAGAAACACCCATACCATAAATTATGCCAAAATTTATTACCTTTGCCTTGCGACGCATTTCATTGTCCACTTTTTCGACCGGAACACCAAAAACAAAGGAAGCTACTCCCGCATGAATATCCTTTTTGTCTTTAAAGATTTGAGTCATTTTTTTGTCTCCCGAAAGCATCGCGACTATTCGCAATTCAATCTGACTGTAATCAAAAGCGGCTAGCTTAGAACCTTTTTGCGCGACAAAACCACCTCTAATTTTTTTTCCTAATTCTGTTTTTGTCGGCAGGTTTTGTAAATTTGGATCTTGGGAGGAAAACCGACCAGTAGTAGTATTGTTTTGCAAAAATTTAGCGTGCAGGCGACCGTCTTCTGCCACCATTTTAGGAATCACATCAATGTAAGTGGAAAGTAATTTTTGTAATTCTCTATAAGCCAAGATTTCTTTTATGATTGGATTGTTTTCTTCCAGCTCTTCTAAAACTGAAACCTTCGTGGAAAACGACCCGCTGGCATTTTTCTTTTTGCCTGACCTCATTCCCATTTTTTCAAAAAGCACTTCGCCCATTTGCTTGGGTGAATTAATATTAAATTCTGTGCCAGCCATTTTGTATATTTTTTTAGTTAAAATATCCAATTCTCTATGATATTCATCAGATAATTTTTCAAAATACTTTTTATCTATTAAAATTCCACAATTTTCCATTTCTTTTACTATGGAGATAATCGGCTTTTCGATTTCTTCATAAACTTTATCTAATTTTTGCTCTTTTAATTTTTTAAAAATATAAATGTAAGCTGTTTCAAAAGATTTTGTTTTTGCAAAAAACAAAATATCCTCCAATTTTGGATTTGGAATATCTGAGTTAATCAACCAAAGTGCAACACTGGCTTCTTGTAGTTTTGCAGGAGAAACATGAGAAAGTAAAGTTTCCTCGGGTCCTCGGTTCTCTGGGTCCCCTACCCCAGCCAGACCAGCTCTGAAACTTTCTTTCTCAGATTTCTCCTCATTTCCATTACCTAAAAAACTTTTCAGGCGCCCAGATAAACTCCTAAATTCAAAAGTCGCAAAAACTTCTTCTATTTTTTGTGGATTTATATTTTCCCAAAAAGTTTTTACTGGCAGAACAAAGTCTATCGGCGCATCGGTGCGAATGGTTGCTAATGTTTTTGAAAATAAAGCTTCCTCCTCGTTGTTTTTAAGCAACTCTATCATTCTGGGGGAAATACCGGCTTTTTTAAAAACTTCTTCATCTTTTCTTATTTTTTTATATATTTCCTCTATGGTTCCAAAATTTGTAATCAGCGTTTCAGCCGTTTTTTCGCCAATACCCTTAATGCCAATAATATTATCTGATGGATCACCTCGTAATCCTTTATAATCCGGTAAAAGTTTTGGCTTAAAATGAAATCGTTTTACAACAGCATCTTCATCGTATAAAATAGTGTCGTTGATTCCCTTTTTTAAAGTATAAACCTGCACTTTTTTGTCATCCACTAATTGCATCGTGTCCATATCTCCTGATGCAATAATAATTTTTAAGTTTTTGTCTTTTTTATATTTCTCTACGATCGTTCCCAAAACATCATCGGCCTCAAAACCTGGCGCATCATAAATTGGAATATTAAAACCTTCAAAAATCTGGCGAGAATTTTTTAATTGCATGATTAAGGCATCGTCGGCTTTTGCCCGACCAGCCTTATATCCATCATAAGCTTCATGTCTAAAAGTTTTCTGTGGCAAATCATAACAAGCGACAATATAGTCTGGTTTTAGGTCAATGATTATCTTCATTAACATACTGGAAAGACCGTATAGAGCTCCGGTCGGCTCCCCTTTTGAGGACAAAAACTCTGGCAACGCATGATAGGCGCGATGAATTATCGCGTGAGCATCCAATAAAACTAATTTTTTGTTGTCTTCAGGCATTGTGTAAATTATACCATTTAAGATATACTTTATTATAAATGGCTTTATTTGATGAAGAAAAACAAAATAAACAACTAGAGGAATTGCACAAACAAGAAGAAGAGCAATTGGTGGCAACTTTAGCAGAATCAAAATACGGCCTTCCTTATATTGATTTGTATCGTTTAGGCATAGACAATGAGGCTCTTCGAGCAGTCTCTGAAAAAGATTCCAAAGAAATGAACGTGGCTCCTTTTAAACTTTTTGGAAAAAATATTTTTATTGCCGTACGTACTCCTTCTGACGATCTTTTTAAAAAATTAAAAGATGACATGGAAAGAAAAAATCTAATTCCTACTTTTTACATGGCGTCCGCAGCCAGCATCAATAAAGTTTGGGATAGATATAAAGAAATTTCAATGGCAGAAAGTTCAAAAATCGGGGGATTGGATATTTCTGGAGAAATTTTAAGAGAAACAGCTAATAAAATACAAAAAATGCAAGATATCCAAAAAATGACCGAGGAGGCTTTGGTTGGAAACAACATTCATAAAATTTCTCGTCTTTTGGAGATAATTCTCGCTGGCGGAATCGCCATAAAAGCTTCTGATATACACATAGAACCAGAACAAGAAAGAGGTAGATTGCGAATGCGTCTTGATGGCGTCTTGCAAGACATAACTTTTTTTGGAATGGATATATATAAATTACTTAATTCGCGAATCAAATTATTGTCTGGGATGAAACTAACTTCCAACATCGCGCAAGATGGACGTTTTAGTATTATGGAAGACAAGGAAGAAATAAATATTCGTACCTCTCTTATCCCCGGCGCATACGGTGAATCAATTGTGATGCGTATTTTGGATCCAAAATCTATTCAGATAAAACTTGAAGAAATAGGGATAGAGCCCTATCTATTTTCTGTGATACAAGAAGAAATTGTAAAACCAAATGGTCTGATTTTAGTTACCGGACCGACTGGTTCCGGAAAAACGACTACTCTTTATGCTTTTTTGAGAAAAATTTATTCCCCAGAAATAAAAATAATCACCATTGAGGATCCAGTTGAATATCATTTGACTGGAATAACTCAAACTCAAACAAACGATAAAAAAGATTATACTTTTGCCGAAGGTCTGCGTTCGGCTCTTCGCCAAGATCCAGATGTCGTCATGGTTGGAGAAATTCGGGACAAAGAGACTGCTGAAATAGCGGTACAAGCAGCTCTCACTGGTCATATCGTTTTTTCCACTCTGCACACCAACAATGCGGCTGGAGTTATTCCCCGCCTTATTGATCTTGGGGTAAATCCTAAAATCATGGTTTCTGCCTTATCCCTCTCTATGGCTCAACGCTTAGTCAGAAAACTGTGCGAGTTTTGTAAAAAAGAAAAAACCCCGAGCGAAGAAGAGAATAAAACAATGAAAACTGTTCTAGAAAGCATAAAAGAAGAAGGCAAAAGTCTTTCAAATTATAATATAAATCCTGATGCTCCGATTAAACTCTTCACTAGGGTAGGTTGTGAAAAATGTAATATGACCGGCTACAAAGGAAGAATCGGTATTTTTGAGGCGATTAAAACTGATGAGGCCATAGAAAAAATAATGCCAGAAAACCCAAGCGAGCGTGAAATAAAAAAAGTGGCGCACAATCAGGGGATTCTCTCTATGCGTCAGGATGGTATGGTAAAAATAATAAATGGAATTACTTCATTTGAAGAAGTACAAAGCGTCGTTGATCTAAATGAGGAATAAAAAAAATAAAAAAGTATTAATCTCTAAACAATCCTTTTGAAGCTGGGCTCCAAGAGTAACAAAGTATTATAGGATGGTACCAGCGAACTAATTAAAGTGCCAAAACGTCCTATGCAAATTCGTATAACCTATGGCTGATTGCTTAGAGATTAATACCTTCTTGTCCCACTGTGGCGGTGGCTAAAAAATCTCTGAACTATATTGTACTATGATTAAACTATCACTAAATGCTATAATGTGTATAGTTCTGTGTATAATGTGTTAATAAAACAACAACATTACAAATATAGCATAATATTAAACTAATGTCAAGCAAAAACTCTAAAACCCCAAATAAAACAACGCCGGAAAAAACCGAGAACAATGATGATTCTTTTTTGGACCAAACCCTCCGCCCTACTCGTTGGGATGAATACATCGGCCAAAAACACATAAAAGACAACGTTAAAATCCTGCTACAGGCCGCCGAAGAACGTAACCACATCCCCGAACACATTCTTTTCTATGGGCCTCCTGGGCTAGGAAAAACTACTCTCGCGCACCTTATCGCCAAAGAAACGGGCAGGCAAATGAAAATTACTTCTGGCCCGGCCATTGAAAAAGTGGGTGATTTGGCTTCTCTCCTTACCAATTTAGCTACTGGTGATATTCTTTTTATAGACGAGATTCATCGACTCAACAAAATGGTTGAAGAAATACTTTATCCGGCGATGGAGTCTGGTGTTTTAGATATTATTATTGGCAAAGGTCCGTCCGCTCGTACTATTCAACTTGATCTTCCTCCTTTTACTTTAATTGCAGCCACAACTCGAGTTGCGATGGTTTCTTCACCCCTTCGTTCTCGTTTTTCGGGCGGAGTTTTTCGCTTGGAATTTTATTCCAATGAAGAAATTGCAAAAATTATTCAAAGATCAAGTAATCTTTTAAAAATAAAACTGGAGGAAGAAGCGCTGGAAGAAATTGCTAAACGAAGTCGCTTTACTCCACGTACGGCGAATTATTTTTTGAAACGTTGTAGAGATTTTGCTCAGGTGCACCCCGAAGGGAAGAGTACTTCCTGCGGGGCAAGTAAAAAAAATTTTATTAGTAAAAAAACTGCTATGGGGGCATTAAACATGCTAGCCATAGATGAGCTAGGTTTAAATTCTTCTGATAGAAAATTTTTAGAAATATTAATTGAAAAATTTAACGGTGGACCGGTAGGACTGAAAACTATTGGGGCCGCAATGTCAGAAGAGGAAGCAACAGTAGAAGAAGTGATAGAACCATATTTAATTCAGCTTGGTTTGTTGGAGCGTTCCCCGCGTGGCCGCATTGCCACAGAGAAAGCTTATGAACACTTGGGGTTTGAGATAAAAAAAGAACAAAAAAAACTATTATGAGAATTTTAGGAATAGACCCGGGATATGAGCGACTAGGTATTTCTATATTAGAAAAAAATAAAAACGACAAAAAAGAGTGCGTAGTTTTTTCGGAATGTTTCAAAACTTCAGCTGGGCTGGAATTTTCCGAAAGATTAAATTTGATTGGGGAAGAAATTAAAAAAATAATAAAAAAATACAAGCCAGAAGTTCTCTCAATTGAAACTTTATTTCTGAACACCAACCACAAAACAGTTATGCGCGTCGCCGAAGCGCGAGGAGTAGTGATTTATGAATCTACTCGTGCCGGACTTAAAATATTTGAAGCCTCTCCACCTCAAATAAAAATAGCCACCACGGGCTATGGAAAAGCCAGTAAAACAGAAATAATTAAAATGGTGAAAATACTTGTTGAAATAGATAAACTAAAAAAGTCTGATGATGAATTGGACGCTATTGCTATTGCCCTGACCGCATTTGCGCACATAAGATTTTAGTTATCCACACCTTAAGCCAATTTGCTATTGCCAACCCTTTTAGATTTTGTTACAAAATAGGAAATTACGTAGTATTTATTTAAGGTCGCTTATTAAAATATAAAATTTTATTTTATATGATAGACGAAGAAGAGGAAGTTATGGGGGAAGAAAGTTTCAAAATAGATGATGATGGGCTTGAAATACCCGAGGGAATGACCGACTTTGGCCTAGATGAAGAAGATCCGGACAAAGATAGATAATAAAAAATACCCTGACACTAGTCAGGGTATTTTTTATTTAATTAAAATTTTTACAAATCTTTTTTTGCCGATTTTGAGTGTTAAATTTTCAGAAACTTTTAAATTTGTATCTGTTATGTTTTTGTTTTTTAATAAATCATGAATAGCCTTTTCCAAAACAAGTCTTCTCCACTCTCCTTTTGAAGATAAAATTTTGTTTTTTACCAAAACCTCACTCAATAATCCATCTTTTTCTCCCCTTACCTCTTCCATTGTTTCTGGAATTTCTTTTTTTTGAAAGGTATTCACAAAATTTTTTTCGGCTTCTTCCGCCTTTTTTTCTCCGTGATAAATTTTTACAATCTCAAAAGCAAGACGCATTTTAGTATCCCGTGGCTTCATTTCTTTCATTTTTTCTATCTCGGGCATAGGTACGCGGGTGGTAAGCTCAAAATATTGAACAATAAGATTATCACCCAAAGACATAACCTTACCATACATATTATTTGGTTCTGCTTTAAGATTAATCGTGTTACCCCAACTTGAACTCATTTTTCTACCGTCAATTCCAAGAAGTAGTGGATTCATTATGATGTTTTGAGAAGCTTGTCCATATTTTTCTTGCAATTTTCTTCCTGCTAATAAATTAAACCTCTGGTCGGTTCCCCCAATCTCCACATCGGCTTTTACTGCGACAGAATCATATCCTTGCATTAATGGATATAAAACCTCGCGCAGAGATACCCTGGTTCCCGCATCTAACCTTCTTTTTATATTTTCACGAGAACTAAAATCAGACAAAGAAAAACAGTCAGCCTGTACCCCTATTTCACCATAAGTTAACTTACCCAACCACTTGCTATTGTAAAAAATCTCACATTTTGATAAATCAATAATTTTACCGGCTTGCTTAACATAATCTTTCATATTTTTTTTTATCACTTCATCCGAAAGCATTGGTCTTTCGCTGTCTTTGTCTGAAGTATCTCCAATAACTCCAGTGAAGTCACCAACAATAAAAACAACCTTGTGCCCCAATTCTTGGAAATCTCGCAATTTTAAAAGGGGAATTGCTCTTCCAATATGGATATCCGGACTCGTTGGATCAATCCCAAGTTTTATTCGTAATACTTTGCCTGATTTTAATTTTTCTTCTAAATCTTTACGAACGATAATTTCCTCCACCCCTCGGGTTAAAACCTCATTTATTTTTTTACCATCTGTGATCACTTTCATATTCGAATAATACCACATTTTCTGCTATAATTCGATCAATGAAAGAAAGCCTTAAAAGACTTTATAAAAACAAAAGGTTGTTAAAAAACATGGGGCTATTTTTGGCTGGTTTTTTTATTTTATTCTCTGGGGTGTTCTTAATTTTACTTTCTTCTTTAAGAATCCCCGATTTTCATTCTTTCGGGGACAGAAAGATCGTAAATTCTACTCAAATCTATGATCGAACTGGAAAAATTTTACTTTATGACATACATCAAGATATAAAAAGAACAAATGTTCCTTTTGAACAAATGGGCCCAAACATAAAGAACGCGACCGTCGCAATCGAAGATTCTGAATTTTACACTCATGGTGGAATACGAATTACCTCTATCGTTCGCGCTGTTCTTTCTAATTTATTTGGTTTTGGAATTGGCGGAGGTGGATCAACTATCACTCAACAGTTGGTAAAAAATACCCTTTTAACTCAAAAAGTGAGCTATGTCAGAAAAATAAAAGAGTGGGTTTTGGCAATCAAAATAGACAATTCTATGCCTAAAGAAAAAATTTTGGAGGCCTATTTAAATGAAATTCCTTACGGCGGAAATATTTATGGGATAGAAGCAGCCAGTAAAACTTACTTTGGCAAGGACGCCCAAGACCTAACCTTAGCAGAAGCAGCTTATCTGGCGGCGATCCCGCAATCTCCGACGACTCTCTCTCCTTATGGAAAAAATAAAAACAAACTAGAAACAAGAAAAAATTTAGTGCTGGCTAGAATGTCGGAACTTAAATTTATCACTAAAGAAGAACATGATAGGGCAAAAAATGAAGAGGTTATTTTTATCCCACAGGCAACAATGGGAATTAAGGCTCCACATTTTGTTTTTTTTATTAAAGATTATCTAGAACAAAAATATGGTGCCGGCATGGTGGAAAACGGAGGATTTAAAATTACTACAACCGTAGATGCCGACCTACAGGCGAAAGCAGAACAAATTGTAAAAGAGGGCGCGTTAAAAAACGAAAAAGATTGGGATGGAAAAAACGCTGGGTTGGTGGCAATAGATCCAAAAACTGGGCAAATTTTGACAATGGTTGGGTCAAGAGATTATTTTGATAAAACCATTGATGGTAATTTTAATATTGCCACCGCCAACAGACAGCCCGGCTCTTCTTTTAAGCCCTTTATTTACGCTACAGCCTTTAATAAGGGCTTTACTCCAGACACAGTGCTCTTTGATCTACCCACAGAATTTCAGACAACCTGCGACGCTTATGGCAACGCCCTTGCAGGGCACAACCAGGAGGATTGTTATATGCCAAAGA
>Ga0209211_10013228_pt1 | contig 10261 bp, 7 predicted proteins | sample RifGroA2_FD_183992 | JGI IMG/M metagenome (GOLD analysis project Ga0209211, IMG submission 183992) | Groundwater microbial communities from Rifle, Colorado, USA - Groundwater A2 (SPAdes) (version 2) | ecosystem: Environmental > Aquatic > Deep subsurface > Groundwater | place: Rifle, Colorado...
CCAGTTTGGCGGACCCAAAGGCAAAAAATTTATGTATAAACAATTTAAAGAAATTCTTCTAACAAATTGCAAACGACCAATGCCAGAACAAAAAGAAATATTAGAAAATGCTATAAACGAGTGGATTGGTAATAGTGAACAAATTGACGATATAACTATACTTGGGTTAAAGCTATGAAAAAATTATAGAGAAAACCTGTTCAGAATCTAAAATACACAAATATCCTCCCAAAATTTTTGCTGTCTTTTTCTATTCTGTGGTATAACTTTTTTATTTCGGGTTGTTGTAAAAAATGTAGTACTTTCTTTTTTAACTGTCCGCTGCCTTTGCCTGGAATAATTTCTATGGTTTCTATTTTACAATTAATTGCTTCTTCAATAATATTATGCAAAGCAATGTCAATATCTTTGCCTTTGTTATGAATGTCGTGCAAATCGAGTTTAATTTTTGCCATAAATAAAAAAAACCATCCTTTGTTATAAAGAAAAATAAAACTTCGGATGGGTTTAGTGGAGCTGCCGGGATTCGAACCCGGGTCCAAACAAGGCACCAAAATGCTTTCTACATGCTTATTGTTTTATTGATTTTAGAGTAAGTGCCGGCAAAACAAAACCTACATTTACCTTAGTCCCTTAAGTTTCGCTCAGGTATCGGAACTTACCTTTGCTATCCCAGCGATTCGATACTCCATATACAGAAACAGCGAGGAGAAATTTCTGCGGAGCACTCGTCCATATCTGCCTGGCAGACTGGATTAAGCAATAATCGTTAAACGATTAAGCTGCGAGAGCGAAATTATTGTTGTCAATTATTGACATAGGAATTCACTTTTACGAGCGTTAAATCCCAAGGCTCGGCATGCTTACAAACCCATACTCTTGCTGTCAAAACCAGTTCAGCCCCAAATAATATACAAAGATATGAAATAATTAAATACTTATTTTAAATTATTTTATGTAATTTTGATAAATTTTTAATAATAATAAAATGAAAAAATCTAAACTCTTTATTTTAATTACAATTATTGCATTTTCTTTTTCATGCAAAAAAGACAGTAAAATAACTGATATTATAAATCCATCTGCTTCAATGAAATGTAAAATTGATGGAGTTGACTGGACTGCTCAAATAAGAGAAACAAACTTACAATCAAATAAATTTATTATTATTGGAACAACAGGCAGTAGTGTACTTAATGTTACAATTATTGGTATAACTACGGGAACATATATAATTGATCCGTTAGCTGCTCAGGTACAGGCTTCGGCAACATATACAAATAGCACTTCTACAGATAGTCTGTATACTGCTTATGAAGGTTCTGTAACTTTAAGTTCTGTTGACACAACAAATAAAAAAATAAATGGGACTTATTCTTTTAAAGCTAAAAATCTTCTACATCCTTTATTAAATGATAAGAATATAACTGGAGGTTCATTTACCGAACTTTCGTATTAACTCATACTACATAAATTATTGTACAAATAAGTACAAAGACTCAAATTCCAAGCCCCAAGAACCAAGAAACCAAATCCCAATTTTTTTTCTTAGATCTTAGGATTTTAAATTTGAGACTTGGAGCTTATTCACTTTCTTTTTTGTAACATTAGTTATTATGTCAAACCCAAAACATGAAACTCGAAACTTGAGTTAATTACTTACTGTTTTTTAGTTTGTTTCTCTAATTCATTAATAAAATTCTGATATTCTTTTAAGCGGGGATATGTTTTCTTTTGCTCTTCGGTTAATGCAAACTGTGCAAATTCATTTGCTTTTATATTATTCCCAAGTTTCTTGTATATTCTAGCTTTAACTAATGTTACTTCAGGAATTTGAAATTTTTTACTTGTCAAATAATCGCACCATTCAATTCCCTTTTTTAGATAAATGCTGTCGCTTACATTTTTACTAATGTTATTTGTTATTTGATAAATTTCGCTTAAATCAATTTGTTCAATTCCAATAGTTTTAATATATTCATTTGCAATTATCGCATATTTTTGCCAATTAAGTTCTTTGCTTGTAATATAATATTGCATTTCTACTTTGTAAAATATTTTCACTGAATCTTTAAAATGAAATGGTTCTATAATTTTGTTGATAGCTTTAGGTAGTGGGATAGGGTCTTTTTGTAAAGCCAAATGCCATAAAGATTTTGTGATAATTGTTACAACTCTATTCTCAACTCGCTGTTTACCATATAATTGTGAAAATTTCTCGATATTATTAGCTAAAAATTTAAATTCACGCATGTTGTTATTAACAATGTACCATTCAATTAAAATTAAATTTATTTCTTTAAAAAGTTCCGTGTCGGCTTGGGTTTTAAAATATTCATTAATATCGTAAGGAATGCTTAAGTTTGCACACGAAAGAGCATATTCCGAAAGAAATTCGGGATTACGATTACCCGATTTATATTTTCGTAACAAATTGCCATAATTATTTTCAATATCAAGAGCTTTTTTACCAGTTTTAATAAATTCCGCAGTGTCGCAACCACCAAGCGAGCGATGCTCAATTTCGCCATCACCGTTAATATAAAGGAGGGTAGGGTAGCCATTAATTTTATAATCTTTCTTTGCAATTTTTCCCTCGCCCTTTTCCATGTCTAATTTATAATTAATAAAATTTGCATTATAAAATGCGCCAACAACGCTATCGGTAAAAACATTTTTTGCCATCCATTTACATGGACCGCACCAACTTGTATAACAATCTATAAAAATAATTTTATTTTGAGTTTTGGCAAGTTCTTTAGCTTTATCGAAAGAGCCATCAAAAAAAACAATTCCTTGCGAAAAGCTATAACTCGATGAGATTAAAATGGTTATTAATATTATTATTTTCCTCATTACATTTCTTTTTTTTCAAAGATATATTTTTTTGATTAATTTTAAAACTTAAATATTTTGTAACTATTCTTATTCATAAAAATTATCACGCAAAGCGATGCACTGGGCTTATCGAAGTGTCGCAAAGTACGCAATGAAAATAGAAAAAGAAATATGAAAAAAAATGGTTATAAGAAGATTAAGTTTAAATTTTAAACACGCTGCAAGTACGCAATGAAAAAAATCATAAATGATTTTTTTAACTCTGCGGGCTTAAAACTTTGCGTGAATAATATTTGCGAGAAATATGATGCGAGTTAAACGAAAAATCATATTAACTTTGACAAGATTAGTTAAAATATTTTTTTAAGATGATTAAAAGCGAACAGTTTGAAATATTAACAAGCCATCAAAATCCTAAAATTAAGTTTGTTACAGAATTACTTAACTCAAAAGGGAGAAAAAAGCACGGTTTGTTTTTAGCAGAAGGGTTAAGAGAAATGCAAATTGCTTTAAAATCGGGTTTTACACCAGTTCAAATATTTTTTAATTCAGAATTTATTGAAAAGAAAGGTTTGCATAGTTTAAGTTTTTTCAATTTACCCAAATACAATATTTTTGAGGTTGATAAAAATCTTTTTAGTAAAATTGCATATCGTGAAGATACCGAAGGAATTACAGGAATATTTAAATCTTGTAAAACAACTCTCGAAAATTTAGTTTTATCAGATAATCCTTTAATTATAGTGTTAGAATCGGTTGAAAAACCTGGAAATTTGGGTGCTGTGTTACGTACTGCCGATGCAGCAAATGCCGATGCTGTAATTATTTGCGACCCAATTATTGATTTGTATAATCCGAATGTAATTCGTTCGAGCATTGGTTGCATTTTTTCTAAACAAATTGTTATTGCTAATTCACAAGAAACAATTAATTGGCTAAAATCTAAAAATATATCAATTTTATCAGCTTCCCTTACAGCTACAAAATTTTATCACGAAACAGATTTGAAAAAACCTTCTGCAATTATTATGGGAACTGAAGCCGATGGATTATCTGATATTTGGTTAACACAATGCAACGAACAAATTAAAATACCAATGTTAGGAAAAATTGATTCGTTAAATGTATCGAATGCTACTGCAATTATTGTGTTTGAAGCAATAAGGCAGAGAGGGTTTTAACTATACAATTAAGGCATTTTAAATAGTGTTTGTCTATAAAGTAAGTGTTTGATTCAGAATGTTCGAGTTCAAGGCATGCGAAGTTTTGAAAACCTCACTGCCATTGTTTGTGTCCTCACAAACAATGACGGAATGACCCGTAGCGAAACGTACTGGGGCATAACGTAGAAATCGGACATTATGGACAAACACTAAATAATTTTTTTATAAACTTACATGCTGATTTTGAATATCATGTAATCTTTTGTACAAACCGTTTAAATTAATTAATTCTGTGTGATTACCACGTTCAACAATTTCGCCGTTATTAATAACAAAAATTTCATCGGCATTAATAATTGTTGATAATCTGTGAGCAATTACAATTGAGGTTCTGTTATTCATAAGTTTTGTAAGTGCATCTTGGACAAGTCGTTCCGACTCTGTATCTAACGACGAAGTAGCTTCATCTAAAATTAAAATTGGTGGATTTTTTAAAACTGCACGGGCAATACTTATTCGTTGTTTTTGACCACCCGAAAGCTTATTGCCACTATCACCAATATTAGTATATAAATGATTTGGATAAACTTTAATGAAATCGTAAGCATTCGCAACAATACATGCTTCTTTAACCTTTTCTTCAGTCGTATTTATTGCTCCAAACGCTATGTTATTGTAAAATGTATCGTTAAATAAAATTGGTTGTTGAGTTACAATACCCATTAAACTTCTTAAATCTTTAATTTTAATGTCTTTAATCGAAATGCCATCAATTAAAATATCGCCATCGGATACATCAAAAAATCGTGGAATTAAATCTGCAATAGTTGACTTTCCGGCTCCGGAAGGACCAACAAGAGCAACAGTTTTTCCTTTTTCAATTTTTAAATTGACATTTTTAACAACGTACTCATCTTTATATTTAAACGAAACATTTATAAATTCGATACACGATTTAAACTTTGTAACGCTTATCGGCTCTGCATTTTCGTATATAATATCATCGGCAAACAAAACTGCTTCAATTCTATCAAGCGATGCCATCCCTTTTTGAATGTTATAGTATGCCTGAGAAAATGCTTTCGCAGGATTAATAATTTGCGAGAAAATAATTATGTATGCAATAAATTCTTGAGGTGAAAGGTAACTTTTATCGTTTAACACCATTGAACCTCCGTAATACATCATTATTACCAAAACAATAGTTCCCATAAACTCACTCAATGGTGAAGCTAAATATCTTCTTCTAAATATTTTAATCATTAATTGTGTGTAAAAACTATTCATGCTGTTAAACCTTTCTTTCATTTTAGGTTCAGCATTAAAGCCTTTAATTATTCTTAAGCCCGAAAGAGTTTCTTCAACAACACTTAAAATTCCACCCATTCTACGTTGTCCCTGATTTGATTGCTTTCTTAAAGTTTTGCCTATTTTTCCTATTACAAAACCACTTAATGGCAATAAAACCAATACGAAAAGCGTAAGCTCGTAACTCATAAACAAAAGAGTGAAGAAGTATATTAAGATTGTTAGCGGGTCGCGAAAAATCATCTCGATTGAGCTCATTATGCTCCACTCAACTTCCTGAATATCGCTCGACATTCGGCTTAAAATATCGCCTTTTCTTTCGTTTGAGAAATAAGATAAAGGAAGTTTAAGTATTTTGTTATAAAGTTTATTTCTAATATCTCGAATTACACCATTTCTTATTGGTGCCATAAAATAATTCGCTAAAAAAATGCAAAAGTTTTTAAATAAAGAGCTCATTATTACAACAACACATACTAATAAAAGTGCAGCAATTTTACCATGATTATCAATTTGATTTGTTAAAAAATAATTAAAATAGTGTTGTATTGATTCTACATTAAAAGCTAAAGGTAATTTGTTACGAACAGGTTCTTGAATATCAAACAAAACGCCTAAAAAAGGAATTGCCATTGTTAACGAAAATAGTGCAAAAACAGCACCCAGCACATTAAAAATTGCATTTAATATTGCTAACCCCCAGTAAGGTTTTATATAAACAAAAAGTCTGCGAAACTTTTTCATTAATTTATCTTTAAATGCCGGTATAATTAAATGGAGTAATGTTTCTCAACTCTTCTTTAACAGTATCACTTACATTTAGTTCATCTATAAATATTTTAATATTTTCAGAAGTAATTTTTTCGCCTGTTCGTGTAAGTTTTTTTAATTCTTCGTAAGCATTGTTATAATTTTCGCGACGCAATATTGTTTGAATAGCTTCAGCTACTACTGCCCAGTTGTTATTCAAATCGTTTTCTATCGTTTCTTTATTTACAATTAATTTATCGAGTCCTTTTAACAACGATTTAATCGAAATTAATGTGTGAGCAAATGGAACCCCAATATTTCTCGAAACTGTTGAGTCGGTTAAATCGCGTTGTAACCGCGATATTGGCAATTTCGACGATATAAATTCAAACATTGCATTTGCAATTCCTAAATTTCCTTCGGCATTTTCAAAATCTATCGGATTAACTTTATGAGGCATAGCCGATGAACCAACTTCGCCTTCTTTTATTTTTTGTTTAAAATATCCTAGCGAAACATAAGTCCAAATATCTCTGCATAAATCAGTTAAAATTATATTTATACGTTTTAAATTATCAAAAAGTGCAGCTAAATTATCGTAATGCTCTATTTGAGTTGTAGTTTGAGAACGTTCGAGTTGTAAAACATTGTTCACAAATGCGTTTGCAAATTCCACCCATTTTATTGAAGGGTAGGCAACTACGTGTGCATTAAAATTACCAGTTGCTCCTCCAAATTTAGCAGAATATGGAATGATATACAATAACCCTAATTGCTTTTGAATTCTTTCAACAAACACCATTATTTCTTTTCCAAATCTTGTTGGCGATGCTGGTTGTCCGTGAGTTCGTGCAAGCATTGGAACATTTTTCAAATCTTCCGAGATGTTTATTAATTTATCTATCAATTTATCAATTAAAGGATAATAAATAGTTGCCATTACTCGCTTTAAAATGTATGGTTGTGCAGTGTTATTAATATCTTGCGAAGTAAGTCCGAAGTGAATAAACTCTTTATATTTACTTATATCAATTGCATCAAATTTTTCTTTTAAAAAATATTCTACTGCCTTAACATCGTGGTTTGTAACTTTCTCGATTTCTTTAATATGCAAAGCATCTTCAATTTTAAAATCATTAAATATTTTATTCAAATCATCAAATTTAGTATGTTCAAAATCAGCTAATTGTGGTAACGGAATTCTGCATAATGCTATAAAATATTGAATTTCTATAAATACCCTGTATTTTATTAAAGCAAATTCGCTAAAGTAATTATCTAATTCTGATGTTTTGTCCCTATATCTGCCATCAACAGGAGAAATAGCCGAAATTTCTGATAAATTCATCTTGTTTTGAAATTAATTAAGCAACAAAGATAAACATTTAGAAATTATATTTATAGTTATGAAACATCCACGACAAATAAATTTGGCACACAAGGGAATGATTATATTTAAAAAAATATCGAACAAGGATTAGCGAATAATTGTTACACATCCTGACAGGTTACGAAGTTCCTGTCAGGTCGTGTATTTAAGAAATATATTAATTAATAATGAAACTTAACTAAAATATAAACACATGAAACATCCACGACTATTTAAAGACACACAAGGGAATGATTATATTAGCGGTTGAGGTTAAGTGATGAGATTGAAAAAAGATTGAAAAGATTGAAAAAAAAAGATTGAATAGATTGAGAAGACAAGATTGAAGAAAAACCTGCAAACAATGGTCACACAATAGTTAATACAATGGTCACACAATTGTTTTCTAACTGCATTACAAATGCTGACAATTGTATGACTATTGAATGACAGTGAGTTTTTTTGAACAGTGAACAGTAAACAGTGAAGTCGGCAGTGAACGTAGAACAATGAACTTTTTGAACTAAAAACTTTAAACTAAAAACCAATTGTTACACATCCTGACAGGTTACGAAGTTCCTGTCAGGTCGTGTATTTAAGAAATATATTAATTAATAATGAAACTTAACTAAAATATAAACAGATGAAAAACAGAAACAGTTGAAAATAAAAAAAGCATGATTGAAATTCATGCTTTTTTTATAACATTTTGTAATATATTATTCTACAACAAGTTTTTGAGTAAATGATTTTTCGTCAGAAGTTACTTTAACAATATAAATTCCTTTACTAAATTTTGATATATCGGTATATTGAGTAGTATTGGTTATTTCTGATATATAAACAATTTTTCCTGTAATATCAGAGATACTCATAATTCCTTTACCGTTTGATAACAACATCATATAGTCAGAAGCCGGATTAGGATATATGCTGATTTTTTCACCAGTTAATTCTTTAATTCCAAGAATACTCGACATATCCACTTTTACAACCTGAGTAACTTCTTTTGATGGAGCATGTTGTACAAAAGCAACAAATTCACAATTATTTTTCACATAACCAGTTGTTGAAAAATTGAGTATTACAGTTTGGATGGTTTGTGAAGAAAAATCAAGTAAAGTTCCGTTTGCGTCTGGGTACATTGCCCTGCAACAAAGGTCCACTTCAGTTTGATTTTCCCATGCATCAGGAATATTAGATTCAGTAAGAGCTGTAAATAAGTAAACATCGTTTGCCCATGCTTCATAATTTTGCTCAATAGTTATTGTTGCAGTATAATTATCGGGGGTTGTTGGTACAATATTAATATTAGTAGTGTGAAAACCAGGCAAATTAATGCGTTGATTGTACATACCTAAATAATTTGGATACATACTCACAGTTGCATTACCACCTTCAACTCTTAAATTTCCATCACAAACCATTGTTGGAAAAGCTGTAATATTATAATATGATAATCTGGTTAACGCATCAGCATGTTCATACGTATCGCCACTATGGTATTCAATAGCAGCAGCAGCTTTTGAATTTACTTCTATTAAATCGCGTAAACCCATAGCAGCTCCCGGACAATATTGACACCATGTTCCGGTTCCGCCTTCCATTAATACCAGATTTCGTAAAACACCACCGGGTATAATAGCTGAAGCAGTATTTGAAGAATGGGAATAACCCGAAACTCCATAACCAGCTCTAACCATATAAACATAAGTATTGGGCCAGGGAGCAACATCGGTATAAGTGAGCGCTGAAGGAGTTGTAAAAATTACAGAACCATTACGGCTTAATTTATAATTGTCGGGAGTAGTTGTCGGAGCAGTCCAGTTAACGTCAATATCAGCTCCGTTAACAACGGCTGTCAGGTTTGTTGGTGCATCAGGTGCAGTTACCTGTTCAAACAATAAATCATCAAAATAATATCCTATTGTAGTACCATTTGTAATAGGTGTAGGAGAACCTGTACCATCCCATGCATAAAAATCAATAGCATCCAATTTATTAAGTGTTCCACTGCCATCGGTACCTTTACTCCATTGATAACTTACAACTTCATTTCCATCTAAATAAAAAGAAGCAAAGTCATCATCAATATCTATAACCAATTTAACAATATGCCACACATTTCTTGTAAATGTTGCACTAGCCGATGCAGCGCCAGCGGCATCAACGTAAACGGAATCATTATACATATAAGCTTGAAATCCCCAATCGCTGCTTCCGCCATTAAAATTGTGTAATATGTTAAAATATCCGATATGTGAAGTTGGAACAAACATTTGCCAACTTAACTCAAAACGACCAGCTACCTTATCATTCGTTTTAAAAATAAGGTCATTAACACCTGCAACATACACTGAATTAGAAGGGCTTACAGATTGAGCATTCGAAAAAACTGCATCTTCGGTACCTCCGGGAGCATTCGACCAGGTTGTCCACCATGTAGTGCCAATTGTTTGTGCTACTTTAGTTCCAGAAGTAAAAGTGTCGAAGTTGTCGGAATATAAAACCTGAGCATTTAGACTTAAACCCCCAAGAATTAAAACTAAAAAGAACAAGTAAATTTTTTTCATATTAAATATTTTAGTTAGAAAATTAAAATAAATTGACGCAAATATAATAAATTATTTAAAATAATAAATATCAATTTTATTGATTTATTCAAAAATAATTTATAAATTTGTTTGTTCAAATTTAATTTTGAGAACATTCTTAATATATAAAATATCGAAAATAAATTAAACGATGATAAACGGTTATAAATGGCTAAAAACGATTTTAATAATGATAATAAGGATGTTACAGATATTTATTAACTACAGATAAAATAATT
>Ga0209211_10013232_pt1 | contig 10258 bp, 15 predicted proteins | sample RifGroA2_FD_183992 | JGI IMG/M metagenome (GOLD analysis project Ga0209211, IMG submission 183992) | Groundwater microbial communities from Rifle, Colorado, USA - Groundwater A2 (SPAdes) (version 2) | ecosystem: Environmental > Aquatic > Deep subsurface > Groundwater | place: Rifle, Colorado...
AATTGTTTGACCAATATAAACGGCACCGGTTCTGTCATCAACTAAAATTCTTCTTACTTGAAAAGTTTTTAAAAATCTTTTGGTAATCTCACCCGTAATAAACATTAATCCGGCCGTCAAAATTAAAACAAAAATTAAAAATTTAAATTTTCGAATAAATAATAATAAAGCAACAGTTGCGATAAAATAGGCAATAAAAGACGACCGGGATGAAGTATAGAGAAGAATCAATAAGGCGCCAACAAACAGATAAAGGTAGAAATTTTTTTTCTTAGAGAAATAAAAAGCCAGAATAACAGGAATAGCCATGACGAGATATATGGCCAAATCATAATGACCGCCAAAAGTTGAGGAAATCCGCGCTTCGGGTGTCAGATATAAAATATAGCCTTTAGCATATTCGGGATTCATTGTTTGGACTGCCGGAAAATTCAAAAATTTTTGTCCTAATCCGTACAGAATTACCAATAAAACAGAAATAAAAAAATATGAAATAAGCTGCCAGAAATCTTTTTTAGTTTTAATAACTGAGGAAGCGATAAAAAACATAATCATATATTCAACCCTTCTTAAGGAGTGTAGTAAACCTAGATGAGGAAACTCTATATTTTTTGAAACATAAGAATTCCAAAAAAATGAAATAAATACTGCTGACAAAAAAAAAGCAAAAGGCAAAATAAATTTTTTGTTTAGGAAAACTTTTTTTCTTAAAAGTTGGATTAAAAATGTCAAAGCTAAAATGGCTAAATAAATATCCTCATAGCGGATGGCAATATAGGTGTAGTTAACCATTTTAAAAGGAAGTTTTGGCCACAAAGGAACAAAAAATATAAAACCGATCAATAGAATTTTAACCAAGTTTTCGTCAAGTTGTTTAAGCCAATTTAAAAGCTTGTTCATAGGTTTCAATTAAATATTGATCACCCTTAATTTTACCAATTAAATAGGCAAGTAGAGCCTTAAATTTTAAAATGAGATGAAGAACAAATATGTGAAAAATTGTATAGTGTTTTTTATAAAAAAATAAAAATCCCCGATAGACTTGAAGGATAGGAAATTTTTTACCGTTGGAAGAAGCCGAACCGAGATGAATAATTTGTGAATGAGGGTAAAAATAAGTATTCAAACCCTTCTTTCGAGCGCGATATAAAAGGTCAACTTCTTCCATATACATAAAAATATTTTTATCAAATCCTCCCAACCGTTGAAAATATTTTTTGGTAGTCATAATACAGGCTCCAGATATCCAGTCAACCTGACAGAATTTATCTGGTGAAGATCTTGTTAATCCCCAGTAATCACCCTTAAGAAGTAAAGTGGCAAAAACCACCGGTAAGGTAAAAAAACGCCCGGATGACGGCTGAAGAGTCAGGTCGCAATTAAGGAGCTTGGCACCCAAAAAATGGACCTGTTTTTCGTTTTCTACATAAAAATTATAAAGTTTCTCAATCGCTCGGTTTAGAATAATTGTGTCAGAATTCAAAAGTAAAACAAATTGTCCTTGAGCGATTTTAACGCCAAGATTAGTACCTTTGCCAAAGCCAAGGTTTTGACCGGTCTGTTTGTAAATCAAATTATTATGATTGTCTTGAGACATTGTTTCTAGAAGTTGAGCAGAACCGTCATGCGAGTTATTATCAAGAACGACAATTTCGTATTTAATTTTAGTTCCCGTCAAAGATCTATTGATGGACTCAAGGCAATCTTGAATGATTTTTTTTGTGTTGTAGGAAACGATAACAATCGAGAGGTTAATCATATTAGATAAAGACAGTCTTTATAAAGACTGTCTTTGTTGAGTGTCAGCAGTAGGATTCGGACCTACGACGTCCCGCTTATGAAACGGGTGCTCTACCGCTGAGCTATGCTGACTATATTTTTATCTTTAAATTATACTATAATATCTCTATATTAAAAATTAAACCGTTATAGTATGAAAAATTTAAGCCTTGAGGACGTTTTGGTCAAATTAAAACAGGATATTTATGTTCAGGACTATTCAAAAAAGAAAGTCATTGAAGGCGTTAAGATTGTTGAGGTAAAAAAATTTTTTGGTGAAGACGGAACATTTGAAGAGTTAACAAAAATTAACGAGCACGGAACCTTGGAAGCCTTTCCGGATTTTAAAATAAGACAAGTCAATCGATCTCTTCTTCTTTCCGGAAGCATCAAAGCCTGGCACATTCACTTTAAACAGGAAGATGTTTGGTACGTCTCGGCCCAAGATCATATGATCTTAGGTCTTTGGGATTTGAGAAATGACTCTGATACAAAAGACCTCAAAATGAGAATTTTGATGGGAGGAGGAAGTAATAAATTAGTGTTGGTTCCTCGAGGAGTGGCCCATGGAGTGGTTAATGTGGCTAAAAAATCAGGCACGATCTTATATTTTGTCAACGAACAGTTTAATTTTTCCAATCCTGATGAAAAAAGACTAAAATGGGATGCCGCCGGAGCGGATTTTTGGGACGTAAAAAAAGAATAAGGTATATTGACAAAGCAATGCCGCGGACAATGCTTCGAAAATAATCTTAATCTAATTTAATCTCTCCTAACGTTTTTTTAAACCCGTCCATATCTTCATTAAAGAGAATGATCGAATATCTGACGCTTTGTTTAGTCTCTTTGTTATATCTGGATTCGGTAATTCGTAAATATTTGCTGTTATTTTTTGCCTCATAAGTATCAAAAAAAATCGTTTTGTTTGGGCATTTTAGAATTTTGCTGTCGAGTTTTGGTTTAGAAATCGGTTTGGCATCCATTTATATCACCTCCTTTCGTTAATATTTTTTAAATATTTAATTATTTAATAATGTGTATTTCTAGTCAATCGCTTATAACCTACAAAAGTAGTATTTTGGAGCATTGGAAAAATATATTTTTAACGAAGGACCATCAATTCCGATTTTCAAGCTCTTTCTCAATATCTGATAAGGTAATACCTGATGAAACCAGGAGAATTAGTAAGTGAAATAACAGGTCCGCCACTTCAGAAACAATTCTTTGTTTATTTTCGTTTTTTGCTGCAATGACAACTTCTGTTGCTTCCTCACCGATCTTTTGGATAATCCGATCATCCCCCAATTTAAATAACGAGGCCACATAAGAATCTTTCGGCATTTTCAGTTTTCGATCTTTGATTATTTCCAACAGCTTATTGATTTTCATATAAATTATTTAATTTTATTAAAAAAACAAGATAGATTTCCGGTGTGACAGACATTTTTTCCAATCAAATCAACTTTGATAAGTATCGTGTCTTGATCACAATCAAAATATATATCTTTAACAAGTAATTTATTCCCTGATTCCTCGCCTTTCATCCAAAGTTTTTTCCGACTACGACTCCAAAACCAGACATAACCGGTTTGCTTTGTTTTTTCCAAAGATTTGACACTAGAATATCCTAGCATATAAACTGCCTTTGATTTATAGTCTTGAATAATTGTTGGGATAAGTTTTTTCATAGTCTGACAGGAATTTTTTTATTCCTAAGATAATTTTTAACTTGCTTAATTGTTAAATCTCCAAAGTGAAAAAGAGAGGCAGCGAGAGCGGCATCAGCCTTTCCCTTTTTAAAAATATCATAAAAGTCTTCAATCTTTCCGGCACCACCTGAGGCAATAATAGGAACATTAACATTCTTTGAAATAGTTTTTGTCAGTTCAATATCAAACCCCTTTTTCATACCGTCGGTATCAATACTGGTAAGTAATATTTCACCAGCGCCAAGTGCAACCGCTTTTTTCGCCCATGTAACAGCCGAGACACCGGTATCAGTTCTTCCGCCATTGATAAATACATTCCAACGATTTTTTTTAACTTGACGGGTATCCAGGGACAAAATAACACATTGACGACCAAAATAATTTGCACAATCTGTAATAAGTTTAGGATTATTAAAAGCTCCCGTGTTAACGGCCACTTTGTCAGCACCGTTTTTTAAAACTGCCCGCATGTCTTCAACGGTTCTAATTCCGCCACCAACCGAGAAAGGAATTGAAACATTTTTTGCCGTACGACTGACAACATCAAGTAAAATATTTCTATTTTCAGTGGTGGCAGTAATATCTAAAAATACCAACTCATCAGCTCCCTGTTTATCATACTTTTTAGCCAAAACAACAGGGTCGCCGGCATCGCGAAAATTGACGAACTGGATACCTTTAACTACCTTACCTTCAGTCATATCAAGACAGGGGATAATTCTTTTTGTGATCATATTAGTTTTATCCAATTTTTAATAAATTGTTGACCGATTTGGCCGCTTTTTTCCGGGTGAAATTGAGTTGCTGTTATGTTATTTTTAATCAAAACGGAACAATAATTAATTCCGTATTCTGTTTCGGCCGCAACAACAGATCCATCGTTCGGTTGACAATAAAAACTATTTACAAAATAAAAACTACTTTTATTTGGAATATTATTAAATAAATTCTTAACTCTTAATTCTAAATTCTTAATTGTTATCTCGTTCCACCCAATTTGCGGTATTTTTAATTTATTACTAAACATTTTTACTTTTCCTTCAATAACATTTAGGCAATTTACGTTTCCTTCTTCGCTTTCCGAAAACAAAAGTTGCATGCCAAGGCAAATTCCTAAAAACGGTTTACCTTTTTTGATTTCATTAATCAATACCTTGTCTAGACATTGCGTTTTTAAGTTTTCCATTCCTTGTTTGGCGCTACCAACTCCGGGTAAAATAAGAGCATCAGCTTTTTCAATATCTATTTTTGATTTTGAAATCATAGAAATAACTCCTAGTTTATCTAGGGTATTTTTTACACTTCCCAAATTTCCTAAGCCATAATCAATAATGACGATCATAGGACTCCTTTTGTTGATGGAACTGTTAATGAGGCTCTTTTATCAATTTCACAAGCCATTCGAATAGCTTTCGCTACGGCTTTAAAAATTGCCTCAGCTTTGTGGTGGTCATTTCGGCCGTTTTCTACTTTTACATAGAGGTTAACTTTTGCATTTTGAGCAAACCCGCCCCAAAAATCATAGATTAATTCGGTACTTAAATCTCCGATTTTTTCCCTGTTAAAATTACAGTCAAATGTAAAAGCGTATCTTCCAGCAAAATCAATGGCCACAGTTGCTAATGCTTCGTCCATCGGTAAGATAAAAAATCCATAACGATTGATGCCTTTTTTATCTCCAAGAGCTTGACTAAAGGCTTTGCCCATTGCAATACCGATATCTTCTACCGTGTGGTGTTCGTCAACAAACATGTCACCTTTGGCTTTAATGTTCAGATCAAATAAGCCCTGTTTTGCAAATAGATCCAACATGTGGTTAAGAAAACCAATAGGAGTATCAATTAATTTTTTCCCAACACCATCTATATCAAGATCAATAGCTATTTCTGTCTCATTTGTTTTTCTGACTATTTTAGAAATCCTTTTCATAATAAATAATTAATAACTTGTAATACTGATTGAAATTTTATCGTTCCAATATCTTGTTCACCAACATAAATACTTGGTATTCCAGCTGATTTTGCGGCAATGACATCGTTGGGACTATCACCAATATAAACGGTTTGTTTTAAATCAAGTTTTTTAATGACAGCTTGTAATGAATCGGGAGAAGGTTTACTGTTAGTGACATCTTCTAAAGCAATAATACAATCAAATATTTTTTCTAGTTTATTATTTTTTATAACGTATTCAGCTTCACTTTTTGGCCGACCGGTGGCAATTCCGAGATTTTTATATTTGCTTTTTAGCAACTGCAATTTTTGTTTTGAAATCAATAATTTTTCATTATCAATTAAGCCACCTAAATATATTTTTTGAAAATAAGCCTTAACTGATTCGTAGGCAACGGTTGCATTATTAATTAGCGCATAGGTTACATCCCAATCATTATTCATTCCAATTTTATTTTTTATTTCATCAACTTCAGACATTTGAACATTTCTCTTCAAAAAATAACTAGCCGTCTGTCGAATTGATTCACGATATGATTGAGATACGTCAACTAAAACGCCGTCCATATCAAAAATCAAACCATCATATTTTGTTTTCATATCAATTCTTTTAAACTATTAATCAACTTATCATTTTGCTCTTGATTTCGGACGGTAATTCTTACACATCCTTCAAGATATTTTTTTTGACTTCTATCTCGGACCAAAATATTGTTTTCTTTAAGCTTTTGACAAATTTCCTTTGCTTTTGCTCCAAAATTAACTAGGATAAAATTTGCTTTGGAAGGGTAAACAAAAAAATCAAGTTTTTTAAGGGATTGAGAAAGTTTTTCTCTTTCATTTTTAATCATCTTTATTTGTTCTTTAATCCAGTTTTGATCTTCTTCAAGAAGTTTTTCCGCTAATTTACAGGAAAAATAACTGACTCCAAGTGGAAAACGAATGGCATCAAATACTTGACTCAATTTTTGGTTGGCGATTAAATATCCGACCCTGGCTCCGGCCATCGCACCAAATTTTGAAAAACTCCGTAAAATAACGAGATTATTATATTTTGATAGTAAAGGAACACAACTAACTCCATAAAATTCTCTGTAGGCTTCATCAACTAAAACAATTCCCGTCGTATTCTTTAGGATTAATTCAATTTCTTCAAGTTTTGTTATAGAGCCAGTGGGATTGTTAGGATTACAAACGAATGTTATTTTAACAGGAGTGTTTTTTAATACCTTTAGAACATTCTTAATATCAGATTCAAAATTTTCCTTCAATAGGGGAATTTCAATTGCTTTCCCTCGATTAATTTCACATTGTGATTTAAATATTTCGTATGTGGGCGGTTGAATTAAAAAATAGTTGCCTTCATTTAAAAAGGCTTTCCCAATAATATCAAGAGCTTCATCACCACTATTTGTGACGGTAATCGTATCTTCAGGAGTATCTTCGTATTTTGAAATTAATTTTTTTAATTTTACATACGAGGGATCCCCGTATTCGTTAATTGGGCAGTCATTAATCAACTCCTCCAGAAATTTATTCATACAAGGAGGAGGTTGGGGTAGAGTATTAGTATCAAATCTTAATACCTCCGACCCAACATTTTTTACCCACTGATAAGGGGTAATTGTTTGTGCCATTATTGATAATAAATTTTTATTCATAATAAATTATTAACTTTTAAATCTAATCGAAACGGAATTTTTGTGAGCCGGTAATTGCTCGACTCCGGAAATCACTTCGATTGTTTTTTTAATTTTTTTTAATCCTTCTTTAGTACATTCTTGGATCTGCATCCATTTACCATATGCGTCAACGCCAAGTGGAGGATACATTTTTGCCATACCGCCGGTTGGAAGAACGTGATTAGCTCCGGTTGCATAGTCACCACTTGATTTTGTTGTCCAATTTCCTAGAAATACTGAACCAGCGTTTATAATTTTATTAACAACCTCAGAATTATTTTTTGTCATAATTTCCAAGTGCTCAGGTGCATAATCGTTAGTAAATTTAATAGCTTCATCAAGATTGTCAACAACAGCAATCAAACCATACTTCTTTAAAGATTCTTGAGCATATTTTTTTGTATTTAACTTCGGCAACTGATTATCAATTTGTTTCACCGTTTCTTTGGCAATTCTTTTAGATGTTGTTATTAATACACAGGCCGAATCTTCACCGTGTTCACCGTCAGCCAGAAGGTCGGCAGCAATATATTTTGGATTGGCAGTTTCATCAGCAATAATAAAGACTTCGGAGGGACCGGCAGGCATATCGATACTGATGATTTCCCGAGCCAACATTTTGGCGGCCGTGACATAAGAATTTCCGGCCCCAAAAATTTTATATACGCTAGGAATTGTTTCAGTGCCGTAAGTCATTGAGGCAATGGCCTCAGCTCCTCCGACTTTAAAGATTTTTTTAAGACCAATCATGTCCGCTGCAACTAAAGTGGTTGATGGTATTTGACCGTCATTTCGTGGCGGAGAACACATAATTATTTCTTTACATCCGGCAATTTGAGCCGGAATTGCTGTCATTAAAACGGAAGACGGGTAAATTGCTTTTCCACCGGGAATATAAAGCCCGACTTTTTCAATCGCCCGCCATTCTCTCCAGACTTTGATACCTTTTTCCGGATAAACTATTGTGTCCTTTACTTTAGTTAGCTGAGCTTTTTGGACAAGAGTGATATTTTTTATCATCTGTTTTAAAGCCTTGATTGTTCTTTCGTCAACTTCCGAATAAGCATTTTTTATTTCATCAGGAGTCACTTGGATTGATTGATAATTTTCTTTTCCATATCTTTGTTGATATTTTTCAATAATAATTTTGTCTCCTTCTTTTTGGACTTTTTCCATGATAGTTCTAACAGCCGGCATAATAGATTGATTTGTCCCGGCAGAGCGATTGACAATTCTTTGATAATCTTTCTTTGATAGATCTTTCAGTTTTATTACTTTCATACGATTAATTTTTTAAAACGTTTAATCAGTTTTTGCATCAATATTTTTTTCCCCTCTGGCAAATTATTATTTTTTCCGACTATGAGACTGGCTTGTGAGTCATATATTTTTTCAATTACTTTTAAGTTGTTTAAGGCCAGGGTTCGTCCTGTTGCAACTAAATCGACTATCGCATCAGCTATGCCTAAAGCAGGGGTAATCTCAACTGATCCGGAAACGGCCATAATATTTACAGGAATGTTTTTTTTCTTAAAATATTTCTCGGTTGAATTAGGATATGAAGTAAAAATTCTGGCATTTTTAAGTTGTTCTATTTTTTTTATATTTGATTCCTCAGGAACTGCTATCGATAGGGAACAAAAGCCAAAATTCAGTCGTACAATATTTGCCACACGTTTATTTGATTCATATAGGATATTTTGACCAACAATACCTAAATCAACTGCACCGGATTCGACATAATCAGGAATATCATCATCGCGAACATAAACAATTTCCAACGGAAAATTTCTACAACTTGAAAAAAGTTTTTGTTTATAATTCTCAAACTGCAGTCCGGCTGAACGCAAAAAACTAACAGCGTCTTCGGTAAGACGCCCGTCTTTTTGAATCGCTAATTTTAGATTGCCATTTTTCATATTTTTTTAAAATTATTAACATAACCCGCCTTCACTAAAGTTTCGGCGGGCAAAGAAAAACCCGCCTGTTGGCGGGGTAGAGAATTAATTTACTAATAATTAATTACATAAAAGGCGACCCCGCCTGAGGCAGGGGGTGATGAACTAAAGAGTTCATAAAGTTTTTAAAGTCTATAAAGTTCATAAAGTTATCAAAACAAATATATTAACATGTTAATATGATAATACATAGTATTTAAAAAGTCAACAGTATTTTGTTCTTGACTTTTTTGTTGCAGAGATTCTATGATATAATCAACTTATGAAAGATTATATAGATTTTACAAAAATCCAAAAAAAATATAAAGGTTCTTGGATTGCTTTAAATGATAAATTAGATAATGTTATTTCTTATGGACGTGATGCTAATTTAGTTTATAAAAAAGCTACCAGAAAAGGATTTAAATCTCCAACTTTATTCAAAGTTCCTAAAGAAATAACTCCTTATTTTGGAACTTCTTTCATATGAAGTATCGATTTAAATACGCTAAATTTGGTCCATATTATAGACCGGTTATTCAAATTATTTTAAAACATAACGGTAAAGAGTTTAAATATTTAGCGCTTATTGATTCAGGTGCTGATCTAAATATTTTTCATGCGAATCTTGCCTCAATTTTAGATATTGACATCACTAAATTAAAAACTCACTCTTTTGAGGGCATAAAAAAAGAAGCTTCAGCCTTAGGATATTTGAGCGTTACAGAAATTGGTATTGATAATATTTTTTTTGACACACCAGTAATATTTTCTAATGACATTTCTGATAATGGATACGGAATATTGGGACAACAAGGTTTTTTTGATCATTTTCGAGTAAAAATGGATTATCAAGGTAAGGATATTGAATTGAAATCGCATAAATAATTATGAACACTTTTCAAGATTATAAACCAAAAAACGAAAAGGAGAGATTTTTGGCAAAATCTTTCTTGAAACTAAAAACAGAACAGGAAGCGGCGAATTTTTTACGTGATTTGTTAACTATAAAGGAAATTGAAGAATTTGCTAATCGTTTTGAAATGGCCAGATTATTAAAGCAAGGAATGTCTTATAAAGCCATTGCCAAAAAGTTAAAAGTATCAACAACTACGGTGACCAGAACAGCTCATTGGCTATTTCATGGATGCGGAGGTTATAAAAAAGTGATAAAATAGTCGTTATGGAGATTAATCAAG
>Ga0209211_10013234_pt1 | contig 10257 bp, 13 predicted proteins | sample RifGroA2_FD_183992 | JGI IMG/M metagenome (GOLD analysis project Ga0209211, IMG submission 183992) | Groundwater microbial communities from Rifle, Colorado, USA - Groundwater A2 (SPAdes) (version 2) | ecosystem: Environmental > Aquatic > Deep subsurface > Groundwater | place: Rifle, Colorado...
TGCCGGCGACCGCGGCCACCGGGACGAATTTGCTGCCGTCGAAGGCGGCCAGACCCGCCAACGTCCCGACAAGAACGGTATCACGAAACACCGCCACGGCATTGCATACAGGCGCCGGAAGGCCGCCTGCAGTCGTGTACGTCGTCCAGGAAGTGGGAGCTGACAGGTTCGGCGCATGGAGCGGAGCCGAAGAGACTCCAAGATCTGTCGCGACCCAGAGCCGGTTGTTGTGGATCTTGATATCGTTGACGCCTGCCTGTGTTGTGAATCCGAGATTCGCATAGGTATCGCGAAATTCCATACGCGAGAGCTGGAGCACCGAGATTCCGAAATCGGTTCCGACGAACAACGAATCACCCCGGATGAAGAAAACGCGGATGGCTTTTTGAACGCGGCCAGATTCCGCGATACCCCGCACTTCGAGCCAGGCCCCGGTTCGGGGATCGAACGAGTTGATATACCCGTTGGATGAACCGGTCCACACATTGCCATCGCCATCGATCGAGACAGCCGTCAGGTCATTGCTGCTGAGGCCGTCGGAATTCGTGTATTTCACGAAACGGTTTGAGGAAGGAGCATACAGGAACAATCCGCCGGAGGTAGCGGCCCAGAGAGAATCTGATGCAGCCGCCACGTTGCGGACGACTTTCATATCAGTAAAGTTCTTCCACCGGCCAAGATCCACAGGATTCTGCTGCGCTGCCGCCATCACTGGCACTGCGCACACCCACACCCACCGCATGACGGATACCTGGTTCATAGATCGGTTACGTTCTGCGCGCTGGAGCCGGCCGATGCCGATGAAGTTTCTTTCGAAGCAGGGCCATCTCGACCGCTGCATCGGCCGCATCCCATCCTTTGTTTCCCATGACGCCTCCAGCGCGATCTTCGGCCTGTCCGATCGTATCGGTCGTGAGCACGCCGAACGTTACGGGAAGAGCATGGAGCAATGCAACCTGCTGGATGCCTCGAGCTGACTCAGCAGACACATATTCAAAGTGCGGGGTTTCCCCGCGAACGACCGCGCCGAGGCAGACGATGGCATCGAAGGCCCCCGTTCGGGCAAGGAGGTTTGCGGCCTGCGGGAGTTCGAACGCACCCGGGCAATGGACAACCCTGACGTCACCCCTCCGGACCCCCCGGAGGCGCAGGCACTGTTCCGCGCCAGCCCGTAACTTTCTGGTGATTTTCTGATGGAAGCGGCTGACGACGACCGCAATCTTCAACCCGCGGCCTGCCGCGCTTTGTTTCGACGCTCCCTGAGCCTTGTGTCCGACATTCACGAAAAGAGCCTGCTCCGCATCGTTTCGACTACATGCATGGGCACGGTGAACATGCCGAGCGTATGGTCGTCATTCTTCTTTCCTCCGTGGAAATCGGAACCGCCGCTCTCGAGAAGGAAATACTGATTGACCACTCCACGGTAGTATGCTTTCAGTTTGTCATCGTGCGCCGGATGGACGACCTCAATCCCATCCAATCCGCTCTTGATCAGCTGTGAAAGCTCCAGCTCGGTCATGTGCTTTCCCGGATGGGCGAGGAACGACAACCCGCCGGCATTTGTCACGAGCCGGAATGCATCCACCGGGTTCAGCTGATACTTCTTTTCAAACGCAGGCCCCCCCGTCCCGATAAAACGTTCGAAGGCTTCGTGGTAAGTCGCAATGTACCCTCCGTCGAGGAGAGCATTTGCGATATGAGGCCGGCCCACCGATCCGACTCCTGCTTGCTCCAGCACGGCTTCCAGTTTGAGCGGTACATTGATCTTGTTCAGTTTCTGGACGATCCGTTCCGCGCGTTTCAAACGCTCACGCCGGAAAAATGTCAGATAGTCCAGAAGATCCTGGTTCCGGTGATCAAAAAAATACGCGAGAACGTGCACATCCTTCTCACCGAGGGAGACGCTCAACTCGAGTCCGGAAATCACTTCTATGCCGAGACCTTTTCCCCATTCAATTGCCTCGTCGAGAGCACCGACATTGTCATGGTCGGTGATGGAGAGGACTTCGAGTCTGGCCCTATGAACTCGTTGAATCAGGTCATATGGTGAGTGGGCACCGTCCGAGTGCGTCGTGTGCGTGTGCAGATCTGCGCGGCCTGCTGAGGAAAGGGACGATTGAGGAACATCGCCCTCGTTCCCAGACTCCACCTTCTGCGACATGAATTCTTATGCTGTAGGTTTAACATATGAGATTTCCTTGCGGAAGCGCCCGACACTGCCAACCCGGAGCGGAGGGGGGTGCCTTACGGTACACTGTAAAGCCGCGGTGCTGCTAGAGATACTGCTTGCGAAACTCCTCGTAGTCGTTGATCGTCAATTTATTCCCGTCCAGCTGCAGATGTCCCTCACGAATAAATTGATGGATCATACGGGAGACCGTTTCGCGCGAGGTGCCGGCCATGTTGGCCATATCCTGCTGGAGCGGCAGCTCGTCGATCTCAACCTTCCCTTTTCGAAACACACCGATGTCATCAGCCAGCATCAGAATGACATTGGCGACGCGCCCCGATGCATCTTTGAGGGAGAGGCTTTTGATTTGTGTGTCGGCTTTGCGGAGCCGGGTGGTGAGCTCACCAAGGAGGGAAATGGCGACTTGAGGGTGTTCCTGCAACAACTTCAGAAAATCACGACGGTGAATCATGAAAAGCTCTGCTTTGGCAAGAGCGACGACACTCGCAGAGCGCGCGAGCCCGTCCAGAAGAGACATCTCGCCGAAAAATTCACCGGGGCCGAATATGGAGAGAATCACTTCCCGTCCGTCCTCATCCGTCCGGACGATCTTGACCTTTCCGGAAATGATGACAAAGAGCGCAGCCCCCATTTCCTTCTCAAGGACAACAATGTTGCCCTTTTTGTACTTCTTTCGGAGGCCGAGCTTCTCGATCTTCTTCAGCTCGGGTTCTTCAAGTTCAGCAAAGATGGGAACGTTTTCTAGGAAGCTCACGTCTCTCGTCGCGCAGTCAGTCGTTGGATGGGTGCTGGCCCTGATGAGAGTCGGTCAATAACGCCAGCCTGCCCCCGGTACCACACCTTTCGGTGCTCAATATATCCGCATCTGTAATGAAAGTCAAGGCTTAAACCCCCTGCCAGAATGGCGGATCAGAGAGGGAATGAGGCTTATGGCACACCTCGATTTGGAATAATAGTGGTTGAAGGGGATTGGGTAGAGTCCGATCCCCAGATCGGACTCCCAAGCAGGCATGCCCAAAGCGTCCTCTCCGCGATCGGATCTGCCGCGAATCAATGGATCAGAGAATGGTGCGACGGAGTGGCGTCCGATCCCCCGATCGGAACCGCAATGCGATCGGGATAGGCGGGATAATTGCCAATTCCGGGCGAAGGATCCCTCACCGCCGAGCTTGTCGCGGGTTTGTGCTCGTCCGCACCAACTTTCCCGCTCAAGTTCCGTAAGGTTTGGAAGAAGGGCGCTGATGGGAAATCCCGACGGCCCTTCGATCGTCAAGGCAACACAGTAGTATGATGAACGGAGGAAAAATCATGAAGCGATTCACATTTCTTGGCGGATTTGTTCTACTGAGCACGGTGATCGCCCTGCCGTTCCTTCTGGCTTGCAGGAAATCGGCCGAGCGCGGAGAGAATGAGGAGAACATCCGCTACGACATCGATGAGTACATGGCGGCAGAGGGATTGTAGGATCGTTCACGGCAGACGTGAAAAGATGTACGCGAGAATGATCTCGGCGTCTTCCACCGGGTTCACCGATCGTGAAAGAAAGTCAGGTGTCAGCCTCGCCTGTAATCTGTCCGCCGCTTCACGCGCGGGCGCAGGCACCGCTGGATCAACCGCAAGCGATCGAAGCTGTACGATGAAATCCCTTCCGTAGGTTGTTCCGGGAAATCTCCTCTGAAGCTCCTCCAAAGCAAGTCCAACCGCCCTCCGCGCAGACGTCCGGGCTTTTCCGCCATTCCCCTGCCGTTGCGCTTCCCGCGCTTGCTGCATCTCGAGTTGTACACTCTCCGTCCACTTCATGGCACTGCCCGACGAGCTTTCTTGACTTGTGCGGCAAACCGCTCCTGTTTCCATAAACGAACGAATGCAGCACCTCCGCGCCCGCGCTCAAACTTCCCGATCTGAAATTCGAGAGAGCGAAATCGCTGCTGGTTGACCTCGTTCACACGCGTCGGGGATACTTCAGAACGGAAATTTCCGGTCATACCATTCGCGCGTCATTTCCAGCCAGAAAAAAAGCCCCTTCCATTTTCCAAATGAAGCGTAGTGCCTCTCGATCGTTTTGTCGCTCACCCGCCGCCCCTTCTTGTGAAGTTCATAGAACTTCGCCCGGACCCATGAATCGAGTCCCAGATAGTCATATCGACCGAGAAGTTTCAGGATATTGCCCGCAGCATAAGTCCCCATTCCTTTTACCGACCTTGCCTCTTCAAAAAGCTCTTCCGAGGAGAGCGTTGAAGACCGCCAATGTTCGATCTTCAGATCTCCCTCAGCAATACGGGTGGCCAGCTCAAGCAGGTAGGGCGAGCGATAACCCGTGCGGATGTGCGTCCTGAGATACTTCTCTGTGACCTGTGCCAGGGCCTGGGGCGAAGGGAATGATCGCACTCCGTTGTCAAAGGGTGTTCCGAGATTTCTGACAAGATTCCCCACCATCGATTCAGTGAGAGCCCAGCTGCAGTTCGTCGTGCAGATCATTTTCACAACGTCTTCAAACACCGTCGGCGCCCGGAGCAACCGGCCGGCACGTTGCCTGGCAACCAGCGATAGTGCGGGCGGCGGCGAGCTTCCGTGTAGAATTCGGACAGATCTTCATTGAGCCTCAGACACTCCGTGAGCTGCCTCCGGACTTCATCTTTCTCTGCTTTCGTAATCTTTCCGGCAGATTTCAGTTCCGCTGTGAGGTTCGACGACCGCCGGTGAAGAGAACACCTGACCAACGTTCCATTCTGTAACTCGAGAAGCCTGCCGAGGCGTTGTTCGCTTTTATCGACATCAAATGGAACGAGCGCGCACCAGCCGTGGCTGTTCACGGTCTGCCAGAAACCGAACTGGCCTCCAAGCGGAATATGAAGAGTCGTGCTTATCATGTCCAGTCGCATTGAAAGAAGTGTCACACAGATGTCCACAGAGAATGCACGAAGGTCCACAGAGAATGAGTTTTCTGTGGATCTCTCTTTTCTATCTCCGTGGAACTCTGTGTTACAACTCGGGCCGCAGGAACGCGGTTAATATAAAGACCGAGGCAGGCAAAAGCAAAGCGGACGCTCCAGCGGAGTCGAGCAAAAGTCGGCAAATGTTGGTAGATTCTTTTCACTGTTAACGAAAACTCTGTCTTCTTATGCAAACCACTGCGGCGATCGAAGTCAACAACCTCGTAAAGGTTTACACGAGGAAGAACCAGCCCCCTGTGCGTGCTGTCGATGGATTGTCATTCACCGTGCAACGCGGCGAGATCTTTGGGCTCCTCGGCCCAAACGGGGCAGGAAAGACGACGACGATCAAGATTCTGACCACGCTTCTCGCGCCGACAGAAGGAACAGCCCGCGTGTCCGGATGTGATGTTGTGCGCGATCCTCTCGGCGTCCGGAAACAAATCTGTGTCGTTGTGCAGGAAAACGCTCTTGAGCTCCATCTTTCCGTGCGCAACAACTTCCGCGTTTTCGGCAGGTTTCACGGACTCTCAGCCCATGAAATCCAGCTCCGAATGGGGCGGATATGCGAGTTGTTCAGTCTCACGGAGTTCCTCAATGCGAAGGGAATGGACTTAAGCGGAGGACTGAAGCGGAGGGTGCAGGTCGCAAAGACTTTCCTCATCGACAAACCTGTGGTTTTTCTCGACGAAGCCACCACCGGGATGGACTCCATCAACAAACGTGCTACGATTCAAGCCATCAAGGAAGAGACGCGCAAAGGCCGAACGATCGTGCTCACGACGCATATCCTCGACGAGGCGGAGGTCCTCTGCGACCGGGTAGCCATCATGAACCACGGAAAACTGATCACTCTGGGGAGCATTCATGAGGTCAAGGGTGCCGGCCTTCGACTCCTCTCCCTCACCCTGACAGTCAGAGAAGCAACACCATCGCTCCTTGAAACAATTCGCTCGTTTCAGCCGGTGAGTGTCGAAATACGGAATTCAGTCATAGAAGTCATCATGCGCGATGAGGAGGAAACACTGAGGCTCCTTGCAGCGGCGCGGAAGCAAAAGGGCTTCCTTCATTTCGAGATTACCTCGGCAAGCCTGGAGGATGTCTTCCTCCAACTGATCGATCACCAGACGGGCTCCAACTGATGCGCGAGATTGTCGCCGTCGTTTACCGGGAATACCTGATCCAGACCACCAGCCTGATGTGGATATTCTTCGAGCTGGCCGTCCCCTTGTTGTATCTCCTCATGTTCGGTGTGGCCTTCGACCGCGCGCTCGGCCAGGGGCTGATGGTAGAGAATCAATCCCTCGGATACAACTCCTTTTTCCTCGCCGGTGTCCTTGCGATGACTTGCTTCGGAAACGCCCTCAACCAGTCATATGGGTTTTTCGTCGACCGCGACAACGGAATCCTCTACGAATTCCTTACGTACCCCATGCGAAGATCCGAATTTCTTCTCGGGAAGGTCCTCTTTCAGTGCGGCATGACGGTTCTTCAGTCCGTGCTGACGGTCGGATTCAGCGTTCTCCTTCTCGGCGTTTCCGTTCCCTGGAGTGCCGCCCTGTTTATCGTCATCACGATGATCGCCGGAACCGCCGGTTGGTTCTTTTTCCTCTCGATTTTTGCGTTTACGATAAAACGCAACGACATCTACAACACGGTCATCAACGTGATCTATTTTCTCCTGATGTTTCTGAGCAGTGTGTTCTATCCGCTTGACCGCGTCCCCGGCTGGCTGCGCTCACTCTCGCTCCTGAACCCGCTGACTTGGCACACCGACCTGCTGCGCTTCGAGACCGTGGGCGTCGGCACGTTGAGCGTCGTGATGCTCGAAGCCGGGGCGTTTGTCGTGTTCTCAGTCCTGGCCTTTTGGCTGGCGGTGAGAAAGCTCCAACAAACCGGCTGATCACACTCCCAATCACCTCCGGGGGGAGCATCCTATGAACAAGCTTGGCTTCGTCTACCACCCTTTCTACCTGAACCACAACACGGGTCCCGGACATCCCGAAAAGTCTCAACGCCTCGAGACGCTCGTTCAACATCTCCTTGCCCTACCGCTCTGGGCAACGATGTCTCATCTCCATCCGTCTGTGCCTTCGCTCGAATGGATCCACACCGTTCACCCCGAACGTTACACATCGATGATCAAAGTTCGTTGTCAGCACGGGGAACCTGTTCTCGACGAGGGCGACACGCGGGTCTCGAAGGAATCGTACGATGTTGCGCTCCTCGCCGCGGGCGGCGTCCTCCAGGCGATCGATGAACTCATGGCCGGCAATTTGACGCGGGCATTTTGTGCCGTCCGTCCGCCGGGTCATCACGCCGGGCAGGCAACAGCGATGGGATTCTGCCTTTTCAACAATGTTGCGATTGGAGCGCGCTACGCCCAAAAGAAACATGGTCTGAGAAAGGTGGCGATCATCGACTGGGACGTCCACCATGGCAACGGAACGCAGGAGATTTTCTACGACGATGATTCAGTGCTCTACATCAGCCTGCACCAATTCCCCTTCTACCCCGGCACCGGCTCGGCGCCGGAACGCGGGACCGGCCGAGGCGAGGGATTCACGCTGAACTGTCCGATGGGTGCCGGAAGCGTTGAGAAGGATTATCTGAACGCGTTCCAGACACAAATTATTCCCGCGCTCCATCGTTTTCAGCCTGAGCTCCTGGTGATCTCCGCCGGATTCGATGCCCACCGTGATGATCCCCTCGCTGATATTCACCTTACCGAGGAATCATATGGGCGGATGACGCAATTCCTGATGGAAATCGCCGGGCAATACTGCGGCGGGAGGATCGTTTCGGTTCTCGAGGGCGGGTATCACCTGCAGGCTCTCGCGAAAAGTGTGGAAGCACACCTTCGTGCGATGAGTTGAGGCAAAGAAAAGACCTGTCAGGTTTTTGAAACCTGACAGGTCTGACATGCGCGGCGCAGAAAGCAGTTGTCTCAGCGGTGATGCGAAGAGCCGGGGTGCCGGCGGTCCGGGGGCCCCGAGTGACCGTGTGCGCTGAAGCGGTGTCTTAGTTCGCTTTCGAATATCCCGCGCGCTTCGTCATCGAACAGGACGAACCGTACCTCCCGGAGTTTTGTGGAGCCGATCAGGTAGTCGACGGCTGCACCAATCATGAGGCTGGCACAGTGAAAATGCGAGAAACCACCCACGCCGGTTCCCAATGCCGGAAATGAGATTGAGCTAAGCCCCTCGGCATCCGCCAGCTTCAGACTTTTCAGAGTTGCCTGCTTGATAAAATCCGCATTTGTGTGAAGATCCTGGCCCATCACCGCGGCATGAATAACCCGCTTTGCCTTCAACGCTCCCGCGGATGTCGACACCGCATCACCGATGGCAATAGGCCCTTTTGCGATCGCCTCTGCTTCAATCGCATCCCCACCATTCCTCTTCAGAGCTCCCGCAACACCCGATCCCATCCAGAGATGATTGTTGGCCGCGTTGACAACAGCATCCGTCTCCTGTTCGGAAATATCCCCCCTGATGACGGTGATTTCACTTTTACCGACGTGGATTTTCATGGGATGGAACTCATGCGCACTGACAGGGAGAGTGATGTCCTGATGACCCCTGACGGTCAGGGCTGCTGAAGAAGAACCTAGAGAGGAAGTAGAATACGAATGGTGGTACCTTTGCCCATTTCGCTGTCGATCTCGATCTTGCCCTTGTGATCGTCGATCACTTTTTTCACGATGGACATTCCCAGCCCGGTGCCATGTTTCTTACCATAGGTCATGAACGGTTCGAAGATCCGCTTCTTGACCTCTTCCGGCATGCCCGAGCCTGAGTCTTTGAATTCAATCTTCACGTATCCGTCGACGGGCGCCGTTGAAACTTCAAGTGCACCACCCTGGGGCATGGCGTCGCGGGCATTGCTGGCGATGTTGTAGAACACGCGCACCATCTTGTCCTGGTCCATTTTCAGGTTGCCCAGATACTGCGTATTTCTCAGGAGCTTGACGTTGTTCTTGCTCAGGTCTTTCTCGATGAAGTCGAGAACACTCCCCATGATTTCCCCAAAATCCAGATCCTGGATGTTGGAGGAGCTGACGCCCCGGGTGAAATCGAGGATTTCCTGAGTCATGTTGACAAAGCGGTCCACCTGGTGGATCATTTCGTCGGCCAGCTTTGCGGCTTCTTCATTACCGGACTTCTTCTTCATCACCTGGGCATACACACGCAGGGTGCCCATGGGATTCTTGATGTCGTGGATGATGGTGCTGGCCATTCGTCCGACAGCCGACAACCGCTCATTTGCGACCATTTCCTGCGCCAGGCGCGCATTTTCAATGGCGATCGAGGCGTGTGCCGAGAACGCGTCGATAAAGTGCTCGTCGTCGGTCGTAAACGGTCCGTCTTGCTTGTTCAGGAGCTGGAAGACGCCAATGATGGTGCCGTCCTTGTTTTTCATCGGCATACAGAGGATGTTCCGGGTTCGATAACCCGTCCGCTTGTCGACATCAGGATTGAACCGCGGATCGCTGTATGCATCGGGGATATTGATGGTCTCGCCTGCCCGCGCAACGTGCCCGGCTATGCCTTTGCCTACAGGCAGCCTGATCTCCACCATGTTCTCGCCGCCGAAGACCTTAGACCAGAGCTCCTGTTTGATGGAATCGACCAGGTAAACCGTGCCGCGATCCGCTTCCGTGCTTTTTACGGCTGCATCCAGGATCAGGCCCAGGAGCTTGTCCAGATCGAGCGTGGAGTTGACGCTCTTGCTGGCCTCGACGAGTTTGGAGAGTTTTTCCAGCTGGCTTTCGGTGTGGGAACGTTCCAACTCCAGCTGCTGAATGATGTTATCATTCGCCTGGCGAAGTCGGACGGTGAATTCACGAAGCAGGTTGCGGGAAACACGGGCGTTCGAGGTGAGGACGTTGTCAAATTCTTGCGAGGAAAGCGTGTAGACTTCCGTCGGATCAATGCAGGTTGCCCTTGCGGATCGTCCCCGTTCATCAACGACACCGAACTCCCCAACGAGATTTCCTTCGCAGAGAATATTCAGTGTAGTTTCCTCACCGTAGGTGGTGAGGCGCGAGATCCTGACTTTGCCTTTCGCGATGAGGAAGACAAGGTCCACCCTTGAGTTCACATCGATCAGCACCGCGCCCGCTGGAAACTT
>Ga0209211_10013237_pt1 | contig 10253 bp, 7 predicted proteins | sample RifGroA2_FD_183992 | JGI IMG/M metagenome (GOLD analysis project Ga0209211, IMG submission 183992) | Groundwater microbial communities from Rifle, Colorado, USA - Groundwater A2 (SPAdes) (version 2) | ecosystem: Environmental > Aquatic > Deep subsurface > Groundwater | place: Rifle, Colorado...
AAAAATGCCGACTTGGACCTCGCTCGTAATCTCGCGGGCCATAATCTCATCGATGCCAAGCTCCTTTTTAATGTTACGGGTAAAGTTCTCGGTGGTATCAAGGCCAAGCATGACCAGGTAGGTCTCATTTTCAAGAAGTTGACCTTGGTCGATGTGAAGACGATGTTTTGTCGCAATTGTGCGGAGTTTCTCCGGCACATCCGCCGACGTAATGGCATTTCTCAAAAGCTCGGGGAGTTTCGAAAAACGCTCGCGTATGATTTCATGTACATTTAAATCGCCGTTCATACTACTTCAGGTTCTCGATAATGTTTTTAATGTTGAGCGTCTTGCCGTTCTCTCGGAGCACCTTGAGTATCGACGTCTGGTCTGTTTGGGGCACATCTCTTGGCGGTACGGCAGCAGGGCTTTCTGTTGGCTTTGTTGTAGGCGGCGTAGCGTTTTGTGTTTGTGGTACTGGAATATTGCGACTCGTCCGGTCTATCTGCACGCGCTGTATCGGAGTTACGGGTGCTTTTGTGGTGGCTCGCGAGAAGATGGCGCCGTCAATCTGTGCTGCAACTGTGCGAGCAATTGATTCGCTGATTTCAAGCACTTCAACAAGATTTGGCGCAAATGACTCTTTGTCCTCAATACCCAACAGGACCAAACCAACTTCATTTAACAAAAGTTCGGTATGGACGTCATCGAGACCGTTTTTCTCGGCGATTGCTTGAATGTCGTTTGCAGTTTCCGGCGACGTAAGTATACGCTTCACCTCCGTGGGCGCTCGCTCGTAGTGTTCTTTTAATTCTTGTTCAGTGGGCATACTACTTTTTCTTGAATGTTTCTTTTGCCTTATCGGCTTTTTCTTTTTTTTCTCGAAATTCTTCTTTTTCTGTTTCAAGTTTCGCCTTCTGGTCTTCGAGCTCGCCTATTCTTTTCCGGGCCGCCTCTTTGGTTATTGGAGACGATGCGGCATTGAGAGTAGCTCGCGCTTTTCCAAGGTCTCTGTTGACCTCGGTGATTTTTTGATTGGTCTCTTTCAATTTCTTTTCTGCTTCAACTCCCGACGCCACTGCTTCTATGCTGCCCGCGGCTTTTTGATTTGCATCGTATACTGTCGGTGAAACTACGCCGCCAGCGCGCCGTACATTCCGTGCGTAGTCCTTCCTATGTTCTATTTGTTTGTCCACATCATCTCCGGCGAGTTTTGCGACTCGGTCTGCTCCCGCGGTGCGCAGTTCCGCGATACGGCGGCGATCCTCGATGTACCCGCCCGTTCCCGGTGTACCGACAAAGTCAGCCGCCTTTTTACCCAAGAGCGAACGCGGATCCATCTGTGCCTTTGAAACACGTTCCGCTGTTCGCGCGGCAATACCGCCTAGTCTCGGATTGCGAAGCTCGAAACGCTTCATAAATTCACTCTGTGCAAGCCGGTCCGCCTGTCGTCCAACTGTTTCGCGCGCGACCCTGCCGGCAAATCCAAGAGTTGCACCGCCTGCCTTCCTCCCCGTCCACTTGCTGGCTCCTACTGCCATCCCCTTTCCGAAGTTGGACATGCCCTTGGCTCCCGAGAGCGCCAGATTGTTCGCAATGATAATGGAGGCAATCATGAGCGTTATCAAAATGGCGAAGTTGAATATCAAAGCAATACTTCCCGATTTCGTACTCGGGTTGTTGGCAAACACTTCCGCGATTCCCTGTATGTTGGGAAGCGAGCTGGTAATTCCGGGAATCACCTGAAGCGTGACCCAAAAGAGCATCATAAGAACCGGTGCGAAGATTGCGTAGTTCCACAACTTTCCCCACCATTTCCACGCATACTGGCTGGTAAAGGGGAGTACGAGTGCCGCAAACGCAAGTGGTGAGAGAATTGCCAAGAGCACGAAGCTGGCGGCCCTGATGATAAGCATGATAGCCGCAAAGAAGAATACAAATGCGGTAACAACAAAGAAGATAGATGTCAGAATGGCGTATGAAAACATCATGCCGATGCCGCCAGTGGATGCAAGGCCAACCGATGCGATCCGCTCAATGATTGGCACAGCGTCAAATGCCGTCTCTACACCAAGTACATTCATGAATTCACCCGCTAGCGAATCGTCGGAGTTCGCTACAATTCCATTATAAAACTGGAGCGCAAAAAGATTTGATGCGTCAATGACAAACTTGGTAAAAAATAAACTGAAGTTAATGACAAGGGCGACGATAATAAGCTGTGCAAGTAATTTTTTATACCCGTACCCTCCTAGTCCGAGAATTGTAGAAATCGCAATTGCAAGAAGCCCGAAGATAAAGAGAATGTTCGCCAGATCGCGGAATACCATCCATGTTGTTGAAATCGCCGTGATATCGCGGAACCAACTGCCGAGGTCAATCACCACTTCTCCAATTGTGAAATCAAGCAACCCTCCGGCAAGAAAGACGAGGAGACTCGTGAACATGACGGGAAGATACAGAAGTGCGGCAAAGACGTAAAAAAGAGCGCTCTTCAGACAGCTAAAAATGCCGCTACATCCTCCGCTCGCATTGTCAGCCGCCTGTGCCTCTGCTTGTTTCTGTACAGTTTGAAGCACCTGCCCTGTTACCGCTTGGTCTCCGCTTGGTGTGGAAGGGGTTGTCGGACTTGCTGTTTGAGTTTGAAGCACTTGCCCTGTTACAGCGGCATCACCGCCCGAACTATCTGGGGTAGGCACGTCTTGCGCAAAAGCACCTCCGACCGGAGTGATTAACAGAAAAGAGAAAAGAACAATGCCTACCGCGAACCTTTTTATATTCTGTATCGTAATCTGTTCGTGCGGCATACAGTATCTGTGTTTAAAGCAATTGAGATGAAATGGTTAGGACTCGGCATTGTTCTGCATCCCTGTCCGTCTGTGCATTGAGTGTAGTCATGTCGCGGATGATGCCTCTTGCGAAGCTGTGATTTTCACCCGGATACCCGTCCCGCTCAAGTTCGGCATCGAATACACCTTTAATAGTATGAAGCCGCCCACTCTGCAGTAATATTTGGTAATCGTTAACCGCGGTATTGAGAAGACCAACCGTTGGGGCGGTCTCGACGCGGGAGCGTATCGCTACCAACTGTCCGGTAAGATTGTCTACAGTAGTAATATCACCAGTAACCCTAATCTGGATCGGCAGGAGGAGGGCCTGTACTGTCGAGGATGCGCTTGCCGCCCTGCTTAAGAGTTCTGTCGGCGTGAAGGAAGTGACCGAAGTTTCCGTGTGGTAGTAGAGCGTTTGATTGAGGGCGGCTTTCTCAAGGTAACACTGCCGCAGTGCCTCGACCTTTCCGCGCGCGGTGAGAGTGGCATTTAGTGAATCCTGTTTTGCAATGCGGTACCGGTTTTCGTCTTGCATGTTACCGCGGATAGTTTCAAGCATCTTATCGCGAAGCGAAGAGAAGTCTCGACTTTCTTGGGTGAGCTGGTCCACATACGACGATCGTCCTCCGCTTCCCTTGCTCAACCCTGAAAGCCCGCCCGAAGAGCCACCAAGCAACTGCTTGCCGAGTTGGGCCAAGAGCGCGCCAATGATTTCATTGAGCTCATCGGCGATTTCCAACTGCCGCAGGCCGGTGCCGAGCGTTTCATCGAGTGTGTCAACAATGGTTGCTCCCGGAGTCGAGATAGTACAGCCATACACGGTGTTTCCGACTTGAGCCGAAATCGTCGCGCCGCCTGCTCCGCCGCCGGAATCAGAACAGACTTCTTGTGACTGAAACCCGCTTCCCCAATCGAGCGTCGTCAACTTTTGGTTTTGTCGCCGCTCTATTTCTTCGAGAAGCGTGGATTGCGATTCTGAATACGCCCAGAGCGCGTTGTTGTTTGGGTTTATGGACACTTCAAGCCAATTATTCCACGCGCTCCCATTTGAAAAATTGCCGAATGCATCTTGCACGTTTTTAATGGCGCCGGTCAGCGTACAGGCAACCTTCTTTTTGACGGGCGCGTAGTAATCAAGCGCGATCGCAAGTCGGACTTTCAATTGGAACGGACGACACAGAAATGCCAAATCAGACCCTTCGATAAACCTCCCGGCGACCTGGTCGGCGATGTCGAGCAAGAAGAGGTCAAGATTGGTAATAAATGACGGCGACCCTTGGAAACCCCCGTTGATCCAGTTGACGATGCTTGCGGTGATGCTCTTGATGATGATTTCTCGCAACATCGGCACCAATGGGTCGAGAACATACTCCTTGATCACTAGGGCTTGGATGCCCATTGACGTTATGACATCCGAAATGGCACTTATTGCGTTAAACCCCGCAGAGAGAATGTTTGACGGGCCTCCAATGATGTCCAGTGCCTGTGCGGATGCTCTGTGTGGCACTGCCAAAAACGCTCCCGGGGCAAGGATGGTGAGGATGAGCACGAGAGCAAGGATTTTTTTGTACACGAAGCCGTTTTTCATACCTAGGGAATTGCGTTATGCGCCTTTAGGTACAGGCCGATTGTCTGCAGGGATTCGATAAACGCGAATTCATTTACGGTGTACTCTTTAATGCCGACAAGAGCTCCCACAGGGTCGGTAAAGACCGCGCGCATACTCTCTACGTTTGCAGAGACGCGCGCAAGCGCATTTGCCGCAGCGATATGTTCAGCGGCGACTTCTTGCGGGACGGAAAGCGCAAGCATTTCCGCAACTGTCGCGCGGTAGCGCCTTGTTGATGTATCGAGTTTCGAGAGCTCGTTGCTGTTTTGTCCTTCGAGTGCTCGCTTTAGCACGACAAGATCGTTTTCAAGCGCCAAGTCTGGCTTCAGAATTGCAGTGATTTCTACGCCGTATCGTTTGATTGCATCAGCGCTTGGAGTTGTGACGATGCGGATATCATCTGCCGTGTATTGCTTTGGTGAGATTCCGGACGCTTGATCAATTAAGGTGGTAATGAGCTGTTCGCTGTTTTGTACGGTCAGCTGGCCGCCTTGCTTGAGCTCGATATATCCTTCAAGAAGCTCCCGTGAAATTTTTTCTGTTGCGGTTAGATTGCTCGTCTCTGCTTCTTCGGAGCCCCCTTGCTTTGAGGGGGTGATTGCCGCCGCCGTATCGTTGGGGCCAGCAATGAGTGGGTTTCTGCGCTGGTCAATTTCTTCCCCGTCTGGTGTGCCGTCCTCGTCGGTATCGGGGTTATGAGCATCTGTTTTGAGGAGTTCTTCTTCCCAGTCCCCCAATCCGTCGTTGTCAGAGTCTTTTGTGAGAAGACTGGTAACTATTTTTTCGGCATTTTCCCGTACGGAAAGCCCGTCGGAGTCTGCCGCGCTCCCCTTGTTTTTCAAGTATATAAAAAGTGCCGTTCCGATAAGCACCGTGGCGATGAGTATGGCGAGAAAAACCCTAGGTTTCTTTAGGAAGGTAGACTCCACCTTCTTAGTATATCAGCAGAAAGTCCGTATTCTACCTTGTATCTGTGCATTACGGACGCTCGGGGACGCCCTCTTGGAGTGCTAGAGCGAGCCGCTTCCACATCTGGAGCGGCACATCTTCGGGGCGAGAGTTGTAATCAATAGAGAGGCGGTCAAACAAGGCGCAAAGGCACTCTTTTGTGCCAAATGCTTCAAGATTATTTAAAAGTCGCTTCCGCTTGCTTTTGAATCCCGCTTTGAGGACTGTGAAAAAGTATTTTTCTGACAGTGTATCGAAAAAATCTTTCGAGATGCCAGTTACGGCGAGAATTGCGGAATCAACCTTCGGCTGTGGCCTGAACGATGCGGCTTTAACAGTTCCGACATAGCGTGGCGTGCCGTACGCTTTTACCGAGAGCGACAACACGCTTTCTTTTTTATCTTTGGCGATCCGCTCTGCGACCTCTTTTTGTATGAGAAGCACCATGGCGGACGGCTGGACATTGCTTTCAAGCAGAGTTCTCACGAGAATTCCCGTAATGTAGTACGGAATGTTTGCAATGACTTTGAACTTTTTTTGCGTAAGTCCCAGTTTTGAAAAATCAGCAGTAAGAATGTCCCCGTGAATTACTTGGAGCTGCCGCTGTGCAATCTCGTCGGAGAATGTACTGTGCAGATACTCCACTAAGTCCCCGTCTTTTTCAACCGCAATCACTTTTTCCGCACGCTCCAAAAGCGCTTTGGTAAGTACGCCTTTCCCGGGGCCGATCTCGAGCACAGGATCGTCTTTTGAAACCGCTCCTGCCTCAATGATTTTTTCTATCGCGCTCTGCGACTTCAGAAAATGCTGACCCAATGATTTTTTCGCTCGCATATTATTCAATGGTGAGAAGCCCGCTGTCGCTCGACTCGTACCCTTCGGTCTCCAAGTAGCGCTCGGGAATGTCAGAAATAAATTCAGACGGGATGGTTACTTCGCGCGAGCCGAAAATGGTTCGTACGGAGGCGAATGTCAGAAATACTTTTTTCCGCGCGCGAGTGAGTGCGACATAAAACAGCCGTCGCTCCTCTTCCTCGTCGCGGTCATTCCTATCTATACGCTGTGGGAACAACCCCTCCTCAAGTCCAGTGATGAATACGTAGTCGAACTCCAGCCCTTTGGATGCGTGAATGGTCATGAGCTTCACCGCTTTCTCGTTTTTAATGAGAGTGTCTTGATCGCTTGCAAGCGCGGCGTCCTCCAAAAGCTTTTCAATGCCTTCAAGGGGAGGAAGCGCATCATATTTCGTCGCAAGCGTCACCAATTCTTTTATGTTCAAGAGGCGTTCTTTATCTTCCTCATTTCCTTCAATGAGGAATTTTTCAAGGCCGCTTTCACCCAACACATACCGCACCGTCTCTGATGGAAGGCGTGTTTCTGCCGAAGAGCGAATGCGTGCAAGAAGAGCTCGGAAATCACTGACACGCTTTTGCATAGCTGGCGTGAGTTCTGATTCTCGCCCCTCAATCATCTTCAGAAGCGTTACCTTGCCGATACCACGCGCAGGCGCGTTCACGATGCGCGCCAAATCTGCGGAATTTTCTCCACTGAGCGCAACTTTAAGAAACGCGAGCATATCCTTTACTTCTTTTCGCTCAAAAAAGCGCGTTCCCAAGACTTGGTACGGCACTCCCGCATAGAGAAAGGCTTCTTCAAGCGCGCGCGATTGGAAATTCGTGCGATACAGCACCGCAATTTCAGAAAGCGGCACGCCCGCTTGGGCAAGCTCGCTTGCCCTAGAAACAATGAAACGCGCCTCGTCTTCTTCGTTGAAACCACCGTAGAGTGTCATCTGCTCCCCCGCTTCTTTGGTTGCAATGAGTGTTTTCTCGAGTCGGTTTTTGTTTTTCTCGATGATGGCATTTGAGACATCGAGGATTGTTTTTGTGGATCGATAATTTTCCTGCAGGGTGACGATGCTTGCGCCTGGGTAGGTCTTTTCAAAATCAAGCAGATTTTCGATCGTCGCTCCGCGCCAGCTGTAAATATTTTGATCGATGTCCCCCACGACGCAGATATTTTTTGCCGAACCGGCGAGAAGTTCCGAAAGTCGGTATTGGATTTGATTCGTGTCTTGGTATTCATCGATGAGGAGGTGTGACCACGTCTTGTGGTAGCGCGAAAGGACATCAGTGTGCGACTCCAGAAGCAGAACGGTTTTGAGCAAGAGGTCGTCAAAATCAAGCGCGCGTTCTTTTTCAAGAATTTTCTCGTACCTCTTCCACAGCGGTGCAACAATTCTCTCCACATGATTTGCCGCGGTGCTTTCGTAGCGGGAGGCGGTCGTGCCGTTGCCTTTTTGACGAGAGATAATTCCCAGTATGTTTCTTGGTTCGTACTGCTTCGGGTCAATTCCCTCCTGCTTCATGGCCTCCTTGATGGCGCGAGTTGAATCACTGCGATCAAAGATGGAAAAATGCCGTGAGAGATTGAGAAGCGCGGCGTTTTCTTTGAGAATGTGGACGCCGAGTGAGTGAAACGTCGAGACAAAAGGAGTTGGACTTCGGAGTGCCTGCCGCGAGATGGGTAGGTTGAGGTCTCGATCATTTTCAATGAGGGCTCCCAAGCGCTCGCGCATCTCTCTCGCCGCCTTGTTTGTGAAGGTAACGGCAAGGATGGCTTCAGGAGCAACGCCGTTTTTTATTAAATTGAGAATCCGATGCGTGATGACTTTCGTCTTCCCCGCACCTGCGCCCGCAACGATTAAGAGCGGCCCGTTTGTATGCAAAACGGCCTTTTGCTGTGCTTCGTTTAGTCCTTGGAGGTGATTCATCCCGTACGAAACAGGACGCGAATACTCTAGTCCCTGCGCCCCGAGGTTATTATGTATACACTTCGACCTTTATTAAATCAAAAAACTACGCCCGTCCGATGTTTCGTACGGGATGCACCCGAAAACTATAACAGCATTCAAGTGAAAGGCAATTATGTGGATTGTTTCGCGACCTCTTCCTTGTACGCGGCAATTTCTTTTTCCGCTTCCTGCTGTACCAAGATGTCGAGATTTGGAACGTGGGGCTTGAGAAACGCATTGAGTGCGTCGACGTCGCCTGCGCCTATCAGCGTTTCGAATTCCGCACGCTTCTCCTCGGGCAAGATTCCGTGAATCGCTGTTACAACGCGTGTCATGATATTTTCACCGACTTGCGAGACGACGGCTTCCTGTACGGCGAGAGACGCCGACTTGATGCCGATCTTGTCAACAACCTGCTGTCTAATGTCGTCTTGGTTGATCATAGTATAAATAAGTACAACGGTTACCTCCCGGCAGTTGCTAGGCTTTCTCGAACACGCTGTTCAGCGATCGCTTCCATTATTTGGTGGACAGACTTGCCTTTGTATTCAATGCTGCTGTCTGCAATAAGGTTGCGAACCGCTTCTGCTTGGTACTGACTGATGCCGGTCATTTGCAAAAACTCTTGGTTCGGCAGCATCTTGGTCGCCCCGCCCGCGCCCTGCATAAATTCTCCGGCATCCATGCGGGCGACGCTGTACATGAACTTCTCCATGCCATCGCTTGGATTCATGCCGAAGATACCCTTGTGGCCGAATATTTCTTTGATGTCGCCCTGAAGTTCGATATTTTTCAATTCGTTAATGTGCGCCAAGTCCTCCGCCTGAATGGTTGCTTCGGGGACGACAACTCGTGCGGATTCTGGCGGAAGTGTATGCTCGGCAACTGCTATAGGCTCAAAATCGGTAGGATGCATCGTGGCTGGCGCTACTTCCGGTGCTGCCCCCGCCGTTCCTGCAGTAACTTCTTCTGATCCCTCAAAGAGCGAAGCGGCCGCGAGCGTGCCGGCAACAAGGCCGAATACAGCAGCGTACGCCTTTGGGTGCTTGTTCCACCATCGCTCCTGTTTCGCTTTGCTCTTCGAGAGCATCGCTTCCATAGCAACAAATGTTCCCGAGGCGACGAGTGCGCCACGGGCAAGCATGCCGAGCGCGAGCGCGCCGCCAATCGGGCCAGTGACCCCAGTCATGCCGGCAGCGATAAGGCCGACGCCAGCGCCGACTTTGACCCATATTGGCATGCGATTGTACCAGGCGCCAAGCTTCCGTACTGCCGACTCGGCACCCGCAGCTGCCGCTTCTGTCCAAAGGCCGCGCGCTCGTTCTTGTGACGCACTCAAGAAGATGCGATCTTCGGGGCTAACAGTAAATGCTTCGGGCGTCACTTCAGCACCCGGAGTCCGTTCAGCGGGCGCACCGGTATCAAACGCTTCGAGTTCTTCTGGCGAGAGTCTCCTCCCTTCGCCTTCGTGTGTCGTTATTGTTTGTGCCGGAGTTGCTTCCTGCGCAACCGCCGCGTTAGGTACTCGTGTTCCCGAAAGTTCTTGGAATCTTTGTTCGGCATTTTTAATTTCCTGCTCGTGAGCCAAGACCTCGGCGTCAATGCTTCCGATTGACTGTCTCAAGATATTTGGGTTTGGCGACTTCTCTCCTCGCTCGATCGCCGCAAGCGCCTCTCGATGTCCGGCAATCTTTGTTTGGAGGCCCTCTTTTTCTTGTGCCCGAGCGCGCTCTTCTGCAATCTCGCGGATTTTATTTTCGGCATCTCTAATTCCCTGCTCATGAGCGGCTACATTTGCATCGATGGACTCCATTGGCTGTTTGAACATCTTCAAATCCGGCGATTTTTCTTTGCGCTCAATAGCTGCAAGCGCTTCGCGATGTTGTGCGATCTCCGCGCGCAGTGTCGCTTCAGAAGAAACACCTTCAGCTGCTTTCCTTGTGGTGGGGGCCTTCTCTGGTGTTGGAGGATTCTTCACTTCTGCGGCCTTCGACGCTCCCTTTGCAGGCGATTCGATCGCGTTTCGTGTTGTGACAGGACCGCTTGCGGCTTTTTGCGCTTCAGCATCCGTTGTTTTGGTCGTTGCTTCTTT
>Ga0209211_10013238_pt1 | contig 10253 bp, 9 predicted proteins | sample RifGroA2_FD_183992 | JGI IMG/M metagenome (GOLD analysis project Ga0209211, IMG submission 183992) | Groundwater microbial communities from Rifle, Colorado, USA - Groundwater A2 (SPAdes) (version 2) | ecosystem: Environmental > Aquatic > Deep subsurface > Groundwater | place: Rifle, Colorado...
GGTCACACCACGGACGTCCACCACAAACTTGCGTCATGTCTACACGGTCAACACAAACTGGGCAAAACTAGGGCCTGCACCCTTTGGAGCCTCACCATGACCCTTGCCCACTTGCGCCCCGCTGAGCTGGCCCTCACCATTGCACCCGAAAGCCTGGGCTTTAACGACACGTCCGAGCTGCTGCAGCAGCCGCTGCCCTGGATCGGGCAGGCGCGGGCCGAGACGGCGGCGCGTTTTGGGCTGGCCATGGAACAGCCCGACTACAACCTGTTTGTGCTGGGCGAGGTCGGCAGCGGCCGCTCAAGCCTGTTGCAGCAGCTCATGCGCGAGGTGGCCGCCAGCAAGCCCGTGCCGCCCGACCTGTGTTACCTGCACAATTTTGATGCACCAGAGAAGCCACGCGCGCTGCGCATGCCACCCGGCCAGGGGCGGCTGTTGCGCCAGCTCATGGGGCAAATGAGCAAAACGCTGCAAAAGGAAATTCCGCAACGGCTGGACGGCCCCGACTTCAAGGCCGAAAGTGCGCACCTGGAAAAAACCTACAAGCAAGAAGAGTCCGGGGCCTACGCCGAGCTTGACGCCTTTGCCGAGGTGCGCCACTTTGCCCTGTACCGCGAAGATGGCCACCTGATCTTTACCCTGCTGGGCGCCAAAGGAAAAGCCCTGACCGAAAGCGAGGCACGCTCCTTGCCCAAGGAGCAACGCGCCCAGGTTGAACAGGCCGAACAAGAATTACGTTCCGAGATTGCCCGCTACCTCGACAAGATCCGGCCGATGGAGCGCCTCAAGAACGAGGGCCTGGCCGCGCTGCGGCGCCAGACCATCAAGCCGCTGCTGGAGCATGAACTGCAAGCGATCCGGCTGGAGCTCAAAAAGCAGATCAAGGACTCGGTCAAGCTGGGCCGGTACTTTGACCAGGTGATGCAAGATGTGCTGGACAACCTGGATGCCTTTCGCACGGCCACCGCCGATGCCGGGATTGACGAGGAACTGCGCCAGGAGGAACTGGCCACGGTGCTGGCCCGCTACCGGGTGAATCTGGTGGTCGACAACGAGGGCCTGAGCGGTGCGCCGGTGATCATCGAGGACAACCCCTCTTACCACAGCCTGTTTGGCAGCGTCGAATACCAGGCCGAAGAAGACGTGTTGCTCACCGATTTCTCGCGCATCCGGGCGGGCAGCCTGCTCAAGGCGCATGGTGGCTACCTGATGCTGCATGTGCGCGAGCTGCTGACCGACGAACTGGTGTGGGACAAATTGCGCCGCTTTTCCCGCACCGGGCGCCTGCAGATCGAAGAACCCATGCAGATGTTTGCCCCCATGGCCACGGTGTCGCTGACGCCCGAAGCACTGGACATCCGGGTCAAGATTGTGCTGATTGGCGCCACCGACGAGTACTACCTGTTGCAGGAGGCCGACCCCGAGTTTGCCCGGCGCTTTCGCGTCAAAGTGGATTTTGCCGAGAGTTTTGCCGCCAGTGCGCAGGCCTATGCCGCGTCAGCCGTCTTTGTGGCCCACACCTGCCAGCGCCTGGGCTTGTCCCATTTTTCGGCTGCCGCCGTGGCGCAGCTGCTGCAAGACGCGCACCGCGAGGTGGATGACCAGACGCGCCAGAGTGCCACCTTTGCCCGCATGGAGGCGCTGGTGATGGAAGCGGCAGCGGTCTGCCATGCCCGCAGCGGCGCAACAGTGCAAGCCGACGATGTGTACCACGCGCTGCAGGCACGCCGGCTGCGCCACAACTACCCGGACCAGCGCTTGCAGGAAACCATCACCGACGGTGAGCGGCTGATCAGCCTGCAGGGCGAGAACACCGGCCAGATCAATGGCCTGACCCAGATTGACCTGGGCGACTACCGTTTTGGTTTTCCGGTGCGGGTCACGGCGCACACCTCGGCCGGTGAGGACGGCCTGGTCAACATCGAACGTGAGGTGGCGCTGTCGGGTCCAATCCACGACAAGGGGGTGCTGATCCTGCACAGCTACCTGTCAGCGCTGTTTGCCGCCCAGGCGCCGCTGGCGCTCAATGCCACGCTGGTGTTTGAGCAGGAGTACCACGGCATCGAAGGCGACTCGGCCTCGTGTGCCGAGTTGTACGCGCTGCTGTCCTGCCTGTCCGGCTTGCCGCTCAAACAAGGCATTGCCGTCACCGGGGCTGTCAACCAACACGGCGAAATGCTGCCAGTGGGCGGCATCAACGAAAAAATTGAGGGTTTTTTCCGCATTTGCGACAGCGCCGGGCTCACCGGCCTGCAGGGTGTGCTGATTCCGCAACGCAACCGGCGCCACCTGATGTTGAGCCATGAAGTGACACAGGCGGTGGCGCAAGGCCGGTTTCATGTCTACACCGCCGAGCATGTGAGCGAAGGTATCGCATTGCTGACCGGCTGCACCAGCGGCCTGCCGGGCACGGCCGGCGCTTACGCGAGCGGCACCGTGCTGGGTCGCGCCCAGAAAACCCTGCAAGCCTACCGCCGCGCCTGCCAACTGGCGGACCACCCCAAGCCAGGGCACAGGCGCAGGCGTTGACTGCCAGGCGGTCCATCGCGGCGAGGGCGCCGCTCCTACATTGCAGGCATTTGCCATTGCGGGGCTGAATCAACCAAATGCGGCACGCAACACGAGGACAGCGTTGGTGCCGCCAAACGCAAACGAGTTTGACAGCATGGTTCTGGCTGGAAACTGCGTTCGGGTCACATTGGGCACATAGTCAAGATCACACTCGGGGTCTGCTGTGGCCAGGTGCAGGGTGGGAAAAACCACCGAATGTTGCATGGCCAGCAATGACAAGACACATTCGAGCGCACCCGAAGCGCCCAGCAGATGCCCGTGCATCGCCTTGGTGGCGCTGATCGGAATAGCAGACGCCCTGGACCCAAACACGGCCTTGATCGCAGCCGTCTCCACCGCGTCGTTGGCCAGGGTGCCGGTGCCGTGCGCATTGATGGCATCGATCGCTAAAGGCCCAAGCGATGCCGATTGCAGCGCTGCCCGCATGGCAGCCGCCTGGCCTGCCACGCTGGGACGGGTGATGTGGCCCGTGTCTGTGGTCAGCCCATAACCCAGCACCTCGCCGTGGATCGTGGCACCACGCGCCACCGCGCGGTCCCAGGGTTCGAGCACGACCATGGCCGCACCTTCACCCAGCACCATGCCGCTGCGGTCTTTCGAGAAAGGTTTGCATGAGGCCGACGGGTCGCTGGCATCGATCGTGGCCAGGGTGTGCAGGGCCTCCCAGGCCTTCATGGAACCAAACGAGAGCGGTGCTTCGGCCCCGCCGGCAATGGCCAGGTCGAGGCTGCCACCAGCGACGCGCAACCAGGCCTCGCCAATGGCTACGGCGGACGATGAGCAAGCGGTCGAATAGGTCAGACTGGGTCCACGCAACTGGTGATCGATGGCAATCCAGGCGGCACCCGCATTGTGCATGCCCATCAACACCGTGAACGGCTTGATGCGGTCTGAGCCCTCGGCGTAGAGCGTCTGGTAGCCGTCGTCGTTGGACTGTGATCCGCCCATGCCGGTGCCGACAAAGCAGCCCGCCCGGTAGGGGTCCACGGCACTGCGGTCGCAGTTGGCATCGGCCAAGGCTTGCCGGGCGGCCACCAGGGCAAACTGGCTGGAGCGGTCCAGCATGCGCAGCCTGGGCGGCTCAAAATGCGCCGCGCCGTCAAAAGGCGCGGTGGCCGCCAGCGGCGCATTCAGTCGCGGCGCAAACGCCACATCCAGCAGCTGGATGCCGGAACGGCCACGGGCTGCGTTGGCATAGACCTCGACCACCGAGTCACCGAGCGGCGACACCACGCCCATACCGGTCACAGCGACCCGCCTCATGTGGCCTGCAAACCCGGTGCCATCACCACGTCCTTCTGGGTCTCGCTGCCGTGTTGCACCGCGACCAGTTCATCGATGAAATGAACCACGTCACCCAGGGTCAGCAGTTGCACCGCATCGGGCGCCAAAGTAATGTGGAATTCATCCTCCACGTTGAAGAGCAGTTCGGCCACGCCAAGCGAGTCAATGCCAAGTGCTTCAAGCGGCGCATCCAGCGTCAACAGCATGGGGTCAAGCTTGTAGTCCTTGACCAGAATCGCGCACAGGTGTTCAAAAGTTGTCGTCATGTCATGTCCCTTGTTGCCTCATGGCGTGGTCACAAAATGTGTTCTGGATGGCGATAGCGGCCGGGTCGGCGGTGCAACGTGTCTTGCCGCCCCAAACCGCAGCCCGAGTCAGCAGGGTCGGCCAGCGCTGCAGCAGTGCCAACACAGGTTTGAACAGCCTGGGCCGCATCGCCAGATGCGCCAGCACGGCGGCAAAACGCAAACGTGCGGCAAAGGCGACACGCCACTGCGCCGCATACACCCGCGCCAGCTCCCGTTGCCAGGCCGGGTCTGACAAGCCCTGCCCCGGCGCACGCGCAAGCAGCTGTGCGCAAAGCAGCCAGGCCGATTGCAGCGCCATGCTCATGCCTTCGCCAAGGATGGGATGGGCCTCGCCAGCCGCATTGCCGATGCGGAACATGGCATCACCCCGACTCAGGTGAATACCGGGGTCGAGCGGACCGGCTGCCAGCCAGGCACCCTCACGACGAGCGCCCTGCAAGACCGCCCTGACCCCGTCACATTGTTCTTGAAGCAAGGCCTCGATCACCTCCCCGGCACTCAAACCAGGCGCGGTGCGCCGACTGGCTTCAAGATGGTCGCGGCGGATGCAACAAGCCAGAGTGGTGACGCCGTCGTCGGCCCTGACCATGCCCCCATAGCCACCGCGAAACGCCAGCACGGGCAACAAGCCCGCGGGCAGTCTTGCCTGGCGAAAGTTGGCCTTGAAGGCCAACAAATCTGAGGCACGGTGGTCCCGGCTGCGCCCCGCCCGCGCATCTGGCAGCGCCTGCCACGAGCCATGGGCATCAATAAGCACCGCAGCACACAGCGTCAGCAATGTCCCGGCGTCTGTCGCGCGAACGTCACAACGCCAGTTTCCCGCAGTACCCTTGACGTGTGTTGCTGACCAGGGTTGCATGACATGTACCCCTGCCAGGCGGGCCTGTGTGATGAGCAGCGTGTCCAGCGTTTCCCGCCCCAAAGCCCGGCCCCACGGGTAGTGTTCATGGGGGGCAGCCGGAAGCTCAGCCACGACCTTGTGCGCGCCATGCATCAGCGCCACTTGCTGCAACGCCGGGCCGGCCGCGTGCGCAAACAGTGCGCCGATGCCCAGCGCCTCCAGCAGCGGCAGGTTGCTGGCCGCGATGCATTCACCACACACCTTTCGACGCGGAAAATCCTGCTTCTCGATCAGCGCCACCGACCAGCCTGCACGCGCCAGCAGGATGGCCGCCGACGACCCGGCGGGGCCACCACCGATGATGACCGTGTCAAATTTGGTTCTCATGCGGTAGCACCCGGGCGCTCGGCACAAAAGCAATGGCTGAACAGGCCAGCCGCGCGCTCCTGAATGCGCCAGGGTTCGCTCTGAACTGGCCAGAGTGCACTGAGCTCGTGGCCGGTAAAACCTGCATACACGCTGAGCACCGCATCCTCGCGGGTGACGGCATTGGCGCCGATCAGGCCGGTCAGGTGACTGCCCGCCAGCGCCAGCCAATCACGGCGCGGCTCGCAGGCCAGTAGCCGATCGCTTTTTTGGGCAACGGCTTGCAACAAACGGGTCAATTGCGCACCTTCAAAATGGTGCAAAAACAAATTGGCAACAATCAAGTCCCAGCGTTGGGGCGCCGTCAGCGCCGGCGCATCGACGTCACGCGCAGCCCAGTCCAGCACATCGCCAACCTCGGCCACGGCCGTCCAGCCGACTTCTTGGTAACTGGCCACGGTGGCGGGGGTGAGCAAGGCCTGACGGTCCAGCAGGGTCAGTGCCACCTTGGGCCAGGCCCCGGCGAGGGACTGCGCCACCCCCAGCATCAGGCTGCCATCACCGGCGCCGATTTCCAGCACGCGCAAGGGTTCAAGCTCAAGCCGTGCCAGCCCCATGGCCCTGAGCTCACGCAAGATGATTGCGCGTGTGCCCATGGCCCGGTGAACGCGCCTCAGGTCACGACGCGAGCGCCTGGCGCGCGCGTCATCCTGGGGCAAGCCGTCAAGCACTTCGGCAGCCACCACACGGTGCATCATGCACTCACCTTCAGCAAGGCGCCATGGCAACTGAAACCCGCGCCAAACGACGAGAGCCACCACCAGCCATCGGGAGCGGCATCATTCAGCGCCGCCTCAAGCACAAAATAAACAAACGCACTCGACAGGTTGCCATACTCACGCAGCATGGCTGCACTAAACCGCAAATCCCGGGGTCCAAGCCCCAGCTCGCGCTCAAGCGCCAACAACACATCACGGCCACCGGCGTGCATGATCCAGGCGCTCACATCCGCCGTGCCCAGGCCCGCACGCCCCAGCACCGTATTCAGCACCCGATGCGCATAGTCTGCCGCCAGGCCTGGCACGGCGCGGCTCAGAATGTTGCGTAACATGCCATCGCGTTGCTCGAACATCAGGGCGGGTCGTTCGGCTGGGTTGATCAAAGAAGCGCTGTCGGTCCACGCAATACGCCGACCAACCGGTTGGCACTGACGTGACACCACCGCTGCGCCGGCACCATCACCAAACAGGCAGGCGCTGATCAACACGCCAGGGTCGTTGTCGAGGTACATCGCTGCACTGCTGACCTCGACACAGATCGACAGCACGTGCACACAGGTGCTGCCCGTCAGCAAGGCGCGGCTGAGTTGCAGGTTGGGCAAGGCGGCGGCACAGCCCTGCCCGACCAAGTCATAAGCCTGCACGTCAGCGCGCAAGCCCAGAAGTTCAACCACGTAGCCAGACAGACCAGGGCACAGGTAACCGGTACAGGTGCTGACCACCACCGCGTCGATGTCACCGGCATGCAAGCCGGATTGGGCCAATGCACGTTGACCGGCGCTGGCGGCAAGCTTGGGCGCGTGGGCAAGAAAACGCTTTGCCAGCGTATTCGGGTCAATCTGGAAGACTTCGGCCAGTGCGTCCACGGCAAGGCGGCGTGCCTCGATGCCGTTGTCGCGTTGCAGCACCGTGCGGGCCACAAAGTGCGCGCGCGCATCCAGCCGGGCAAACCATTCGGACTTCTGGAACGCGTCCAGACACTCGGCCTTGGTGTAGCGTGCCGGTGGTGTCGCTGTGCCGACACCACGAAAATACATGCTTGCAGAGGGGCTGGGTGTCGGCATCATCAGGTCACCAACACATGCATCGGCAGTGGCATGGGCAGCGGACCCGGCGCGGGTGCTGGTGGTAGCGGCAGTGGTGGCAAGGGCTCTGGCGGCGGTGGCGGCAATTGAGTCGGTTCGATTGTTTGTTTCATCAGGTTTCACCCTCTTTGATGGATTGGGCCGCTGGACATGATGACCCGGTTCAGACTGGCACCGTTTCCTTGTAATCACCCACTGAGGCCCGGATCACTTCGCGGGCGATTGCCGCCTCTTGTTCGGTTTGGGCGTGCACCACCAGCACAGTCTGGTTACTGGCAATGGCATCACGCACCAGATCTGACAGCCAACCTTCCTTGACATCCGCACCCGACTCAGCCGTGCTGGCATCGGCGCTTTTGACCGCGCCTGCGGTGGCACCAAGCAGGCCACCAATGCTGGCACCCCACCCCAGCATCATCAATGGGGCCAGCAGCGGGCTGGCAATGAACAGACTCACATTGGTGGCTACCAGCGCCACTTGTGCCAGGCCGCCAAGACCGGCACCCACAGCCGTGCCGATGGTGCCATCAACCAACACATTTTTCAGTACCGCATTGCTGTCTTCCTGGGGTGCAGGGGCCAGCGTGGGGGTATCGGTGTCGTACAACTGCAGTCGCTCGCGTGGCACGCCGCGCGCTATGAGCGTGGTGAACACGCTCTGGGCTTCTTCACGGTTGGCAAAAAAGCCCGATACGTGGTGACTGTAATCATTCATAAGGATTCTCCTGGAGTAACCCGCGAAAGACGGGAGGAGCTCAAGCCTATCGGGAGGTCAGGAGCGCGTCCGTGCGCCGTCGTACATAAGAAACGCCAAGTCGTTAGCGCACCTTGCGCTTGTTCAGTGAGCGCTTGAAGGTGTGTCTTCTTCACGCTGCGCTATACGCACAATTTCCCTGGCAATGTCTTCAGGGGACAGCACAAAGTCAATGCAACCGGTGTCGATGGCGCTCTCGGGCATGTCGGGCTGGCTGGCGGTGTCGAGCTTTTGAGCGATGGTGATGCCACCCACCTCTTTGATGCCACGTAGCGCAGCCGCACCGTCGCCGTCATAACCCGACACAATCACGGCAATCAGCTTGCCATCCCAATACTCGGTGAGCGACTTCAAAAAAACCGTGATCACATCGGGCCAGCCGCGTGGCTTGGAGATGGGCTTGAGCTGGAACACTTCGCCATCCACATGCAGGTCGCGGTTGGACGGAATGATGAACACATGATTGGGCTCAATGACCAGGTTTTCGGTGATCAGCTCCACCGGCATGCTGGTAAAGCGCGGCAATACCTCATGCAATTGCGTCGGAAACAGGGTGATGTGGTTGACGATCACAATCGCCACCCCCATGTCGGCGGGCATACATTTCAGCAACCGGATGTAGGCGTCAAGCCCACCTGCCGAGCCACCCACGCAAACAATCGGGAAACTTTTCGCCATATGTTTGTGTTTCATGAGAGACCTATTGCCATAAATAGTAGCACTTCTTACAAAGTAGGTACATGGCCTAGGGGCGATTTTCACCCCATTCCGTGACCCAGTCAGCAACCCAGCCAGGCAAGTCTTGCGCGGGCATAGGCCTGGCAAAACAGTAACCTTGGGCCAGGTCGCACCCCAGTTGCATCAGCAGCGTGCCGTGCGCCACGGTCTCGACCCCTTCGGCAATCACGTCGCACTTGAAGGCGCTGGCCAGACCAATGATGCCTTTCAGAATGACCAAGTCATCCGGATCAGCAAGTATGTTTTGCACAAAGCTCTGGTCGATTTTGAGCGAGTCCACCCGCAGGTGCTTCAGATAAGTCAGCGACGAATAGCCCGTGCCGAAGTTGTCCAGCGCAAAGGCCACACCCATGTGGTGGCATTCTTCAATCACCCGCGACGCATAGAGAATGTCTTTCAACACACTGATTTCCAATATTTCTAGCGTCAGGACTTTGGGGTTGACATCGGGGTGGCGTGCCAGCAAGGTGCACAAGCGCACCACAAAGTTAGCTTGCTGCAACTGGCGTGCACCCACGTTGACACTTACCGGCACAGGCAAGCCCTGCACCTGCCAGGCTTCAATCTGGCCCAAGGCGGTGTCAATGACCCACTCGCCAATGTCGATGGCCAGCGCATGGTCTTCCACGATGGGCAGGAACGCAGCAGGTGCCAACAGCCCTTTATCGGGGTGCTGCCAGCGTCGAATTCAGAAATTTGACCTCGAAAATCCCAACGGGTACCGGCCTGCTGAACAGGTAGCCCTGCATTTCGTCGCAATCGAGCTCACGCAGCAAACGCGCCTGCGCTTCGGTCTCGACGCCTTCGGCCACCACCTTGAGCTTGAGCGCATGGGCCAGGTTGATGATGGTGGAAACCAGGGCCAGTCCTTGCGCCGATTCTGTCATCTCGATCACGAAGGAATGGTCGATTTTGAGGGTATCCACCGAGAATTTGGACAGGTAACTGAGCGATGAAAATCCGGTGCCAAAGTCGTCAATGGCAATGCTGATGCCCATGTCGTGGAGCGCCCGCAGGCTGGCAATGCTGTGCTGGACATTCTCCATGATTAGGCTCTCGGTGATCTCCAGTTCCAGTCCGGCAGCGGCCTGTGTGTCAATACTGATGGCCTGCCTGATCTCTTCAATAAAACCGCGATCACGCAATTGCAGCGGTGACACATTGACGGCAATACGCACCACAGGCAGACCCGCGGCACGCCAGCCCAGGTAGTCGTTGATGGTTTGGCGCAGCGCCCAGCGCCCCACCTCATGGATCAAGCCGGTTTCTTCCAGGGTCGGGATGAACTGGTCCGGCGGTACCAGTCCGGTGCGCGGGTCATTCCAGCGAATCAGTGCTTCAGCGCCGGTCATTTTCCCGCTCACCAGGTTCACCTTGGGCTGGTAATAAAGTTCAAATTCCTCGTTGTCCAGCGCCTGGCGCAATTGATTCTCCAGGTTCAGCTTGTCGGTCCCGGCGTGGGTCATGGTCTGGGTATAGAACAGGTAACGTTCACCGCTCGACTTGGCTTTTTTCAGCGATACCTCA
>Ga0209211_10013239_pt1 | contig 10253 bp, 7 predicted proteins | sample RifGroA2_FD_183992 | JGI IMG/M metagenome (GOLD analysis project Ga0209211, IMG submission 183992) | Groundwater microbial communities from Rifle, Colorado, USA - Groundwater A2 (SPAdes) (version 2) | ecosystem: Environmental > Aquatic > Deep subsurface > Groundwater | place: Rifle, Colorado...
TCCTCTTCGGTGTACGTTGCCAGTTTTGTGTCGTACAAAGAGTTCGGCGACGTCCGGCCGGCAATATCCACGTTGCCTTTGTAGAGTTTCACTTTCACAAGACCGTTTACCGTCTTCTGCGTTTCGTTCACAAACGCATCCAGGGAAACCCGCAATGGCGTGAACCAAAGGCCGTTGTAAATCATCGTCGCGTAGTCATGCGCAATCTTCGCTTTGTAGTGTGCGACATCTTTGTCGAGAGTCAGCCTCTCCAGCTCACGATGAGCAAAGTGAAGCACAACCGCAGCAGGCGCCTCGTACACTTCCCTCGACTTGATGCCGACCAGACGGTTTTCGACGAGGTCGATGCGGCCGACACCATTAGCGCCCGCGATGTCATTCAGCATATCGATAATGTCGAATCCCGACATTTTCTTTCCATCGAGACCCACGGGAACGCCATGCCTGAATTCGATCGTCACATAGGTCGGCTTGTCCGGGGCGTCCTTGGGCGACACTGTTCTCTGAAACGCATCCTCCGGCGGTTCAACCATCGGGTCTTCAAGGATTCCGCACTCGATTGCCGTTCCCCAGATATTTTCATCTATAGAATACGGGTTTTTCTTCGTTGCTGAGACCGGGATGTCGTGCTTCTCGCAATAGGCGATTTCATCCTCACGTGACTTGAATTCCCACTCGCGCAGTGGAGCCAGGACCTTCATGTCCGGTGCCAGCGCAGCAACGGCGGCCTCAAATCGCACCTGATCGTTCCCCTTCCCCGTGCACCCGTGCGCCACGGCGGTGCAACGCTCACGCTTTGCGACCTCAACGAGCGATTTTGCAAGTAACGGGCGACCGATCGATGTCGCCATGGGATATGTATACTCATACAGGGCTCCGGCCTTCAGCGACGGAAAAATGTAATCCTCCACAAACTCCTGCCGAAGGTCCTGAACATAGACCTTCTTCGCACCGGTTTTATATGCTTTCTCCGGCACACCCGTGAGCTCCTTCTTCTGTCCGAGATTGCCTGTAACGGTGATGACCTCGGCATTGTATTTTTCCTGAAGCCATTTCACAATCACCGAGGTGTCCAGGCCGCCCGAGTACGCTACCGCGATTCTTTGCTTTTTCACTGTCGTCTCCTTTATGAACCTTCAGAATTGACAAACAGAAATCCTCACGCAAAGACGCTAAGCCGCCGAGAAAGAACTATTGGACTCCTCGATCTATATGGACTTTGCGCCTTCGCGTGAGTGTTGCTGACCCTAGTTCTAAACAGCACTAAGCCGTTTTCTTGCTCATGAGACTCTTGATGAACTTCAGAACTTCATCCACCTTCGTCATTGAAGCTGGTGTAACAAAGATCGTGTTATCGCCGGCGAGTGTTCCCAGAACCAACGGGCTGCGTTTGCTGTCAATAATCTCGGCAACTCCCTGCGCCCTTCCGGGAAGCGTCTTGATCACAATCATGGTTTCGTTTGCGTCGATCCGCTCGATTTCATAGCCTATGAGGGGCGCGAGACGGCGCTCCTCACTCTCCACATGGAGAACGTAGCGCAGCCCGTCTGATGTATTGACGCGCGCAATGCCAAGATCTTTCATATCTCTCGACAATGTCGCCTGGGTTACTTCGAATCCGGCCTTCTCGAGCGCTTGACACAATTCATCCTGACTTGAGATTACCTGATGCGTGATGAGTTGTTTGATCGCTACGTGGCGTTGTTGTTTGTTCATACGGTTCCGTCCTGTAGTCCCCATCTCAAGGTTGGGGCTACCCGTGGAGCTATTCATGGATCATTTGTGTGCCGACACCTTCATCGGTGAAAATTTCGAGGAGGAGCGAATGCTTGATGCGCCCGTCGATGATGTGCACCTTGTTGACGCCTGAGTCAAGCGTGTCGAACGCTGATGTGACCTTCGGAATCATACCGCCAAAAATCGATCCATCGCCGATGAACCTGTTCGCCTCTTTCTTGGTGAGCGTCGAGACCAGTTTGTCCCGCACGATGATGCCCTCCGTATCGCTGAGATAGACCAGCTTCTCCGCCTTCAGAGCTATCGCAACTGCACCCGCGGCGAGATCTGCATTGATATTGAACAACTGACCGTTCTCGCCAACCCCAACCGGCGCAATCACCGGCATCATTCCGTTCTGCAGAAGGAGAGTGAGAAACGGTACGTTCACCGAGGTGATCTCGCCGACGAGCCCGAGGTCTGTCCCGTTTTTCAACAGCTTGCGGGCCCTCAGGAGCATGTTGTCAACGCCGCACAGCCCGACCGCATTCCCTCCGTTGGTATTGACCAGGTTCACGATCTCCTTGTTGATCATCCCCGCGAGCACCATGAGGACAACTTCGATGGTCTTTTCGTCGGTGTACCGTTGCCCGTCCACGAACTTCGTGTCAATCCCAAGGGCGGTAGCGGTCTCCGTAATCTCTTTCCCCCCGCCATGAACAATGATGATATTGACTCCGATTTTTCGGAGGATCGTCACATCTTTGGCAAACGTCTGCTTCAGGTTCTCATCGGTCATCACCGCCCCGCCATACTTGATCACAAACGTCTTCCCCTCATACGTCTGGATGTACGGCAGCGCCTCGATCAATACTTCCTCTTTTTTTCGCGATGATTCGCTCATGACCTGTAGCTCGCGTTAATGTGAACATATTCCTTTGTTAAGTCGCATGTCCAGAACCGGGCAAATTGCTCTCCCTGGTTCAGATCCACCACAATATTGACCGTGTCGCGGATCAGGATTTCCTTTGCCTTTTCTTCATCCAGAACGATCTCATAGTTCTTGCGCAGAATCGGCAGGTCACCGAAAAATATTTCAACAATATCGGGGTTAAAATCGATGCCGGAGTACCCTACGGCGGCCAGGATCCGGCCCCAATTAGCATCGGCGCCATGAATCGCCGTTTTCACCAGGTTTGAATTCGCGACCGCTCGCGCGGCCTGGGCGGCTTCATCCTCCGACCGGGCGCCTTTTACCATGATCTCGATCAGTTTCGTTGCTCCCTCTCCGTCTTTCGCGATCATCTTTGCGAGCTTGATAAGGACATACTCAAGCGCAGCAGCGAACAATTGATACTCTTCAGAGTTCTCGGCAAACGGCTTGTTCTTCGCCAAGCCATTTGCAAGGACAAGAACCTTGTCGTTCGTGCTCATATCACCATCCACTGAAATCCGGTTAAACGACCGGTTGTTCGCCCCCTTGAGCGCTTTCTGCAGGAGATTCTGCGGCATGACAATGTCTGTCGTTACAAATGCCAGCATCGTGGCCATATTCGGCGCGATCATCCCCGATCCCTTCGCGATGCCGCCAATGGTCACAACACTCGACCCGAGCGTAAACCGCACCGCGGCCTCTTTAGAGAAGGTGTCCGTCGTCATGATCGCTTCCGCGGCGTCTCTACTCCCTGTTCTGCTGAGACTCTTTGCCAGTTCACCAATGGCGGGAAGGACCTTCTCCATCGGCATATACTGTCCGATCACGCCCGTGGATGAAACCATGACCTGCTTCTCCTCCACCCTCAGCACCCTTGCGGTTGTCTTCACCATTTCCCAGGCATCGTTCAATCCACGCTCGCCTGTACAGGCGTTCGCGTTACCGCTGTTCACGACAACGGCCGAACAGGTTGAAGACCGCCCGAGCTGAATCTTGTCCACGAGCACCGGTGCGGCCTGTGTCTTATTGAGCGTGAAGACACCTGCGACTGTCGCCGGCACTTCGGAGAAGATCATGGCAATGTCTTTCTTCACCTTTCTGATGCCGCAGTAGATTCCAGCGGCGGTGAAGCCGAGCGGCGCCGTGACTCCGCCCTGACATTCATCAACTGCAATGGTTGTCACGATAAGAGTCCCTCCGTTTCATTGAATCCAAACATCAGATTCATGTTCTGAATCGCCTGCCCTGCGGCACCCTTGATGAGATTGTCGATTGCCGAGAAGAGGATGAGCTGATCATTCTCGGGGTAGACACGAAATCCGATATCGATGAAGTTCGTGTAATTGACGTTCCTGATCTCCGGTATTGCGGTGTCCGAGACTCGCACAAATGGCTTGTCGCCGTAGTACTTGCGGAACGCATCAAGCACATCGGATGCCTCGACACTCTTCGCCAACGGCGCGTAGATACTGGTGTAAATACCCCTCGTAATCGGAAGAAGGTGGGGGACAAAGGTGAGCGAGACGGGGGCTCCTGTGAGTGATTCGAGTCCCGTGATGATCTCGGGGATATGCTGATGCTCACCGACCTTGTACGCCTTGACCGATTCATTCACTTCGGTGAATGAAAAGTCGACGCTCGAGCTTCTCCCGGCCCCTGAGACACCGGAGAGCGAGCTGACGCTGATGCCCGCGGGCTGAATGAGCTTCTCCTTGAGGAGAGGCGCCAGCGGAAGAATCGCACTTGTGGGATAGCAGCCGGGATTCGCGACGAGCGAAGCAGACCTGATAGCCTCGCTGTTCCATTCCGGAAGGCCGAAGACTGCCATAGGCAGTATCGATGTTGCTTTATGTTCACGCTTATAGTACTTTTGGTAGAGCAGCGGATCCTGCAGGCGGAAATCGCCCCCGAGATCGATAACATTTCTCTTCCGCTCTACAAGCTCCGGCACGATGTTCATTGCCTCACCCGACGGCAGAGCGATGAACACGAGATCGCTTTTGCATGAAGCGTCTGCAGAATACGGCTCATAAGCCGTGTCTAATCTCCCCGCAAACCAGGGATAGAGATCCGTCACTTGCTTTCCGGCGGAAGTGTTCGCAAAGAGTTTCTCAATCTTCACGCTCTTGTGACGCAAGAGTAACTTCAGCAACTCAGCACCGGAATATCCGGATGCTCCAACAATTGAGACCTTTTTTTGCTCAGCCACCTTCAATTCCCTTATTGATGATTCTGGATAAATATACGCCCTACTGCATAATTATGCAAGCAATTTCTTGCCTGGTTGAAGATTTTTAAAGTCTGAATGATTGCTTATGTGGAGTAGAAGAATTGCCACCAAGACACGCCGCCCCCGCCAGACCATCAACGTCCTTCGTTGGCGGGCTGGCGACCGCCGGTCAAGCGGGCGGGAAAGTCACGAAGATCCTGGATTGAGAAGGAAAACTAAGAATCTTACTTTGTGTCTTTAAGACTTTGTGGCAATCTTAACGTATGCGACCGCGATTCTAGGGAGGTAAATAAAGAATATGGGCTTCACTTGTGGAATCGTAGGCCTTCCGAACGTTGGAAAATCAACACTCTTCAATGCAATCACTGCCGCCGGCGCCGAGGTAGCGAATTATCCCTTCTGCACGATTGAACCAAACGTCGGGATTGTTCCCGTGCCCGACACCCGGCTGGCCCGGCTGAATCAGATCTTTTCGCCAGTTAAAGTCGTTCCCACAACGCTTGAATTTCTGGATATCGCCGGTCTCGTCCGCGGCGCGAGCCAGGGCGAAGGACTCGGCAATCAGTTCCTCGGTCACATACGCACTGTTGATGCTATTGCCCACATCGTCCGCTGCTTTGACGACCCCAACATCATTCATGTCGACGGATCTGTAAATCCTCGGCGGGATATCGAGATTCTCGAAGCCGAGCTCATCCTGAAAGATATCGACACCGTCGATCGGAAAGCATCTGAGGCAGAAAAACATGGTAAGACAGGCGACAAGAAGGCCAGGGAGGAATTTGCTTTCTACCAACGTCTCAGAATACACCTAGCCGGTTCGCGTCTTGCCCGCTACGCGGACATACACCACGACGACGAGCGCTTCTGGCTGCGGGAGCTTCACCTACTGACGAACAAGCCGGTCATGTACATCTGCAACATTCACGAGAAGCACTACGCCAGTGAATTGGCGTACATCAACCAGGTCCGTGAAATCGCCGGCAAGGAATCGGCGAAGGTCGTGTTGATCAGCGCAGAAGTTGAGGCAGAAGTTGCCCAGCTCCCCGAATCCGACAGGCCTGCATTTCTTGAAGAGCTCGGCCTCAAGGAATCCGGACTCCATCAGCTCATTCGAGAGGGCTACGATCTTTTGCAGCTCCTCACATTCTTCACGGTCAACCCAAAGGAGCTTCATGCCTGGACTGTGCGGCGCGGCACCGTTGCCAGTGCTGCAGCAGGCGTCATTCACACCGATTTCGAAAAGGGATTTATCCGCGCGGAAGTCATGAAGTACACCGATCTCGACCGGCTGGGATCCGAACACGCGCTCAAAGAAACGGGCTTACTTCACATACACGGAAGGGATTACGCTGTGGAGGATGGAGATGTGGTGTTTGTGAGGTTCAACGTGTAGCCACAACAGTCAACTTCATTATTCGATATTCTTTGATCGATATTGTCCGCGCTCAATCCGGCTTGATAATGTGAACGGCTCGGCGAATATCAAATATCGAACACCAAATAATGAGTGCAGAAGTTGTTGTTACCCTTTCTTACCCCGCAACTTCCGTAGCGCTCTCTTCTTCGCTCCCTCTACCACCAGCTCCCCGTACAGCTCCGGCCTCCGCGAGGCGATCACCGCGAGAGTTCGGTCGTGCTTCTCGTTAAAGAAGAACTGCGTGATGCGCTTTTGCTCGAGATCGAGGTCGTACGTCAGAAGTCCGATGCTCCGGCCGAGATCTCCCAGAATCAATCCGTCTCTCCCGACAAGGCTCGTCCGGCCTATCATTTTCCCCGGCAGCCACTCCCCCTCCGGATAGCCATAGCACGCCGACAGCACAGGAAGGCCAGTATCAACGGCACGGGCACAGTAGCGAATTTCCCAATCCATTTCTCCCCAGCTCCCCTGCACGTGCGGAAAGAGAAGTAACTCAGCGCCACGAAGCATCAGCACCTGCGCCACTTCCGGATACTCTATGTCCATGCAGGTCATGATTCCGATACTCACGCAATCAAGTTTGTAGACTGCGATATCATTACCCGGCTCGATACCGATCGACTGCTCGGGGACTGTGGGGTGGGTTTTCTGATAGCACCCGGTGATTTTTCCTGTTCTATTGAAGAGAACCACGTGGCTTGAAAGAACGCCTTTGTAGGTGCCAAACATCGGCATTGCGACATTCATTTTGAACTTCGTGGCACACTCTGCAATCTTCTTTGTGAACAGCCCCGGGATAGGATCGGCCACATACTCACTCTTGTCCTCAGACCATGTCCTGTGATGCAGGTTTGCATATTCCCCGAACAGGACGAGATCTGAGCCCCTTTTTCCGGCCAATTCGAGCGTTTTTACAATCTCGTTGAGATTTCTCTCCTGCTTATCGGCGAATGATTTGCCTTCAATGACCGTCGGCAGTTGCGCAGCGCTAATGCGGATGATTCGGTTCATGATGCTGAACCCTCCTGGGAATGACCCCGGCTTCGAGTCAGGTATAGTATTACGGTACCGAGCGCCGTGCACATAACTCCAGCGACGACGTTGAGCCAGGCTGGCGCTATAGGCGACGAAGGCGTGAATACGCATGCAATGAGCACGAATCCGATAATCAGGCAGATCTTGCCGATAAGTGCGTACGCCTTGAGTGAACTTGCCTCTATGTGTGTGCTCTCGCTGAGGGCTGGCGTATGCAGGTCCTGCTCGAACTTGCGCAATTCTGCATGCTTCGGATCATCCTCATTGAACCAATACGCCGAACCGAAAAACACAACGAGCGCTGCAATTGATTCGCTTATCAGGTTTCGCGCAAAGGCATCCTCCTTCCAGACTCCCAGCAACATTAGCGTAAGCCCCGTGGTCACGGCGGCAGAGCACGAAGCAATTCCGGACCACCATGGCGTTCTGCGATAGAGAATGCCCAGCGCAACGGGCATCATGAACGCGGCCGTCAGGGAATAGAACTGGAGCGCAAACTCAAACGCGCCGCCCAGCTTCGGGATGTACAGCGCTACCCACACCCCCAGCCCGCCGACAATGAACATCGTCAGTCGCGCAATTCCCAACTGATTCTTCTCAGACGCCTCGCTGCTGAACCATCGTCTCCTCAACGGTACATACATGTCCCTCGTGATCGTCGCCGAAAGCCAGTTAAACGCATCGTTCGCCTGACCGAGCGTGGCCGAGAGAATCGCCGAGACCACGAATCCAATCAGGCCGTGCGGCAGCAGCATCAACGCAAGGCTGACAAACGAGGCCTCTGCAGGAACCGCAAACGAAGGCCACAGCGCATTCATGTCCGGGAAGATGATTCTCGATCCCATCACCGGAAGGATCCAGAGCAGCGGCCCGATAATAGAAAGCCCTGCGCAAAGCAGCGCCATTTTTCTTGTATCACGCTCGGAAGAAACGCTCATGTACCTCTGCACCATCTGCCAACTCACGTTATATCCAAGCATCACATTGATGAGGTAGGCAAAAAGGAAAAGCGGCTTGGCGGTGTCGCCGGTCAGCTTGAAATAGTCGGCGGGCGCCTCGTTGAGCAGCCGGCTCAATCCGGCCATAAAACCGCTGCCGTCACCGAGATAGTAGAACGAAAGAGGAAAAATAATGAGCGTCATGACCGTAATGATGATCGCCTGGACCGTGTCCGAAAGAACCGCCGCCCACAATCCGCCGATGACCGAATACACAACCATAACGGTCCCGACAAGAATGATTGACAATTGAAACCCGCTCATAGCAACAATGCCGAAATCGAACGCCTTTTCGTTGAATCCGAGCGCCGTCGAGATGAAAATGCAGAGAATGTAGAGGCCCTGGCCAATGCCGACGATTTGCGGAATGATCGCGGTAATCGAGTAGAAGTACGTTGTCGAAGGAGAAAAACGCCGCGTGAGAAACTGAAGGGGCGAGCTGAGACGCGCACGACGCCAGAGTTTGCCGAAAACCCAGTAGCCGACGAGATATGCCCAGAAAGCAGACGTAAAGATAACAACGGCTCCGATTCCGTACAAATAGGTAAATCCCGCGGCCGCGACGAACATGTAGGCAGAGTATCCCGATACCCAGTTCGACAGTCCCGCAATGATCCACGGAATATGTCCACCGCCTTTGAAATACTCATCGGTGTTCTTGTTCTGCCGTGCAGCATAGATGCCGACCCAGATGATGATCACGAAATAGAGCGCGATCAGTCCATAGTCCAGCAGATTGACGGTGTTGAACAAGGGCATAGGTTATCCTTCACCCACAGGCCAGAAATCGGCGCCGCTGGCAGCATGGCATGAAAACATCACGTCGTTGAGATTGTTGAACGAACTGAATGGCCTCGCTTGCTCCCGCTTCACATAGCCTTTGTAGTAGGAAACATCCATTTTCTTCAAGAATTCCGCGGCGGTCTCGGTTGGAACTGCATGGACCGTGCACCCTCCAAAACCCGCGCCTGTCAGCCTGGCACCGAGAGCACCGTTTTCGAGTCCCAGCGACACCAGCGTGTCGAGCTCCGGACAGCTGATTTCATAATCATCCCGGCAGCTGGCGTGCGATTGGTTCATCAGCCTTCCGACTTCGGTGTTATCCCCGCTCTTCAATGCTTTGACCGTCAAACCTACCCGCGCTGCTTCCGTCACAATATGCCTGTAACGATTCCAAATCCTGAAGCCGTCTGGTGGTTCTGGCAGCGGCGTTCCATCCCGTTGCATGCAATACTCTCTCTGTACCTGCCTGGGTGTCATAGCGAGTAGTTCCGCAACAGCGCTCAAGCTTAATGGCCTTTCGCCGATGGCGTGACGCGCGGTCTCCCCAAGCTCGGGATACGCAGGCCCAAGCTGCGCACTCGACAAATCGGACAATCGCTCAGCCTTGACGGTTCTGCCCGTCCTTTGTGTGACGGCCCGGGAGAGAAGCGCCGTTGCGAGCCGGCATTCAACCACGCGGCGGTTGTAGGCATAGCGGACACTTTCGCTTTTTGGTGCGCGAATCAGGCTGTTGCACACAATGAACGTAAGCTCCTGCCTCAGCGGCACGAGTTCTGTCCGCAGGGGAAAGAAATCAATCCGCAGCGCGTGTCCGGCCTCCGCGAGCAGCGACACGGCCTGGTCCATTCCGCCCCCCTCGCTGCCGACGTACCGCTCGGCCCGGGCGAGAATGTCAGCCAGCGCGTTCCGGTCGCACTCCACTCCGTTTGCCGCCAGGAAAGCCAGCGCTGCCGCAACGACCATTGCGGAGGAAGACGAAAGTCCGGCAGACTCCGGAATCGTCCCCCCGACGGCGGCATGGAAACCCACGGCTTTCGACTTACTTACGAGTCCGGCTTCGAGAAGACCGTGAACCGCAGCCTTTACATAGTTTCCCCAATCGCCTCGTTCAAACGGAGCCACCGGAAAGGTTGCATT
>Ga0209211_10013240_pt1 | contig 10252 bp, 13 predicted proteins | sample RifGroA2_FD_183992 | JGI IMG/M metagenome (GOLD analysis project Ga0209211, IMG submission 183992) | Groundwater microbial communities from Rifle, Colorado, USA - Groundwater A2 (SPAdes) (version 2) | ecosystem: Environmental > Aquatic > Deep subsurface > Groundwater | place: Rifle, Colorado...
GGCGAGTGGCGAACCGAGAAGTGTCGGCTCCGCCGACAACATTACAGACTCCTTCATCCCCGTGGCAAGCCACGGGGTTTTCGGAGTTGCGGTATAAATAAATCGTTTTCGTAGCGGAGCGGAGAAAACACCTTATTACCCCTCTTTAATTAATGGAAAAGAAATTTGAAAATTTTTTTAAAACAATTGGGCGATAGCCCAAAAAAGAAAAGGAATATTTCAGATAACGTTTACGCATCATCTGAAGTTTTCATCCCGACTTAGTAGGATAAATTTTTGATTTCAGACAATGTTTTGTTTAATTATCTCCGCCTAAACCTTCATCGGACTAAGGGATGAAAATTTGGGTCGAGAAAATTTTTCACTACTTGAAATATAAATAATGAAAAATTTTGGAGCCAGATATGCGTTGTTAGCCGATGTATTTTTCCGCAACCTACTCAATAAATTCTTTTAAATTTAAAAATTCAATTTTGTCCCTGGTCGCTTTAAGGTCTTTTATGGTAAAGCGGTGAGTCTCATCGTCAAAAGCCTTGCAGCAATCCTTAACCAAAACTATTTCAAAATCACGGTCGTAAGCGTCCTGAACAGTGCTGCGAACACAAAGATTAGTCAAAATGCCAGCCACAACAACCTTTTTGATTCCTTTCAGCTTAGCGTCTAAATTCGTCTTAAAGAATGGACTGATTTTATATTTTGTAATAATAGTGTCGGACTTTTTAATATTGAGACCGTCAATAAATTCAACATTCTTTGAGTTTTCAACAAAAGCGTCTTCAGAACCTCGTTCCACATGTTTAATGAAGATTATTTTATAGCCACCAGCTCTGCAGAAAGCAATAAGCTTGTTTATCTTAACCGTGGCATTGGCTAAGTCGCCGACAAAATAATCAGACTTGGTATCAGTCCATTCTTTTTCCCAATCAACGATGAGCAAGGCTTTGGTGTTCATAGCGTAGAAATTGAATTTTTAAATTTAAAATATAAATAAAGAAAGGTTGCGGAAAAATATTTCAGATAATGTTTCTCGATATCCGACGTTTCAATGAAGTGAAACGAAATTGAAATGTAGCTTTATCTCTTGCGGATATCGAGTGTTATATGATGTTTCATTTTTTATTTTAACTCCTTAATATTTAAAGCTATAATTCTCTTAAACTCACTTTTTTTACAATCATCTTTTGATAATATTTCAGAAATCTCCCATTTACCACCATATAATTTGTTAGCTTCAAATAAACTATTCGCCAAACTATTCGTTGTTTTAATAAAAATACTCTTTTTATTTTTGAAAAATTGCCATACCGTTGGATCAATAAGGGTTATATTTTCACTGTAATCTACTGCTAATATATCATGACACCGTTTTGTCTTTAGAATATTTTTGCCTTTTAAAATATATATTTTAGCTAGAGGCAATTTTTCAAAAATCCAGCAACCAGCCAAACGAGCAACCTCACTGCAATTATCTACCGATGTCACATAAAGAGGTTTATTGTTGTTTTTATGTAACAATTGAACAATTTTTCTCTGAATTTGGCGAATAGTTTCTTTTTCCATATTAAAATAAAAAATGAAATTTCACATAACTCGTCTCTATACGAATTGAATGTATAATATCGACCTTTTGTTGCATATTATACGAACTTAATGTATGATTAAAATTACTAATAATCATCATTTACTAATTTTATTGCTTTTTATAAAAATATGCAAGAATATTTAGAAGAAACGAGACAGGAATTAAGGTTGAGAAATTACAGCTTTAAAACTATAAAAGCCTATCTCGGTTGTTTAAAGGAATATTTCGATTTTAAAAAATTTAATTTAGAAAAAATAGACGAGGAAAACATAGGACAGTTTTTATTAAATAAACAAAGCAAAAACTATTCTTCACAAACGATAAATCTTTACTTAAACGCAATAAAGTTTTTCTACCGCGAAGTATTGAAAATTCCTCAAAAGATAAATTTGAAATTCGCCAAGCGAAGCAAAAAACTGCCGATCGTTCTATCCAGAGAAGAAATTAAAAATATCATTGGCACAATCAGAAATCCAAAGCATAAATTGATAATCTCTTTAGCTTATGGCGCCGGCTTGAGAATCAGCGAAGTTGTTAGTTTAAAAGTGAAAGATCTCAATTTAGAAGAATTAACTATCCATCTTAAAAACGCCAAAGGGAGGAAAGACCGGATTACTATTTTTTCCGAAAAAATTAAAAACGATCTCCAGAGATTAGTGGTTAGTAAAAATTTAGACGACTATCTTTTTGAAAGCGAACGAGGCGGAAAATTAACCGAACGGACAGCCCAAAAAGTTTTTGAAAACGCGCTCCGAGGAGCCGGTATCAAAAAAGACGCCACTTTTCATTCATTAAGACACAGCTTCGCGACGCATTTATTAGAAAATGGCGTTGATGTCAGATATGTGCAGGAACTTTTGGGGCATCAGAATATCAGAACTACCCAACTTTATACCCAAGTAACAAATCCAAAACTTAAAAACATTAAAAGTCCCTTATAGAACAGGGGTAAATTCAGAGTTTCTAACCAAAAGTTAAAAGAAATTGAAAGCACTTTAGATAATTTATAGAAAATGACCCTAAATTTTTTGTGAAATTTCAATCAATGTTGGGTTTTGTTCAAAATGAATTTTGACATCATCCAGCAAACGCCACCAAATCAGACATTTTGAAAATCGTTTTGCTTTGCTCTGGATGGGAAATATTTGACCCACATAATAAAAAGCGCTAAAATTAATTTTAGCTCCTTTGGATTGTTGAAAGGCGAAGCCCTCCCTACCCTACGCGTTGTTGGACTATTTATTAACTCTAAGTGTTAAAACTATTTTATTTGGTCTTGTAATCGCCTGTCCCGCCCTTCGCCACGTAACAATCTAAATAAAGTCCTCCTCACAGGGCATCAGCAATCAAGCGATGCCCTCTAATTTTTTAAATTAACTTGGCGGCGTTTGTTTATTTTTTACCATGATTCGCAACCGCGCTCAACGCGCCCCACAGGCCGAAAATTGAATACCAGACCAAATCAATCGGGAATTCAATATTGATACCCAAAAACTCCGGGTCCACATATTTGGTCCAGGCCGCGAATAAAATTGAGAGCAAGCCAACCGCCAAAGCAAAAGGCTTTTGAAAATTTTCAGTCGCGACATAGCCGACGATAAGACTAATCACGCCGACCACCATCAAAGCCCAACACTCGGCCGCGTCAAACCACCAAACCGAGCCAAAAATAGAATCGCTCGCGGTCGGACCGGTGACGCCGACAAATCCGAGAATGGCTAAAATAATCAAAGCCAACCCGCCGAATTTCAAAAAAAAATTTGCGTTCATAAAAAATAGAAAAGACATTACCCTTTAATTATAGCGGAAACTTAAGCACAAGCAGATATTCTTGAACGGGAGCTTGCGCAAAAATTAAAATAGTATTAGGGTATTAATTGAATTTGGGACGATAAAATCCTTTCTAACAAATGATGGATAGACTCAAAACCCCCTGCCCTGTAATCGGCTAAGGAAACAACTTACTCACCTCAAATGTTTTATCCTCCAAATTCATCCACTGGTCAGAGGTCTTAACTAACTGTAAAATTCCCTCCCCCAACAGTTTAGAGACCAAATAATGGGACATGCTTTCAAAGTATGTCCCCAACTTTTTGCCACACCAAACACAAAGGCGTTTGTTCGTTGGTTTGACCTAAAGGGTTGTCCCGAAAAATTTTTTTAACCAATTCAACCTCAATTTTTTCTGACCAGCCCAAAACATTCACGCCTAAATCATTGGCGTCAATAATGGCGCACGGCAAATTATATTTTTCAAAAATTTCTCGCGCGACTTTGACTGGATTAAGCGGCGGCAATTTGGCATAAGTGTTATAAGGCGGCAAAGTGTATGATGTGGGACCGTCTATGGCATTGATGTTATGTCCTGCCGCGCGATAAAAAATTCCTTTGAAGCCCAGAGGTTTGGTAATGGCAGATAAAAAACTGGCCAACAAAATTCTAAACAAACCGACTTCGGAAATAGCCAGTTGCATAGTTTCAGGAATGCCCAGCCCAATGCCAGAAGAAGTTTTATGCACGAACTTTACCAACAACCTGGCCCAAAAGCCGGCTTTAATATCTTTAATCGGGAAAGAGCGGTCCTGCATAATCGCCACAATTTTTTCTGAAATTGCCAGAAAGGCAATTTCAGAATTATGAATTATGAATTCTGAATGTTGAATTTCAGACATTACATATTTTTCAACCAAATCAAATAATGATTCGCCCGGCATAATAATATGCGTTCTAATCGGCAATCTCTGATATTTTCTGCCATTTATTTCAATTTCGCTTTTCATACCGCAATATTAATCATAATTTCCAATATAATCAAACACTTAAATCCAGTAACTTTTATAACCTTGTGATACTCACTTTGTTGATAAATTTCTCGGCCGAGAAATTTATCAACATTATAACTTTAATCGTTTTTTAATCTTCTCTGGCACAAACGCCAACTTTTCGACCACTAATATATTTACCCAATCCGCTAAACCGGATTTGAAAATATAATTATATAAGGCCTTATAGTAATCACTTGAACTTATCCAAACGCTTTCTTGTAATTTATTAAAGCCATTCTGCTGAAGAAAATTTCTAAAATTATCTCTGCCATGGTTATGTTTCTCAGGAATATCATACAACACAATCAAATATTTACCTTTTGGCATTTTAGTCATTTTTTGCCCAATCAAATTTTGTGCTTTCATTAGCCCCTCTTCAGTCAGCACCAAACTTTTGTCAGCATTGCGGACAATATATTCTTTTTTTAATAAATAATATATCTCTTGCCTTATTTTCTCGTCAATTTCCCGCCGCTCGCGCACGCCATAGCTTTCATAACCTGACCACAAGTGAGGCGTTTGGCCCAAAGTTAAAACAGCGCCCGCGCTCCAGCCAGCTATTTTAGCTAATGATAACAAGACATTGCCAATGTTCCTGTCTCGACTTTTTAATGACATAATAAATTTGATTTAATCTAAATTTATTGTAAACAATTATATCTCAACACACTTGTTGATAAATTTCTCGGCCGAGAAATTTATCAACATTACATATTTCATTAATTTTATTCCGACTTTCAATCTAATTGCTTGAGTCGTATAATATATAAGATATGGATTTATCGCGTTTAGTGCAAGAATATTTGGAAGACCTGCAAATTGAAAAGGGCCGGTCGCGCCTGACTATTGTTAAATATGATTTATATTTGCGCAGATTCTTGGACTGGACACATTGCGCAAGCCCGGCCGATATCACGCAAGACATTATCCGCCGCTTCCGTTTGCGCTTAGCGCAAAAAATTATCAACCATCCGGGCAAAGGCAAAGTCGGCGAGGCGCTCTCGCGCGGTTGCCAAAACGGACATTTAATCGCGGTCCGAGGTTTTTTAAGATACTTGACCAAACGCGACATTGCCTCGCTGGCGCCCGATAAAATCGATTTAGCGCGCGTGCCGGAACGGAGCGTGAATTTTTTGGACGCGGAAGAATTAGAAAATTTGTTAAACGCGCCTTTCCAAAAATTTGGCCAAAAACCGCTGGCTGTCCGCGACAACGCTATTTTGGAAATGCTTTTTTCCACGGGCTTGCGCGTGTCAGAACTGGCCAATTTGCAAAAAGGACAAATTCACAATCGCTCCGATGAAATTTCAGTTAGAGGCAAAGGTGGAAAAACGCGCGTGGTTTTTATTTCTTCGCGCGCGCGGACCGCGCTCCAAAAATATTTACTTTTAAGAAATGACGATTGCCCTTTGCTTTTTATTCGCTGGGACAAAGGCCGCGGGACTTTGAATAAAACGCAAAAAGCTTTATCGTCCCGCAGTATTGAGCGGCTGGTTAAAAGTTATGTGGCTTATTGCGGACTTGGCAAAAAAATTACACCGCACACTTTGCGCCACAGTTTTGCGACTGACTTGCTCCAAAACGGCGCGGACTTAAGAAGCGTGCAGGCGCTCTTGGGGCATTCCTCCATCATGACCACGCAAATTTATACTCATGTCACCGACCAACATCTGGCCGACATTCACAAAGCTTTTCATAGTAAAAGAAGAAAAAAATAATTTAATCCAAAATTTCTGCTTTCAATTTCTCCGCTTCATCGGAAAAAAACCGCTTAAGCTCCTCCACCGTTAGCGGCACGGCCATTTTTGGCAAAGCCGCCGCGCGCGACTTTGGCTAATTCACTGCCCAAAGTCAGGGGCTCAATTTTTACGCCAAACTTTTTTTCAGCATTTGGCGCAATTTGTCCAAACTATATTTTGGCAACAAAAAATATAAATCCGTGAAGTCCTTGGGTTCAAACCGATCCAAAAGCGCCATAATTTTATTGGTCGCGATATCCTCTTCGCTGTCTATTTTTAAATTATTTTTATTCATGGCGTCGTTCAAAACTTGATAAGGAAAAGCCGCAAATTCCACTTTTGCCTCCGCGCCATCCGCTAAACTGAAAAAATATTGATGGCCGTCATAGAGCCGCTCTAGCCGAACCGCGGCCGACTGCAAATTATTTTTTAACCGTTGCGCTAATTCTGCTAGTGCCAAGCTGTCTATCTTTCTTTCAGTAAAAAAATCCAAATCATCAGACCAGCGATGGTGCAAATAATATTCGGCTAGCGCCGTGCCGCCCGTTAAATAAAATTCCGACATCATTGGTTCGGTCGCCAAAAAAACCAGCGCCTGTTTTTGCCATGGTTTTAAAATTTCTTGTTCCATAACAATAGCTCCAAAAAAACTCGGCGTTTTCAGGCAATTTAATTTCCGGCAGATATTTTTCGAGCGCCGCGCGCGCTATTTTGCGCCCCTTTAACCCCTCGCCGGTCAACATTCTTTGCAACAGCCATTTTGGATCTGCGACCGCTTGCTGTTGGTAATTTTTATCATCATAATCCCAAGTCATACTGATATAATATAAATAAATTATTTATTTTTGTCCAGACAAATTTTCTATCAATCAAACATTTGCCAAAGAGCTATTTTTAAGATATTATTTTCCTGTTACTGGTTCTTTTTTGATTTCGGCCCCGTAGCTCAACTGGACAGAGCGAGTGGCTTCTATCCACTAGGTTGCAGGTTCGAGTCCTGCCGGGGTCAAAAAATTCAGAGTACTTTGTAATTTGTATTTTGTAATTTGGTTAGTTTCCAACTACAAATTATCCATTACGAACTACTTGCATCTGGTGGCTATGGTGTAGCGATAGCACAGAAGCCTGTGGAGCTTTTAGTGAGGGTTTGACTCCCTCTAGCCACCCCACAAAAAAGTCTGCTTTGAGCAGGCTTTTTTGTTATGTTGTGAGCGGTTCGGCGGGCGGCGACACGGGCGTGATCGCGGCTTTTTTGCGAATTATAATCGGTAAAAAATACATCAATGTTCCCGTCAACATCATGAAAAATAACACAATGGAAAAAATAATGCTGACGCTGTTATGCAAATATCTCATCATGACCAAATCAATGAATTTAAAATTATCAATAAAATATGCCGTGTACTTTAACATAAGGCCGGAGAGCATCATAAAAAGCCCCAGCGCCAATACCACGAACACCAGCAAACGGTGAATTTTTTTGCTGAATAAATAAAGTTTAGTCATCATAGCCTTCGTTTTCTCCGCCACCGCTGAAACTTTACATTTGCGCTGTCACGGAATTTTGCTGTTGCGTTTGATTAATTTTTTGCGACGGCACGACGCTGTTCAAATTGCCGATATACATAGAAGCTAAAATTTGGTCGGCGCGGCCGGAGTGCGAACCTTGGCCGCCTTTGGTTAAAAAAGCCGTGGTCGCGTCTTGGTCCACAGTACGACAAAATATTCTGCGTGCTACCCGGATGAGCCGAGACGTACGAGCTGACATTATAAACTTTACCGGAAACCACAAACCAACAATCGGCGTTGGTTCTATGTTTGGCGACTTCGGCCAGAGTTAAATTGACATTGCTGGTCGGAGCGCTCGGCGTGTTGAGCGCGATCTTATCGCGCCCCAAAGAATTACCAACATTGCCGCCAATCAAGCCATTCTCCTGCGCCGTTTGCGCGAATTTTTTTTGCTCCGCCACATAGCTAAAATAATAAAAAAACAAAACTGCCAACCCGATCGCGGTTAAAAGTATTCCCAGCCAAATTTCTTTTTTCAATGTCATATCTAACATTATACACAATTTCCCCAATTTTTCTAACAAAATACCAAGCGGCCGCCCGAGGCGACCGCTTTTCACAAACTAAAAAATTCACTTATTTCATCTCGCAGGCCTTGCACATGCCTTTATGTCCGAACATTTCATACAACGCCGACAAGCCCACCAAAATATAGATTATTTTGGAGAGAATCCCCTCCTGACCGCCAAAAATCTCGCCAATCTCCCAGCCAAACAAAGCCAAAAGCAACCAGTTCAAGCCGCCGATAATCAGAAGGATAAAGGCGATTTTATGCAAAGAATAACTTTCTTTCATAACACACACCTCCTCTCCATTCTTATATTTTTCATACCTCTATTTTAAACCAATAACCGCTTCCCTGAAAGCTAATAACTATTTTAGATGTTTGGCTTTGATAATTTTAAAAGGCGGTTTTGGAAAAAAGGCGTCATCGCCCAAGCCGCCGAGCATTTTTATTTTTTCAACTTCTTGCAATTGACTATCTAAAATCACCGCCGCGCGCGCGCCCATGTCCGGCGGCCATTTATCTGGAAAAATAAATTTGGGCGCAAAGAAAAATTCCCTTTCACTGTCCGCGCCGTTTTTTTCATCTATATCCATAATTATTTTTTCCGTCGTGGCTGAAACCACTTCTCCGCTCAACACGCGCTTTAATTTTGGTTTGGCGCTATCGTAAAAATTTCCCACCAACGGCGCGGCTGATTGCTGGCCCCAGGCGCGCAAGGTCGGATGCGCGGAAGTTAAAGCCGAGGCAGCCGCCATAACGCCCAGGGTCGCAAACAAAATTGCCGCTACCACCGCCAAAGAATTTTTATAAAGGCGAGTAAATTTTAACAATAAATAGAGCGCGAATAAAAATAACCCAGCGCTCGCCAGCCAGACCCAAATCGGCACGACTGCCAGCGCCTGCGTATAGTCAAAAAATTCGGTTGGTTCCAGCACTTCCACCGCTTTAAAAATTTCCCAACAAATATAACTGATGACAAACAATGTCAACAATAATCCAAAAATAATCAATATCCACTGGCCGGCCTTGGCCAGTTTAAATTCCCACTTTGGCTTTTGTCCGACTTTATTTTTAACAATCGCGGACAGGGTATTTTCAATCAGCTGATCAGTGGTGCTCATAAAAAATATAATAACTAAATACTTAAATAATTCAATTCGCCAGATTTTTGGAGCAAGGAAACCAACTGCGCTTTGGCGCGCTTCAAGCGCACGCCCACAGTCGCGACCGGCACGCGCAAAGCGTCGCTAATTTGCTCGTAAGAAAAATCCTCCCAATATCTTAGATACAAAACTTCGCGGTATTTTATATCCAAATCATTGATGGCATTTTCCAGCCGCGCCATTTTATCGCTGTTTTCAAACTTTCTATCTGGTCCCGCCTCCGGGCCCACGGCCTCAAAAATCGGTGCGGCCTCGCTGTCGCCTGAACTGGGCCAAATCGTGTCAAATGAAAAAGTGGCGGATTTCATCTTGCCTTCTTTGCACAACCAATTGACTGCGACATTGTGCGCGATACGATACAGCCAGGATGAAAATTTTCTAGCGCAATCAAAACTTTGGATGTTTTGATAAACTTTTAAAAAAGTTTCCTGTGTTATATCCTGCGCTTCGGTTGAACCCACTAAATGTTTTAGATACCGTTCAATTTTATCTTCATAACGGCGCATGAGTTCGGTAAAAGACACCAGCTCGCCAGCTTGCATCGCGCCCGCCAATTCTTCATCCGTTTTCTTAAATAAAGTTTGATCGAAACTGGACATAACAAAAAAATCATTATCATTGCGAGGCTCTGCGAAACAATCCCTATAAACATCCCCTCACCCAATTATAATACAACAAAATCGCCAAAAATTTCCCTCTGCTTGACTTTTTGAAGCATGTTTGCTATATTTCCTTTAATAAATAGTCAACCTTTCACATAATACTCACTGAACGAGGACTGCCATGAGAAAATTTAATAAAAATGAAATTGTTAAAAAGCCCGTGAAAAAACCTAGTCAAACCAAATCAAACAAGACGAAAGCAAA
>Ga0209211_10013242_pt1 | contig 10251 bp, 14 predicted proteins | sample RifGroA2_FD_183992 | JGI IMG/M metagenome (GOLD analysis project Ga0209211, IMG submission 183992) | Groundwater microbial communities from Rifle, Colorado, USA - Groundwater A2 (SPAdes) (version 2) | ecosystem: Environmental > Aquatic > Deep subsurface > Groundwater | place: Rifle, Colorado...
CCGAGCAACATGCCCGTGGCAACCAGCCAGAACAGCAGCCGTATCCGACTCTTGAGACCGGGCAAGCCCATTACATGCGATTTCATGTCGGCATCACAAATAAAAAAGGCCCACGAAAACCGTGGGCCAGAAGTTTGCGGGGTTTTATCAGCCGCCGCAAGGGTTGCCTGGCAATCCACCGCCGCCGGTTGAAACCGCCTCTCCAGTCTTGTAACCTTTGTCCGCATTCACGATGGCATTTGCGTTACTGGCATGCGGATTGGTAACGGTACGTGCATTGACCAGAGTGTTGCTTGTGGCCGGGCGCGAGAAGGACACGACATCGCTGCGCCACGCTGAATTAGCCGGCAGTATGTAATCGCCGTTCTTGTCGGTCGTGTAGGTCAGCGAGCTCCACTCAATCATCGCACCATCGTAGAAGCGGGTCGGTTTGCCCAGGATCACCGCGCTGGCAACGCCGGTTATCATCGCACGGAAGGTCGTCTCGCAATAAGTATAGACGGTGTCGCCTTCCTGGTAGGCGTTGCCTGGGCCGACCGGCGCATAATTCGAGCCGACGAAGCCGACGCCCTGCGCATTGGTGCCGCCCGCCAGCAAGCTGGCGAGTTCCGCCTTGGGCAAATAGCTGAAGCCCTTGGTGGAATCCAGCAAGCGCGTGAACTGCAATTGCAGCGTGCCCCACGGGTGGCCCTGGCGCGCACCGCCGTTCTGGAAGGTCCACATATAGTTGTTCGGATTGACCGGCGCACAGTATGCAGTTGCACATGCCTGGGTGCCAGTAGTGCTCGAATCGGTGTCTTCACCCAGCTCTACCCTTTCACCGGCGCTGTATTGGCCGAGGTTGCGCGCATCCCAGATGAACACACCATCATTCAGCACATTGGCGTCGCTCGATGGCAGTATTTTCATCATATCGTCCAGCGTAGCCTGCAACTGGGTGTTGTCGACCGCCAGGCTCTTGATCGAAAGGGTGCCGGTATTGGGCGCAGTGTTCGCGGCTGCCTGGAAGTCGGCGGCGGTCATGCCGTTGGTGTTGATCCACTGGTTGCCGCCGTTGAGAATGGCCAGGTTAGCCTTGTCCATGCCCCAGTAGCGCAGGGCGTACCAGATGCGGCCCTGCGCCATCGCGTTTCCGGTAGAGCCCTGGCCCATAGCGGCGACGACCATGTCGTTTCTGGGGTCGATGTTGTATTTTTTCAGCAGCGCATCCATGGACGCGCCGTCCGGCACCATGCTCGTGGTTTCGATGACACCGTTGCTGCGGGTTTGTATCCATTCGCTCGACGGCGACAGATAGGTGAATACGTTGGTTCCATTCGACAAGATGTACTCAGCACCCGCCGGACCAGCCGATGCCTGCAGGATAACCAGCTTGCCGGTAATGCCGGCCGGTCGCTGGTTAACCCAGTCGTCCTTCCAGCGCTTGAGCGTCGCTGCCGTGATCAGGCCGTTGACGTTGGCGTTGTAGTCATCGGCGGAGGCCTGCGCAATTTCTGCAGGAGTATTGACCTTGAACACCACCCCATTTACGGTGTTGTTGCTACCGCCCCCACCGCTGCAACCGCCAAGCAGCGCGCTTGCCGCCAGAACGGCTGTTGCTGCCAGTCTCATGTCGATTCGATATTGCATAGCTGACCCCTCCAGTTAACCACCATTACACCCAGGCGAATGCGCCTACTTTTCTACTCCAAATTTCAAAAACCCAAGCACCGCAACAAGTTGCTAGGCCTTGACCACGACGGGAAGTACGTCGCCTTCAAGCTTGTCCAGCAAGGCCGAGTAATCGCCCGCCATGAAATGCTCTTTCACCTCTGCGCCAGCCCGGCGCAAGGCTCCGGCCAGTTCCGGCAATGCGGCCCGATCCGCGTGTGGATGGATGAGCAGCACCTTTTTCTTTTCGCTCATACGAAATACACCATGTCGCTGTTGATAATCCGCTCCGCCAAGCCATCCATGTCCCGATCCAGGCGCGCCAGCGGCACTTCGACGAACTCCAGGGCTTCCAACTGCTCGGCAGCTTCAGGCGCATCCGGCATCTCCCCCCAGACCGCAACCGTTACCTGATCGTCAAGCAGGGTAAGGCCTGTGGCCATACGCAGGGCTTCTACCTTTTTGCTGATCGGCACCACCAATATGCGTTTCTGTGCACTCATACCGGCTCCTCAGAAAACCAGCACCTTGTCGCAGAGCCGCACCAGTTCCGCATTCTGGGTCTGGCCGCCGACCACGATCCGGTCGGCCAAAGCAGAAATATCGAAAGCGCCGCCAGCATATTTTTTGGCGCTATGCTCGCACAGCGCAACGCTGTTTGGCCTGGCCTGCGCGCGTTCGACAAAACCGGCATCGGCCAGCAGCATCACGCCCGTATCGGTAAGAAAACATTTGGTTTCCCACTCCCTTGCACGCGCCGCATCAATCAGGCCCGTCGCAATGGGCAGATAGGCGGCATCGGTCACCACGATCCCCAGCTTCATCGGTCAAGTCTTCCTGATTTTCCAGACAAAATTGCCGCCCTCATCATCGCGCTCGAACACATCGTTACCCTCTGATTCGCACATTGCCACGATAGACTCACCCGAAGACGGATTATCGAACACCAGGGTCAACACATTACCGCTCTCCAGCTTCTGCAGCGCTTTCTTCGTGTACATTTGCGGGTGCGGGCAGGAATAGCCGGTCACGTCAAGCCGCCATTCGCCATCACCGGTCTGCTGAAAACTCATTGCCATCTTAACTCTCCTTTTGATTCGTTATTGCCGATGCCGCCGCAATTGCCAGCGTCGTCGCATCACAGGCCGCAGCCACCTTCGCGCGACATCTTCCAGTCCATCCAGCGGGTGAATACCTTCACGCCCACATACCCCCCTCCCACCATGCCGAGCAGGAATATCCAGCCACTGGGGTCGCCGTTGGTCACTGTAGCAAAAAAAGCGCCGATGTTGCAGCCCATTGCCAGGCGCGCGCCAATGCCCATGAAGATACCGCCAGCGATGGCGAAGGCAGCCGTTTCCAGGGTAGGGAGTTTCCACTTGAACTCGCGCCGGGCCAGCGCCAGCATGGCGGCGCCCAGAATAATTCCGATCGACATAAAGCCGGGCGCATTCAGCAGAGGATTGGGCAGCCCGTTATCCAAACCGAAGAAAATACTGTCCATCATGCTGAACCCAAGTTTGTCCAGCACCCATCCGCCCCATTGCGCCTCCTGGGTGGTGATATACCAGTAACCGGGGTCAAATACGGTGTCCTGAATCGACAGGCCCTGGGTGTAACCCATGGCGGTAAGCAGCTCGCCGAAGTTGAATATGTCATAGTACTCGCGCAACACGCCGGTCACCCACATGTGCAGACCCGCCAAGACACCCAGACCAGCGCCGGCGATGGCGGTATTTTTGGAACTGATGCACATGGACCACATGCCGGTCAGTTCATCGGAGAAAGCAAGATTGGTTTTGCCGCTCTTGCGCAAGTAACCCTTGCGATAATAAAAAATGTACAGCGCGACCAGTATTGCCAGCACGGGCAGGATAGCATTCAGAAAAGTGTTGACGAACAGGGTTGCTGCGACTGATTCTGCCACGCCCATGGACTCGGCCAGGGTCTGCCCTTTCAAGTCCCAGATATAACCGGCGGTAAACAGGTCGAACCAACCTTGGGTAACCGTCAGCGATTCCGGCATATCTTTGGCGGCAGCGGATTCGGCCCATGCCGCTGGCGTTAACCCATCCAGCCAGCCACCTCCCGTAACGACCAGTGCCTGGGAAAACGAAATGGAAAAAATGACCAGCGCCGAGTTGAGGTTACCCTCGCCCGCCTTGTAAAGCGAACCCGAAGCGCATCCCCCGGTAAAGACAAAGCCAAACCCGAAAACAAGGCCGCCAATCAGGACATGCCAGCCGAGCGAATGCGCATGAAAGGTGCTGTAACCGCTCAGTGTAACCAGCGCGGCAATAAGCGCATAAAGGGCGACCGCAATCATCATGCCGACCGCCATGCGCGGCACTTTCACAGCGAACAAGTCCCTCACCGCCGCTGCCATGCAAAAACGGCCATATTGCAAAAGAATGCCGTAGGCCACACCAAACCACACATAGACGAGCAAATACAGAAAGCGCGTATCGATAGACAACGCCCACAACGAGCCCACTGCAACAGCCAGCAAAATGGCTGCCGAGTATAGCTTGTGGCGATGCTGGCCCATCCAGCTTGCATTGCCCATTGTGGCTGCCTTCGCATTCACGGTCATAATCTCCATGCCCTTCTATTCGTCAGTCACTGTAACTGCACATCCCTTGTTTCACGCAAACCCCTTGCGCAAATAAAGCCGCCAGCAATCCCGCTCCCGCAGTGTCAACAAGTGCGAGCAAAGCAAAGCTTCCGCCAAAAAAGGAAACGCCTCCACCGCTGCGGGGTTATCGGACACAATCTCGATTACATCCCCTTCGCCGACCTGTGCAAGTATTTTTATGATCAGCAACTGTGGTCGCGGGCATACGGCCCCCATGCAGTCGATCACACAAGCCACATGCACCCGGCCAATGCCGGGCAAATCTTCTTCCCGCGCCAGTGACGGCTCGTGCTTGTCACCACGACCAAACCACCCGGTCAACCACTCCATGATTTCCTCGCTGCATGTTTGAGTAGTCAAGTTTAGCGAAGCACAAGCCATGCCAGTGCTTGCTTAACACAATTAATCAATCAGTTATAAAAAATCCCAGCAACTAGCCTGCGAATAAATTGCAATCCGCTTTGGCGCAAACTGTATCAAGTGGCTTTTTGCAATCCATAATTGAGGGGGCGCATGCCTGACCGTTATCGCTTGAAGCCTCGATGCCCAAATTTCCCCCGTAGCCTGCGCAATAAATGGTTGACAAAAACACTCGACAGTTTGAGAATATGCGTCCGGGTGAGCTTTATTCATTCATCACCCACGTCAGCAGGAGGCTATCATGCTCGACATCAACAAAGCCATCAGCAATCCATCACATTACGAGAACGACCCGGAAGGCAACATGCACGATATTGTCCCGTGGTCGCCCCAGTACGCCAATCGGTTGGCCGAAGCCGAAGGCCTTGCACTTACCGATGAACATTGGGAAGTCATCTTCTATTTGCGCGAGCGCTACCGGCAGCATGGAAACACGGATAGCGCACGGGATGTGTCGCGCGACCTGGAAGAGCGCTATTGCGGAGAACACGGGCGCGGTTTCCTTTATGAGCTTTTTCCGCATGGCCCGGTGAGTCAGGCGAGCCGTCTGGCAGGTTTGCCGCTGCCGCCGCACACTCACGACCTGTCGTTCGGGAGCGTGATGTAGCGAATCGCCGCTGCAAGCTCGATTGCAGCGTTTTTGCTAGACCACCAGCGGCCCGTGGTAATCGTCATCCTTAAGGGTGGCTGCTGTCGCGCCCGAAGAGATGTTGGCAAGCTGGCGTTCGTGATCTGACTGCACTTGCAGCAGCGTGAGAGCGCAGGTATCGAGATCGTCGTATTCATCCCGGCCTGTACCGTATTGCTCGGCCTCGGGAAAACAGGCAGCGGTAGCGGCTCTCCCCGGTTTTGAACACGGCGAAATGCGCGCCGCGTTCGCTCCAGTAAATCGTCGGGCAAAGGCTTAGGTCTGCCGGGTCAACAGCGAGCTGTCGGCAAGCCGGACCGGAACGAGCTTGCCGTAGCGTTCCAGCAGGAGAGCGGTGACGCGCTTGCGTTCTGCCTCGGTGAAGCGGGGATGGTGGCCATGTGTGATTTCTGTTCCCTCTCCCTTTGAGGAAGAGGGAAACAAGTGCATGTTACGTCTGCGCCCAAGGCAGGCCGTCGAAGCGCCAGCCGTTGTGCGAATTGCGGTGGTGGCTCTCGTTGAGGTCGCCCTCGAAGCCGTGCTCAATGTTGTAGACATCATGCATCCCGGCTTTTTCCAGCGCCTCTCCCGCTTCCGCGGAACGCCTCCCGGAACGACAGATAAGCAATACGGGACGATTGACGCTGGCGGCCTTGCGCACATGCGCGACGAACATCGGGTTGACTTCCCATTCCGGGCCGTCTACCCAAGGTATATGGATGGAGCCGCGCGGATGGCCGACGAACATGTATTCCATCTCGCTGCGCACGTCGATGAACACCGCTTCGGGGTTGGCTTGCAGGAAGTCGTAAGCTTCCTTGGGGGTAAGATGTTGCATGGCCGTTCCTTCTCGATCTGTTCTGGATGTTGGAATTATAGCGCTCCGCCCGGAGGAAGTGTCAGCCTCTTCTTGATCGTCGCTTTACGCTGTCAGCGTCGCCTCGATTTCGGCGAAAGTCTTGGCAACATCGAAGACCTCCAGCGTCATGCCGAGCTGGCGGCCGATCTGCGTGATGGAGAAGATGCCGCGTATCAGTTCCTCGCCGTTCGCATCGGCGCCAATGACAAGCGCGTGCTGGCGACCGGAATTCTTGAGTGTGGCGACAATGTGGCCGACTTCGGCATGAAGCACATCGTTAAGCGCAAGCGCCTCGATTTTGTCGACCGGTGTCATGCAGTCGCGCACCGTCAAGTCGCCGTGCTTTCCCCCGTTCTGCTGGAGAAGCTTGATCGGGCGTTCGCCCATGGTGTCCCGCGCAGTGATCAGGCCGAGTATTTCCCCGCTGATATTGTTTACCAGCAGCAGACGCACTCCGCGCGCCACCATTTTTTGCGTGGCCTGCGACAGCGTCGCATCGACCGAGATGGTGGCTATCGAAAACTTCAGCAGGTCGGTCATCACCTCGATGGCCGGAGAATCTGCCTGCACGGGTTTATAGGCGCTGCTTGGCCGGTAGTAGCCAGTGCCCGCCTTGAGGATGCGCAAAGGCAGCGGTTTGTAGTTCGTGCGTATCATGCATCTCCTCCTGTCTGTGTGGTTTGGCGATACCGGTGAGCGCCCGGCCCTGTGCAGCGTTTACTTGCCCGCCAAGCGCTCGAGTTTCTTGGCACGAATCAGTTGGCCGTCGAGGATGGTCTGGTTGGTTGCAATAGAAGCGTTCACTCAAACCTCCGGTTTAAATTGTTGCAAGGTGCGTATCTCAAAATCCATCCGCGCCAAGTCGCCGAGGATCCAGGTCGGTACGGCATCCACGCCGGGCGCGTCGATGCCCGCGACCGAGCCGGGGTTGACCAGCCAGCACTGCCCGCCTTTGACATCGGCCTGCTTCCCGATATGGGCGGCGTGACTGTGGCCGTGGCAGACCAGATCATAGTCGCCGGTACAGGCAAAAGCCTGTCCGTGGTGCGGCATATGGGTGACGAATATCCTGCGCCCGCCAAGTTCCAGCACGGCTTCCTGTCCATGGTAGGTGAACAGCCCTTTGGTCTTTTCCATCATGCGGTACAGTGCAGCGACATCACCGATATTGTTGCCGTGCACCGCATGGATCGGGATACCAAGCTTGAGCGAAGCGCGTAAGGTATTGACGCCGATCAGGTCGCCGCAGTGAATCACGGCCTGCGCCCCGGAAGCCTGAGCCTCCATGATCGCCGCCACCAGGGGAGGAGAGCGGTCATGGCTGTCGGAAACGATGCAGATCTTCATGTCTTGAGCTTTTTGTTGCCGCGGGTTGCTTTAAGTGAAATATCGCGGGGGTTCCGCCGCATTAGACAGAATTCGCGTACGGGGTGTCTATAATCATATCGGGTGAGTCCGCGTATAACCCTAATGGGTTGGCATGGTAGAATTCAAATAGGCTTCGGACGAGATAAAGCTTCAATAATTCAACGCGGCTTTCGATTGCAGGAGGCAGGCTTGATCAAACATAATCGATGTGACTTTCGGACATCTTTGCCGGATGCGATGAACCAACGGATGCGATGAACAAACCAATGGAGTGGATGGATAAACCGGACAATACGGCATTTTTCTGGACGCGCGACCCCGAGTTCGCGCTTCCCTGCACGGGCGAAGATGCGGAATGCGAAGCGCCACAGAAGCCGCGCGCCGGCGACCTCGATGCGCTGCTGAACATGTATCTGGATACCGCGCTCGGTTTCATCCACGCGAAGGCCGGCGTGGTGCGCGTTCTTCTGCCCGACGAGCAGACCCTGCAAGTCATCAGCGCGGTCGGATTGAGCGGGGAAGAGTTGGAGGCCGAACGCATCGTGGAACTGGCCTGCGAAGAATGCGGCAAGGATTCCTTCAGGCTCGGAATTTGCGTCGCCGATGCCGACTTCTGCGAAACGCGGAACGGCAGCCAGCCGCACCGGCAATTCCGCTCGGTCATCTCCATCCCGCTGAAAAGCCGCAAAGCGCCTGAAATCCTGCTCGGCGTCTTCACCCTGTTCTTCGATACGCCGCAATCCTCTTCCGGCAATGCGGCAAATATGGCGGTCAGCTTTGCAGAGCTGCTGAGCGGCCTGATCGAGCACATCAAATCCAGCCGCGAAACGAAACGCGCGGAGCTGCTCATGGAACGGCAAACCATCGCCAACGAAATCCATGATTCGCTGGCGCAGACGCTGAACTACGCGCGCATGAACACCAAGCTGCTGAGCGATGCGGTGCGCAACAATAACGGAACGATGGCGGCCAAATATGCGGACGACATAGACGAGGCGCTGGAAATCGGCCAGAAGGCGGTGCGCGCGCTGATCACCGATTTCCGCAGCGAGATGGATCCGGCTGGACTGTTGCATGCCTTGCAGACGCTGGCCGGACAGTTCCGCCGGCAGCACGCCATCGTGCTGGATTGCATGATCCGCATCGCCGATCTCGATCTGCCGCTGGAACATGAGATACAGGTTTACCATATCGTGCGCGAGGCGCTGTCCAATATCGCCAAGCATTCCAGTGCAAGCCATGCGCGCCTGATCGTCGACCACCTCTGCGGCTACTACATATTCGCGGTGGAAGACAACGGCATCGGGACCTTCTCGCAGGTAGAAGGGCATTACGGGATTATCATCATGCGCGAGCGGGCGCAGCGCATCGGCGGCGAAATCAGGGTGGAAAGCGCGAAGGGGTTGGGAACCTGCGTACAACTATTTTTCCCGGAACCGGGAACAAACTGGAGGACGGTGCATGACTGATGTGTTGAAAATCGTATTGGTGGATGACCAGGGCCTGTGCCGACGCGGGTTGAGCGAGTTGCTCACCAACTGCTACGGCTTCAACGTGCTGGGCGCGGTGGGCACTATCGACGAACTGCGCCCCCTGTTGAACGAAAAGCCCGATCTGCTGGTCATCGACCTGCGCATGAAACCCATGGACGGGCTGGCAATGCTGGAGCTGCTGCGCAAGGAAGGCTGCACCATCCCTGCCGTGATGCTGACCATGAGCGATTCGGAGGTAGACCTGGGCAACGCGATCCGCGCAGGCGTGCGCGGCTATCTGCTCAAAGACATGGCGCCGGAAGATGTCGTCGACGCGATCCGCCGCGTTGCCGCAGGCGAACTGGTCGTCGCGCCGACCATGACGGTCAAGATGATCGAAATGCTGCGCGGCGACCAGCCCGGCCAGGAAACCAAAAATTCGCTCAAGCTGCTCACCGACCGCGAACGCGAAATATTGCAGCTGCTGTCGCGCGGCGAGAGCAACAAGGCGATCGCACAGGCGCTGCATATCAGCTACGACACGGTCAAGCAGCATGTCCGCCACATCCTGAACAAGCTCAACCTTTCGTCGCGGGTCAAGGCGGCGGTACTGTTCGCCAAGGAGCAGGGCATGTCGAACGACAACGACAGGCCGCCGAGTTGCTAACCCCCCATACGGGCTATATTGCCACTTACCCGATGTGGTTATAGACACCCCCCGACCGATTGCGCCTAATAGCGCCTCTGGCAATTCCACACACGTCCACGACACACTCTGGACGTCATTGGCTATTCGCCTGAGGAGGCTGGCAATACAACAGCCAGGCAATCGACATAAACAAGCCTTCAAACGGCACTTACCAACCGAATCAGGAAAAGGGAAAACATGGCACACATCGTAATCATGGGAGCCGGACTCGGCGGCATGCCCGCAGCGTACGAGATGCGGGAAAAACTCGAAAAGCAGCACAAGGTGACGGTGGTCTCGAACAGCGAGAACTTCCAGTTCGTGCCGTCCAACCCCTGGGTAGGCGTGAAATGGCGCGAGCGCAAGCAGATCGAGTTCCCGGTGCGCTCCTATCTTGAGCGCAAGGGCATCGACTTTATCTCGACGGGCGTCAAGCGCGTGCATCCAGACGAGAACAAGCTCGAACTCAACGATGGTTCCATGATGTCCTACGACTATCTGGTGATCGCCACCGGGCCGAAGTTGGCCTTC
>Ga0209211_10013247_pt1 | contig 10249 bp, 7 predicted proteins | sample RifGroA2_FD_183992 | JGI IMG/M metagenome (GOLD analysis project Ga0209211, IMG submission 183992) | Groundwater microbial communities from Rifle, Colorado, USA - Groundwater A2 (SPAdes) (version 2) | ecosystem: Environmental > Aquatic > Deep subsurface > Groundwater | place: Rifle, Colorado...
ACGTAGAAGTCTATCCACCAGACGCCTTGCTTCTTAAATATCGCCATAACTAGAATGGTCCCAAAGTGATACCACTATTATACTATGAATCCGGTTTCATTTCAATACCACTGTGGTTGCTGTTTGATGGTGTTTGCTATAATTGAACTATGGCCAAAGCTAAAAATAAAGAACTTGTGATGGTAACCTTGAGGTACCCCAAGACCCTCAGGGAAGAATTAAAGGCCATAGCCGACAAGGAACGCCGGTCTCTCAATGAGCAGATTGTCTATGCCCTTGAGCGCTGGATCGAGCAGCAGAAGCCTCGTTAACCCACCTATCTACCTCTGCCACGTCAAATTTCAGCGCCCGGCCTATACGCCTTATGCAGTACTCCGGAATTTTCCTGGTATGCACGTAGGTGTATATCGTTGCCACTGGCATTGAAATATAAACCGACAACTGCCTTATGTTCATTAGTTTCTGTTCCATAATACTGTCTCCTATTACCGATAATGGGCGCGCGGGTAAGCGCGTGCCTTAGCTTGGCCTCCCAGCCTGCCGGAACACCTTGGCGAGCATGTACGGCCTCTGCCGGGGCGTTGGTCGGCGGCTCGGGCCTTGAACACGGTCCCGCAGACCTCACAAACTTTTGTAATCCTCTTGTGCGTGTGCATAATGTGCAGTCCTCGATAAAATAGGGGCAGGGGGAGGTAGCGGTTGGGCGGCTCCCCCTGCCCGGACAGCGAGGCTATTCTTCCTCGCTTTCCAGCTCTTCTTCCAGACGGTCTATGAGCGTCTGGATCTGATTGCGCGGACTTACTTTGAGCTCTTTGATCGTGTCGCGAAGAGCTTCGAGCAGGTCATCGTAGTCGTAGGTCATGATTTCACCTCCTTTACCCTAGGCTTTCGGGTGGACTTTACAATGTACCGGTTGAGTGACAGGCCCTGCGCGGCGGCTTGCCGCGCTATGCGCCTGTACGCCTTTTCCGGTATTCGCAACTGCAACAGAATTACTTTACTCGGCATGGGAATCACTCCCTACCGCGAACATTTGAGACGCCAGCCAGAAAAAGACCAAAGCAAGCGAAGCATAGCGGGGGCCATAGGGTTCGTCGCCGGCGGCGGTGCGCCGTGTATTCTGATGGGTCTCAATGGCGTCAATTTTTGCGGCTTTGAGCAGGGTCTTCTCGGAAATTCCGAATCTTTTCGCAATTTGGGCCAGTGGTAAGATGGGAGCCATGTACAAATGGTCTCGCTCGACGAGCCGATAGCTTCCTTTGGTAAACCGTAAGCGCCCCTCCTTTTCTGCTTTTTCGAGTATTCCTATCGGAACCCCCAATATCTTGGCGGCTTCTTCTATTTTTACGAATTGCTCATTCATATAATTCTCCTTGTCACTAAATTAGTCACGGCTGGGGTCACGGTGGGGGGCGGTGGGACCCACGGTGAGGGGTCGGCAAAAGTCACGGTATCAGTCACGGTCCTCATAGAGGAGGGCCCCGCCCATACCGGCTTTTCCGGGTATTTCTTATCCCTCCCCATCCCTTTTTTTCTATTCTTTTCATAATTACCCTTAGAGTGAAAATAACCCGGTGAATCCGGTTTAATTCGACTCCTCCTGTAGCTCCAGCCGCAGGCGCACGCCGTCCCAGACACGCCGGCCCAGCACGTCACGGCGCTCGAGGACCTTGAGAACTTCCTGGAAACGTTTATTGAAGCCACGCTGGCTGGCGGGGTGGGGGATGCCAGCCCCGGCGCACCACTGGGTATAGTGGTCGTAAACGGCCTGCTTGCTGGCGATGGAATCCTTGGACAGTTCGATGTTGGCGGTGATGAACTCATAGGCGCTATCGCACTGAGTCCGATAGGCCTGCCCGGCCTCCATCACGCTCGGGCACAGTGAAAATTCTTGCTGGTCTTCAAGTCGGCGGAGGCCTGCAACGGCATGGGCGAGAAGTGCAGCCTTGGCCGCAGGGGTGCATAACTCCGACAATAAGCCCTTTTTGGCCTTGGAACCCTCGAAAATATTGGGGAACGGTATAACTACCCAGCGGCGGAAATAAGCATGGCTCAGGTCCTGGCTGCGAGGAAGCTCGTTCGCACTGAAAATTAGGCGGGCCGTGGGCTGTAGCTTGAAAGGATGGCCGAATTTCCGTTCAACCTTCAGCATGTCGCCAGCGACGATAGCTTTGAAGACGTCCGACTGTTCCAAGCTTGAGCTCGGTAGGTCGGCGTAGATGTTGGCCAATTTCCATTGTATCTCGGCGACGGCGAACCTGTTCCCGACCAAGTCCTGGAGGGAAACGTGGGATACGTTGTGTGGCCCGAGAAAGGCGGTAAGCATAGAAAGGAACGTCGACTTGCCATTCGCGCCCTCGCCGACCAGCATGAAGGCTTTCTGGTGTTTTGTGGTTGGGGTAAGTAGGTACCCTATTAGCTCTTCGGCGAGCGGGACGGCATCAGCGGGAAAGACCTCAGATAAGAACTGGTCGACGACATTAGATTTTTCTTCAGGTAGATGTGCGGCCTGTATTTGTACCGTGGATAGATAGTCAGGTGAGTGCGGCAGGAGTTCACCGCTGCGCCAGTTCAGCATGCCGTTCTCAACATTAATAAGGGTTGCCGCCATGGGGTTCAGGTGGCGGCTGTCGGTCTTGGTGCTTTCCTTTAATAGGTCAACCACCGAAGAAATCCGTTCAGGCTTGGAGTCCTCTCCTAAATTTGTATGGACGATCCGGCGGGCGACGGTTTCACCGTCCGGAGAAAAAACACCGTCCTTATAGAGCCAGAGGCGCACCCCAACGCCAACCTCATCGATAGGAGAGGTAATAAAGCTATGGGCCTGCCGGAGTCCCTCCGCAATAATGTTAGGCTTAAACCGCTCTCCTTGAGGGCGTTGTACGACAGGGGCATAACGTGAAATACTTCGGGCAATAGCACGGACTTCTCCCTCCGGAAGGGGAGGGGAGCAGTGCTTGTTATTCTCGGCCAACAGGGTGGCTTCGATTTCAATAGGGTCAGTTCCCTTTCGCCGTAATGAGCCGGCCAGACGTGTCAATGTTGAATTGCGCTGCCCGGTGGGAGCTAATACCGGGGCTTGCGTCTGTTCGGGGGCGGTAGGCAGGGGTTGAGTATTGATTTCGAAGACAATGCTTTCCGGCAAGGCGGCTATTGAGACCTCAGGGTCTACCCATTCATAGTGCCTGTTGTCGATAGAAGAGCCTGGTCCTACCACGTACCCTCCGTCGGCTTTTACATCAACACCTGAGAGAACCCCCGTTCGGCACCTTAGGCCTGCTGTCGGATATAGGAAATATAAATGATACCCGCCGTTCGGCGTGGTAGCCGTTAGCGTCTGCGGGAGTTCGCTCCACTCTTTGATGGATTCCTTACCGTTAACGCCGTTCTTTACGTCTATATCTATGACTACTATTCCTGACACTGCACCTGTCGCGATACCGATGTTGGCATTGGGAGTTGCGCTCCACCACTGGGTTACAACCTGTGGGTCTTTCGTCGCCATCTTGAAGCCGGTGGCTGTCATCGGGCGTTTTTCATCAGGCACAACAGGAAAAACAGCATACCCGCTTTCGGCATGAGCTAGTGCTCGCTGAAGGCGAAGTGATTCCGTTTTGTGATTCCAATCTTCCATGAGTAGATACTACCACCTCTACTCAGAAGGGTCACGATAGGCATTTTAGGGAAGGGTTGTTACGACGAGAATATGATGCTTTTACGGTTTTAATGGAGGGGCTGTTTTAGGCAGCAAAGTGGATAAAAGATTTTTCTTTGAGCCCCTTTTTGAGGATGGACGTGTTAGTTGCGGTGGAGGTATCCGGTTTTCTTGAATAAGTTTTTTAGCACGAGCGATTCTATCGGTAAGAGCTCGGCCATACGTAGAGGAAGATCCAATTTCAACTTCGCTTTTGTGTTTGCTGGCTTTTGCTGGCCCGAATATTTTCCCAACAAGCTTTCCTAGAGGTACCTTGTTGTAGATCCGCTCTTCGTAGATGCTCAGGGCCTCTGAGCTATTTGCAACCTGCGAAAATGGATAGCTCGGCAACGTTTCTTTTAATCGTTTCTTTATAGCCGAAATTGTTTTTTGTGGCGGAGTGTGCAGGGAAATGCTGAAGACTACGTAGCCGTTGTCAGGTTTAATTTTTACTGCCGTTCTGCCCTGAGATTTGTGGTAGGGATTTTGTAATTTTGCTTTTCGGATTTGTTCTAGAATTTGAAGTAGTGCAACTTCTCGCAGGGCATCACTTCGGACCCAAAGCAATAGCCTCTTGGCGCGGCCTTCGGTCTTGATAAATTTCTGAACTGATCCGGTTTGTTTAATTCCAATCAATGGATGACTGTCCCGGTATACGTAAGTGCTGTTAAGCCGGTTTGCAAACGGGAGAATGGCAATTGAATTGTTGTACGCTGCAAAGCAGGTCAGAGGATCGTGTCGGATTATTCTTGCCTTTTTACAGCGCATAGAAAACCCCCAAATGGAATTTGGTTCAAATCGAATACATCTGGCTTTGCAGGCGGGGAATTCTGTGGAAAGTGTTATGCCAGGGGATTCCTTATGCGGGTCCCAGCGTAGGACATCTTCAAAACTTAGTCCCCATTTGTTGGTGAACTTCAGGACCCATTCCTTTTCAGGAGTTACGCCCTGCGTCATGGCGTCCGTGTAGTGGAGCCTAATCCAGTCTATGTAAGGTTTGTATTTTTTGTAATCTGACCGGAACTCGGGATTAAGTCGTAGGACCTCCCAGGCCAGTAGACACCGGTTAAGCAGTTCAAGATAGAAATCAAAGTGGCTTTTCCTTGCCATAACCGTATTTTATCTAATAAACCTCGGTGTCACTACTCGTCGGGGCTCTTTGTTATAATAAAGAGTACAAGTGTAATCGGGTTTGCCTTACTATGCCAATAAAAAAATCTGACCTTTACTCCTCTATTTGGGCCTCCTGTGACGCGCTACGCGGCGGGATGGACGCCTCGCAGTATAAGGACTACGTCCTGTTCATGTTGTTCATCAAGTATATCTCCGACAAATACGGCAATAGCGAGGACTTTGCCCCCCCGGTAGTTATACCAAAGGGAGCAAGTTTTAAAGACATGCTTCTGCTTCGGGGGAAGAGTGATCTAGGCGATAAGATAAATACTCAGATAATCCAGCCGCTGATAGACGCCAATGACCGCTTAGCCCGTAGTGACTTCCCTAACTTCAATGATCCTAATAAGCTGGGCGAGGGGTCGGCGATGGTAGAGCGCCTGACCGAGCTGATAAATATCTTCAATAAGCCCGAGCTGGATTTTTCCCAGAACCGCGCCGAGCACGACGATATACTGGGTGACGCTTACGAATATCTAATGCGCCACTTTGCCACTGAAAGCGGTAAAAGCAAGGGCCAGTTCTACACTCCAGCCGAGGTCAGCCGCATCATATCCAAGGTTATAGGTATCTCTCCGGCCAACACCAAGGCTTCTACCACCGCTTACGACCCCACCTGCGGTTCCGGTTCTCTGCTTCTTAAGGTGGCCGCGCAAGCGGGCAAGCGCATCACGCTGGAAGGGCAGGAGATGGACGTCACAACTGCGGGTCTTGCCCGCATGAACATGATCCTGCACGACTTCCCTACCGCCAATATTCAGAGCGGCAATACCCTGGCCGCGCCCAAGTTCAAAGACGGTGAAAAGCTCCGTACCTATGATTACGTGGTGGCCAATCCGCCTTTCTCCTGTAAAACTTGGACGGTAGGCCTTACGCCTTCCGCCGATACCTATAAACGCTTCGCTTGGGGGGAACCGCCGCCCAAACAGGGCGACTACGCTTTCCTTCTGCATATTATCCGCTCGATGAAGAGTACGGGCAAGGCCGCCTGCATATTGCCACACGGAGTATTGTTCCGTGGCAACGCCGAGGCTGCCATCCGCCAGCAACTTATCCGGTCTGGTTTTCTCAAGGGTATTATCGGTATGCCTGCTAATCTTTTTTTCGGTACCAGTATCCCGGCCTGTATCCTTGTGCTGGATAAAGAGAACGCCGCCGCCCGCAAGGGCGTGTTCATGATAGACGCCTCCAAGGGCTTTATAAAGGACGGCAATAAAAACCGCCTTCGCGAGCAGGATATTCACAGGATAGTGGACACTTTTGAAAAACAAAAGGAGACACCGCGTTATGCCCGAATGGTGGCGCTTGATGAAATCGCCGACCCGAAGAACGACTTTAACCTGAATCTGCCGCGCTATATTGATAGCTCTGAGCCGGAGGATTTGCAGGACATAGCCGGCCACCTGCGCGGTGGCATACCAGAGCGCGATCTGGATGCGTTGGCTGAATATTGGGCCGTTCTGCCCGCAACGCGCGCGGCACTGTTTAAGTCCGCAGGCAGACCAGGCTACGCTACACTTAAGCTGCCTTTGGTCGAGGTAAAACCAGCAATACTCAACCATGCCGAGTTTACGGCTTTCAATCAGGCGGTTACAAAAATATTCGTTGCCTGGAGCAAAACCGTTATGCCGCGCCTTACCGCTTTTGGTAAGGGAGGCCATCCTAAGGCGCTTATCGCGGTTATTGCGGAAGACCTGCTGTCCGCTTTCCGCAAGGCTTCGCTACTAGACGTCTACGATATTTACCAGCACCTTATGGACTATTGGGCCGAAACCATGCAGGATGACGCCTATCTGCTGGCCGCTGATGGTTGGGAGGCCAAGACCGCCAGAATACTAGAGATCGATAAAAAAGGCAAAACCAAAGATAAGGGGTGGACTTGCGACCTTATCCCCAAACCCTTGATTGTGGCCCGCTACTTTGCCAAAGAACAGGCCGTGTTGGCGGTCAAGCAGGCGGAGCTCGACGCCGCCTCCGCTGGACGGGCTGATTTAGAGGAAGAGTACGGCGGAGAAGAAGACTGCCTCGGTCAACTAGATAAAATCGCCAAGGCAGAAGTCAGCGCGCGCCTGAAAGAAATAAAAGGTAGCAAAGAGGATAAAGATGAGGCCGAGGTTCTAAGACGCTGGCTTGAATTGGCCGAAAATGAAACGGCCCTTAAACGCGCTGTTAAAGATATGGATGCTGCTTTGGATAGGCTTGCCTACGATAAATATCCCAAATTGACCAAGGATGAAATAAAAACGCTAGTGGTGGACGATAAATGGATTGCCCGACTTGCCGCCGCCGTGCAGGGTGAATTAGCCCGTGTCTCGCAGACTCTTACTGGGCGCATCCGCGAACTTGCCGAGCGCTATGCTGAGCCGATGCCACAGTTAAATAGCAAGGTGATAGCCCTTACTGTCCGTGTTGAGGAGCATCTTAGGAAAATGGGTGCCTCATGGAAGTAAGTCCAGGGTTTAAGAAGACAGACGTAGGAGTAATCCCAGAAAATTGGGATGTAAAAACATTATTTGATTTGGCGGAGAGAAAAAAAGAATTATTTGATGATGGTGATTGGATTGAATCTGAGCATATTACTTCTTCTGGAATTCGCTTAATTCAGACGGGGAACATCGGGGTGGGGTGCTTCATTGAAAAGGAAATAAAAAAATACATTTACGAAAAGTCCTTTATCTCGCTCCGGTGTAAACAGTTGCAGGTTGGTGATTTGCTTGTGTGCCGATTAGCTGATCCTGCGGGCAGAGCTTGTGTGCTGCCGGATATCGGCGACCCCAGGGTAGTCACCTCAGTGGACGTGACCATTTTTAGGCCACCACGTGGCATCGTAAATCGTGTTTACCTATCCAACGTATTTTCGACTCCCGAATGGTTTCGTGCGGTAAGTGACCGTAGCGGAGGAACAACACATAAGCGTATTTCACGTGGGGCACTTGGCCGAATTGCTATCAGTATTCCACCTTACGCAGAGCAATTAGCTATTGCTGATGCGCTGGGGGACGTGGATGAATTGCTGGGGGGGCTGGAGCGGCTTATAACCAAAAAGCGCAACCTTAAGCAGGCCGCCATGCAGCAACTCCTCACCGGCCAAACCCGCCTCCCTGGCTTCAGCGACAAGTGGACGGTGAATATGCTGGGTGATAAAATTGAGAAGATTATCGGTGGCGGCACCCCGAGTCGAGCCAATCTGGCCTTTTGGGGTAATGAAATTCCTTGGGTAACTGTTAAGGATTTCGCAACATTCACCCCACGGCAAGCCCAGGAAAGCATCACGCGCTTGGGGCTAAAATGTAGTGCGTCTCACCTGATTGCTGCTGGGACACTAATCACCTCGACTCGGATGGCGCTTGGGAAAGCGGTTATTTATGATGTCGAAGTTGCAATCAATCAAGATCTAAAGGCTATTTTCTGGAAACCAGATGTTGCTGTTCTATTTATGCGATATTGGTTTGAGCACTTTGAAGGAATGATTGACGATTTGGGAAGTGGTAGCACTGTTAAAGGAATCTCCATTGGCGAATTAAGGCGATTTCCATGTGTTGTCCCTTCGTTTCCTGAACAAACAGCCATAGCCGAGGTGCTGTCGGATATGGACGCTGAAATTGCCGCATTAGAGCAGCGCGGCGAAAAGACCCGTAACCTCAAGCAGGCCATGATGCAGGAACTGCTCACCGGCAAAACCAGACTTATCCCCACAGGAGCCACACATGCCTGAACAGCCACGCTCCGAGCGCAAAACCCAGAACAGGGTAATAGCTCTGTTCACTGATACCGCACGGCCCGATTGTCTCGGCTACCGCTATATTGGCGAATGGCATAAGCGAGAGAATAATCGCTTCATAGAGGGAGAAATACTGCGTGCTAATCTAGCCGCGCGAAAATACTCTGCCGCCCATATATCCGCCGCCCTGCAAATACTGGAAGCTGCGGCCGACACTACTGGTATAACCCTGTACCAGGCCAACATGCGCGCCTACCAATTGCTTCGCTACGGCGTAAAGGTTCAGTTGTCTCCCGGTAGCCCGCATGAAACCGTGCATCTTGTGGATTGGGAGACCCCTGACAGTAACGACTTCGCCCTGGCTGAAGAAGTAACCCTTAAAGGCGGTTATCAGCGGCGTCCCGATATTGTTCTATACCTTAACGGCATAGCCATAGGTGTAATAGAACTTAAGCGCAGTTCGGTGGAGGTTGCAGACGGCGTGCGGCAGCTCATAACTAATCAGGAAGAGATTTTCAATAAGCACTTTTTTGGAGCGGCGCAACTTTTACTGGCCGGTAGCGACTCGCAGGGCCTGCGCTACGGCACCACTGGCACCCCCGAGCAATTCTTTGTGCAGTGGAAAGACGAAGCCCCTGTCCCCGCTGGGGAGCAGCCAGTCCCTGGAGCCCTGCTGGATCGCCCGCTGACCCAGCTTTGCAACAAAACCCGCCTCTTGGACCTTATCCGTAACTTCATAATTTTCGACGCTGGGCAAAAGAAAGTGCCGCGTCCTCATCAGTTCCTGGGGATAAAAGCCGCGCAACAGCGCGTAGCGCGTCGTGAGGGCGGCGTTATCTGGCATACCCAGGGTAGCGGCAAGAGCATATTAATGGTCTTGCTGGCCAAGTGGATACTGGAGCATGACCCTGAGGCCCGCGTACTAGTAATAACAGACCGCGACGAACTGGATAAGCAGATAGAAGGGGTAATGCGCAATTCTGGGGTGATAGGATCAAACGCGCCTTCGCCTCGTATCACCTCACGCGCCGAATTCGTAGAGAAGCTTGGGACCTCTTCGCCGCGCCTGCTTTGTGCGCTAATCCATAAATTTGAAGTGGCTGATTTGGACGGACCAGCCCCGACGGTGCGCGGGCGTTTTTACGTTTTTGTGGACGAATGTCACCGCACTCAGGGTGGCGACATGAACCGGCAGATGAAGCGTTGGCTGGATGGGGCTATCTTTATCGGATTTACCGGAACGCCGCTTTTGCGCAAAGACAAGCAGATGACGCAGGACGTTTTCGGCACCTATATTCACACCTATAAATTCCACGAGGGCGTGGCCGACGGGGTAATACTGGACCTTAAGTACGAGGCTCGCTCCGTGCCGCAGCGGCTTACCTCGCAGGCGGCGATAGACGCTTGGTTCGAGCAGAAGACCAGGGGGCTCAATAACTTCCAGAAAGCGGTGCTACGCAAGCGGTGGGCTACCATGGAAGAGCTGATGAGCGCCGGCGAGCGCAAACAGCGAATCATAGCTGACATCGTGCAGGATTTTAGCTTGAAACCGCGCCTTAACAACGACCGTGGCACGGCTCTTTTGGTAGTGGCTTCTATCTATGACGCCTGCCATTATTTCCGGCTGTTCCAAAACACGACTTTCGGACAGTATTGCGGCG
>Ga0209211_10013248_pt1 | contig 10249 bp, 7 predicted proteins | sample RifGroA2_FD_183992 | JGI IMG/M metagenome (GOLD analysis project Ga0209211, IMG submission 183992) | Groundwater microbial communities from Rifle, Colorado, USA - Groundwater A2 (SPAdes) (version 2) | ecosystem: Environmental > Aquatic > Deep subsurface > Groundwater | place: Rifle, Colorado...
TGCCATCAAGGGTGAAAAGGCAGGAACATTACCGGGGAAATGGAAGGCAAGGGTCTTATTAGATAATGTAGACCTCATAGCGTCAAAGGAGTTTGAGATCAAAGTATTGGCAGCACTGACGCCCAAGCCGCCCCCTGTTGAAGAGAAGCTCCCTCCTCTCCGTGATGATGCATATGCTGTCATCATTGGTATTGACTATAGGAACAGGGATGACATATCACATCTTAAATATCCATCAGAAGATGCAAAAAAGATTTATGATATTTTTACAGATCCGAAATACGGTGGAATTCCGAAAGAGAATACCACTTTATTATTAAATGAAAACGCTACAAGGGTTAGAATGCTTTCAGCCCTGCGAAGCATTAAAAATATTGACGGTTACATATATGTTTATTATTCAGGACATGGGGCGCCTAAGATGAAAGAGGATAAAGCAGTAGATGCATATTTGATTCCATCCGATGTCAGCATAAAAGACCCGGAAATAATGGAAGATACAAGCATAACGATTTCCTATTTACAGGACATAATTAAACAATCTAAGGCAAAGGGGGTAATGGTAGCGCTGGATGCATGTTTTTCTGGTGGAGGAGAAAAATCTATTACTGTGAAAGGAGGTAAGCCCTTAGTAGGCATGTTTGCCCCTAAATTGATAGAACAAACAGGCACAGAAAGGGTAATCATTACATCCTCGGCTATGGAGGAGCAGTCATGGGAAGATGATACAGAAATTAAGGGCGGTATATTCAGCCATTACCTTTTAGAGGGTTTGAAAGGTAAGGCAGGTAAGAAGGCATGGGTGGTAGTGGATGAGCTTACAGATTATATTAAAGGTAATGTGATAAGAACAGCAAGAAAACTAAAAGGGGTAGCACAAAACCCACAGGTCTCTGGAAATGGTAGTTTTACAATCACAAGAAACTGGCAGAGAGGAGTGGTTATTGAAAGTGCAAAGGAAAAATTAAGGATTGCCTTCTCAAATAAGGTCATTACACTTGAACAATTAAATAAGGCAATAGGAGAATTGGATTCAGGAACTTATTCAAAGGAATTAGACCTGTTCTTAGATGGGAAGATTGATGAGAAGGCATTCGGGATGCTTTATTAATGCCCTTCTTTAACACAAGGAGACAGGAGATGAAAACCTTTTATCATTTTTTAGTAGTTTTATTAATTCCTCTTTTTCTGGCGTATTCCTCATCATCTGTTTATGCAGAAGAAAAGATTACTCCTTATACACCCGAAGAAATAGGGACAGAGCCGGTAGAAATTATCAAGCCCAAAAAAGAGGGTGGTGTAAGCTGGTTGTGGATACTTCTTGGTATTGCAGCTATTGGTGGAGGGGTGGCAGCTGCTGCAGGCGGAGGCGGTACCAGTAGTAGTAGCGGCGGTAGTACCAGCAGCGGTGGGACATATACTGTAACATGGTAACCTAATGAACAAAAACCTGATCAATCCGCAGATTACGCAGATTTTCACAGATTTTTTAAAAAAATATTTTGTTTTAATTTGCGGTAATCTGCGAAATCTGCGGATATATAATTTCCTTAACATGAACAAAAAATACATTCTTCTCATATCAGCAATACTATCGTCTCTCTTTCTTTCCACCTGTGGTAATCCCGGTTCTGAAGAATCGTCTGGCACAGGCTCGCTCTCCTTTAAGTTAATCTGGCAGGGTGCGCCGACCCTATCTGACTCAAAACCTGAAGACTCTGATTATACAGGTGTCAGAGAGGCGGCTATTGACTGCACAGTCTCTGGGGTTTCCACTGTTAGCGCCTCTATATACAATTCAAGCGGCACTCTATTAGCCTCAGGGGGTCCATGGTCATGCTCTGCCCATTCAGGGACAATAACCGGTATTTCTGCGGGGACGAGCAGAACGGCTGTAATATCAGGTAAAGACTCCAGCGGTAATACTATATACAAGGGAGAGGATACAGGCATAACCATTACATCTAATCAGACCACAACCTCTACTGTAACACTTTCACCCACACCAGTAACCCTTACATCAGGGCAGAGTCCTTATCATATAGCAGTTGACTCAACGAATACATACTGGACAGATTATGCTACCAGCGGCACAGTGAAGAAGGTGAGTATAAGCGGAGGGACAGTTACGACCCTTGCATCAGGACTGAATAAGCCATTGGATATAGCAGTTGACTCAACGAATGTTTACTGGACAGAGTATAATAGTAGCGGCACAGTAAAGAAGGTAAGTATAAGCGGAGGGACAGTAACAACCCTCGCATCAGGATTGAATAATCCTGCAAGTATAGCAATTGACTCAACGAATGTTTACTGGACAGAGAATAATAGTAGCGGCACAGTAAAGAAGGTAAGTATAAGCGGAGGGACAGTTACGACCCTTGCATCAGGACAAAGTTATCCTTATGGTATAGCAGTTGACTCAACAAATGTTTACTGGACAGAGTTTACTACCAGTGGCGGCACAGTAAAGAAGATAAGTATAAGTGGAGGGACAGCAACGACCCTTGCATCAGGGTTGAGTAGTCCTGCTAATATAACAGTTGACTCAACAAATGTTTACTGGACAGAGTTTACTACTACTGGCACGGTAAAGAAGGTGAGTATAAGCGGAGGGACAGTAACAACTCTCGCTTCAGGATTGAATGAGCCCTGGGATATTGCAATTGACTCAAAGAATGTTTACTGGACAGAGAATAATAGTACTGGCACAGTGAAGAAGGTAAGTATAAGCGAAGGGACGGTTACAACCGTTGCATCAGGATTAAACTATCCAATAGGTATAGCAGTTGATTCAACAAGTATATACTGGGCAGCAGGTGACATAAATAAAATAGTGAAAGGGGAAACCATAGCAGTTTCTGATACTACAACTACAGTAGCTACTAACCTCATGGGTGGCTCTGTCCAAGGGACCTCTCTTAATCTTACAAGCACAAATGCTGTTGTTACCACCTTTGCCGGTTCTACCACTTCCGGCTCAACAGATGCCACAGGCACATCGGCAAGATTTTATTATCCCTATGGTATAACCACAGATGGGACAAACCTGTTTGTAGCTGACTCTTTGAATCATACAATCCGTAAGATTGTCATATCTACAGGTGTTGTAACAACAATTGCTGGTTCTACCACTTCCGGTTCAACAGATGCCACAGGCACATCAGCAAGATTTTATTATCCACAGGGTATAACCACAGATGGGACAAATCTTTTTGTAGCTGATTACGGTAATTATACCATCCGTAAGATTGTCATATCAACAGGTGTTGTTACCACTATTGCTGGTTCTACCACTTCTGGCTCAACAGATGCCACAGGCACATCAGCAAGATTTTATTATCCACAGGGTATAACCACAGATGGGACAAATCTTTTTGTAGCTGATAGCTATAATCATACAATCCGTAAGATTGCACCATCTACCTCGACTGGAACACTCATGGGTGGCTCTGTCCAAGGGACCTCTCTTAATCTTACAAGCACAAATGCGGCAGTTACCACCTTTGCCGGTTCTACCACTTCTGGCTCAACAGATGGCACAGGAACATCAGCAAGTTTTTATTATCCAGCTGGTATAACCACAGATGGGACAAATCTGTATGTAGCTGATCGCATGAATCATACAATCCGTAAAATTGTCATATCCACAGGTGTTGTTACCACTATTGCTGGTTCTACCACTTCTGGCTCAACAGATGCCACAGGCACATCTGCAAGATTTTATTATCCCTATGGTATAACCACAGATGGGACAAATCTTTTTGTAGCTGATACTTATAATTATACAATCCGTAAGATTGTCATATCCACAGGAGTTGTAACAACAATTGCAGGCTCTGCACTTTCTTCCGGCTCAACAGATGCTACAGGCACATCAGCAAGATTTTATAATCCACGGGGTATAACCACAGATGGGACAAATCTGTTTGTAGCTGATGACAGTAATCATACAATCCGTAAAATTGTCATATCCACAGGAGTTGTAACAACAATTGCAGGCTCTGCCGGCACAAGCGGCTCAACAGATGCCACAGGCACATCAGCAAGATTTTATAATTCTACTGGTATAACCACAGATGGGACAAATCTGTTTGTAGCTGATTACGGTAATTACACTATCCGTAAGATTGTCATATCAACAGGTGTTGTTACCACTATTGCTGGTTCTACCACTTCTGGCTCAACAGATGCCACAGGCACATCAGCAAGATTTTATTATCCCTTTGGTATAACCACAGATGGGACAAACTTGTATATAGCTGAACAGAATAATCATACAATCCGTAAGATTGTTATATCCACAGGTGTTGTAACAACAATTGCCGGTTCAGCAGGTTTAACTGGCTCAACAGATGCTACAGGCACATCTGCAAGATTTAATTATCCACAGGGTATAAGCACAGATGGGACAAATCTGTATGTAGCTGATCACTGGAATCATGCAATTCGCAAGATTCAGTAGTTCATCAGACTCACGAAAGCTGAACCCTGAAACCCCCTTACAATAGCAATAAAGACAGACCTGTCTGCCGTAGCACAGGCAGGTGGCAATTATGGGCATGGGGATATAATGAATTATATGGACAACTCGGAGATGGGACAACGACAAACAGGACTACGCCGACTAACATACCGTAAGTAAATATGAGGACAGGGAAATTAAGATTTTTCTTGCTTATCTCTGTTTACTCATTTTTCATTGCTTTCCTCAACGGTTGCGGCAGTGGACAGGGAACTGCCACACCAACTGGCACAGCGCCATCTGCACCCACAGGAGTAACTGTTACAGCAGGAAATAAACAGGTATCTATCAGTTGGACTGCTGTATCAGATGCGACATCATATAATATATACTGGTCAACAACATCAGGAGTTACAAAGACAACAGGGACAAAAGTAACAAGCAATACAAACTCCTATATCCATCCAAGTCTAACTAACGGCACTACTTATTACTATGTAGTAACTGCACTGAATAGTGACGGTGAAAGCAGTGAGTCAAGTGAAGTATCGGCATCGCCTATTTCTGCCCCCACAGGAGTAACTGCTACAGCAGGAAATAAACAGGTATCTATCAGTTGGACTGCTGTATCAGATGCGACATCATATAATATATACTGGTCAACAACATCAGGAGTTACAAAGACAACAGGGACAAAAGTAACAAGCAATACAAACTCCTATATCCATCCAAGTCTAACTAACGGCACTACTTATTACTATGTAGTAACTGCACTGAATAGTGACGGTGAAAGCAGTGAGTCAAGTGAAGTATCGGCATCGCCTATTTCTGCCCCCACAGGAGTAACTGCTACAGCAGGAAATAAACAGGTATCTATCAGTTGGACTGCTGTATCAGATGCGACATCATATAATATATACTGGTCAACAACATCAGGAGTTACAAAGACAACAGGGACAAAAGTAACAAGCAATACAAACTCCTATATCCATCCAAGTCTAACTAACGGCACTACTTATTACTATGTAGTAACCGCAGTGGATAATGATGGTGAAAGCATTGAGTCAAGTGAAGTGAATGCAATGCCTGCGTCAACCAACTGGGCATCTGTATCTGCGGGAGCCTTACACACAATTGCGATAAAGAGAGATGATACACTCTATACACTGTGGGCATGGGGATATAATGCCTCTGGCCGGCTCGGGGATGGGACAACGACAAACAGGACTACGCCGACACAAATAGGGACGGCAACCACATGGTCATCTGTGTCTGCGGGAGTTTACCACACAGTTGCAATAAAAACCGATGGCACACTATGGGCATGGGGATATAATGAGTTATATGGCCAACTCGGAGATGGGACAACGACAAACAAGGATGTACCAACACAAATCGGCGCAGAAACCACATGGTCATCTGTGTTTTCGGGAGAACACCACACGGCTGCAATAAAAACTAATGGCACACTGTGGGCATGGGGAAGGAATAACTCTGGTCAACTTGGAGATGGGACAATTATAAGCAAGACTACCCCAACACAAATCGGTGCAGAGACCACATGGTCATCTGTATCTGGTGGGGGATGGCACACAGTAGCAAGAAAGAGCGATGGCACATTGTGGGCATGGGGATATAATGATGATGGCCAGCTTGGAGATGGGACAATTATAAGCAAGACTACCCCAACACAAATCGGTGCAGAGACCACATGGTCATCTGTATCTGGTGGGGGATGGCACACAGTAGCAAGAAAGAGCGATGGCACATTGTGGGCATGGGGATATAATGATGATGGCCAGCTTGGAGATGGGACAATTATAAGCAAGACTACCCCAACACAAATCGGTGCAGAGACCACATGGTCATCTGTATCTGGTGGGGGATGGCACACAGTAGCAAGAAAGAGCGATGGCACATTGTGGGCATGGGGATATAATGATGATGGCCAGCTTGGAGATGGGACAATTATAAGCAAGACTACCCCAACACAAATCGGTGCAGAGACCACATGGTCATCTGTATCTGGTGGGGGATGGCACACAGTAGCAAGAAAGAGCGATGGCACATTGTGGGCATGGGGAGATAATTACTATGGTCAGCTTGGTGATGGGACGACGACAGACAGGACTACCCCCACTAAAATACCGTAAGCAATATTAAAGAATCATGTAATCAAATTTGTATATATGAGAAATTATAAAAAGTTCAATAGAACACGGATGACACGGATGATACGAATTTTCGCTGATAAAAAAACAAATAATTTTCAAAATCTTTAAAAATCTGTGCAAATCTGCTAAATCCGCGTTATCTGTGTTCTATCAGGTTTTTGTTTTTTTCTTTTCAGATTCAGGTTTTTTAGTTGGAAGAATGTCATCATGAGGTGAAGTAATCTCATTAGTTTTACCTATTGATACATCCCTTGTAAATTCCGGGCAGTGGAGGGAACTGCTTCCCTCATATTTAAACTTTAGATTGCATGTTGCCCGCCATGCACAGATGACACATTCAACTGCAGTTACACCCATTTATTTTTTCTCCCCTTTGTCATTGCCTCATGGAATATTATCACAGCATTGTCAACAGTAGCAAATGAGTATATTGCCGTTTTGTTAAAAAATTTTGACATAAACTTTAATTTTTGTTAATATACAAAGTTCTAAAAGCAGGCATAAGGCCTGTTTAATTTATTTATAAAAAGGAGGTATATAGATGAAGGTCAGACCATTAAGAGACAGGGTATTGGTAAAACCGATGACAGAAAAGGAAGTTGTAAAGGGCGGGATTATTATTCCTGATACGGCAAAGGAAAAGCCGAATGAGGGAGAGGTTGTTGCAGTTGGCAACGGCAGGGTTTTGGAAGATGGTAAGATTCAGCCGCTGGATGTTAAAAAAGGCGATAAGGTGATTTACAGCAAGTATGGAGGAACCGAGATAAAGATTGAAGGTGAAGAGCATATCCTGATGAAGGAAGAAGATATTCTTGGAATTTTAATTTAAGTGTCAGTGTTTTATTTTACAGACACTGACACTAATAACTGACACTTATTTTACAGGAGGAGAAGATGGCAAAACAGCTTTTATACAGTGAAGAGGCAAGGTCAAAGATTCTGCTTGGTGTTGACAAACTTGCCAATGTAGTAAAGGTGACCCTTGGCCCAAAGGGCAGAAATGTGGTCATTGACAAGAAATTCGGCTCACCTACAATTACAAAGGACGGAGTTACAGTTGCAAAGGAGATCGAGCTTGAAGACCCGTTTGAGAATATGGGTGCGAGGATGGTAAATGAGGTTGCAAGCAAGACAAGCGATGTTGCTGGTGATGGAACTACAACTGCTACAGTCCTTGCACAGGCTATATACAGGGAGGGCATGAAGAATGTTGCGGCTGGTGCAAACCCCATGGAAATCAAGAGGGGGATTGAAAAGGCAGTTGATGTGGTAATAGAAGAGATAAGAAAACTCTCCAATCCGACAAAGAATAAGAAAGAGATTTCTCAGGTCGGGACAATCTCTGCCAATAATGATAAGACAATCGGTGATTTGATTGCCGAGGCAATGGACAAGGTAGGGAAAGACGGAGTTATTACAGTTGAAGAAGCGAAGAGCATGGATACCTCACTTGACATAGTAGAGGGTTTGCAGTTTGACAGGGGGTATCTATCCCCATATTTTGTAACTGATGCTGAAAGGATGGAGACAGTCCTTGAAGACCCTTATATACTTATCTACGAGAAGAAGATAAGCAACATGAAGGACATTTTGCCTCTTTTAGAGCAGATTGCAAGGCAGGGGAAGCCTTTATTGATTATTGCTGAAGATGTGGAAGGTGAGGCGCTGGCAACACTCGTTGTAAATAAATTGAGAGGGACATTCTCCTGTGCGGCTGTTAAGGCGCCTGGTTTTGGCGACAGGAGAAAAGAGATGCTTAAAGACATTGCCATCCTGACCGGCGGTAATATGATATCTGAAGAGCTTGGTATAAAGCTTGAGAGTGTTACAGTAAAGGATTTGGGAAGGGCAAAGAGGGTGACTATTGATAAAGACAACACAACAGTTGTTGAAGGCAAGGGTAAGCAGTCCGAGATAGAGGGAAGGGTAAAGCAGATAAGGGCACAGATTGAAGAGACAACATCCGATTACGACAAAGAAAAACTGCAGGAAAGGCTTGCCAAGATAGTCGGCGGTGTTGCTATAATTAAGGTAGGGGCAGCCACTGAAACCGAGATGAAAGAGAAGAAGGCAAGGGTTGAGGATGCGCTTCATGCAACAAGGGCTGCTGTTGAAGAAGGGATAGTCCCCGGCGGCGGTGTTACATTTATCAGGGCGATACCGGCACTTGATAAACTTAAGCTTGAGGGAGACCAGAGGATTGGGGTTAATATTATAAAGAGGGCGTTAGAGGAGCCTTTAAGACAGATTTCAAATAATGCAGGTGCAGAGGGCTCTATTGTTGTTCAGAAGGTTAAAGATGGGAAGACAAATTTTGGTTTTGATGCAAATTCAGAAGAGTATGTGGATATGATTGCCTCCGGCATAATAGACCCTGCAAAGGTAACCCGTTCAGCCCTGCAGAATGCAGCAAGCATCTCATCACTGATGCTTACAACTGAAGCTGTTGTTACCGACATACCGGAAGAGGAGAAGACGCCCCCAATGCCTCCGGGAGGCGGGATGGGTGGTATGGGTGGCATGGGTGGCATGGGAGGAATGTATTAAGAAGATTAAAAATTAAAATTCAAAATTTAAAATTCAGGTAAAGCCCACTTCTCATTGTGTTAAAATGGGAGTGGGCTTTTTTATTTTAAAAGAAAATATAAATTCTGGAACACGAATTTCACGAATGGTACGAATAAATGAAGACTATAGACTGAAGACTTTAGACTCAAGACTTAAGTTTATAGTTTATGGTCTATTGTCTTAAGTCTATTGTTCGTGTAATTAGCTTTATTCGTGTTATTCGTGTTCAGGTTTTAAATCTTTATGGCTATAAATTTATCTCAGAGAGGATTTTTAAATCCCGAAAAGGCGGAACATAACCTTAAAATAATCAGTGATATTCTCAGTGATAATGCTGATGTCTCTGAAATCTTATCCATTATTGTTGAGGCTTCGGCAAATTCCTTTGACCCTGATAGGGCACTTAATAGTTATGAGAGATTTTTTTCGGCCGTTGAAGATGCTAATCTGATTAAAGCAATCCTTCCAGATGCAGAAAGGAATCTTAAAATCCTTTCATTCCTTTTATCAGGGAGCCAGTATTTGACCGATATTTTAATAAAAAACCCTTCCTATGCGTCATGGCTTATAGACCCGGAAATACTAAAAAAATCCCGCTTTAAAGACGAGATGTATAATGACATCTCATATATGTTCTCAAAGGCGGACAGCTATAAAGAAAAAGCAAATTCACTCCGCAGATTCAGAAACAGGGAATTTTTGAGGATAGGCTTGAGAGACCTGATGAAAGAGGCTGATACGATTGAAACTGTAGAGGACCTCTCAAATGTTGCAGACATCTGCCTCCAAAAGGCTTATGAATGCAGCAATGAGGAATTGGAGAAGAAGTATGGGATTCCATATTTTGAGGATGAAATGAATGGGTTGAAGAAGGAGTGTGAGTTTGTAATTCTTGCTATGGGAAAGCACGGGGGAAGGGAATTAAATTTCAGTTCAGACATTGACCTCTTATATTTATATTCATCTGATAGAGGGATGACGAGCGGTGTTGAGTCCCATGATGGAAAGATTGAAAATCAGATAACAAACCATGAATATTTTG